>Ga0302326_10017625_pt1 | contig 14883 bp, 12 predicted proteins | sample Palsa_T0_3_FD_202264 | JGI IMG/M metagenome (GOLD analysis project Ga0302326, IMG submission 202264) | Peat permafrost microbial communities from Stordalen Mire near Abisko, Sweden - Palsa_T0_3 | ecosystem: Environmental > Terrestrial > Soil > Palsa > Peat permafrost | place: Sweden: Abisko... | reverse complement strand
TTGTCGCCGTCGCGGAGTTCCACAGCTTCGTGTTCGCCGGTGCTTGCGCCGCTGGGAACGGCTGCGCGTCCGAGTGCGCCGCTTTCCAGGATGACGTCTGCTTCTACGGTAGGATTGCCGCGCGAATCAAGAATTTCGCGGGCGCGAATAGCTACGATTTCAGTCATATCAGTCCTCGCAATGCGGTGCTGCAACCGGTCATTTAATTTGGGGCGGCGATCTACGGCGAGCGCTTTACCAGCGATGCTTTGAATAGTGGTTAGAAGCTCTGCCATCTGGGCGCGATCCCCTTGAAAGGATGTAACGAATACCATGGCTAGGATAGCAAACCGGATAGCGGGACGATGGGCGCGGAGCGCTTTTCGAGGAACCGAAATGAGGCGCTTGGGGCGGTGGAGTGTCTAGTCTGATTCTTGCTGTGGGCGATACCTGAGCGGGGCAATTTTTGCGAAGACGGCCGTATTTTCCTGCGGGGAGGGCTATTGTGGAGAGTGGACACGGTGTGACAGGCCGGGTTCCAGAGACGTTTTGCCTGCAACTTTGCGGTTGGTTGCGTGTTCAATCTATTTGGATAGGTATCGGCGAGCGGTAGTGTGCCACGCCAGGCATGCGCGCAAGGAGGACTTTGCTATGCATCGGCGAAATTTTGCAGCTTTGATGATTGCTTCCGCGGCTTTGAGCGTGGCGAGCGCGGCGACAGCGCAACAGACGGGCCAGCAGACCGCTCAACCGGACGCATACTCGGGCGTCTCGCAGCCGCCGAATGATGCGATTGTGGCTACGCAGGAGCCTCCACCAGCCCCGGTGATCGCCAAGCCGTCGGCGGCAGTGGTGGCAGCGCCGGTTCAGCAAGAATCGCAGCCGACTTCGCAAGGGCCGGATGTGAGTTATCCTGCCGCGAATATTCCTGCGCCGGATGGCGCGCAGGAGGCGCTGATCGCGCGACGGGAAGCGGCTGATCCGGATGGGGATATCGTGCATCCGCGGGCACCGCGGCCGGGTGAATTGTTGGAGGGCGCGACGATCCGGGTACGGCTGACGGACGGGTTTTCGTCGACGGAGAGCGAAAAGGGCGAGCCTTTTCACGGGCAGGTGGCTTCGGATGTGCTGCAGAATGGCCGAGTGCTGATTCCGGCGGGTTCGGGGATTGAGGGACGCGTGAGCGCGGTGACGAGCGGTCACTTCGGCGGGCATGGGAGCTTCCGGCTGCGTCCGGAGGTGGTGATCCTGCCGGATGGTTCGCGATTCCAGCTGCATGCGGAGATTACGGGCGCTCCGGGTTCGAAAGCGCGAATCGGGTCGGAGGGGACGATCAATCCCGGTTCGCGTGCGAAGAAGGACGGGATCGAGTACGGCACTGTCGTTGGAGCCGGGGCTGTGACGGGCGCGGTGCTGGGCGGACCGGTAGGCGCGCTTACAGGCACGCTGATTGGCGCAGGGGTAGTTACGACGCACCTCATGGTGGACCATCCGCAGGCTAGGCTGGATCCGGGTTCGATTCTGCTGTTTACTTTGACGGAACCGATGAATTTGATGCCTGCCACGAACTAAACGGTTTGGGGCGTAGACAAAGGCCGGCGGGGCGATTTCCTGCCGGCCTTTTTGTTTCTGCGGTCAGCCTGCCGACGCTTGGTAGACTTGGGATCGATGAGTACATCTTCCAATTCTCTTTCTTACCGGCAGCAACTGCTTTCGCTGCTGGCGCGAATCAGCTTTCGACTGGGGCAATTTACGCTTTCTTCGGGCGGGACGAGCGATTACTACATTGATTGCCGCACGACGACGCTGCACGCCGAGGGCGGGCGGCTGACGGGACATGCCGTGCTGGATCTGCTCGAACTGCACCGGATTGACGCTGAGGCTGTGGGCGGGCTGACGATGGGTGCGGATCCGATTGTCTCAAACGTGGCGACTGCGAGCGCTTGGCGGGCTGTCGAGAAACCCGGGTCACCGCTGCTGCATGGGTTTCTGGTGCGCAAGGCGGAAAAGGCGCATGGGACCGGGCGGCGGATTGAGGGATTTTGCCGGGAGGGGGCGCGGGTGGTGATTGTGGATGATGTCTGCACAACCGGCGCTTCGACGATCAACGCGATTCAAGCGGCGCGGGATGCGGGGATGATTGTGGCTGCTGTCGTTTGCCTGGTGGAGCGGCAAGAGGCGAATGGCCGGCCTGCTGTGGAAGCTGCGGCGGCGGGGGCGCCGTTCTTTACGCTGTTTACGGCAAAGGATGTACGCGCGGAGCACGTGAAGGCTCTGGGATAGTTGCAATTTTGCGGAATGAAAATGAGCAGACCGGTTCTCCTGCCGGCCTGCTCGTAGAGACGAAACAATTGGTGCGTTGAGGTTCTTTCGTTTTACAGGCCACCTGTAGAGGGTGTGGCGGCGGTTGCTGTAGAGGGCGCGCCCTGGTTCGATAGCACGCGAATGTCGACGCGGCGGTTCTTGGCGCGGCCTTCGCGGGTCTTGTTGTCGGCGACTTCCTTATCCTTGCCGATGCCGATCAGGTAGAAGCGGTGGGCCGGAATGGCGTACTTCGAGGCCAGGTACTGAACCACGGCGTCGGCGCGGCGTTGGCTTAGCGCATAGTTGTAGTCGGCGTCGCCCGTGGAATCGGTGCCGCCGGTGACTTCAACGATGTAGCTCTTGGCGTTGGTAAGGGTCGCGGCGAAGGTGTCGAGCTGGGTCTTGTCGTCATCGGTCAGCTTGGACTTGTCGAAGCCGAACGTGACGGAGATGTTGCCGATGGCCTGGTAGTTGTCGAGGCCTGCGACGACGCTGGCGAGCGAGTCGGCGCGGTGAACGGCGTCATTGGCGGCGTTCTCTGCATCCCCGGCGGACTTCTGGGCGGTCTGGGCGTTTTGCGTGGCGGAGTCAGCCGCGCCTTGCGCCTTGGTGATGCCGGCCTGGGCGCGCTCGTCGGTGTCATGGATAGCGCGATTGTTGGCAGCGGTCTTGTCGCTTAGCTCATTGGTCTGATCGACGATGGGCGCGGTTTGATTGCGGACGTAATTCTTGGTGGCGCAGCCTGAGAGAGTTGCAATCGCGGCAGCGAGAACGGCGATCTTCAAAGCATCAATTCGTTGCATCGACATGGGAAAATCCTTTCGGTTAAAGGGCCTCGCGCGGGGTTGCCGACAGGGCTCGTGGAAGTGCTTTCGCTCTACTAATGGCACGTCGGAGGCCAAATTGGCTATTTTTGTATCTGGCTGAATCCATTGAGCTTGCAGGCTTGATTGCGGGCGACTTGCCAGCGATTTGCGTGTAATTTTTACATGGTTTAGGTAATGCTTACTCGGCATCTCGGGTTGTATGTATGGCGCGGGATTGTGGCGGCTACTGAGACGGAGCGCTTTGCTCACAGTAGTTTGAGAAGTTTCGCCGGGGCGGTGGTTTCGGCGAGGCGGACGTTGTCGCCTTCGAGGGGCTTGCAGCAGACGCTGACGATTGGGGCCTCGCCGGGCCTGGCGGGGTCGTGTTCGTTGAGGAAGTAGGCGAAGATCTTTTTCGCGACGAGGAAGGTGGAGTAATTGCCCTTGTCTTCGCGGATTGCTCCGGGAAGGGCGAGGCAAATTTCCGACAGCTTTGCCAACCGTTTCAGGGCTGTCGCTTGCGTAGTCATGTGCCCTCGCTTGAAGGTGTGCGAACTAAGCCCGAATGTTGGTTCCATCCCAAACCCAAGATTCGCGATACCCGGTGCCCGACACTCGGCTTCAAATGAAGTCACGCGGTGATCCGTGGCTCACTTTATGGGAAAACAATCGAGGTCGTTGGCGAAAGTGATCGGGCCTGCATATCGGCGCTTTATTTCGGATTGAGTCTCGCTCTCTTTTCCTAACGTTCGAAGCATTCGATGAGACAGGATCAGTTGTTTGACGTGGGCATTCGCGGCGATGGTTCCGATGACGGAAGGGGGCATATGGAGGCGCCTTTCCAATCCGGTGGCGTCCTCGGGTACGGCGTTATGAGCGACGAATACGTCCGCATTGGATGCCAGCTGTATCAGGCCTTCTCCGTCTCCGTTTGTGTCTCCACTGAAAACGATTCGCTTGCCGCCTATCTCGACTCGCCATGCCAATGCGGGAAATGGACCGTGAACGACACGCACTGCGTACAGCGCCATGTCGGTGTTGCGAAAAACGAGGAGAGGCGTTGAGCCGGCGGTGACATCGTGGGGTTGCAATTCGTAGCTTCCTTGCGCCCCTGGTTTGACGAAATCGCTGAGGTAGCGATAAGGACCGCGCGGCTCACTAAAGAAGTCGGGTACAAACTCAGTGGTGGAGGGCATGATGTCGTTGCCGGGAGGGCCGAATATAGGCAGGGGACGTTTGCGATCTTCGAACCAGGACGAAAAGATCAAGGCCGGGAAATCGCCGCTGTGATCGACATGGAAATGACTGAAGAGAAAGACGTCCAGTTGAGACATCTTTGCTCCACTCTCGCCGAAGCGGAGAGCACTGCCTCCTCCTGCGTCAAGAATCACGCGGGCGTTGCCGTGATTCCATATGAGGTAGCTGGTTGAGGCGCGCTTATCCTGCATCTCCGGGCCGCCGGAGCCGAGTACCTGGACCGCCAAACCCGTGGCGCCGCAGGATTGCGCCGTGACAGGGGGAGCCGCGTAAGTAGACAGGAGGAACGCAGGAATAAGCAGAGCTTTTGCCGGTTGTTTTAGCCAATGCATACATGATCCTCAAATAGCCTCTGGCGAGGCAGCGAAGGAGCCGGATATCCTTAGAGGATGCGCTTCGCGAATTGCGTGGCGCAAGCCGATTGCCATGGACTTCTACGAGAAAATTCGGACTTTGCCTACGCAGCCTGGGGTGTATCTGTACAAGAACGCCGAGGGGCAGGTGATTTATGTGGGCAAGGCGCGGAATCTGCGTTCGCGGGTGCGGAGCTACCTGCTGGCGGCGAACCAGGCCAATGCCAAGACCGGGACGCTGATGCGTGAGGCGGTCGATCTGGACTACATTCTCGTGGCGAACGAGATGGAAGCGCTGGCGCTTGAGAACAATCTGATCAAGCAGCGGAAGCCTCGGTTCAATATCCTGCTGCGGGATGACAAGACGTATCCGTACGTGAAGCTGACGCTGGGGGACCGGTTTCCCAAGGTCTTTGTGACGCGGCGGCTGAGGAAGGATGGTTCGGCGTACTATGGGCCGTATTTTCCGGGGAATCTCGCGTATCGGGTGGTGGAGCTGATTCATCGCAGCTTTCTGATTCCTAGCTGCAAGGTGGATCTTTCGCGGTATCATCCGCGGGCTTGTCTGCAGTACTACATTCATCGCTGTCTGGGGCCTTGCGTGAAGGAGCTGACTACGCCGGAGATGTATGCGGGCGCGGTGAAGGATGCGCAGCTTTTTCTGGAGGGCCGTCACGCTGAGCTGGAGCGGTCGCTGCATGGGCGGATGGCGGCTGCGGCGGAGGCGGAGCAGTTTGAGCTGGCGGCGCGGTATCGGGATCTGATTTCGACGGTGCATCAGTTGGAGGAGAAGCAGCGGATTGCTACGGCGGAATCGGATGATGCGGATGTCTTTGGATACCACTATGAGGGCGGGTGCATCGCAGCGAATCTGTTTCATATTCGCTCGGGGAAGATTGTGGATCGGCGGGAGTTTTTCTGGGAGGAGTTGCCGGAGTTTTTGACGGGGCCGGTGGCGGAGGTCGATTCGGAGGAAGAGCTTGAGGCGGCTCTGGCAGCGGCTTCGTTGGATGAGAGTGTTCCAGACGCGCAAGCCTTTGATGCCGGGCAGTTTTTCTCTGCGCTTTTGAAGCAGCTTTATATCGATCAGCAGTATGTACCGCGGACGATTCTCGTACCGGTCGACTTTGAGGATCGCGAATCGCTGGCGACACTGCTGGCGGAGCGGAGTGGGCATCGGGTGGAGCTGGCTGCTCCGCAGCGGGGCGACAAGCGTTCGCTGATCGATCTGGCGGGGCAGAATGCGAAGCAGTCGTATACGCAGCGATTCCGGGTGCTGGAGCCTTCGCGGAAGGCGATTCAGGAGTCGCTGGCGGATGCGCTGATGCTGCCGGAGTTGCCGAGGCGGATTGAGTGCTTTGATATTTCGCACATTCAGGGTGCGGAGACGGTCGCTTCGATGGTGGTTTGGGAAGACGGCGCGATGAAGAAGTCGGCTTACCGGAAGTTTCAGGTGAAGACGGTGACAGGGGTGGATGATTTCGCCTCGATGCGGGAGATTGTCGGGCGGCGGTACAGGCGGGTGAAGGAGGAAGAGCAGACGATGCCTTCGCTGATCCTGATTGACGGCGGATTGGGACAGCTTCATTCGGCTGCGGATGCGCTGGAGGAGCTGGGGTTTACGAGCCAGCCGCTGGCTTCGATTGCCAAGCGCGAGGAAGTGATTTACGTGTACGGCAATGAGGATGAGCCCGTGGTGCTGGATCGGCGGTCGCCGGTGCTGCACCTGGTCCAGATGATTCGCGATGAGAGTCACCGGTTTGCGATTGGGTATCACCGCAAGCGGCGCGAGATGCGGGATCGGGATTCGGAGCTGCTGGCCATTCCCGGCGTGGGGCAGGGGACGCGGCAAAGGCTGTTGACGCATTTCGGCAGCTTGCGCGAGGTGCAGCAGGCGACGGTGGATTCGTTGGCGGCGGTGGTTCCGCGCAAGACAGCGGAGGCGATCTGGGGACATTTTCATGCGGGGCGGGCGGGTGCTTCGCCACTGGTGGTGCTGAAGGAGTAGGCTGGTCTGCACTGGTTTGCGGGCGGCGGTTGGAACTTTGATGGTCTGGGCTCCGTAGTGTGGTTGATTCCGGCGCTGCGTGGAGAGGACTTGGCCTATGACGACTGCTACGACTACTCCGCCTACGGAGTTTGCTGCGCGTGGTTCTCTGCGATCTTCCATGGTGCTCGCTACTGGATTTGCGCTGTTTACGCTGGCTTTGCATATCGTCTGCTCGCTTTATGGATCGCGGCTGGGGTACGGGTTTTTTCGGGACGAGCTGTATTTTCTGGTCTGTGGGCGTCATCTGGACTGGGGATATGTGGATCAGCCGCCGCTGGTGGCGTTGCAGGCGCGGATTGCGGAGACGCTGTTTGGGTTGACGCCGACGGGGATTCGGGTGCTGAGCTTTGCTGCTGGCGCTGTGAAGGTCGGGCTGACAGGATTGCTGGCGTGGCAGCTCGGCGGACGGCGCAGGGCGCAGGCACTGGCGATGATGGCCGCGCTGGCTGCTCCGGTCTTTCTGGTCGCGGATAACTACCTTTCGATGAATTCATGGGAGCCTGGTTTCTGGATGGGCGGTCTGCTGGTGTTGCTGCGGATTGCGGAGGGGAGTCTTTCGCCGCGCTGGTGGCTGGTTTTTGGATTGTTGGCCGGACTGGGAATCGAGAACAAGGACTCTACTGTTTTCTTTCTGCTGGCGCTGCTGTTGGGGTTGCTGGTTACGCGGCAGCGTCGGCTGCTTTGGTCGGGATGGGTGGCGGCTGGTATTGGAGTTATCTTTCTCGCTTCGCTGCCTAACTTCTGGTGGCAATGGCAGCATCATTGGCCGACTTATGAGCTGCTGAATAACGTTGCGCATTCGGATAAGAACACGAAGCTGCCGCCGCTTGCGTTTTTGCGGCAACAGGCGAATATGCTGCTGATTTTTTCGGCTCCGCTGTGGATTGGCGGGCTGGTCTGGCTGGGCTTTGCCCGACATGCGAAGGCGTGGCGATTTGTTGCGGTGACTTACTTCGTTTTCCTGGCGATGATGATGGCGATGCATGCCAAGGATTACTATGTCGCGCCGATTTATCCTGTGCTCTTTGCGGCTGGGGCTGTAGCTTTTGTGCAGGTCACTCGATGGACTTGGCCCGCTTATGCTTACTTCGCGGTGCTAGCTATTTTCCTGGTGGTGGCGACGGTACCAGTTGGCCTTACTGTCTTGCCGCCTGAGGCTTACAGCGGATGGGCCGCGCACTTTGGGGCGAACAAGACGCGGACGGAGAAGTTTTCGAGCCCGTTGCCGCAGTATCTTTCGGATCGCTTTGGCTGGGAGGAGATGGCGCAGGGGTTTGCGGCGCGCTATAACGCGCTGCCGCCGGAGGAGCGGGCGAAGACGGGAATCTTCTGCGGGAATTATGGCGAGGCTAGCGCGGTGAATATCCTCGGGGCGAAGTACGGGTTGCCGGCGGCGATCAGCGGGCATCAGAATTACTTTTATTGGGGATGGCATGGATATACGGGCGAGTCGATGCTGACGCTGGGGAATGACCGGAGGGACTATCTGGAGAGTTACGAGGAAGTTATTGACTTAGGGGCGTTTGACGCGCCGTGGATTATGGATCATGAGCATCATCATTACTTTCTTTTAAAGCGTCGCAGAAACAGTTATGCGTCGGAGTGGCCGGAGTTCAAGTACTGGTATTAGATCTTCTCTCAATATCGGAGTGGCATCCCAGCGAAGCAGGGCTCGATTTCCCGAGCCCCGCCATGGTTTTACCAGCTATGGAGCCAGCCGTCCTGCTCGCCGATTCTTACTTCTGTGCCCAGCAGATCGGATAGGACAGGAGCGGTCAATAGCTGCGTCCGTGGTCCGTCGGCAACGATGCGGCCTTTTTGCATGAGGATGACGCGCTCAATCTCGGGCGGGATGTCGTTGAGGTGGTGGGTGACGAGGATGAGGCCGATGCCGTCGGCGATGAGGCGGCGCATGCTTTCGCGGAGGTCGCGCTGGGCGGCGAGGTCGAGGGCGTTGGAGGGCTCGTCGAGGAGGAGTTGCTGCGGGCGATGGGCCAGGGCGCGGGCGATTAGGATACGGCGCTTTTCTCCAGCGGACATTTCGCCGACCAGGTGGTCGGTGAGGTGCGAGGCGTGGATGCGTTCGAGGGCCTCGGCGGCGCGCTGGCGCATTTCGTCGGTGACGATGAGGTTGGGCCAGAGGGTGCTCGCTGAGAAGAAGCCGGCGATGACAGCGTTGAGGCCGGTGGTGCGTCCCGTGGAGCTGCCTGCGGTGTCGGGCGCGCGGGAGGTGGAGTAGAGGCCGGGGTGCGTGTCGGAGACGACGCCGAAGTGCTGCCGGAGCTCGGTGAGGTCCCAGCGGCTGCGGCCGAAGATGCTGACTTCGGGGAGGGGATGGTCAGGGCCGGGGATGGCGGGGTAGAGCTCGCAGGTCATTGTGCGGATGAGGGTGGATTTGCCGCAACCGTTGGCGCCGAGGATAGCGACGTGTTCGCCGGTCTGGATGGTGAGGTTGATGTCGTGGAGGACGTTGCGGTCGCCGAGGGCTACGTTGACGTTAGCCATCTTCAGGAAAGGGTGCTGCGCGGGTTCGGAGGTCATCTCATTTGTTAGAGTAAACGGGCGGGATGCTTGCAGGCAGCGGGTTAGCGCGCTTTGCGCGTGGCGGGTTGGCAAGTTAGCGGATGAATTTGAGTTTGAGGACAAGGTGTATTGGATGAGTGATGTTTCGGGGTTTTTGATTCCTGCGGGGTTTCGGTTTGGGGCTGCGCGGGCGGGGTTGAAGCCAAGCGGGCGGCCGGATTTTGCGCTGATTGTGGCGGATGAGGCGGCGAGTGCTGCGGCACTCTTTACGGCAAACCAGATAACGGCTGCGCCATTGCATGTCGACAAGGAGCATCTGCGGGCTACGGGCGGGCGCGTGCGGGTGGTGGCGATCAATGCGGGGAATGCCAACTGCGCGGCAGGACAGGCGGGTTTGGATGCCGCTTATGTTACTTGCGCGGCGGCGGCGGTGGAGTTTGGATGCCGGCCGGAGGAGGTGTTTCCTTCTTCGACGGGCGTGATCGGGGTGCCGTTGCCGGCGGAGAAGCTGGTGGCGGCGCTGCCGGTGGTGAAGGCCGGTCTGGGTGCAGAATCAGATCATTTTCAGCAGGTGGCGCAGGCTATTTTGACGACGGACCTGGTGGAGAAGACGGCGTTTGCGCGGCTGATGGTGGACGGGAAGGAAGTGCGGATTGCGGCTGTGGGGAAGGGTTCGGGGATGATTCATCCTCGCCTGGTGCCGGCAACTCCGCACGCTACGATGCTGGTTTACATCCTGACGGATGCGGAAATTGAGCCTGCGGTGTTGCAGGGGATGCTCAATACGGCGGTTGAGGTGAGCTTCAACCGGATTTCGGTGGATGGGGACACTTCGACGAACGATACGGTGGTGCTGCTGGCTTCGGGGGGGTCCGGGGCGCGAGTTGACGCTGGGAATTCGGAATTTCAGGCGGGGCTGACACAGGTTGCTACTTCGCTGGCGAAGCAGATTGTGGCGGATGGCGAGGGTGTGAAGCACGTGGTGGAGCTGCGGGTGAATGGCGCTGCGACGGATGCCGAGGCGGTGGTGGTGGCCAAGGCGATTGCTCATTCGCCGCTGGTGAAGACGGCGTGGGCGGGGTCTGATCCCAACTGGGGCCGTTTGATGGCGGCGATCGGGAATTCCGGCGCGCGGATCAATCCTTCCACGATCGACATCTGGTTTGGCGAGCTACGCATTTGCCGCGACGGCGGACGGGCGGCGGAGATGGATGTGGCTGCCGCGCATGCTTATCTGCGGCAGCCTGAGTTTTCAATCAGCATCGAGCTGCATCAGGGGCAGGGTAGCTGCGTCTTCTGGACTACGGACCTGACGGCGGAGTATGTCCGGATCAATGCGGATTACTCGACTTAAGCAGCGAGTGGCATTTTCTTCCGTGGTTGAGCTGCGGTACCTGGACGCTTTGGCCGCCGGGCAATTGCGTTCAGGACCAGGAAAAGGATGAGTTGAAGCGCGAGGGCGCCGGTTGAGTCCAGGAGCACATCGGAGAAAACGCCGGTGCGGTTGGGCAGAAAGCTCTGGTGGAGTTCATCCGCGCTGGCGACGCAGAAAGTCACGATCATCGCGAGACCGTGGCAGGTGAGAAGTCGTTTCATGCCTAGCGGTCTACGGCTGGCACGGTTGCGCAGCGTGAGCCAGAATCCGCGGAAGCAGATCAGTGAGAACGTGCCGTATCCCGTGAAGTGGCCGCTCTTGCGGATGATGTGGTGGATTTCGCTCCAATCGCTGTCGACGGCGGAGCCGAAGATGGCGTGGAAGAAGGTGTGAAGTGGGGCTGAGGTGTGATCCGCGCCAAATGGAGCCGTGGACTCGATGGCGAAGATGCAGCAGAAGAGAACGACTGGGAGCCACGCGTTGAGAATTGCGGGCCAACGGAAAGGAGTGCCTTGATAGGGATTGGGTAGAAAGAAAGTCGAAGAGGACAAGTTGAAAAAACTCCTTTGCGGTTGGCCGGGAATGGAATGACGGGAATAAAGCCGATCCAACCGGTGATATGTATTTCGATTCAGGAAACAGCATTTCTGGTGCCATACTGTAAGTGGTTGCAAATATTAAGTTTGCGTTATATGAGACCGGCTCGGAGTGCGAGTAAAAATTACATAGAGTGCGGCTTATTCGGGGGAAAATACAGAGTTCTAAAAAGGATTCACTTAACATCAGTTTTTTCGAGTAGAGATCAGGTTTTTTTTGAGTGGAGATAGATACGCTGGGGTTAAAACCCCAGCCTCCCGCCGAACCGGATTTCTCCCGCAGCCCGTAAAACCTGGCTGATCTGCAAGCCTTTGTGTCCGGACGGCAGCCCGTTTCGTCCCGCGCGAGGATGCGACCAATGTGTTCCGCGCAAATACCGCAGTGCGGAACTGGTACCAGAATGCGGGTTGCCGATTGTGCCCCCTCTCATGCACATTGAGAGTGGGAGTATGCGCGGATTTGGCCCGTTTGCGTGCGTTCGAATGGGCCGTGAATCAGCGACAGGATTGGGCGTGCCTGATTTGTTGAGCACATCTGGCCGGCTCCGGCGGTTCTACAATCAGAGGGACAAGAGGTCACGGAATTATGGCTACCAAGGTGAAAGAGCCGGTTGAGAAGACGGCTGCTTCGGCGAATGGTTCAGGGCAGAGCACGGGTCTGATCAGCAATGAGAAGCTGCGCCAGCTCTATGCGACGATGCTCAAGTGCCGCACGCTTGAAGAGCGGGCTCGGGTGCTGTTCAAGCAGAGCAAGTTCACTGGCAACTACTATGCCGCAGTGGGACAGGAAGCGGCTGCGGTGGGAACGGCGATCGATCTGCGCGTGGAGGATACGATCGGGCCTTCGCATCGCGACTTCATTACGGGATTCATCAAAGGCGCGCCGCTGGACAAGATGCTTTGCCACTTGTATGCGCGCGGGAACTCGCCGGATAAGGGACGTTCGTCGCCGGCGCACTTTGGGTATGCTCCGTTGAATGTGATTACGCCGGCTTCGACGATTGCCGCGCAGTTGAATATTGCGACTGGCGTGGCTCTCGCGAACAAGATGAAGAAGAACGACAACATCGCTGTGGCGTATTCGGGCGATGGTTCGACTTCACTTGGTTTCTGGCATGAGGCTTTGAATTTTGCAGGCGTGCATGATCTGCCGATCGTGTTTGTCTGCCAGAACAATCTGTGGGCGGAGTCGGTGAATTTGCAGTTCCAGACGAAGGTGCCGGATATCAGCACGAAGGCGCAGGCGTATGGCTTCCCCGGTATCACGGTCGATGGGAACGATGTGGTTGCGGTCTATCGCGTGGCGCAGGAAGCGATTGCGCGGGCGCGGCGCGGTCAGGGTCCGACGTTGATTGAGTGCAAGACGTATCGCTGGTATGGGCACTCGGAGATCGATCCCGCGAAGTATCGCGATCCTGAAGAAGTGGAACGGTGGAAGGCCAAGGATCCCATCTTGAACATGGAGAAGTATCTGACCGGCAAGGGACTGTTTACCGCGGAGTGGAAGCAGGAGATTGTGGACGGCTTCAACAAGGAGCTTGACGCGGCGATTGAAATTGCGGAACAGAGCGCACTGCCGGAGGGCGTGGAGGCGCTGGATCATGTCTTCTCGTTTGATATTCGCGAGCGGGTGTTGAATCCTAAGAGTTATTCGCCGAGTTATTAGGATCGCGAAAAGCAGATACTTCGCTTCGCTCAGGATGACAACTTTTTAGCAGATAGTCAGGATTGGTAGAGCTATGGCACTTGTGACGTATATCAGCGCAATTACTGAGGCGCTGCAGGAAGAGATGCGGCGCGATGAGCGCGTATTCATTATCGGCGAGGACGTGGGCGTCGAGGGCGGCGTCTTCAAGGCGACGAAGGGGCTGTATGAAGAGTTTGGCGCGGAGCGTGTGATCGATTCGCCGCTGGCTGAAGGCATCATCGTTTCGTCCGCGATTGGCGCGGCTTTGGCGGGATTGCGACCGGTGCCGGAGATTCAGTTTTCGGACTTCATCACGCCGGCGATGGATGCGCTGACACAGCAGGCGGCGAAGCTTCGCTATCGCTCAGGCGGCACGCAGACCTGCCCTTTGACGCTGCGCGTTTGCTATGGTGGCGGCGTAGGCGGCGGGTTGTATCATTCGCAGACCAACACTACCTGGTTTGCGCATGAGCCCGGGCTGGTGGTGGTTGCGCCCGGAACAGTTGCGGATGCGAAAGGCATGTTGAAGGCGGCGATCCGGCAAGATGATCCGGTGATCTACTTCGAGCACAAGAAGCTGTATCGCTCGATCAAGGAAGATCTGCCGGATGGGGATGATTTTGTCACGGATCTTTTCAAGGCCGCAGTGCGCAGACCTGGGACCGATCTGACGCTGGTCACGTATGGCTGGACATTGCAGCTTTCGTTGCAGGCAGCGGAGAAGATTCATGCGGAGACGGGCGCGGAGATCGAGGTCGTCGATCTGCGCGTGTTGAATCCGCTTGACAAGGACACTTTCCTGGAGTCACTGGCGAAGACGGGCCGGATGCTGATTGTTCATGAGGATCATCGCACGCTGGGCATTGGCGCGGAGATTGCGGCGATTGCGGCGGAACAGGCTTTCGATTGCCTGGATGCTCCGATTGTGCGGCTGACGGCGCCGGATGTTCCTGCGATTCCGTTTTCCGCGCCCTTGGAAAAGTTCTACCTGCCATCGGTTGACAAAATTGTGGATGCGGCAACGAAGTTATTGAATTATTGAAAGATGTTCACTTCCGAACATCCTTCAAAATAGCGGGCGCCCTTCCTTCGGGAAGGGCGTTTGTTTCATTGACCCTGCTTGGTGCGCTTCAGTAGAGTTAGGGCATGATCATGTTTGGCTGCCGGTCGCACGCCACCCTTATCCGAAACGTTTTTGTCTTGGTGGGTACGATTCTAACCCTCGGTGTCGCTGCCGTTATGGCTGAGTCACCTGGCCAGGCGGGGCCGAATGCAGCGGTAGATGTCAACAATCCTGCTGCTCCGGTTGCTCCGTGTCAGACTGCCGAGCTGGGGTCGCCTTACATTCCGATGGATAGCTGGGTTTATCCGTCGCTTTCGCGGCTCTATTCGTTGGGATATCTCGATCTGGCGTTTCTGGGGCTGCGACCTTGGACGCGTTCGAGCATACTGCACATGCTCGAAGAGACATCGGCGGAACTGGAAGATGCTCCGGACAATGCTTCGACCGATGAGGCTCGCTCGGTGTATGACGCTGTGATGCAGGAACTGAATGGCGATGTGTCGGGCCCGTGCTTCCAGCACCGCGGGCAGGTGCGTGTGGAGTCGGTCTACGAGGTTGCGCGGGGCATCTCGGGTACACCGCTGCATGACAGCTACCACCTTGGCCAGACGATCCCGAACGATTACGGGCGGCCCGTGGAGAATGGATTCGATAGCTACTCGGGTGTGAGTGGCTATGCGACCGCAGGGATTTTCACGCTGTATGCGCGCGGAGAGTTCCAATACGCGCCTTCCGCCGCGGGGTATTCGCAGAAACTCTTTGACGAGCTTTCGGCGCTGGATGGTGTTCCGGTTGCGACGAATCCGGAGCAGCCAACGATTCCTCTGGGTCCGATTGCAACGACGACGGACATGCGGTTGATGGAGGGTTATCTTTCAGCGCATACGTTG
>Ga0302326_10017624_pt1 | contig 14884 bp, 15 predicted proteins | sample Palsa_T0_3_FD_202264 | JGI IMG/M metagenome (GOLD analysis project Ga0302326, IMG submission 202264) | Peat permafrost microbial communities from Stordalen Mire near Abisko, Sweden - Palsa_T0_3 | ecosystem: Environmental > Terrestrial > Soil > Palsa > Peat permafrost | place: Sweden: Abisko... | reverse complement strand
AGGTAGCGGGCGTCGTGCGGGCCGGGCGAGGCCTCGGGATGATACTGGACGCTGAAAAGCGGAAGCGAGCGATGGCGCATGCCTTCGTTAGTGTGATCGTTGAGGTTCACGTGCGTGACCTCGACATCGCTCGATGGGAGCGATTCCGGGTCCACGCAGAAACCGTGATTCTGGGCGGTGATTTCGACTTTTTGCGTGCGCAGATTCTTCACCGGGTGATTCGAGCCATGATGGCCGAATTTCAATTTGAATGTCTTGCCGCCGAGAGCCAAGCCGCAGAGTTGATGGCCGAGGCAGATGCCGAAGATTGGCACGCGGCCGAGGAGTTTCTTGATATTCGCGACGGCGTACGTGACCGGCTCGGGATCGCCCGGCCCATTCGAGAGAAAGACACCGTTCGGCTTGTGCGCGAGAATGTCTTCGGCGGAGGTCCTCGCCGGAACGACGGTAACGTCGCAGCCATAATCTACCAGGAGCCGCAGGATATTCTGCTTGATGCCGAAATCATAGGCGACGACGCGATGGCGGCGTTCCTCAGGCGCTAAAGCACCTTTCTTCACCTGGGCGGATCTTTCGGAGGCGAAGCTCCGAGTCCCCAAACTACCCGCGCCCGCGGGTACACCGTTCCCTTTCGAAGCCACGGCTGCGTGGGCAATCGGTGCGGTGAGCTCAATCGAGCCCTTCGTCCATTCGTATTTTTTCGCGGTGGTGACGCGGCCGGCGAGTTCCAGGCCCGCCATCGTCGGGAGCGCGCGAGCCTCCGCGATCAACTGATCGGCGGGTGTGTCATCGGTCGAAAGGATGCCACGCAGCGCGCCGACTTCCCGCAGATGGCGCACGAGCGCGCGCGTATCAATGTCTCCAATGACCGGGACGCCGTGACGCTCGAGATAAGCCTGCGCGGTTTCGCTGGAGCGCCAGTTGGAAGCGAGCGCCGAGAATTCGCGGACGATCAGCCCTTCGATGTAGGGCTTCCCGGATTCCTCATCATCGAGGTTGGTGCCCACGTTTCCGATGTGGGGATAGGTCAGGCAGACGATCTGACCGGAGTAGCTGGGATCGGTGAATACTTCCTGATAACCAGTGAGGCTGGTATTAAAAACGACTTCGCCGCCACGACGGATGCGAGCGCCCGCCGCACGACCGTTAAATACTCTTCCGTCCTCGAGCGCGAGCGTCGCGCGACCTGCGGGGGACTCGTTCAGTGTGTCCTCCAGAAGATGTCATCTCGATGCCGCGCTCACGGTTGAAGACGAAGTGAGCGACCCAAAGTGGTCCACGGGCCAGTACGCGAACACCGCTTTGCCGTAAATGTATTGCCGCGGAACCGAACCGAAAACGCGCGAGTCGTTCGAGCTATCGCGATGATCGCCCATCACGAAATACTCGCCCGGCGGAATGCGCCGCGCAGCATAGTTCGATCCGTCGAGATAGCCGGCCGGAACATATTGGTCCGGGAGTTCCCTGCCATTCACGTACACGTTACCGGCGCGAATCTCAATCATTTCTCCCGGCAGGGCCACCACGCGTTTGATGAATGACTTCGAGCGATCCAGAGGATACCAGAAGACGATGACATCGCCGCGCTCGATTGGCTCAAAGCGATAGATAAATTTGTTGATGAAGATGCGCTCCTGATCCGAGAGGAGCGGATTCATGCTGGTCCCTTCGACCTTCACCGGCTGGTAGAGAAAAATCATGATGACGATGGCCAGGCCAAGGGCGACGGCGAGGTCGCGGGTCCAACTGCGCAGCTCCCGCCTCAATGGAGGAAGAGACGCTTTTTCGGGCGGGACCGGCGAGCCGAGTTGAGGATCATCCTGCATGCTGTGCAATTTCATTTATACCACGCCGACAAAGCGGAGGCAAAGGAGGCAGAAAAACGCGCGTTCCTCGGACGGCGGCGGTTCATCCGGCGAGAGCGAAGCCTAGAATGGCCATGGAAGCGAGAACGGCGGTTTCGGTGCGCAGAATGTTTTCGCCGAGAGATGCTTCGATGAAGCCTGCAGCGCGAGCGGAGGCGATTTCGGAGTCCGTCCAGCCGCCCTCGGGGCCGATGGCGAGCGCGACCACGATGGGGCGGGCGGAGGACGCGATTGGCAATGGACTTTTGAGGATTTCGCGGAGCGAAGGCACGTCTTGCTTTTCGGAGAGCAGGATTTTGGGGCTGGCTGAGGATTCGATGAAGGCTTTTTCCGGGGCGACAGGAACGTTCATAGCCGGCGGGCGCAGGCGGCGGGACTGCTGCGCGGATTCGAGGATGATTTTCTCCCAGCGCGCGAGGCGCTTTGCCGCAGCGGCTGCGAGCGGCTTGTCGGTGCGCGCGGCGGCGAGGGGAATGATCTCGCTTGCGCCGAGTTCCGTGGCCTTCTCGATGCACCATTCGAAGCGGTCGAATTTGACGAGTGAGAGGAGGAGTTCGATCTTCAGCACCGGCTCGCGGGCTGGGAGCGGTTCGACCAGAGCGAACTCGATGCGATTGTCGCCGCGCTTTGAGAGCGCCACGCGCTCGATTTTGGCGAGCCAGACGCGCTGGCCGTCGCTGAGCTCGTAGAGCTGGCCAAGCTCGGCGCGAAGGACACGGCCGAGATGTTCAGCGGCGTCACCGTGAAGATTGGCAGAGTTCGATTCGAAGCGATCGACGAAGAAACGGCGGCGCATGGTTGGGATTGTAACGCGAGGAGGAGGAAACAGCTGAAGACAAAGGATGCAGAGGAGGCAAAGGATGGAAAGGAGGCAGAGGACGAAACCAGAGCCAATGGCGGGCGCGCAACACGAATGGGCAATTCATTGCCAAACATCCATGGCGGACTTCCGTCGCGGCGGACTGCGCCCCTACAAAACCGTGCTACTTGCTCAGGTAACCCGGCATTCGGGATTTTATCCGAAGATATCTTTTACTTTATCGAAGAAGCTGGAGGAGCGGTCGGCGGGCTTGTTTTCGACTTTCATGGTCTGGCCAAGTTGTTCGAGCGCGCGGCGCTGGTCGCGAGACAACTTCGACGGAATCACGACACGTATGTTGATGTAGAGATCGCCGCGGCCTCCGTGCGGATTCGCGAGCCCTTTGCCTTTTTGCCGGAAAATCTGGCCGGACTGCGTGCTCTCGGGAATTTCGAAGTCGGCTTCGCCCTGCAGCGTGGGAATCTTGATCTTCCCGCCCAGCGCGGCCTGAGGAAAGCTGACAGGAATCGTACAGTAAAGATCAGCGCCGCGACGCTCGAAGAACGGATGCTCCTTAACTTCGAGGAAAATATAGAGATCTCCGGCGGGACCTCCATTCGTACCGGGCTCGCCCTGGCCAGACATGCGCAGGCGCGTGCCGGAATCCACTCCGGCGGGCACGCCGACTTCGAGCGTGCGTTCGCGTTCGATGCGCGCCTGGCCGCGGCAGGTTTCGCAAGCCTCGCGGATCACCTGACCCGCGCCCTGGCACGCGGGGCAAGTGCGCGTGATCGAAAAGAATCCCTGCTGGTAAGCCATCTGGCCGCGACCGCCGCAAGTCTTGCAAGCAGCCATGCCGCTGCCGGGTTTGGCGCCAGTCCCCTTGCAGGATTCGCAATTTTCGCGGCGCACGAGGCGGATCTTCGTGCTTACGCCGGTGGCAGCATCCTCAAAACTAAGCGACATGTCGTAGCGCAGATCGGCGCCACGCTGGCCGCGGGCGGCGCCGCGCGCCCGGCGGCCGCTGCCGCCAAAGGCCTGGTCGAAGCCGAAGAGATCACCGAGAATGTCGTGGAATTCCTCGAAGATTACGGAGTTGAAGCCGCCGCCCTCGAATCCTCGGCCGGCGAGTCCAGCATGTCCGAAGCGGTCGTACACCGGACGCTTCTGCGGATCGGAAAGGACGCTATAGGCCTCCGAGGCCATGCGGAAATTGATCTCGGCTTCCTCTTTATTTTCGGGATTGCGGTCGGGATGCCATTTGAGCGCGGCTTTGCGATAGGCAGACTTAATCTGGTCGGCGGAAGCGTCGCGCTCGACGCCGAGAACCACGTAAAAGTCAGACTGCGTATCGGACGCCATGGTGCCCTTTCAGAAAAGCAAAGCTGACGGCGCCTAGTGTTCGCGCTTGGAGGCGTGCGCGGACTTCGGCTCCGGCGCGCTGGCCACGCGGACCATCGCCGGCCGCAGCACGCGATCGTGAAACAAATAGCCGGGCTGCATTTCGCTGATGACGGTGCCGTCGGAGTGCTCGGACGTCTCCACGCTCTCGATGGCGTGGTGAATATGCGGATTAAATTCCTGGCCCACCGATTCAATTCGCGAAAGACCCTGCTTCGCAAGCGCCTCCCACAGCTGGCGGCGGATCAGTTCGAAACCCTTGCGATATTCGGCGGTGGCGGAATCGTTCTGGCCGGCGAGCGCGCGGTCGAACGTGTCAAGCACCGGAAGAATGTGCTCGACCAGCGACTCAACGCCGCGATGGCGATCCTGCTGACGCTCCCTCTCAACGCGCTTCCGGTAGTTTTCAAAATCCGCCTGACGGCGGACGAGCGTGTTCATCAGCTCCTGCTTTTCGGCGAGGAGCTTCGAGAGCTCATCGGGAGCGGACTCGGCGCCTGCTTCAGCGTGGCGCTCGGCTGCGCGTTCCTGCGCCGAATCCTCGTCGCGAGAAATAGGAGTCGGTTTTCGATCTTTGTCTTTGTGGTCGCTCAAGGGTTTTTCGGTTCGTCAGAGTTTTCGGAGAAAAACTGTGCCATGAAAGCAACGGCGGTGATCACGCGCTCATAGTGCATGCGCATGGGCGCCAGAATTCCGAGCGCTCCCACCTGGTCCTTATTGGAATACGATGCGGAGACGAGCGCCAGATGTTTTCCCGCGTTCGACATCTTGTCGAGGCCGAGCTCGACGTGCACCGGCTCGGGCGCCTCGATGCAACCGCTGAGGAGGGCGATAAGGCGGTCCTTCTCCTCGATGGCTTCGAGCAGTTCCCGCAACTGTTCCTGATTGGTGAATTCGACGGCGGAGGCCATTTGCGCGGCGCCTTCGACGTAAATTCGCCGCTCGGTGCTTTCGCCGAGAACGGTGGGATCGCAGAGCATCAGCGCGTCGCCGGCGATGCGGCCATATTGCTCACGATCGCGCTCGACTTGGGCGCGAAGATCAGCACGCATAGCCGCGAGCGTCCAGCCGACGTAATGGCGGTTGAGGTGGGTGGCGATGCGGTCGAGATCTTCCTGGCTGAAAGCGCGCTCGGGATGAATCACCTTGTCGCGAGTGACGCCGCCCGTGGTGACGAGCACGACGAGCACGCGGCGATCCGGAACGAGCAGAAATCGCACATGTTCGACGACGCTGCTCGCCAGCGGCGGCGAAATAAAAATTCCCAACCCACGCGAAACCGCGGCGAGGACATGGCTCGCGCGCTCCATCACCGCTTCTGGCGTCTGCGCCGCGGCGAGTTCGCGGCGAATCCACTGGCGGTCTTCGGGGCTTGCGGTAGCCTGCGCGGTGACCTGCTCGACGAAGAACCGGTACGCCGCAGCGGTGGGAACGCGGCCGGCGGATGTGTGCGGCTGGTACAGATAGCCCTCTCCCTCGAGATCGGCCATTACATTGCGAACCGTCGCGGAGCTCAGCGGCTCGACGTGGCGGTGCGCGACGCTGCGCGAAGAAACGGGCTCGCCCGTCTCGATATACTCGCGGACCACATCGGTCAGAATCTGCTGGTGCCGCTTCTGTTGCAGGACTGTAGGGCTCATGGATTCCTATGAATCATTCCCAAAATAAAATTCTAAACGGCGCGGGGAGCGGCGTCAACTTCGCTGCGAACGAAAACGCGCGGGGAAGGAACATCATTGCAGGCACTACACGGGCACCTCCCGGCGCCCGCGGCCCAAAAACAGCACCGGGCACAACCCCTTCGGATTGCGCCCGGTTCAGATCGAACGAGATAATGAAAAAACTATTCAGGTACCGCGGTCGCTTCCGGCATCTGGAGCTTGGCTTTTGCCAGTGCACGAACGATGTTGGTTTCCACCGTCTGTTCGGTCGTGTTGCGCACCGTGGCCAGCTCGCTCACGAGAAGATACTTCGCGCGTTCGAGCATCTTTTTTTCGCGGAAGGAGAGCGGCTTGGTCCTGCTGAGGGCAACGAGACCCTTCAGCACGGCGGCAACTTCCATCAGCGAACCTGTGCGCATGCGGTCCGAATTTTCTTTGAAGCGGTGTTTCCAATCGTGATGAGATGCTGAGCGGCCCTTTTCAAGATAGGAAAGAACTGCGCCGGCTTGGGTTGAGCGGATAATGGGTCGCAACCCCACGCTTTCGATATTCGCCTGAGGCACCATCACCTTCAAGCCACTCGAAAGAATCCGCAACATGTAAAAGCGTTCTGATCTGCCGTTCACATTGCCAAAACTAATCTGTTCGATAAGCCCCACACCATGGTTCGGATACACGACTTTCTCGCCTAGCTTGAAGTCCATGAGTCTGAGTTCCTCCCCCGAACTGCGTCTTCAAATCTTAGGCTTATGCGAGCGACGGCGTCAAGCTAATCCCATCAAATCGTACAGGATCAAAGTTGGCGGAATAGGGTGTTTTTGGGGCAGTTTGGCAGGGCGATTGCCCTATAATCGGGCACGTGCTGACGCTCGCCCTCGATACTTCCTCGCCTGCCGGAAGCCTGGCGGTGTTGCGCGACGAAAAAGTGATCGGGACCGTTTCGACCTGGACCGACGAGATTTATTCTTCGCGTATGTTTCGCCACCTCGAATTCCTCTTGAAGGAGCTCTCGCTGCGCCTTGAAGAATTCGATCTTTTCGCGGTGGCGGCAGGTCCGGGCTCGTTCACAGGGCTGCGAGTGGGACTGGCGGCGGTGAAAGGCTGGGCGGAGGTTTACGGCAAGCCAATCGCGGCAGTTAGCGGGCTCGAAGCTGTGGCGACGCAATCGCATTCGGGATTGTCGCTGGTAGTACCGGTCCTCGATGCCCATCGCGGACAAGTTTATTTTGGAAGATATCGGCGAACGGCCGAACCTGGTGAAAACCGATTGGCACTCGAGGGCGAAGAGTGCGTTATGACGCCGGAAGAGTTCATCGAGTCGTTGCACGCGCAAGGTGGTGGCTCCGACTACGCAATCGCGACTCCCGCGCCCGCGCTGATTTCCGGGGCGGTGTCTCGATATGAGACGGCGCATGCCGCAGGCGGGCGGATTCGAGTAGACGAAGTATCGGCCGTGCTCGCGCCGTATGTCGGACGACTCGGCTGTCTGCGCGCGCAACGCGGCGAGGTGGTGGATTCGCTCACTCTCGACGCGAACTACGTCCGGCGCACGGACGCAGAGCTCCACTGGAAGGCGCCGAAGGAATCTTGAGCATTCGCCCGATCGAGACGCACGACTTGCCTTTCATCATGGCGATACAGTCCGCGTGTCCGGAAATCGCGCAGTGGACCAAGCCGGATTATGCGCGCGTGGTGGAAGGCGACATGACTGGATGGGTCGCCGAGGAGAAAGGCGAAGCCGCCGGGTTCATCGTGGCACGCCGCGTCGCGGGCGATCTGGAAATACTGAATTTTGCGGTGCGGCCGGACGCCAGGAACCGCGGGACCGGCGCGGCGCTCCTTCGAGCGTCACTCGATTGGGGCGCAACGTTTCAGGGCGAAAAAGCCTTTCTCGAGGTTCGCGCTTCCAATCTCGCTGCGCTGCGATTTTACGAACACAATGGATTTGAGGTAACCGGGCGCCGGCCGCGCTACTATTCGGCGCCGATCGAGGACGCGCTGGTCCTGACCGCGCGGCTTGCATCGTCTTGAACTCGGAGAGCGGCCAGTCCGCGGGCATTGCTGCTAGGATAGTGGCGTGAAATCCTTCGACGTTGCCATCATCGGCGGCGGCGTGATCGGCGCATCGATTGCGTTCGAGCTTGCCGGCGCGAAACTTCGCGTGGCCGTGCTCGATCGCCAGCAGCCCGGCCGTGAAGCGTCGTGGGCGGCGGCGGGGATGCTGTCACCCGCGCCGGATTCAGCGCGAGATTATCCCCTAGCGCCGCTGGGGCTCGAAAGCCTGAAACTGTATCCCGAATTTGTGGCGGCGATCGAAGACGGATCCGGGCAATCAACCGGATATGCGCGCGAAGGAACGCTGGAGATTTTTTCGACGCCGAGCGGCGAGGCGGATCGCGACCGCCGGGTCGCCGAGTGCCGGCGATTGGGGGTGGCCGCTGAGCCAGTGACGCTCGATACCGCGCGGCAATGGGAGCCCGCACTCGGTCCGGCCGCGCGCGCCGCTGCGTGGCTTTGTGAAGAGGGCACGGCCGAACCGCGGTCATTGATGAGCGCGGTGTTGGCGGCGGCGCAGAGCAGGGGCGCAGAGTTCCGCAGCGATTGCGGCGTCACAGGGTTGATTCGCGAGCACGATCGGTGCACGGGAGTAATCGCAGCCGGCGGCGAGATCTTCGCGGGTCACGTGGTCGTCGCGGCCGGATGCTTTTCGCACGAGATCGCACCGGAGGACGAGTGGCTCGCGCGGAATGCGCCCACGCGGCCGGTCCGAGGGCAAATGATGGCGTTGCGTCCGGATGGCGCGAGCTTGCGGCGCGTGCTGCGATCCGACAAAGGCTACCTGGTGCCCCGCCGGGACGGGAGGATCGTCGCAGGCAGCACTTCGGAAGAGGCGGGATTCCAACGGCGCGTGACGCCCGCGGGAATGCGCAAAATATTCGAGGCCGCGCTCGAGTTGTTACCGGGGCTCGCTGGCGCAGAAGTGCTTGAAATCTGGTCGGGGCTGCGACCGGGGACGCCGGACGATCTTCCTATTCTCGGACCGACTGACATTGACGGCCTGCTGATCGCCACCGGCCACTACCGCAACGGAATCCTGCTAGCGCCGGTCACGGCCAAGCTCGTTCGAGAGTGGATTACTGGCGCGCGCGGCGGGTTTGATGCGTCGGCATACTCGCCGCTGCGGTTCGCCAATCCGAAGCCGAAAACGCAGAGTGCCCACTAGAACGTACGTGAGACCTCATCGTTTCTCACCTCAGCGGCTGAAGCCGCACGAGTTTGGGGCCGTTGCGGCACGACTGAAGTCGTGCCCTGACAAACAAATGAAGTTGTAGCACGGGTTCGTTAGCGAACGATTGCACTCCGCTGATTACTAACGGAGCCCTCAGAAAATTAAAATGGGATTTTGGTGCGCGTGGGTTCGCGGTTCGACGGACCCGGGAGCGTGGATGCTTGCCCGGGAGCAGTGAACTGCACCTTATCCGCCTCGAGAAAAATTGATCGGTCAATCACGGCTTCGATAGTCGAGCCGCGCGGCAGTTCCGCATCCGGGCCGCGGGACAGCAGCACCGCGCCAAGCCCGGCGGCAGCTCCAATTCCTGCGCCGATTCCGGCGCCTCGGGCGCCTCCCGCAATTCCTCCGATGCCCGCACCGGCGGCGGTTGATTTGATCACCGTGCCCGCATCGGAAGCCTTGTCGGTATCGCCCACCACTTTTCCTTCGTTGTTCACGGTCTCACCGCCGCCCGTCCCGGCGCTGTTCGGCATGGCGTTGAGGTCCACCATGTAGGAATTCGGCAGAATCATTGTGGTCAATTTGATTCCCAGCTCCGCGCGTCCCTTCACGCGTCCTGCCCGCTTCGCTTCGGTGACTTCCCCGCTCATGTAAGAGCCCGCGGGAATCACTACGTGTCCGTCAATCATTATGGGAAAAAGCGTCTCGAAATAGACTGGATCGCCGGGCCGCGCGCTGCGCGTGGAAATCGCGTTGTGCAGCACCAGAGGGATGTGCGTGCCGCCGGGAACTTCGATCATGGCGGGTTTCGTGGTCGCGCTCACGGATGCTGGAGCCAGTGTGCTCGCCGGCGCTAGGGTTGAAGCGGGCGCGCTAGCAGGCGCTGGAGCTGGAGCTGGCGCCGCAGCTGGCGCGGGCGCATTCTGCGCTGGGGGTATCGGCCCCCCATCCTGCGACCAAACGGGAACAGCCCATCCCAGAACGAGGACAGGAAGGGCGGCGCGGAGCATGCGAAACTTGCGGCTGTTCATCAGATTTCCTCGAAACTTCTAGGATCGCCGTCAGATCAAGAGATGCGTTCCATCCAAGTCGAGATGCATGCAGGGTAATCCCATCGCGGCCCGGTTGGCCACTTGATTTTGCGGCGGCGCGTCCCGATCCGCTAAGCTGCGTGACAGATGAAAATGCCGCGCGATGCCAGGCATCGCAGCCAGGCATCCGCCGCGGCGGACTGCGCCCCTACGGCGACTCCGGCGACCAGAGTTGCCGTGCAGCGCCGGCGGCGGGCGCAAAAGCCGCCGGAGTGTACGACTAAGCACGCGCGCAGGTGCCTTGGTGCGGCTGATTCCAGTGGCCCCTATACTAGATGAAGGCGCCTTAGGCCGGATTACACGATGCGATTTCGCTTGCGGACATCCCTGCGCAATAAAACTCTCTTCATCGTCCTGGCGGCGCTGATTGGACTGGTGGGCGGCCTCTTTGTGCTCTCGCGCGCCGTGCTGCTAAGCGGTTTCTCGCGGCTGGAAGCCGACTTCGCGACGGAGAACCTGGGACGCGCGTCGAGCGCCCTGATGAACGAGATTGATACACTGCAACATACGACCGACCAGTTTGCAGACTCGGATCAGTCGTACGCCTACCTCACCGGACCGAATCCCGAGCGCGTTCAGTCCGAATTTCCCGCGCGGATCTTCGAGCAACTTCGAGTGAGTTTCATCGTCGTCCTGGACCGTTCCGGCCGCAGGGTTTTCTCCAAAGGCTTCAACGTGCCCGCGATGAAAACGGCGTCCGTCCCGGAGGATCTCGAGAGCCGCTTGCGGGCGGGTTCTCCCCTGCTGGGCAAAGCCGGGGAGATGAGCGATGTGGCGGGTATCGTGATGCTGGCGTCAGGGCCGGTGCTCATCGATTCCAGCGCAATCCTGACCAGCAATTCAGATGGGCCGTCAGCAGGACGGATGATCATGGGGCGGTCTCTGGACGCTGATGAGACCGTGCGCCTGGCGGAAATGACGCATATGCCGGTTGATATCGAGCGTATTGACCCGGCCACAATGCAGCCCGATTTTCGCGTCGCAGCTGCAACGATCACCGATGAAAATCCCGACTTGATCCGGCCGGATGCGCGCGGTTCGCTCGCGGCGTACCAGGAATTGCACGACATTTATGGCCAGCCCGCTGCGATCCTGCGAGTGCTGCTGCCGCGAAAAATCTACGAGCAGGGCCAGACCAGCCTGCTGCAGTTCCTGCTGCTTTTGCTGGCCGCCGGCATGGTGTTCGGCGCGGTCACGATGTACCTACTCGAGCGATTCGTGATCTCGCGCGTGGGACAGCTCAGCGACGACATCACACAAATCGGCGCGAGCGGCGATCTGGGGAAACGTCTCCATATTTCCGGGCATGATGAGCTCTCCAATTTGGGAGACACCATCAACAGCATGCTCGAGGATCTGGAAATCGGTCAAATCGAGCGGCACGCGGAGCGTGTCCGGCTGACCGTGATGGTCGAGAAAATGCCCGCGATACTTTGGACGACGGACGGGCAACTGGTGATCACATCCGCGATGGGCGCGGGTTTGGACGCTCTGGGACTGCGCTCTCTCGAGCCGGTCGGCCTGCCGGTCCTGGATTTTTTCTTCACGAAGGACAATGACGCTCCGCCGATTGCGGCGCACCGAAAAGCGCTTGATGGGCAATCCGTGGCGTACGAGGTTACGTGGAAGGACCGGCGCTTCGAATCGCACGTGCAGCCGCTGCTTGACGGCGAGGGCGCGATTCAGGGAGTGATTGGCGTCGCGCTGGACATCACCGAGCGCGAGCGCCTGACGGACCAATTGCGCCAATCGCAAAAGATGCAGGCCGTCGGCGAACTCGCCGGGGGCGTCGCGCACGATTTCAACAATTTGCTTATGGTCGTAAAGGGCCACTCGCAGCTGCTTCTGGAGCGCATGCCGGATTCCTCGCCGCTGCGGCTCAGCGTCGAGCAAGTGGAAAAGGCCGCCGACCGGGCCGCGGGGCTCACGCGCCAATTGCTGGCCTTCAGCCGCAAGCAGGTTTTGCAGCCGCGCGTGATGGACATGAACGACTCGGTAGCGGGGATGATCCGGATGTTCTCGCGCGTGATCGGCGAAAACATTCAGATGGCGTTCGTGCCCGGCGGCAAACTTGGCCGTGTGAAGGCGGACCCGGGCCAGATCGAGCAGGTGCTTTTGAATCTGGTGGTCAACGCACGCGACGCGATGCCCAACGGCGGACGATTGACGATCGAAACATCCAACGTGGAGCTCGACCGCGGCTACTCCGCGACGCACACGAGCTTCGAGCCCGGACTCTACGTGATGCTTACGGTTACCGACACGGGCTGCGGCATGGATGCCCAGACGCAAGCGCGCATGTTCGAGCCATTTTTTACGACCAAGGGGCCGGGCAAGGGCACCGGATTGGGGCTGGCGACCGTGTACGGCGTGGTGAAGCAGAGCGGCGGATACATTTACGTTTACAGCGAGTCCGGCCGGGGAACCACATTCAAGATTTATCTACCGCAGGTCAGCGCCGACCTCGACGTGCTCTTACCCGATTCAGAGAAACGGCGAAGCGCGCGCGGAACGGAAACGATTCTGTTTGTGGAAGACGAGCAGAGCGTCCGCGAGCTCGTGCGCGACTACCTGGTGGGCGCCGGATATTGCATACTCGAAGCCTCCGATGGAGTGCAGGCGCTGAAAGTCGCCGCGGCGCACCCGGGTCCCGTCCACATGCTGATTACGGACGTGGTGATGCCGCATCTGAGCGGACCGCAACTTGCCACAAAATTGTCGGCTGAACGAACGGACTTGAAGGTTCTGTTTATCTCGGGTTATACGGACGATACTGTGTTCCGCCATGGCGTGCTTGAGGGAGGCGTCGCATTCTTGCAGAAGCCCTTCAACCTCAAGGCGCTCTCGCAGAAGATCCGCGAAGTATTGAGCGGGCAGCCCGCGGCAGTTCCCCGCACCGACCTTGTGAAAAGTTAGGCTTGGATATTCCCGCAGGAACCGCGAACGCGCTCGCGGCGGCACGTCGAAAAACCTAAATCAAGAAAACACTCTGTCCCGTTAGGTCGAAACGCTTGCGGCATTTCATGTTCCGGCAGGCGGCGAGATTATCCACGCGGACCATGTAGGAACGCGCCTTTGCAAACTGTCTCTTGTCCTCTTCATTCGCCCCCGCGGGACATTGCGACTTTTTCGTCCGCACCATCCAGCGCACTGGAAACGTAGTGTCCTGGCGGCAGTGCGGGCAGACCAGCGCCTGCTGCTTGGTTTCTTCCTTTTCGTCGTAAAATCGCCGCTCGTCCATTCGCCCCCGCCCTGCTAAATTCTACCCGACCAACGCTATTCCTGCACCTCGTTCAGCGTTACGAAGCGAATTCCAGAATCTTTCCAACGCGGCAGCCAATATTCGAGCGCCGCAATCGTGTGGCTGCGATCGGAATTCATCACGCGGTGATCGCCGTCATGCAGCAGGACAATATCGCCTCCCCGCGCGCGGCGCAAGCGCTCAATCACCGGCTCGGCCGGCTGCGGCTTCCAATCACGCGCCCACGCGGACCACATCGCTACGCCGGCGCCGCCACGCCGGCGCACGATTCCGTCAAGCAGCGGACTTCGGAAACCGAACGGAGGGCGCATCCAGCGGGGCCTTTGCGCTGTGGCCAATTCGATTGCGTCGTCGCACCGGTCGAGCTCATCGGTAATGCGCCGCCCGCTGCGCAGCGCGAGTGAGGGGTGCGTGTGAGTGTGATTTCCCAGGGCGTGGCCCCGAGCGGCAATATCATTCACCAGGGACGGGGCTTCGCGAACCCACGCGCCAATCAGAAAAAATGTGGCTTTGACGCGATGGCGGTCGAGCAGATCGAGCAGCGGCGGAGTAATCGCGGGATTCGGGCCATCATCAAACGTAAGAGCAATCGTGGATGCATCGCCGGTGCGGCGAATTGTCGGGCCGAAAAGCTGCGCTGATGGCACCACGGAGCCCCACGTATATGTTCCGCATGCGGCGAACGCTCCGGCTGCGGCACAAAGCGCCGGAATTTCGTAAATCATAGTGGAAATTTTCGCATTGCCGCGCGCGAAACGCTACCCGATGGGATTGCGCAGTTTCATTTGATACGATGGCCGCGGAAATCTCTGAAAAAATGGCCACGCCTCCGCCATCGCCGACCAAATTTCCCGCGTGGATTCGATGGACCGTGCTCTTCTGGCTCGCGATCTGGATTCCAGCCTATTGGCGGACGTGGGGCACGGCAAATTTCCTGCACCTTTGCGACATCGCGGTGATCCTGACATGCGTTGGGGTGTGGACCAACAGCGCGCTTCTGATTTCAAGCCAGGCGGTTTCGTCTCTTCTCGTGGATGCATCCTGGGCGCTCGATGCGATCTGGCGGCTCTTTCGCGGGCGAGCTCTCTTAGGCGGAGCGGACTATCTTTTCGACGCGCACTACCCTCTGTGGGTGCGGCTGCTGTCGCTATTCCATGTCGCGATGCCGGTCCTGCTACTTTGGGCGTTGCACCGGACCGGCTACGACCGGCGCGGTTGGGCGCTGCAATGCGCGATTGCGCTTCCCCTTTTCATTGCCGCGCGGTTCACTGACCCGGCGACAAACATCAACTACGCGTTTATTGATCCCTTCATCCACCGCCAGTGGGGACCGGCGCCGATTCACGTACTAATCAGCTGGCTTTTTATGGCGTTCGTGGTTTATTTACCCACGCATCTGCTGCTCAGGAAACTGTTCCGACGGACGCCAGCAGCGACTGCATGAGATCGAGTTAGTTTCCCAAGCTGCTCCCCTGTTGAGGTGTCATCCCGATTCCGCCAATTGCGGGCGAGGGATCTCTCGTCGATTGACGACCGGGCGAGCGCGTCACACGAAGAGAGATTCCTCGGCCCA
>Ga0302326_10017623_pt1 | contig 14885 bp, 13 predicted proteins | sample Palsa_T0_3_FD_202264 | JGI IMG/M metagenome (GOLD analysis project Ga0302326, IMG submission 202264) | Peat permafrost microbial communities from Stordalen Mire near Abisko, Sweden - Palsa_T0_3 | ecosystem: Environmental > Terrestrial > Soil > Palsa > Peat permafrost | place: Sweden: Abisko... | reverse complement strand
TGGGGGCTGTACACGAACTCATAGCCACCGGCGACGTGCCGCTCGCGCGAGTGGTCCTCCATCAGCCGCCGGATCGTCCCGCCCCTCGGGTGGAAGACCGGCAGCCCCGAGCCGATCTCGTCGGGGAAGGAGAACAGGTCCAGCTCGGCACCGAGCTTGCGGTGGTCGCGACGCTCGGCCTCCTCGAGGCGGTGCAGATAGTCGGCCAGGGCCTTGGCCGACTCCCAGGCGGTGCCGTAGATGCGCTGGAGCTGTGGCCGCTTGTCGTCGCCCCGCCAGTACGCGCCGGCGACCCGGGTCAGCTTGAAGTGGCCCAGCCGGCCGGTCGAGGGCACGTGCGGACCCCGGCACAGGTCGACGAACCGGGCCCCGTTGGCGTAGGTCGAGATCGCGGCGTCGGGTTCGGACCCCGGGGCCGTCGCGTCGTGCTCCTCGGCGCCGTCCCGGACGGCCTCGATGATCTCTCGCTTGAACGGCTGGTCGACGAAGATGCCCAGCGCGTCGTCGATGGAGTGCTCGGAGCGGACGAACGGTTGGTCCTCGGCGATGATCTCGCGCATCGTGGCCTCGATCCGCGCCAGGTCGTCGTCGCTGAAGTGGGCCCCGCCGGGCAACTCGAAGTCGTAGTAGAAGCCGTCGTCGATGGCCGGACCGATCGCGTAGCGGGCCCCCGGCCACAGCCGGAGCACCGCCTGGGCCATCACGTGGGCGGTGGAGTGGCGGATGACGTCGCGCCCGGCCGGGGTGGCCGCGGTGACGATGCTCACCTCGGCCCCGTCGGCCAACCGGCTGGACAGGTCGACCTCGGCGCCGTCGACCACCGCGGCGACGGCCGCCTTGGCCAGGCCGCTCCCGATGGCCTGGGCCAGCTCACCCGCGGTGGCGCCGTCGGGCAGCTCTTTGGCCGAGCCGTCGGGAAGTCGGATCGAGACATCGCCTGCCATGGGGAACACCTTGTCGTGGAGGGGACTGCCGGTCGACCGTGACCGAACGGCTGCCAGGTCGGTCGAGGTTACCTGCGGTGGCGGCGAGCCCCGTGACCGGGCGGGGAGTGGCTCAGAGCCCGACGCCGAGCAGTGCCGCGCCGTTCCCGACCGGCTGGCCGGCCGCGGCCAGGCGGTCGAGCGCGCCGAGGGCGCCGGCCGTGTCGAGGTCGTCGTCGAGGTGCCGGCGGACGGCCGCCAACCCGTCGTCGCCGCGGCCCGCCGGGGCGTCGCGCCAACGCTCGAGGCGCGCCGCCCCGGCCAGCGCATCCTCGGGCCGCCACTCCCAGTCCTCCCGGTAGTGGTGGCCGAGCAGGGCCAGGCGGACCGCCATCGGCTCGAACTCCTTCAACAGGTCGGCCACGAACACCAGGTTTCCGAGCGACTTGGACATCTTTCGGCCCTCGAGGGCGACCAGTCCTATGTGGACCCAGTGGCGCACGAAGGGCTGGTTGGTCACCGACTCGCACTGGGCGATCTCGCACTCGTGATGGGGAAAGACGAGGTCGCGTCCTCCGCCGTGGATGTCGATGGTGTCGCCGAGCTCGCGGCGGGCCAGCGCCGAGCACTCGATGTGCCACCCGGGCCGCCCGGCCCCCCAACGGGACTCCCACGCCGGCTCGTCGACCAGTGAGGGCTGCCACAGCACGAAGTCGAGCGGGTGACGCTTGTTGGGGTCGTCGGGGTTCCCGCCATGCTCCCGGGCCAGCCGCAGCATCTCGGGGACGTCGAAGCCGCTCAGCGCGCCGAAGGTCGGGAAGGTGGTGACGTCGAAGTACACCGCGCCACCCGACTGGTACGCGTGGCCGCTCTCGAGCAGCGCCCCGATGAGCGACAGGATGTCGGCGATCGCCGAGGTGGCCCGGGGCTCGGCGTACACCGGGAGCAACCCGAGCGCCCCCATGTCGGCATCGAAGCGGGCCATCTCCTCGACGGCCAGATCGAGGTAGTTGACCCCCATCTGACGCGCCTTGCCCAACAGGTCGTCGTCGACGTCGGTGACGTTGCGAACGCAACGGGTCACGTGCCCGAGATCGCGCAGGCGCCGCTGGAGGACGTCGAAGGTGAGGTAGACCGCCGCGTGCCCGAGGTGCGCGGAGTCATAGGGGGTGATGCCGCAGGTGTACATCGTGACGATCGGACCCGGGTCGAACTCGACCACGTCCCGACGGGCCGTATCGAACAGCCGCATGGTCAACTCAAATGCCGCCCATGCGCACGTACGTCCGGGCCTTGTAGCGGATGTTCACCGCGATGCACACCGCGGTGAACGCCTCGACCGCCTGGGCCTGGGTCAGGCGGCCCGCGTCGAGCGGTCGCAGCCCCTCGATCGCCTCGACCAACGCCATGGTGGTCTCCTTGGCCGAGGCGTCGTCGGCGCACACCAGCACGTCGGCGAACAACCCCTCGTCGAGGTTGCTCAGGTCTTCGGCCGGCAGGTGGTGGAAGGCGGCCGTCACCCGGGACTCGGGCAGGGCGGCCTGGAGCGTCGCTGCGACCGAGCCGCGCCCGAGCGTGATGGCCTGCAATTGCTGGCCCACCCGGACCAGCGCCGCCGCCATGGAGATCACCACCTTGCCGGCCAGCTGGTCGCGCAGGGGCTGGACCGTCGGCAGGGCGCTGTCCCAGGGAGTGCCCAGGATGACCACGTCGGCCGCCGCCGCGCCGGCGTTGTCACTCCCTCTAATTGCGAGTCGGCGCTCCGGCCAGGACTCGACCACCTCGGCCGCGATCGTCTCGGCTCGGGCCCGGTCACGCGAGCCCAGCGTGACCTCGATCCCGGCGGCCGCCATCCGGACTCCGAGCCCGCGCCCGGCCGGACCGGTGCCACCCAAAATCCCCACGTGCATGGGCATACCTTTTCACAGGCCGCTCGCGTGGCCGGGCTCGACGCCGGGCCCCGGCACTGGGGCGGTCAGGCGAGCCGGCGGTAGCCTCGGGTCGGTGGGGATCCTCGACGGCAAGCGCATCTTGGTCACCGGCGTGCTCACCGAGGCCTCGCTGGCCTTCGGCACCGCCCGGCTGGCCATCGAAGAGGGGGCCGAGGTCGTGTTGTCGGGCGCCGGACGCGCGCTCTCGCTGACCCGGCGCGTGGCGCGCAAGCTGCCCGGCTCCCCCGACGTCTTGGAGATCGACGTCACCGTGCCCGATCAGCTGGCGGCGGCGGCGGCGGAGCTGGCCACCCGCTGGGACCGGCTCGACGGACTCCTGCACGCCATCGGCTACGCGCCCCCCGAGGCGCTCGGCCAGGGGATGTTCGGCGCCGGGTGGGATGAGGTCGCCGTCGCGCTCAACATCTCGGCCTACTCGCTCAAGGCGCTGGTCGAGCACTTCGCTCCCCTGCTCGAGGTGGCCGGCCGGGCCGGCGGGGCGTCGGTGGTCGGCCTCGACTTCGACGCCACCGTGACCTGGCCCGTCTACGACTGGATGGGCGTGGCCAAGGCCGCCCTCGAGTCGCTCACCCGGTACCTGGCCCGGGACCTCGGGCCCAAGGGGATCCGGGTCAACCTGGTCGCGGCCGGCCCGGTGCGGACGATGGCCGCCAAGTCGATCCCGGGGTTCGGCACCTTCGAGGACACCTGGAAGCAACGGGCGCCGCTCGGCTGGGACGTGAACGACTCCGAGCCGGTGGCCAAGGCGTGCGTGGCCCTGTTCTCGGACTGGTTTCCGATGACCACCGGGGAGCTCCTGCACGTCGACGGCGGGGTGCACGCGACGGGCGCCTGACGACCAACACCGGCGCTCGGATGATCAGACGATGAGCTGCTCGACCGCGTTGACCAAGGCGTCTCGCTGGTCCTCCCAACGAGCGAGCTGCACCCGGCGGGCCTCCTCGACCGATCCGGCGTAGCGCTCGTAGTCGGCGACGACCGACCCGATGGCCTCGGCCAGGCCCTCCTCGTCGTTGGTGGCGTGGACGGCGTAGGGGAACATCTCCCGGCCGATGGGCCAGTCGCTCACCACCACCGGCCGACGCGCGTAGATGGCCTCGTACGCGGCCCGCATGACCGAGGTCGGCTCGCTGGTCAGCGTCACCACCAGGTCGGTGTCGACCACCGCGGCCCGGTACGCCTCCGGATCGAGGAAGCCGACGAAGGTGACGTTGTTCGGCGCCGAGGCGATCACCGAGCTCGGGCAACGGGCCACGTCGCCGGTCAGGGTGAAGTCGCATTCGGGCAGCCGCCTGGCCGCGTCGACGACCGCCTCCGGGTCCTCATCGGCGGCGAATCGCGCGGCGAAGAGGACCCGGAGGCGGTCGTGACGGGTTGGTGCGGGGAAGTCCCAGTCGCCCGGGGCCTCGTGAACGACCAGCGCGGTGCCGCCCCAGGACTCGACCCGGCTGCGCCACGGCTCGCCGGTTACCAGCACCAGTGCGGCCCGTCGAACCATCCAGCGGTGGAGCAGCTGGACGCGGGCGGCCACCCGGTCCCCCTGGACGCCGAACCCACCGGGGTGGCTGTCCAGAACGAGCGAGGCGCCGATGATCCGCGCGCATCCGTAGGCGATCAGGGCGGCGAAGATCGGGGGGTTGGTCACCACCACCACCCGGGGCCGCCGGCGAAACAGGTACACGACGGTGCCGATCGCGGCGAGCACGTAGCGGACCAGGACCGGGGGCCGCCGGGCCGAACCGAGCGGGAAGAAGGACTTCGCCTCGCCACCGAGCGCATCGGCGATCTCGAGGGCTCGGCCCGCCACCGCGCCCCAGGCGAGGAAGCAGACCGGTCGGGCGACCGAGCGCGCCGGCTCGGATCGGGACAACGGCGGGCGAACCGGAACGGTGACCATGTCAGTTGGTGCTCAACACGAAGGGAGAGGCGTGTCGGTTGGAGACGACGCGGCGCCGGGCCGCCTCGGCCAGCAGGTCGCCGTCGAGTGAGGTGGGATCGCACGTCAGGGCGAGACCGGCCCGGGCCAGGCTGGACGCGACCTCCCGCTGGTGGTCGTCGACGTGCTCTCGGTGCGCCCGCTCGCGGGGCACCAGCACCGGGCACTTGCCGGCCTGCATCGCCATGATCGCCGAGCCGACACCGCCGTGCGCGACCACCACGTCGGCCGCCCGCATGGCCGCCGACAGGTCCTCGGTGGCCATTGTCGGCTGGGCCGCGATGTCCAGGTCGGACACGTCGGTCGTCCCGGTCTGGAAGAGGATCTCGGCGCCCTCGGGGGCGACCCGGAGCACCGCCTCGATCAGGCGGCCGAACGGGAGCCCACTGACCCCGACCGTGACCACGATGCGTTGCGGCCGGCCCTCGGGGTTGCTCGTCGGTGCGAAGCCGTCGAAGACCGAGCCCCGATAGGACCAGTTGGGGCGGTTCCACTCGTACTGGCCGTAGCGGTGCACCCCGGGGACCCGCTCCAACAGCCGGGCCGACAGCGACGGGCCGTCGACCCGCGCCGCGCTCTCGATGAAGTGACAGGCCATGCCCCGAGCCCGTCCGATGGTGAGGAAGGGGACCGCGGGGAGCGAGCCGGTGCTCACCACCTGGTCGAAGGTGTCCCGCCGCAGCACGCTGAGGGCCCGCCGGGCGCTGATCAGGGTCGCCCCGACGTCGTGGGGCCGAGGCTTGGGGATGAAAACCCGATCCTCGTCACCCAACAGGGCGCGGCTCTGGGGGGTGTCGGAGGTCACCCAGGTGACCCGCTCGGAGATGCCGACGAGGCGCGGACGGAGCATCCACAGCTCCTCGAGATGCCCTCCGGCCCCGGCGACCAGCAACGTTTGCACCCCTCCGTTGTAGAACGGACCCATCCCCACGACGTCCCAGCCTGGGCGTTGTGCCCAGAAAGACGCCCGAGAGACGCCGGGTTACGCCTGGCGGCGGGACGCTCCCGGGGCCGACGAGGCGGCCCGCAGCACACCGAGCCGCTCGGCGACGCAGCGGGTCAGCAGCCGGGCCGCGAAGGGCAGGGCGACCAGGTAGCGCTTCCAGAGCCGCTGGGGCTCTCGGGCCAGCCGGAACACCCACTCCAGGCCGGCCCCCTGCATCCACCGGGGCGCCCGGGGCATCACGCCGGCGGCGAAGGGGATCGCGGCACCGCAGGCCACGAACCAGGCATCGGGCAGCGCCGGGGCCAGGCGGCCGATCAACTGCTCCTGCTTGGGGAACCCCAGGCCCACGAAGACGATGTCGGGCCCCGCCGCGATGACCTTGGCCCGCACGGCGTCGATTCCCTCGGGCGTGGCGTCGAACCCCATCGGCGGCGCATCGGCGCCGGCCACCTTGAGACCCGGGTACAGGGCGCCCAGCGCCAGGCCGGCCTGCTCGGGCACGCCGGGCTGGCCGCCCAGGAAGTACACCGAACGACCGGCGCGGGCCGCCGCCTCGCTCAGCGAGAAGATCAACGAGGCCCCGGTGACCCGCTCGGCCAGGGGCGTGCCGCGGAGTCTGGCCGCCCACAGCAGTGGCATCCCGTCGGGCACGGCCAAGGTGGCCCCGCTGATCAGGTGATGCAGGGTCGGCTCGCGCCGGGCGGCCCGGCAGATGGCCACGTTGGGGGTTCCGATCCAGCCGCCTCGTCCGGCCGCCAGCTCGTCGAGGACCCGCCCGACCACCTGGGCCTCGGTGAGCCGATCGATGTCCAGGCCGGCCAGGCCGCGCACCCAGGGGCTCGCGACCTTGGGCGCGACCCGAGGCTCCTCGAGGCGCTCTCGGGTGTCGACCACCGGCAGCGTTTGCACGCCTGAGTTCTAAGACGGCCCCATCCCGACGACGTCCCAACCGAGGGCCCGGGTACAGAAGACGCCCGAGAGACGCCCCTTCGTCATGCTGTCCGGGTGGCGCTGGCCCGTATAGACACCGTTTCTGACCTGGCCTTTCTCGAAGACCGGGTGCAGACATCGACCCCGTCGAGGGGTCCCGACCTGGCCTCTCAGCGGGTCGCCCTGGTCCATCTCGGTCACCCCGGAGGCCTCGGCACGACCCGGAGGGTGGCCGTCTGGCGGGAGCTGCTGACGGCGTCCGAGGCCGACGTGGTCGAGGTCAACCTGCTCGACGACCACCGCCGGCGGTTGCCTTCGCCCTTCACCGCCCTGCCATCGCTGGGTGGCCGGGTGGTGCCCGAGTCGGCGACCTGGTCTTCGTGCGGGGCCGAACGGGCCCTGCGAGCCCTCGATCCCGACGTCGTCGTGTTCGTCACCCCGCGCGCCTTCCACCCGCGGCTGGCCACGGTGGCCGGCCGCAGCATCCTCGACTTCCAGGACCGCTTCAGCGAGAGCTACCGCGGCCGGGCCGCGGTCGACCGCCGGGCCGGTGCGGCGACGGCGTGGAAGGCCCTCGGTTGGGCGATGGACCGGTTCGAACGGCGCAACCACCATGTCCAGACGGTGGCGGCCGGGTTTTCAGAGGCCCGGGCCATCGGGGCCACGTGGATCCCCAACATCGTGACGCCGGTGGACGCGGTCACGATCACCGATCACGCCGACGCCCCCTTCGACGCGTTGTTCTTCGGCAAGCTCACCGCGTTGCCCAACGTCGACGCGCTGCGTCGGTTGGGCCGGATCTGGCCGAGCCTGCTGGCCGAGGTTCCCGGGGCCCACCTGTTGGTGGCCGGGGCCGGCCTGTCCGACGAGGTCCGCCAGCTGGCGGCCGAACGGGGCTGGAGCGTCGAGGCCGACTTCGACGACGTCGACGTGCTGTGCCGACGGGCCCGACTGGCCGTGGCCCCCCTCCGCCATGCCAACGGCATCCAGAACAAGGTCCTCGAGGCCGCGGCGGCCGGACTCCCCCAGGTCGTCTCGCCCCAGGTCCTCTCGGGCCTGGCCCCGGGCTTCCCGGCCCTCGGCGCCCGGACCGCGGCGGGCCTGGTGGGGGCGATCGGCCTGCTCCTCAAGAGCCCCGAACGCCGCCTGGAACTGGCCCGGGAAGCCCACGCGCACGTCTCGGCGCACTACAGCGTGGAGCGGTGGGCGCCGGTGGTCCACGATCTCGTGACGAGCTGAGTACGCAATTGGTGAACGAGTAGAAACAGAAGCGCCAGAACAGGTCCGTCGTCGTGCGAAGGGGCTCCTTGCGCCCCTTTTGCGCGCCTCGGTCGACCTAGCGAATGCGGGGCGTCGGGGCGACCTCGGCCTGAAAGATCGACACCTCGGGCGGTCGGATCGCAAGGGCGACCGCTTCTCGAACAAACTCCCCCGAAGTCGGAGCGTTGAAGTGATCCTCCAGCGCCTTGGCGTCTTCCCATTGCTCGACGAACACGACCCGAAGGTCGTTCTCGACGTCACGATGAATGCTGTGCAGGAGGCACCCCGGCTCCAGCCGAGAGCGCTGGACGTGCGCCAGGCCCATTTCGAGGACGCGGTCGATGGTGTCCGGTCGAGCTTCGACGCAGCCGGTCACGATCAACATGGAGCGATCGTACCGAAATGCGTGGTCTCTGACTTCCCCGATCCGGCCCGAGACGCCCAGGACCGGCTCGACCAGATTCAGTCGGGCAGACTCCCGAGAAACTGAATCAACCCGGCAAAGTATCGATGCTGGTCGTCGTACATGGTGAGGTGGCTGCCGTCCGGGCAGTACAGGTAGCTCCCTTTGGGGAGTTGGCCCGCCATCATCTCCATGTACTTCGGGTCCATCGAGTCATACCGGGCCGCGATCACCAGGGTGGGCACCTCGATCTGGGCCAGCCTGTCGGTGCATTCCCAGTGGGCCAGGTTGGCCTCTTGGCTGATGCCGAGCTCACTCGGACCCTGCATCGTCACGTAGATCGAGGGATTGATGTGGGCGAAGGCACGGTTCACCGGATCGGGCCAACTCTCCACCGGCATACGCAGGATGTGGTGCACGTAATGCTGTTCAAGCAGCAGCTCCATGTACCGCGGGTTTTCGATGTCCCCGCTTGCCTCCAACGACTGGATCTCGGAGAGCGCGCCCTGGTCCATCTCGGGCATCAACACCTGCTGTGCGTAGGCGTTGTAGGCCGGCACACTCGACATCATGTTGGAGATGATCAGGCCCCGTAGATGTTCCTGGTGCCTCAGCGCATACTCCATTGCGAGGATGCCACCCCAGGACTGTCCGTACAGGACGAAGTTGGCCCGATCAAGACCGAGAGCCAGGCGGACCTGCTCCACTTCATCGACGAAGCGGTCGAGCTCCCACAAGGAGAGATCCTCGGGTTGGTCGCTCCGGCCCGAGCCGAGCTGGTCGTAGTAGTAGTACTCGACACCCGCAGCAGGCAGGTAGCTGTCGCACGCCTCCAGATACTCGTGCGTGCACCCCGGGCCACCGTGGAGCAGGAGGACCTTGAGGTCGGGGTTGTTGCCCACCCGCTTGGTCCATACCCGGAAGTCCCCCACCGAGGTGGTGACCGGGATCATGCGAGCGCCGCCACTTAGTTCGTCAACGCGACCCGAGGAGTCAAGGTACGCGTGTTCGGGCATGGTCCCCATCTCGTTCACGAACGGTACCGGAGTGACCTCTTGCGTTCTCGAGAATGAGTCGCGGAGTGCCCGGACGCCGGAAGTGAGTGCCACCCTGCGGGTTGACGAACGATAATGGGCGCCGAGCAAGAGATGGACCTGGACCGGATGCGCCAGGATGGGCCGCTGGCCCCACATGACTGAGATTCGCACCCTCACCTCAGATGACTGGCAGGACATCCGAGACGTCCGCCTCCGCGCCCTGATTGACGCGCCCGAGGCCTTCACCTCGACCTTCGCCCGTGAATCGGCTTACGACGAGGCGAAGTGGCGCGCCCTCGCGGTAACCGGTCGGTGGTTCGGAGCGGACGACGAAGGACTCGTCGGAGTGGCCGTCGGCGTGGACGGGTGGTCCGGGGAACCAACAAAGCGTGAGTTGGTCGGAATGTGGGTCGCGCCGTCCCACCGCCGACGTGGAATAGCCAGGCAACTTCTCGATCAAGTGAAGGCGTGGGCGGCTTCGGAAGGTGCGACCACTTTGAGCTTGGGGGTCCGGGAAGGCAACGACCGGGCACTGACGGCCTATCTCGGCATGGGGATGCGTTCTACCGGAAAAACGATGCCAGAGATTGGCCAGCCAACGAGAGTAATCGTCGTCATGGACTGTGACGTCGACGCGCTATGAGAATCGAGGCACGCTCTCGATTAGCGGATCAGGGTGTCACCATAAACGGCCAACGGACTGCAGTTGGTCCGCACTGCCCCAAGTTCGCCGGACTGGACGACCAAGTTGGAATTGGCGGAAGAGCGACACGCCGGTAGGGGCTGTAGGCGATATATAGGCGATAATGCCGCGTGAACCGCTAGCATTTCCGGTCATGGCGACTCAGAAGATTTCGGTCACTCTCGAATCGACCGCTATCAAGCGGGCGCGGGAAGCCGCCGGACCGCGGGGTCTGTCGGCCTACCTGGATGCCGCGCTTGAGGACAAGTTAGATCGTGATGAGCGGCGTCGTTCGTTTGTGGCTTACCTCGACGAGCTCGATGCCGCGGACCCTGCACCTGAGGAGACCAAGCGTCATGCCCGCCGGCGTGTCGCCAAGATTCGGGAGGCAATCGCGCCGTGAGTCAACCGGTTGTCGTATTCGACTCTGGCGTGATCGATCAGGCCGCGAGCAACCGGGAATTCCGTTGGGTGCTCCGGGAGCTTCTCGAAAACGGATGGGAGCCGCTCATTCCGACCGTCGTCCTCTCAGAGGCGATCACCGGTCGTCCCGCGGACGCCCCGGCCAGCCAGGTGATACGGAGGCTCGACACCGTTGAGACATCTCAGACCACAGCTCGGAGAGCGGGTCACCTTCGTTTCGGCGTGCAACGTACCGGCGCCCGACGGATACCCAGTGGCATCGATGCCATCGTCGCCGCCCACGCGGTTGAGGCCGAACCGGCCGTCGTGTTCACCACAGATACTGCAGACCTGCGGAGGCTCCTCGTCGACCATCCCCGGGTCGCGGTCGAAAGGCCGTAATCGGTATTCGAGCTCTTCTCACCCCAACGCCTATCTCACCCGGTCGCCGAACTCATGGCGATCTGAGATCTGCCATTATCAGGCCCCCTCACCGAATCGAGTGGAAGATCTCCTCGGCCAACCGCCCACCGCTCAGCCCCCGGCCGTCGTCCGACGAACCCATCACCACGTAGCGGGCCTCCATCTCTTCGGCGAGGGCGCGGGCCAGGCCGAGCGGGCGCTTGGTGGCCTCGCAGTCGATCACCAGGGCGTCGAGCCCGCTCTGCGCGCAGGCCCGGGCCGAAGCCAGCGCGCTCAGCACTGGGTCCTGGCCATCGGGGGCCGAGGTGGCCCGGCCGTCAGTGACCACGACGACGACCGGGTGCGAACCGGTCCGCCGGTCCTCGAGCGCCAGGGCCCGGGCGGCGTCGATCCCGGCGGCCAGCGGGGTGCGGCCGCCGGTCGCGATGTCGCCGAGGCGCGCCAGCGCGACCTCGGTCGAGGACGTGGGCCGCAACACGACCTGCGCGGAGCGGTCCCGGTAGGTGACCAAGGCCACCCGGTCGCGCCGCTGATAGGCGTCGGCAACCAGGGCCAGCACCGCGTCGCGGGCCGCCGCAACCCGCTCGGCCACCCCCATCGAGCCCGACGCGTCCACCGCCAGCACGATCACGTTGTCGCCCCGATGCTCCCGCTTTGCCGTGCGGAGGTCCTTGGCCTCGATTCGCAGGGGACGGGCACCGGTGGTTCGCACCGCGCTCGCCACCACGGTCGCCCCCGGCGCGAGCGGACCCCGGCCCCCGGCCGACCATGGCTCGGTCCGGATCAGCCGACCCCGCGCGGCCGGCACCGACCCCTCGGCCCGGCCCCGGCCGGCCCGCACGGTCCCGCCGGGACGCCGAGCCTCGAGCAGTCCCTGTGCGACCGGTCCCTCGGTGTTCAACGGTGGTGGTGGAACCCCCAAGGGCGGCGTTTCGGGGGGCGTCGACGGCTCGGGCGGGGTCGAAGGGGGGTCGGCCCCCTCGGGCGATCGGCCCGGCCCCGCCTCGCCGTCGGCATCGACGAGACCGGAGTCGGGGGCAGGGACGATCCCGCCGTCGGAGGGGCGTGGCCCACCCAGGGCGTCCGCCACCAGCTCGTCCAGCTCGGCTTCGTTGGGCGTCGAACCGCCGAAAGGCGTGCGGCGACGGTGCGCCAGCGCGAAGGGCGCCACCACGGCGATCTCCTCCTCGCCGGCTGCGTCCTTGCCCCGCCACCCCGCCAGTGCCGCGGCGGCTCGGCAGATCACCAGGTCGGCCCGCAACCCCTCGGCGCCGGCGGCGACGCACAGCTCTGCGACGGCCCGGTCCAGCCCAGCGGCCAACGGGACCGGACGCGCAGCGGCCAGCCGGGTGGCCAGCTCGGCCTCGGCGCCCGCCCACGCCGACACGAAGCCGGCCGGGTCGGCGTCGAAGGCGATCCGACGCCGGACCGCTTCGGCGCGTGCCTCGGGGTCGCTCGGGGTGCTGACCCGCACCGAGAGGCCGAAGCGATCGAGCAACTGCGGCCGCAGCTCGCCCTCCTCGGGGTTCATCGAGCCGATGAGCACGAACCGGCTCTCGTGGAGGTGCGACACCCCGTCGCGCTCGACGCGGTTGACCCCGCTCGTGGCCACGTCCAACAGGACGTCGACCAGGTGGTCGGCCAGCAGGTTGACCTCGTCGACGTAGAGCACCCCGCCGTCGGCCGCCTCGAGCAGGCCGGCCTGGAACCGGTGCTCACCCTCGGCCAGGATCGCCGCCACGTCGACCGAGCCCACCACGCGGTCCTCGGTCGCGCCGAGGGGGATCTCCACGAACGGCGCGCCCTCGGGCAGGAGCGATGCCAACGCCCGGGCGGCGGTGGTCTTGGCCGACCCCTTGTCCCCGCGCAAGAGCACCCCGCCGATGCGGCGGTCGACCGCCGCCAACACCAGCGCGAGCACCAGATCGTCCAGGCCGACCAGCGCCGACATCGGGTACACGGGGGCCGCGTACACGGGGGTCGGGTACCCGGGTGTCTCGTTCACCGGTCCTCCTCCAACCCCTCGCCCTCCAGGATCGCCGAGCGCAATGTGGACAGCGCCTCGCCCGAGGGTGCCCACAGCCCCCGCTCGGCCGCCTCGAGGAGGCGTTCGGCGATCGCACGCAACGCCCACGGGTTCGACTCGGCGAAGAACTTCCGTCGGGCCGCGTCGCCGACGTAGGTCGCGGTCACCCGCTCGTACATCCAGTCCTCGAGCACGTCGGCGGTGGCGTCGTAGCCGAACAGGTAGTCGACGGTCGCCGCCATCTCGAACGCGCCCTTGTAGCCGTGCCGCTCCATGGCGGCCAGCCACTTGGGGTTGAGCACCCGGGTGCGGACGACCCGGGCCGCCTCCTCGGCCAGCGAGCGGACCCGGGGCCGGGCCGGGTTGGCCGAGTCGCCGAAGAAGGCCTTGGGCTGGCGGCCCGATAGCGCCCGGACCGCCGCCACCATGCCGCCGTGGTCCTGGAGGTAGTCGTCGGAGTCGAAGATGTCGTGCTCCCGGTTGTCCTGGTTCTTGATGGCGACCTCGATCCGGGACAGCCGTCTCGCGAACTCCTCGGGGGCCGGGCGGGGCGCGCCCTTGGCCCCGTAGGCCCAGCCCCCCCAGGCCACGTACACCGAGGCCAGGTCGTCGTCGCCCCGCCACTCGCCCGATTCCAAGAGGGCCAGGATGCCCGACCCGTACGCGCCGGGCTTGGGTCCGAACACTCGGGGCTCCTCGGGGCCGATCCGGGCCACCGGGTTCTCCGCGCCCTCGTCCTCGGCGGCGGCGGCCAGCCGCACCGCCTGGTCGAGCAGGTTGAGCACGTGGGGGAAGGCGTCGCGGAAGAACCCCGACACCCGCACGGTGACGTCCACCCGGGGCCGGCCGAGCTCGCCGGCCGGGATCAGCTCGACCCCTTCCACCCGGCCGGTGCCCTCGGCCCACCGGGGCCGGACGCCCAGCAGCGCCAGCGCCTGGGCGACGTCGTCGCCGCCGGTGCGCATCGCCGCGGTTCCCCACACGACCAGACCCACCTGGGTCGGATACCGGCCCTCCTCGGCCAGGTGGCGCTCCACCACCAGCTCGGCCAGCCGTCGTCCCACGTCCCAGGCCAGGCGCGACGGCACGGCCCGCGGGTCGAGCGCGTAGAAGTTGCGCCCGGTCGGCAGCACGTTGGCCATGCCCCGGCTCGGCGCGCCGCTCGGTCCCGGGGCGATGAAGCGACCGTCGAGCGCCGCCAGCACCGCCCCGATCTCGGCGGTAGTGCCGGCCAACGAGGGGGCCAGCCGAGCGCAGACCCACCGCAGCACCGGGCCGTCCGGTGCGCCGGCCGACACCGCGGCACGGTGGTCCCAACCACCGCGCTGGCAGAGCTCCAGGCGGCGCAGGCACTCGGCCTCCAGCGCGTCGAGCTCGGTGCGGCCGAGCGTCTCGGGGGCACCGAGGCCGAGCGTCGCGGCCACCTCGGCCCGCAGAGAACCGATGGCGCCCTGGGGCATCCGGGTGATCGCGGCGATCATGTCGAGCTCGGCCGGACCGGTCGGCGGCTGGCCCAGCACGTGCAGGCCGCCGCGGATCTGGGCGTCCTTCAGCTCGCAGAGGTAGCCGTCCACGTCGACCAGGACGTCGTCGAACGCCGGGTCCTCGAAGGTCCCCTGGCCGAGTCCGGCGGCCAGCCCGAGGTCGCGGTGGATCTCCGCGTCGACCAGGGCCTCCCAGACCTGGGCGCGGATCGTGGGCAGCTTGGACGGGTCGAGGGCCAGCAGCTGGGCGTGGCGGTCGAGCAGCTCTTCCAGGCGGGCCACGTCGTCGTAGCTGTCGGCCCGGGTGAGCGGGGGCACCAGGTGGTCGACGATCACCGCGTGGGTGCGCCGCTTGGCCTGGGTCCCCTCGCCGGGATCGTTGACCACGAAGGGGTACACGAGCGGCAGGTTCCCGAGCGCGGCGTCGGGGAAGCACCCCGCCGACAGACCCACCCCCTTGCCGGGCAGCCACTCGATGGTG
>Ga0302326_10017620_pt1 | contig 14887 bp, 9 predicted proteins | sample Palsa_T0_3_FD_202264 | JGI IMG/M metagenome (GOLD analysis project Ga0302326, IMG submission 202264) | Peat permafrost microbial communities from Stordalen Mire near Abisko, Sweden - Palsa_T0_3 | ecosystem: Environmental > Terrestrial > Soil > Palsa > Peat permafrost | place: Sweden: Abisko... | reverse complement strand
TAACGCGCGCTGCAGTTCACCAGGCAGGCGACGAAACTCGCGATCGAATCGCGCCAGCCGCTCGAACGGTCGGCACGCTCTAGGCGGCGCTCTCGCGGGAAAGGTCGTCCTCGGTGGCCATCACGCGCTCGAGATGCGCGATGAACTCCTCATCACGAAACACGGTGCCCTCGGTCTCGCCCAGCACCTCGGACAGAAGTTCAGGCTCGGGGCGCAGCAGGAGCGATCCATCCGAGCGACGCTCGACGACCTCATAACTGCCCGCGAGCCCGGGCTCGGAGATCCTGACTCGTTGCGGTTCACCCGCCATAGGCGTGATCGTCGCACCCGCGGACGACATCGCCCACGACTGCCTGCCCGGCTCGCGTAGCTGGCGCTTGCTCCTGGTTGGCTCGCACAGCCGTCGCTACTGCTCCCGTGCGGTCAGAGTGAGCGCGGACGGACGGGCCCTGAGCGCCGACGTGCCACAGCCGGGAACCGATCTGCGCGCCCAGGCGAGTTGCTGTCCCCGCTGAGCGCTCAGCATGACTGAGTGGTCGAGGGACCGCGAACTGCGGAGGTCACGCCCGTCGCGCGGGCCTGATCGCGGCCGGATGAGTTCGATCTCGTCAGCGAGGGTTCCCCGGTGTCGGCGCCGTACGGCCGCCACGATCCTCGTTGCGTGCACGTCCGAGCCCATGAGGGTCTTAGCTCACGCGTCGCTCATTGCCGCACCGGTGGCCACCTGATTCAGGGAGCCTGAACGTACTAATCCATATGGAGAGGTCTGCAACCATTGCTCCAAGTCGGCGGGTGGGAGCGGACGGCTGAAATAGTACCCCTGGGCTTCGTCGCATCCGTATTCGATCAGCAGGTTCATCGTGTCTTCATCCTCGACCCCTTCTGCCACGACTCTGACGCCGAGGTTGTGGGCGAGATCGATGATCGCCCGGACGATTGCTGTGTCCTCCTTACCGGTACTGGTGGTGAGCCCCATCACGAACGATCGATCCGCTTTGATCTCGGCCACTGGTAGCCGCTGTAGGTATGCGAGTGACGAGTAGCCGGTCCCGAAATCGTCAATCGACAGCCGCTCGTCCATGTCCTGGAGTCGTTCCAGCAGGCCTGGTACGGCGGTGTCGACGAATGCGCCCTCGGTGAGCTCATAGATCAGGTTCCCAGGTGGAATGCCCCACCTGATCTTCAGATCGTCGACCATTTCGAAGAGTCCGGTTCCCGGGGCCAGGCAGCGGGCGCCGAGGTTGACCGCCATGGTCAGATCGTAGCCCTCGCGGCGCCAGGCCCCCAGTGTCTGTAGCGCCTCGTCGACGACCCACGCGGTGATCGGGATCATCAGCTCGCTGGTTTCGACTTCCGGCATGAACTCGTCAGGCATGAACATGCGCCCCGAAGGGTGGTTCCAGCGGATCAGGGCCTCGACACCGATGACCTGCTGTGTGGCGAGGTCGATCTTCGGTTGATAGTGCAGCACCAGCTCGTTCTTCTCGATGCAGCGCCGGAGATTGCCGAGGAGTGCTAGGCGGCGTACAGGGATCTCCTCCTGTGCTGCGGCGAACATCGCATACCCAGCACCCGATCGTTTGGCGTCATACATCGCCAGGTCCGCGCGCCGCAAGAGATCATCGACGTTGTCGCCGTGCTCCGGAACGAGCGCTATGCCGATGCTCGCCCTGACGTCGATCGCGTGATCGTTGATGAGAAATGGGGGCTCGAGCGTCTGCTGGACCTTCCAGGCGACCGATGCAGCTCCCGCCAGGTCGGTTGGTCCGAGCGGAAGGATGGCGAACTCGTCTCCCCCGAGTCGCGCCACCGTATCCCCGTCCGGCAGGCAGCCGGCGAGGCGTTCGGCGACGAGCTTCAGCAGCACATCGCCATGCTGATGTCCGAACGTGTCGTTGACGGTCTTGAACTCGTCCAGGTCAAGCACCAGCAGTGCCAACGGCTCCGCCAGCCTGACGGCAGCCCGGACCGCGTGGTTGACCCGGTCTCCGAACAGGGTGCGATTGGGAAGGTCGGTGAGGTCGTCGTGCAGCGCCTGATATTGGAGCGAGTCCATGTAGGTTTGGCGCTCGGAGATGTCTCGCAGGCAGCCGATGTGGATCCTCCGAGCTCCCAGCTGGACATGCGTCAGGTCGAACTCCATCGGGAATGTGGAACCATCCTTTCGGCGGCCGAGCCATTCGGTGGCGCAGCTCCTCACTTGCTGGTCCAAGAACGACCGCCTCGCTGCCTCGTGACTGACGATGTCGAACATGACGAAGAATGGTTGGCCGATCGCCTCTCCCTCGGTGTACCCGAACAGTTCAGAGGCAGCGCGATTGAGCGATTCGATCACGCCTTCATCAGTGACCGTGACGATGCCGTCCGCGACGTGGTCGAGTACCGACCGGGAGCGCACCTCGCTGTCACGAAACCGGGCGCTCAGAACCGTGACCTCGCTCAGAGATCGTTCCAGCTCGCATGACTTGACGAACAGGTCGACGAAGAAAGAGACCTTTGCTCGTAGGACGGCCGGAACGATCATTCCGAATATGAAGTCGGCACCACCGCTTTCGTACGCGGTCGGAATCTGCGCTTCGTCTGCCGCGTGCGCGGTGATGAAGATGATCGGGGTGTGAGCACACTCGCTGCGCATGCGTATGAGTCTGGCCGTCTCGTACCCGTTCAGCCCAGGCATTTGCACGTCCATCAGGATTACGGCAAAGGTTGCGGCCATCACCTCGTGCAGCGCCGCTTCTCCTGAATTGGCCTGCACAATCCTGTGACCCAGCGACTCGAGGGCCCACGCGACCGATATGCGTCTGGCGCCATTGTCGTCCACCACGAGAATCGCGGCTTGCGGTTCGGGCGCAACTGACATCAACAGCGCTCAGGAAATCGCTCTGAGGGCTTTGGGCCCAGCCGGCAGCCACTTACTCAAGGCGGCCAGCAGCTCGGCCGTGTCGACCGGTTTGGGTATGTAGTCGGACGCCCCCGCCGCGAGACAGCGCTCGCGCTCGCTGCCGATCACCTTGCCGGTGACGGCGATGATCGGAAGATCGGCACACCCGGGGTCCCTACGAATCGCAGCGATCGTCTCGTAGCCGTTCATGCCGGGCATCATGATGTCCATCAGCACGATGTCGATGTTCGAGCCCATTTCCAGAACTTCCAGTGCAGCCGGCCCGCTTTCTGCCGCGACGACCTTCAGCTTCCCGCGCTCGAGCAGCGCGGTCAGCGCGAAGATGTTGGGGAAGTAGTCGTCGACTACGAGAACTGTCGCGCCGGCGGCAGCACCCTCGTAGAAGCGAGCGGCGCTGCTTGCTCGATGTGCTTGCGCCTGGCTCGTGTCGCGCTCTGCCAGGATACGCTCCGGCGGTCCAGGGGAAGCGGCTTCGAGCGGTCGTAGTGATCGAGCCGCGACAGGTGGCAGCGGCGGACGGGCCCCCGGAGGGGTGGGGTCCCGGGCCTCCAGCGGAAGGTAGATGGTGAAGGTACTGCCCTTTCCGAGTTCGCTCGTCAGCGTGATCTCACCGCCGAGCAGGTCGATCAGGTTGCGACTGATCGAAAGGCCGAGCCCGGTCCCACCGTACCGGCGGCCGGTCGTCCCGTCGGCTTGGGCAAAGGGCTCGAACATGGCTGTGTGGAGCTCATCCTTGATCCCGATCCCCGTATCGGCGACGCTGATGGCGATCACACCGGTCGCCTGAGCGAGGCGACGGCAGTCCGGGTGCCAGCCGTTCGTGCTCAGCCCGAGGCGTAGCTCGACCTTGCCGTGCTCGGTGAACTTGAAGGCGTTGGACAGCAGGTTATTCAGGACCTGGCGCAAGCGATGAGGATCGGTGAGCATCGTCGCGGGCAGGGCCTCGTCAAGCTCAGCCGAAAACGTCAGCCCCTGCCCATCCGCAATCGGGCCGAAGCTCTGCACCATGCCGTCGCGCAGCTCCCCGAGCGAAACATCACTGATCTCGAAGTTGACGGTCTGCGACTCGACCTTGGCAAGGTCGAGGATGTCATTGAGCAGCTTGAGCAGATCGACGCCGGAGGAGCGAATCACGGTGGCGTATTGCACCTGGCGCTCGGTGAGGTTCCCGTCAGGGTTGTCCTCGAGCTGCTCGGCCAACACCAACAGGCTGTTGAGCGGCGTGCGCAGCTCGTGCGACATGTTGGCGATGAACTCCGACTTGTACTTCGAGGAAAGGGATAGCTCGGTGGCCTTCTCCTCGAGCAGACGCTTGGCCTCCTCCACCTCCTGGTACTTGCCCTCCACCTCACTGTTCTTGCCGGCCAGCAGGGCAGCCTGTTCGGCGAGGTCCTCGTTGGATTTCCGCAGCTGCTCCTGACGTGACTGCAGCTCCTGAGCCTGGGACTGCGACTGCTCGAGCAGCTTGTCTGTGACCGTCGTGGCGTCGACGGTGTTGAGCACGAGGCCGATGCTCTCGGTGAGCTGCTCCAGGAGGGACTGGTGCGTCGGGCTGAAAGCCGAGAAGGAGGCCAGCTCGATCACCGCGCGCACAGACCCCTCGAAGAGAATCGGAAGCACGATGATGTTCAGTGGCCGTGACTCGCCGAGCCCCGAATTGATTTGGATGTAATCGGACGGCACCTCGGTCAGCAGGATCCGCTCCTTCTCGAGCGCACACTGACCGACCAGACCCTCGCCAAGGCGGAACTGGTTCGCCAGATGCTTACGCTCCTTGAAGCCGTAGCCAGCCTGGAACCGCAGCACCTGCTCGCCACCGTCGCCAAGATCCTGCATCAGGTAAAAGACGCCGTGCTGGGCCGAGACGAGCGGCGCCAGCTCGGACAGGACCATGCTCGACACCGTCGACAGGTCGCGCCGGCCCTGGAGCATGCGGGTGAAGCGCTCGAGATGCGTCTTCAGCCAGTCCTGCTCGGTGTTCTGACGCATCGTGTCGCGGAGGTTGCGGATCATCTCGTTGACCTTGTCCTTCATGACCGCGACCTCGCCGCTCGCCGCAACCCGGACCTGACGCGTCAGGTCCCCCTCCGTGACGGCCGTCGCCACCTCCGCGATCGCCCGTACCTGGTCGGTGAGGTTCGCCGAGAGCTGGTTGACGTCATCAGTGAGGTTCTTCCAGACGCCCGCGACCTCTTGCGACTGGGCCTGGCCCCCGAGCTTGCCCTCTACGCCAACCTCGCGCGCGACGCGCGTCACCTCACCCGCGAACCTGTTGAGCTGGTCGACCATGGCGTTGACCGTGTTCTTCAGCTCGAGAAACTCTCCGCGGACATCGGCGGTGATCTTCTTGCTGAGGTCGCCGTTGGCCACTGCGGTCGTAACCTCGGCGATGTCGCGAACCTGCCCGGTGAGGTTGCCCGCCATGAGGTTCACGTTGTCCGTCAGCTCCTTCCAGACACCCCCGACCTCGACCGTGTACGCGGCCGCCTGCCCCAGCTTGCCCTCCGTGCCTACCTCGCGCGCCACGCGGGAAACCTCCGAGATGAATCCGACAAGCTGGTCGACCATGCCGTTGATCGTGTTCTTCAGCTCGAGCATCTCGCCCTGGACGTCCATCGAGACCTTCTTGCTCAGATCGCCGCCCGCGACCGCGCCGATGACGCGCTGCATTTCGTTGCTGGGGCGAACGAGGTCCTCGATCAGGCTGTTGACCGATTCGATGCAGTCCCCCCACACGTGGTCTGTGCCTCTGAAGGACACGCGCTGGGAAAGCTTGCCCTCCTTTCCGACAACGCGGCTGACCCGCTCCAACTCGATGCCGAGCGCCTGGTTGGCAGCGATGATGTCATTCAGCCCATCCGCGATCTTGCCGGCCACGCCCGTCCAGTGGACCGGCATGCGGGCAGTGAAATCACCCGTCTTCACCTCGCTCAGCACACGCAGCATTACCTCTGGCTCGAAAGTCTCAACGTCGGTGAGAGTGTGCGGCAGCATGGTTTCCGGGGGGACTCCTGCGAACTACGAGAGATGGCGGGGCGCGGCCCACCCGCAACGTGGGGATCGCCGAAGCTCGCGAGGTCAGACACGGCGAGCGGGCAGGACAGCCTCGCTCTACCCAGCTATCGGCCCGCCGGCTCAGTTCATGAATCGGGGTAGGGGGCGTGGCGGCGGTGCGCTCGGTCGCCGAGATCGAGCCAGCCCTCTCAAACGCGGTGCTGCAGCCTTCGAGCTCATTGGCAAAGCGGAAGTGCAGGGTGAGCCGGTGGTCGAGGACCACGACCGGCGATAGGGCGAGACCCATCGCGCAGGCCCGATCACGGAGGGCAGAGCGGTACAGCTATCGGTAGAGCGTTGGTGTACCGATAACTCCAGCCGCGGGGGGAGGGCGAATCGCACCCGTCGCGAGGCTCGACTTCGCGGACCGCACGTCGCTCGGTAGCTGGCTGATCGTCAGGACGATGGCGACGGTGAATCGCGCTATGTTACCGCCCGATCCAATGCGCAAGCTCCTGGTTGAAGAACTCAGGCGGGTGCCGCTCAGACGAGTTGTGGTCGTGGTCGTCGCGGTGCTCGCCGGGCCGACGGGGGCGCTGACGGCCGCGCTCGCCAGCAGCTCGCGGCCGCTTCTGACCGGTGGCACCGGTGCCACGACGTTCGTGACCCCCGGCGAGAGCACGTTCACGGTGCCGATCGGGGTGTCGGCCCTGACGGTCACGGCGACCGGCGGTCAGGGCGGGGGCGGGATGGATTCCGGCTGTGAGGGTGGCTCCGGCGCGGTCGTGACCGGAACGCTGCCGGTCAACCCTGAACAGACGGTGTACGCCGAGGTCGGCGGCGCCGGGGGCGACGACTGGAAGGGCACCTCGACCGGTGGCGGCACCGGCGGCGGTGGCGCCGGCACCGACAACGGCAGTGGCGGCGGCGGTGGCGGTGGCGCCTCCGACCTGCGCATGCTGCCGGCCGTCGACGGGCTGACGCCAACCGACTCGCGGCTGCTGGTCGCCGGTGGCGGTGGCGGTGGCGGTAGCGACATCACGGTGGGTTCCTACTGCTCGGGGGGTGACGCGGGCGCGACGGCGCAGGCCGGCAGCGACTATTTGGGGGGTGCCGGCGCGGGCGGCGGTGGTGGGACCAGCACCACCGGCGGCGCCGCTGCGACCGGCGTCGGTAACGGCTACCCCTGCGCTGGGGGAACCGGCGGCTCGCTCGGGCAGGGTGGAAGCGGTGGCGACCACGCATGCGAGGCCGGTGGTGGCGGTGGCGGCTACTACGGCGGCGGCGCCGGCGGCCTCGACACGTCCACGACCGGCAGTGGTGGCGGCGCCGGCTCGAGCTGGGTCGAGCCGCCGGCGATCGGGACGCCGACGATCACCACTGCAGCCAACGAGGAGGGCGTCGACACCACCCCGGCGAACGGGTCGATCGCGCTGAGTTGGATGGTCGCCCAGCCACCGACGGCGACGATCGCCACCCCCGCTGCCGGAGCCAGCTACACCGTCGGCCAGCCGCTCAGCTCGAGCTTCAGCTGCAACGACGGGACCGGTGGGACCGGCATCGCGAGCTGCCTCAACCAGAACAGCGACCCGTCCGGTACGGCGCTCGACACCGCCACCGTCGGCATCCAAACGATGACCGTCACCGCCTCCAGCCACGACCTGCTGACCGGCACCTCAACGTCGACCTACACGATCGCGGCGGCCGCGCCCCGCGTGCCGGCGCAGCTCACTGCGCCGGTGATCAGCGGCATCGCCAAGGCCGCCGGCACGCTCACCTGCAGCAGCGGCCACTGGACCAACGCTCCGCTCTTGTTTCACTACCAGTGGTACCGCGACGGGGCGCCGATTCCCGGCGCGATCTCCTCGACCTACACGGTCCAGACGCTCGACGAGGGCACATCGCTGACCTGCACAGTCGATGCGCTCAATGGCACCGGAGCTTCCACCCCTGCGAGCAGCACCGCGGTCGCCGTCGCGGTCCCGAAGGTCGCTGGCTGCCCGGCCGCGACCGGCACCGCCACGACCAGTGGCATCGGCCGGGTGAAACTCGGGCAGACCCGCGGCGCGGCCCGCGCGGCACTTCCGCACAACGCATCTCGCGGCCACGCCACCCAGCTGTTCTTCTGCTTCACCCCGCAGGGCATCCGCGCCGGCTTCGGCTCGGCCCGGCTGCTGTCGCGCCTAGGGATCAGCGACCAATCCCGCTACCTGAACCGGGTCGCCTGGATCTCCACCGCCAACGCCCACTACGAGGTGGACGATGTCCGCCCCGGCGAGGCGCTCACACTCGCGGCCACCCACACCCGCCTCTCGAAGGTGTTCGTGATTGGACTGAACGATTGGTACCTAGCCCCAGACGGCGCTGCCACCGCCGTCTACAAGGTCCGCCACGGAATCGTGCAGGAGGTCGGGATCGCCTACAAGGTCCTGACCGGCGGCGACCACCAGCGGCAGCGGGAGTTCCTGAACTCTTTCGACTGACCGCCGGCTTCTAGATCAGCTTCACGCCGAGCAGCCGCGTGATCGACTGGCGGATCATGTCGCCGTCGGCCGGCATCCCCTGCTCGACAGCGCCTCGATGGCAAGGCGCGCCTCCGGCGTGCGGTGCGGGCGAGGTTCCGCCAGCGACCGTGCAGCCCGGTCGGCGTCGTCGCGAGTGGCGGTATGCTCTTGGGCGGGCTCAACTCGCATTCGAAGGGCGGCGATGATTCGGCTGGGGGTGGGGATGAGAGCACTGGTGAGGTCTACGCGGGCACGGGCGGCGGCGCTGACGGTGATCGCGGTGTGCGGCGTGGCGGCGTTGGGCGCACCGGCGGGAGCGTCGTCCGGCAAGGTCGCGCGGTGCGAGAAGATCACCGTCAAGGGCGCGCGCTGGGGCGTGTACGTCTCGAAGGGGAAGGTCGGCTGCGCGACCGCGGGCGTGGTGTTGACGAGGGTGCTCGCGGGCAAGGGGACGCCCATCGTCAACAGCGGCACGGGCGGCGTCCGCTACGAAGGCTGGCTGTGCCCGTACAACCAGATGGGAGTCGTGACCTGCCAGTACGGGAACAAACCGGTCGCCCGGCCTGGACGGAGCATCTTTGCTCTGAGCTGCGCGACCGAGGCCGACGGGGAGCCGGGCTGCCCGGCCCGCGGCGAGGACTGACCAACTCAGGTTCGCCGCGACGGTCGGTGTCGCGGACGCGATACTCGATGCCGGTCCTGGCCGAATTGGCCGGACGCAGCTTGATGCGGAATCGCGGGCCAGTCACGCGGCATCCGCTGACCGCCCGGAATCGACGTGATGTAGCCCGACGGCGCGCCCAGCCAGGTGAGGAGCGCGTTGAAGTTGCGTCCCTCGATCGAGGACCAGTCGCCCGGGTCAGAGCAGGCGCATTGATGTCCCCGGGCGGCGGCTAGGGTATAGGCGGCGCGCCCGGCTGCCCAGCCGATCTCGAGGTTCGGGGATGCGTCGTGGAGGATCGCGATCGGTTGGCCTGCCGTCACGGTCTGGCCGGTGTGGACGGTGATGGTGATGTTCTCCACGATGTAGATGTACTTGCCGGCGAAGGGGCCGTCGAGGAGCCGGTACATCACCCAGTCGCCTGGGGGCGGCACACAGGTCTTGCCCCAGCAGCTCTCAGGGCCGGCGAGGTGGTCGCTGGCGAGAACGATCCGTGCCCAACCGAGGGCCAGGATCGGGCCGGAGCCGGAGTAGTCGACGCCCATGTCGATCCGGCTCGCCCGCAGGTTCGCCACGTCGCGGAGCGGGTTCACGTACCACCAGACCGTGTAGTGGACAGTCTTGGCGATCGTGGCGCCGCTTGCGTCGGTGGCGGTGACTGTGAAGCTGTTCGCGCCCGGCGAGCGGGTGTCCAGAGCGCGGCCGGAGCGCTCCGTCCCCCGGCACGCGACGATGCGCTCGCTGAGGGCACCGGGGCGGCAACGGTAGCGCACGTCGAGCCTCGCCCCGCGCTCGTATTCGCCGCCGTCCCTCGGTGAGGTGATCGTGATCGTCGAAACCGCAGCCGTGACCGACGCCGCGGCACGCGCAGGGCGACCGGATTTATCAGAGTGCTGTGCGGAGCCCACATTCCCTCGCGGGCTTGGCCCGTCGCGGCCGGCGCTGAACGCCGCGCTGATGGCGGCCAGCCAGAGCGCGGCCGCGGTCAGCGCCACACCAAACCACCAGGTTCGCCGCCCGGGTCGCTCAGGGCCTCGGCTCGTCTTACCTTGAGATCCGCGCAAGGACGTCCAGGCTATCGTCCTGCCCAGCGCCTGCGGCGAGCACCCGAGGACGAAAGCGGTGTGGTTGAAATCCTTGCCTGAGCGATCGGCGTGACATAGCATGCGCCCCGTGCGTGGGAGGTGGGGATGGTTCGCGCTGGTTATCGGGCTCGTCTTGGCAGTGGTCGTGCGCGCGGCTGACGGACATCAGTCGGCGTCCCCTTCTATCCCGGTGCTCAAGGGCAGTCCTAACGCCTGCCTCGGTCTGGGAGGCTCGGAAGGCTGGTGCGGTGACGGCGGGCAGGCCGTCGCGGCCAAGCTGCGCGCGCCCGAGGCGGTCGCTGCCCTGCCCAGCGGCGGCTTCCTGATCGCGGACTCCGGTAACGACGTGATCAGAGAGGTCAGCCCCACCGGTGTGATCTCAACAGTGGCCGGGGTCGGGTTCGCGGGCTCTGGCGGCCGTCACGGGCTCGCTGACGAGGCGCAATTGAATGGCCCGAGCGGAGTCGCTGTGCTGCCCCAGGGCGGATACCTGATCGCCGACACGGGCAACCACCTCGTCCGAGAGGTGCATCCGAACGGCCGGATCTCCACGGTCGCCGGGACCGGCGTGGATGCATCCAGGGGCGACGGCGGGCCGGCGGTCCGGGCTTCGCTGCGCGCACCGCAAGGCCTGGCAGTCGAACCCGACGGCACGATTTTGATCGCCGATCCGGTCGCCAACCGAGTGCGCGAGATTACCCCAGACGGAAGGATCGATACGTTCGCCGGGACCGGCCAGTCCGGGTTCAGCGGCGACGGCGGTCCCGCGACCGCCGCGGAGCTCGACTACCCGACGGGTGTCGCCGTACAGCCAGACGGCGACGTCCTGATCGCCGACGACGGAAACTTCCGTGTCCGCAGCGTCGCCCCCGACGGCGTGATCACGACCGTCGCCGGCGGTGCCGGGACTGCCGGTACCAGCACGACTGGCACGAGCACGACGGTTACGACCACGACAGCAACGAGCACGACGGTCAGCAGCACGCCCGCGGCCGGCACGACGGGTGCCGGCACGACGGGTGGCGTCGTGACCTCCGCCACTCAGCTACAGCTCAATGGCCCGACCGATGTGGCGCCGATGCCAGATGGTGGCTTCGTCATCGCCGATGGACCGGTCGTCGAGCGCGTCTTCCCCGATCTCGTCGCGGAGGTGGTCGCCGGCACCGGCAAGTCTGACTACACAGCGACCTCGGGCCCTGCCACCTCCACCGGACTGGCGGATGCGACCGGCGTCGCCGTCGAACCCGACGGCTCGATCCTCATCGCCGACGACGACACCGACCGGGTGCGCCAGATCAACCCGCACGGGAGGCTCACCACCGTCGCGGGCTCGGGGACGCCTCAGCTGCTGGTCGCCGTCGGCTCGGACGCCTGCCCAAACCCTGACGAGCAGCATTCACCGTGGGGCGCGATGGACGTGATGCCATATCTCGCGCGCCCGTCGTCGCCGGCCGGCGAGCCCATCCACGTCACCTTCGAAACCTCGCTTCGGGCTGAGATCGAGGTTACCGTCAGCCGGCGGGGCCGCCTGATCACGCAGACGCGGGGTACGTTCAGGTCGGGGGACGACACCGTGAGGCTGGGGCGCCCACCGGCGCCGGGATCCTACGACCTCGCGGTCAGCGGGAAGACCGAGCTCAACGGGCGAGTGCTCCACAACTGCGCGGACTCCTTCCTCAGTGTCGTCCGCGAACGCTGAAGACCAGCGGGACGCGCCTCACCACCGCGCGGAGACCCGGGTCCGCTGGGCGGGTAAATCGGCGCTGGCGTTGACCGTCGCCTTGGTTGCTCTCGCCGGCTCGGCCAGCACGCTGCTATTCACGTTCCTCCCGGAGCTCAAGCCTGATCCCCGGGACTCTGTCCTCGCCCAGCTCACGGTCTTCGCGATCGATCCAGACGTCCCGTTCGGCTACTACCTGCAGCAAGCCTACGGGAGTTACGCGAACGCGCCGAAGCAGCTGCAGGTGCCACGCCAGGAGCTGAACTTCCCTGGCGACATGGTGTACGTCCGGACGCTGGTCGACGGCTTCAAGCACCGGCAGGTTCGCCTGACCGCAAACCTCTATTACGCCCGCACGCAGCTGCGTTTCCCGCTCTCGGACACGGGCAGCCTGGGTGGCGCCGCGGCGCGAACGGTCGAGCTCGACACCCCAAGCACGAGTACGATCCAGCTGTTCTGGATCCTGAATCTGAAAGGTGAGCCTCCGACATTCGTGCGGATCGAGATGTTCGACGGAACGCGGATGCTTGCCGTCGCCGACAGCCCAGTAGTCCGGAACGGCCTCGCGCGACTCCCGCCCAGCTGAGGGCACGGCCGCGCGGGTCGGTGGCGCCTTGCGCTAGTGACGGCCGCAGCTGGGCTCGGTCGCCGGGTTGGTCTCTACGGCGCTGACGTTGTACCTCCCGTAAGCGGCCGGATCCGGGGATCCGTACTGCGCGTCTCCGCCGAGGTCGTTGACCGTGACGCCCGGGATGTCGCCGCCGAAGTCCCACACGCAGGTACCGGCGGACCAGCGAGGCAGTCCCTGCGGCTCGCTGAGCGACCAATACGGGTAGAAGGCCGCGCTGATGGGCGGGACCGTGCAACCGGCGCCGGTCGTTGTGTCGCACAAGGCCGACGAGCCGCCGACGGTGGTGGCGAACTGGACATCCGGATATGGTCGCCCGCGTGGGTCGCACATGACCAAGCCGACCCATGGCGCGACGCTGAGCTCGCCGTAGTGAGTGACGCTGCCCGATGCGGTCGGGGCCTTTGACGGATCCACCGGCAGCTGGATGTAATAGGTCATCGTGTTAGCTGAGCCGGGCGTGGAAGAGATGAACCCCACGCCGGGCTCATCGTGGCCCACATACCAGCCGTTATCCTCGAACCACTCCGGCGCATTGCCGGGGCCGAAGGCGACCGGGTCCTTGCACAGCGAGCGCATAGCCGGGCGAACCGATGGATATAGCGGGCTCCAACCGTTGCAGTCGAGCTCGCTGCCGGCAGTGGAGGGTGCGATCGATCCGTCGGCGCTCGCAGCGGCGGCCACGGGAAGGACGGCAAAGATCAGAGAAGTGGCCGCGACCACCACTCCCCGTCAAGCCGCTGTGTCAGTTAGCTCCGAGCCGCGATTTGCGAACGACGCCGGTTCGTGAACCTTTTGCTTGGCGGCAGCAATAGAGTGGCGATGGACGACACCGAGCTTCTTCCCGAGGCGACAGGACAGCTGCTCCGCGCGCTCCGGTCAGCGGTTTTCGCGGTCCGGAGGCGTCTTGGCGTACAGCGCACCGGGAGCGGTGAACGATGACGGTGGAGGCCACCCACATTGAGGCCCTTGACGTGCCGTCCACGGGATGGCGACGGCGAGCTGGACGGGTTGCCGTGAACCGTTCGTCGGCTGACAGGGTCACGTCCCTAGTGTTGGTGTAGGAGCGGGTCGGACGGAACGGGTTTGAGACGGTTCCGGCCACCGCGGCGCTCATGATCGTCGGACTTCTTCACGGTTCGACGAGATAGGAGGCCGGCGATGGCCGGAGCGGACAGGATGACGATCGAGCAGGTCGTCAGGAAGGTCTTGATGGAGGATCACGCTGATGTGGTGCGCGAATCGGTGCGATGGGTCGCGCAGCAGCTGATGGAGCAAGAGGTCACGGATCTCGTGGGCGCGGAGCTCGGCGAGCGTAAGCCTGATGATCGTGTGACGCATCGCAACGGGTATCGCCCCAGGCGGTGGGACACGCGGGCGGGTGAGATCGAGTTGCAGATCCCGAAGCTCAGGCAGGGGAGCTACTTCCCGAGCTTTCTGCAGCCCCGCAAGCGATCCGAGCAGGCGTTGGTGGCGGTGGTGCAGCAGGCGTATGTGTGCGGGGTCTCGACGCGTCGCGTGGATCAGCTCGTCGAGTCGCTCGGGCTGCGGATCTCGCGCTCTGAGGTCAGCCGGATCTGCGCCGGTCTGGATGAGCAGGTGCAGGCGTTCCGGACGCGGCCGCTGGAGGGCCGCTACCCGTATTTGTTCGTTGATGGGAAGGTCGAGAAGGTCCGTGATGGCGGCCGCGTCGCGCGCAAGTGCGTCGTCATCGCGCACGCAGTGCACGAGAGCGGACGCAGGGAAATCATCGGCCTTGACGTCGGGGAGGCCGAGACCGAGGCGTTCTGGCGGGAGTTCCTGCGCTCGCTCATCAAGCGTGGCCTGGTCGGCGTGCAGCTCGCGATCTCAGACGCCCACCCCGGCCTGAAGGCGGCGCTCGCGCAGGTCCTCGGGTGCCCGTGGCAACGCTGCACAGTCCACTTCTTGCGCGATGCTCTGGGCCATGCCCGCAAGGACCAGCATGGCCTGCTCGCGGCGTTGATCCGACCAGTGTTCCGCGCCGAGTCTGGCGAGGAAGCCCGCCGGCGCCTCGGCGAGGCCGTCTCCCAGCTCGAGCGGGGATTGCCGAAGGTCGCGGCGATGCTCGAGGAGGCCGAGGAGGACATTCTCGCGTTCTACGCATTCCCCTCAGAGCACTGGCCCAAGCTGCGCAGCACCAACCCGCTGGAACGCTTCAACCGCGAGATCGGCCGCCGGACCGACGTCGTCGGGATCTTCCCCGACGACGCCTCCCTGATCCGCCTCGTCTCGATGCTCGCGATCGAAGCCAACGACGAGTGGCTCGTCGGCCGCGGCTACATCAGCCTGCAGTCGAGGGGGCCCCCGCCCCGGGGGGGGGGCCCAACGCCCCCCACCCACCAGGGCCACCAAAACACCCCGCGCCAAGAAAG
>Ga0302326_10017619_pt1 | contig 14889 bp, 13 predicted proteins | sample Palsa_T0_3_FD_202264 | JGI IMG/M metagenome (GOLD analysis project Ga0302326, IMG submission 202264) | Peat permafrost microbial communities from Stordalen Mire near Abisko, Sweden - Palsa_T0_3 | ecosystem: Environmental > Terrestrial > Soil > Palsa > Peat permafrost | place: Sweden: Abisko... | reverse complement strand
GCTGGTCAACCGAGGCCGGGCTGTACGTCCAGCATTTCTTCGTCACCCGGCTGGCGAGCATGGACCTGTCGACGAGGAACGGGCCGGAGTTCAATGACCCGTCCCGCGGCGCGTACGACCCTGAGCGGTTCGATCTGCTCGGGGAGGAGCTGAGCGCGATCGACCTTCAGCCGGCCGCGTTGAAGGAATTCATCCTCGCCAATCGCCAGGCAGTGCTGGCCGAAGCCGGGTTCAGCGCCTGACTGGTGGGGCCTGTGAAGTGATCACCGGATCGTGATCTGCCGTATTCGCGCGTCGCGCGATACTGGGCGGGTGGTCCGGAAATGGCAGTTATCCCGGAGACGGCACCGGCGCCCGCATCAGGGGAACCCAGCTGGCGCCGCTTCCTGACGCCGTGGCGCTCCCCCGCCGATCAGCCCGGCTGGGCGCGGCCTGCCCTGCTCGTCATCGCCGTCATCGCGGCGGTCGCCTACGGCTGGGGCATGGCCGGGGCCAGCGTCGAGCCGTTCTACGGCGCGGCTGCCCGCAGCATGTCGGAGAGCTGGCACGACTTCATCTTCGGCGCGTTCGACCCGGCCGGGACCGTCACCGTCGACAAGCTGCCGGGCGCGCTGTGGATGCAGGCCCTGTCGCTGCGGGTGTTCGGCTTTCATATCTGGGCTCTGGTCCTGCCGCAAGTGATCGAGGGCGTGCTCACGATCCTGGTCCTGTACCGGGCGGTGCGGCGGCTGGCGGGGCCGGCGGCCGGCCTGACGGCCGCGGCCGTGCTCGCGGTCACGCCGATCACGGTGCTGCTGAGCCGCGGCAACGTGTCCGACTCGCTGCTGATCCTGCTGCTCGTCCTCGCCGCCGACGCCACGTCGGCCGCGCTGCTGACGGGGTCACTGCGGCAGCTGCTGATCGCCGGGGTCTGGGTCGGCCTGGCCTTCCAGACGAAGATGATCCAGGCCTGGCTGGCGCTGCCCGCGCTGGCGGCGGCCTATTTGCTGGCCGCGCCGGCGGCCCGGCTGCGTACCCGGTGCGCCCATGTCGCGCTGGCCGGGCTGGTCACGGTCGTGATCTCGCTGTCGTGGATGACCGCCGTCTCGCTGGTCCCGTCGCAGGACCGGCCGTACGTCGACGGCAGCGCCAACGACTCGGTCTACCAGCAGGTGTTTGAGTACAACGGGCTGGGGCGGCTAACCGGGAACTGGCCGACCGAGGCCGGGCCGCCTTCGCCGATTATCGTCGCGGTGGTGGAGAGCGGGCAGTTGCTGAACGCGCAGACGAGGGGGATCGGACCGAGCTGGCACCGGCTGCTGTCCGGCCCGTTCGCAGCCGACGGCGGCTGGCTGCTGCCCGCGGCCCTCGTCGGCGCGCTGGGCGTGCTCGTCTCCCGACGCCGCCGGGACCGGCGCGATCCGCTGCGCGCCGCCGTCGTGCTGTGGGGCGGCTGGTGGCTGATCCTGGCGGTTTTCTTCAGCGCCGGCACCTACCTGAACTCGTACTACGTCGCGGCGCTGATCCCGGCGGTGGCCGCGCTGTGCGGGGCCGGCCTGGCCGCGTGCGGGCCCCGGCCCTGGTCGGACCGGGTCCGGCTGATCGTCGCGGCGACCGTGCTCGGCTGCGCCGGCTACGGCGCCTACCTGATGTCCGGCACGGCCACCGGCCCGATCCTGCTCACGGTGGTGGCGCTGGTGGCGGCGGCGGCCGCCGTCGCCCAGCTGCTGCTGCGCGCGTCCGGCCGGGGCGGGCACCTGACGTCGGTCGCGTTCGCCGGCGTGGCCGTCCTCCTGCTGCCCGCGGTGGCGTCGGTGACCTCCGTTGTCCAGGGGCTGGGTCCGTTTGACAGCCCGTTCGAGTCGTCCAAGACCGCGCACAATAACCAGCTCTTGGCGGCGAACGGGCCGACCTTCGCCGCGGCCGCCCAGCGGCTGGCTCTCCAGACGCCCCCGGGCGACGCGCTGTTCGGCGCGGACACCTCCGGCCTGGCAGCCGACTACATCCTCTACAGCGGACTTGAGGTGCTGCCGATCGGCGGCTACCTCGGCAACGTGGCCGCCCCGACGCTGGCCGCCCTGCAGGCCGACATCAACGACGGCTACGTGCGGTTCTTTGTGCTGCCGGTGTCGCCGTCGGGCACGGATCCTCGGGTGCAGTGGATCGAGGCGCAGTGCCCCCGGCAGCCGCCCCGGCCGAACAGCCCCCGGCGGCCGGACGCGACCTTCATCTGTTCGCCTGCCCCGGCCGCGGCCGGGGCGCCGGCTAGCCCGACCCAGGTCAGCGGGCCCCCGAGCCCAGAGACGGAAACGGTGATCAGCACTCGGCCGTCGTGACGCGGCCTGCGGTGGTTTCCCGGGATGGGGGCGCGGTTGGCGGGTGGGGAGTCGCCCGGGACCGTTCGAGCTGAATGAGTTGGAATTTGGGCTGGGCTATTGCCAGGGACGGAGGGCGACGTCGGTCGCGCGGCGCAGTCGGCGCCTGAGGTCGTCGGGGTCGGCGGGCGCTTCGGACTCGTCGAGCAGCACCTGCAGCGCCCCGGTGACCGCGCCGATCAAAGCGCCCACGAGGGCGGCCGCGGTGACCGCGTCGAGCTCGGCCGGGAATGCCCGTTGCAGATGGCCGGCGATCTCGCGCTGGGCGTCGAGCTGAATCTGCAGGGCTCGCCCTCGCACCGCGGGCACCGTCCTGAACAGCGCGACCCGGACCGCCGCGAGCCGGTCCACCATGTCGTCTGACTCTCCGTCGGCCGGGCCGACGTCGCGCAGCGCGCGCAGCAGCACGTCGGTGGGCCGGTCGTCCGGCTTGCGGTTGGCGATCGCGGTCACCGCCGCCGCCACTCGGGCGTCGCTCTCGGGGAACAGCAGCTCTTCCTTGCTGGCGAAGTAGCTGAAGAAGGTGCGCGTGCCGATCTCGGCCGCCTCGGCGATGTCGGCCACGGTGGTGCCGTCGTAGCCGTTGCGCTCGAACAGGTCGATGGCCGCGTCGATCAGTGCCTTGCGCGTTCGGTCCCGCTTGCGTTCGCGCAGGGTGCTGCCGGAGCCGGTGCTTGACGCCATGTCTGGCAGTGTATCGCATCGACTGCTTTTCAGCATTCATTGCATTTCTGCATTGAGTGCGGATAGAGTGTCGCTATGAAACAACGCACAGTGCTGATTTCCGGGGCCGGCGTGGCGGGCCCCACCCTGGCCTACTGGCTGTCCGGCTACGGCTTCCGGCCGACGGTGGTGGAGCGCTCCGAAGGGCAGCGCTCGAGCGGCAACCCGGTCGATGTCCGGGGCGAGGCGATGGAGGTGGCCGAGCGGATGGGCGTGCTGCCGCGGCTGCGCGCGGCGGCGACCAGCGTGTCCGGCCTGGCGTTCGTCAACGCATCCGGTCGCCGCGTCGGCCGCATCGCGGTCGGGAAGGCGGACGGCACCGAGCTCGAGGTGGCGAGGGCTGATCTCGCCGCGGTCATGTACGACGCCGCCCGCGAGCGGGCCGAGTTCGTGTTCGGCGACTCAATCGCGGCGCTGCGCCAGGACGCGGCGGGAGTGGACGTTACCTTCGCCGCGGGCGCCGCTCGCCGGTTTGACCTGGTCGTCGGGGCCGACGGGCTGCACTCGGGGGTGCGCCGCCTAGTGTTCGGGCCGGCCTGCGGGTACGTGCGCCACCTCGGCATGTACGTCGCCACGCTGCCGCTGGGCTATGCGGCGGACGACCCGCACACGGTGCTGATGTACAACCTGCCCGGTCGGTCGGTCTCGGTGCATCCGGTCAACGGCAACGCCATGGCCGCGTTCATCTTCCGCAGCCCTGCCATTACCGGCCTCGACAATCGCGACACCGCCGCCTGCAAGCAGGTCGTGCTCGACGCCTACCGCGGCGGCGGCTGGGAACTACCGCGCCTGCTCGACCGGGTGAGCGCCGCCGATGACCTGTACTTCGACTCCGTCAGCCGGGTCCGGCTGCCGTCCTGGTCCGAGGGGCGCATCGCCCTGCTCGGCGACGCCGCTTCCTGCATGTCGCTCTTCGGCAACGGGTCGAGCCTTGCCATCACCGGCGCGGCCACGCTCGCGCGGGCGCTTTCCGCGACCCCCGACGACTACACGGCCGCGTTCCGCGCCTACGAGGCCGAGCATCGGGTTCGGGTCAGGCCGACCCAGCGGGGCCGCTTGGTGGCCGGGGCGCTGCTGGTGCCGGCGACCCGGGCCGGCATCACCGCGCGCGACTTCGCCGTGCGGATGAACGGCCTCCTCCAGCCGGCGCATCCGTAATACCTGCGCATCCGTAGTAGAAGAGGAGACTTAAGACGAGGGCGTGCAATCGGGTCAGCACTCAACCCGATGGTGCGCGGTTACGCTCGTGCTGATTACCTGGAGGGCATTATGGCGAGTTCAGTAAAGGTCGGAGACAAGGCACCGGATTTCACCCTCCCGGCGCAGTCCGGCGAGCCGGTGCGGCTGCAGGACCGGCTCGGCGAACGGGTCGTCGTCCTGTACTTCTACCCGAAGGACAACACCTCCGGCTGCACCGCCGAAGCCTGCGCCTTCCGTGACAGCCATGAGGTCTTCACCGACGCGGGGGCCGAGGTGATCGGCGTCAGCTCCGACTCGGCTGACAAGCACACTGCCTTCGCCGATAAGTACAAGCTGCCATTCACGCTGCTCAGCGACCGGGGCGGCAAGGTTCGCAAACTCTACGGAGTGCCGACCGTGCTCGGGCTGATACCCGGCCGGGTCACCTACGTGATCGACCGCGAGGGCACCGTCCGGCAGATTTTCAACTCGATGACCAACATCAGCGGGCACGTCAACGACGCGCTCGAGATGGTCAAGCAGTTGCAGGGCTAAGCGACGTCGCCGGGTCCCTGAACGTTCGCCGGTAGGCCTGCGGCGTGGTACGCAGCATGCGGCCGAAGTGCTTGCGCAGGTTGTCGGCGGTGCCGAAGCCGGTCTTGCCCGCGATGGCGTCGACCGGCAGGTCGGTCGTCTCCAGGAGCCGTTGCGCCAGCCGCACCCGCTCCCGCAGGATCCAGGTCAGGGGCGTGGTCCCGGTGCTGGCCGGGAACCGCCGGGCGAACGTGCGCGGGCTCATCGCCGCCCGGGCGGCGAGGTCGGCGACCGTCACCTCCTGGTCGAGGTGGGCCTGGAGCCAGCTGATGGTGTCTGAGAACAGGTCGCCGCCGCCGTCGGGCTCCGGTACCGGCGTCTCGATGTACTGCGCTTGCCCGCCGGGGCGGTGCAGCGGTATCACCAGGTCGCGGGCGACCCGGGTCGCGACCTGGGCGCCGTAGTCGCGCTGGAGCACATGCAGGCACAGGTCCAGGCTGGCGGCGCTGCCGGCCGAGGTGAGCAGATCCCCCTCGTCCACGTAGAGCACGCCCGGGTCCACCGTCACCCGCGGATACCGTCGCGCCAGGTCGGCGCATTCGGACCAGTGCGTGGTCGCGGTGTGCCCGTCGAGCAGCCCGGCCGCGGCCAGCACCGCCGCGCCGGTGCAGAGCGACATCAGGCGCTGTCCGCGCGACCGGGCCAGGCGCAGCGCGTCCAGCACCTCGGCCGGCACCTGCTCCGGGGACAAGGTCGGCAGCACGACGACGGTCTGCGCCTCGTCGAGCGCGTCGAGGCCGCGCGGCACCTCCATCCGAAATCCCGCCTCGGTCATGACCGAGGACGCGGGACCGCAGATGAGCACCTGGTACAGCGGCTCGCCCGAGGCCGTGGTGATGTCGGTGCCGAAGACGTCATTGGCCGCCGCGAGCTCGAACAGCGCCACGCCGTCGTACACCACGATCGCGACGACGGGCGGCTTCCGGTCGGTTCGGCGGATCCCCGGTCGGTGATTGGCAGTATTGTCTTGCACCCTGTCAATTATGCCACTTCCGGCCTCGCCTGGCCAGGCCGAGACTGGAGGTATGAACAACGCAGACACCGCTCACCACCGGACCGCCCGGCACACGCTCGTCCTCGGCGACCCCCTCGTCATCCGGCCCGTCCGGCTCGCCGACCGGCTGCTCGCGCGCGCGCTCGGCGCGTCGCTTGACCAACAGCTGGCCACCGGCACCCCGCCCGAGTCGAGCCGGGTGCTGGCCGCCCGCGCCCAGGACATCGTCTCGCTCCCCCACCGCCAGTCGCTGGCTCGGAGCTGGGACCATCTGCTGCGCGTGGCCCGTCGCGGGCCGATCCACCGCACCCCGGCGGTTCCGCTCAACGCCACCGCGATCCTGGCAGCCGAGCCGGCCATCCGGGAGCTGATGGAACGGCTCATCGCTCCGCTGCCGGTTCCTGCTCAGGGCGTCGCCGCCGCGACGACCCCGCTGACCAACGCCACGTCGCCGGTCTACGGCCGGCAGAGCCCGGACGCGCTGGCCAGCCTGTTGGATGACGCGATCAACCAGCTCGACCCGGCCCGGCCACTGATGGGCGTTGCCTGACGGACCGAGCGCGAGTGAGCCTGCGTCAGTCCGCGAAGACCTATGGCAACAACTTGCCAGTTAGCATCTCAATTTGCTGAGGTGATTGGATGGGGTGCATGACGAGTCAAGAGACGGAAGTGCGGGTGCTGAGCGCCAGCCGGGAGATCGCGGCCGGGGCTGGGACGATCTTTGAGCTGATTGCCGATCCGGCGCTCCAGCCGAGCTGGGACGGGAACGACAACCTGGCGGTGGCGGATGCGGGGCAACGGGTGCGGGGCGTGGGCGAGGTGTTCGCGATGACGCTCACCAGGACCAGCGGCGTCCGCGACAACCGGGTGATCGAGTTCGAGGAGGGCCGGCTGATCGCGTGGATGCCCGGGGACGCCGGGGCCGAGCCGGCCGGGCACCTGTGGCGGTGGCAGCTCGAACCGCTGGACGAGTCGCGGACGCTGGTCACCCAGACCTACGACTGGACCGGGCTGTCGCCGGAGGCGCCGGCGCAGAGGCTCAAGCGCGCCCGGTCGATGACGACGGACAATCTCCAGGCGTCGCTCGACCGGCTCGCGGCGCTGGCCGAGGCATCCTGACCTCCGGACGGCCCGCTTCTCGTCCCGTGTTCCGTCTTCCGTCAGTCGGCCAGGTCGACGTCGATGGTGATCTGTTCGGCTGACCCGGTCCACGTCAGCCGGAGGCGGCGGGCAAGCGGGTCAAGGCGGGGACTGAACCGCAGGCTGAGTTCCTCGCGGCCGTCGCGGCCGGCGCTGCCGCCGAACTTGTACTGATACAGGCAACCGCGGTCGTCCTCGGCGCTCAGCTCTACCGGGCTCCGCTTCTGCCGCCGGTCGTCTCGGTACCGCCGCCACCGCGGACTCGCGAGCAGGAACAGCGACCAGCCGCTCGGCGCCGAGATGAGGCTGTCGACCTGGAGGGTGATGCCCTCGATGGGCGGCAGCGTGATCCCCAGGTCGAGGTGGTGCCGGGGCCCGTCGGAACGATCGACTGCATCAGCCATGGCGTCCCGGCCGCGCGAATCATCGCCCGCGCGCTGCCGGGTAAGCGGGGTCGCGGTCACCGGGGTGAGCGGGCCGATGCGCACGGCCGCGCGCGGCGAGGGCAGCAGGCGGGCCGTCGTCCCGTTCTGGCCGCGCAGTTCCAGCCACTCGATCCCCCGTGCGGGGGTCGGGTCAACCCGGAACCGAATGGACGTAGGGAACGGCCCGCGGGCGCCGGCCGCCGCCCGGACCCGCAGGGCGTACGTCGCTCCCCGGTCATCGACGACGGTGACGTCGCCGATCTGGGTGGACGCTGCCAATACCCGAATCTCTTCATCGATGCTGGCGTGGCTTTCGGCCGGGGCCGCGCGGTCGGGCTCGGCGTCGTTCTGCCAGGGGGTCAGGGTGGTCGAGAGCACCGCGTCCTTGGCGCCGACGATCAGTCCCTCGGGAAGCAGCAGGCCCGAGGGGGTCTCGATGGCGGCGGCGCCGCCGAAGGACCACCGGTCGAGTGGGGAGCGTCGACGTGCTACCTCGGCCCGCAGCGCGGCCCAGGTGCGGCAGCCGTACTCACGGGCGAGCGCCAGCTGCGCCGCCGACAGCGTTATCCGCTCGGAAACCGCACGGATCCTGGCGACGGCGGCCGGGTCACCGCCGACGGCGGACGGGTCGCGGCCGGCGGCGGCGCGAAGCAGTTCTCGTGCCTGTCGGCGAAGCTGGTCAAGGTCGGGGCGGTCGGGAAGCCCGGGCATAGCGTCTCCTGGCTGCCCGGGTTCGCGTTCGGGCGCGGTGAGAAGACGATCCTGGCGAAAGCATGACCTGCGCACTGCCGTGGAGGTGGACTCAAGTCCTGCCCGCGAACCCGGCGGCGCTCTCCAGCGCCGTGCCAGCACTCTACCCGCTGGCCCCGCGGCGGCACGATCAAAATATTGCGCGACGTTAGCCCTCGGTTTCTGGGCGTTTTGTCGCTCAATAATCCTCGAACTAGCTGAACGTGGTCCCGTGTGCCCGTTTGGGGTGATATTTGTTACGCATGGGGAAGCATGCGACGCCGGCTGGGCCGGATGGGCGAGAGGCCCGGCGACGGCTCCAGGGCGAGCGGAGGCGGCGGCATTACCCGGGCGGTGGGTGGCGCTACCTCACCGGCGGCCTGGCGATCGCCGCTGCCAGCGGATACATGGAGTCCACGAACGTGCCGGGGTACTACCACCCGCTCCAGGCCGTGTTCTTGGCGCTGCTGCCGCTGGCGGTCCTCGACGCGCTCGGGACTTTCGCCGCGAGCCTCCTGAGCGAACGGTTGGCGCGGCGGGGCAGGCCGCCCCGGCCTCGGGCCGCGTACTCGCTGCTGGCGCTGGGGTGGTCGCTGGCCAGCGGGGCTTGCGTGTTGCTGGCGTGGGCGGCCGGGGCGAGAACGACGGGGCCCGGCGTCGGGGAGGACTGGATCGCGACCGGGCTGATCTGGGCGACGGTGATCAGCGCCTGCGCCGCGGTCATGCTGATCGGACGCGCGATCCCGCCGGGGACCGTCCGCAGGCCGGTCTGGCTGGCCCGCAGCGGGGCTCCGCAGCGCGCTAGGGGATGAAGACGAGTTTGCCGGTGGTGGTGCCGGCCGCCAGGCGGGCGAGGCCGTCGGGGACGTCCGAGAGGGTCAGCCGCTCGCTGATCAGGGTTCGGATCGCGCCCGCGTCAGCCAGCCTGGTCAGCTCCGCGTGGACGGCCCGGACCGCGTCCGGGTCGAGCCGCACGTAGAGGCCCCAGTGCAGGCCGAGGATCGAGTAGTTCTTCACCAGGGCGTGGTTCAGCGCGGCCGACGGGATGTCGCCGCTGGCGAAGCCGACGATGACGATCCGGCCCTCGAACGCGATGCACTTGGTTGACCGCCGGAAGCTATCGCCGCCCACGGAGTCGTAGACCACGTCCGCGCCGCGCCCGCCGGTGACCTCCTTGACGACCGCCACGAAGTCCTCGCTGTACCGGTCAACGACCACGTCGCACCCGACTTCCCTGGCCACCGCCGCCTTCTCGGGGCCGCCGACCACGCCGATGACCCGCGCGCCGGCGGCCTTGCCGAGCTGGACGGCGCCGCTGCCGACGCCGCCCGCGGCCGCGTGCACCAGCAGCGTCTCCCCGGCCTGGAGCTTGGCTCGCCGGTGGAGGCCGAACCAGCCGGTCTGGTAGGTCATGTGGAACGGCGCCGCCTCGGCGTCGTCGAGCGCGGCAGGAGCCGGCATGACGGACGCGGCCGGCATCAGCGCGTACTCGGCGTACCCGCCGTGCGGCAGCGCGGCCGGGCCGATGACCCGGTCGCCGGGGGCGAAGCCGGACGCCTCCGGGCCCACCTCGACCACCTCCCCGCACAGCTCGGCGCCGGGGGTGAACGGCAACGGGGGGCGGACCTGGTAGGTGCCCTGGCACATCAGCACGTCGGGGAAGTTGGCGACGGCGGCGAGGACCCGGACCAGCAGCTGCCCCGGGCCCGGGGCAGGGGTCGGAACCTCGGCCAGCTCCAGGACGTCGACCGGGTCACCGTTGCGGGTGATCTGCCAGGCTTTCACGCCTTCTCCTTCTCCTCAATCCGGCGCTGCAGCCGGTTCATTCCGCGCAGCCACTTGTCGGTGTCGGTGGCGCGGAGCGCGTAGTAGTCCCGCACCTCCGGGTGGGGCAGCACCAGGAACCGGCCCTCGGCCATCGCGACGCAGAGCGCGTCGGCCACCACCTCGGGCTCGATCGCCGCGTCCATCAGCACGGTCTCGCCCGCGTGCCCGGAATCGGCCAGCATCTGGGTGCGAACTCCCTGCGGGCAGATGCAGTGCACGGTCAGCCCGCGGTGGGAGTAGGTCGCGGCGAGCCACTCCGCGTACCCCTCGGCCGCGTGCTTGGTCACCGAGTAGGGCGCCGCGCCGAGCATCGTCAGCAGGCCGGCCGCCGACGCGGTGATCACGAACGTGCCCCGTCCGCGCTCGAGCCAGCCCGGGAGCAGCTCCCGGGCGGCGCGGACGTGCGCCATCGTGTTGACCTCCCAGACCCGCTGCCACACGTCGTCATCGGGGGCCGCTGCGCTGGTTCCGCCGCCGGTGCCCGCGTTCGAGCAGTAGACGTCGATCTCGCCCAGGTGGGCGCGGGCGGCGGCGATGAGCTCCGCGACGCCGTCGGCCGTCCCGGCGTCGCCCGGGGCGGCGAAGCCCTTGATCTCGTCTGCGACTGCCTCGGCCGCCGCGGGGTCCAGGTCGTTCACGACGACCCGGGCGCCCTCGGCCGCGAGCCTGCGCGCGATCGCGCGTCCGATCCCGCCGCCTCCGCCGGTCACGACGACGCCGGCTCCGTCCACGATCTCCATGTTCGAAACATTAACCCGGCCGTCAAGGCCCGCGATCGTCTCCTGCCGGGCACGCGGGGTGATCGATGATCGTGAAGTAATGGAGCGAACGTTTACTTTATTTGAGCATTCATTGGCCCGGGCCTGCCTCCTTCGCGGCGCGGGCGGAACGATCCCGGGGAGCGACAGGATCGGCTCCGTCGGCCGCTCCGGCTCGAGGGGCCGGGACCGCCGAGTCGGCGGCCGGGACCGCCGAGTCGGCGGCGGGGGCTGGCGATGGCAGCGGCAGCCACCGGGAGAGGTGGGCCGAGGTGACCCAGGCGACCACGACGGCGACGATCACGACCGAGATCAGGTCGGTGGCGTCGGAGGCCAGGAACACGATCGTGAGCAGCGCCGCCGTCAGCGGCATCCCGGCCAGCATGACGACGAGCATCGCGCCGATGCCCATGCCGGCGCCGTCGATGAGGGGCAGGCCGGGGAGGTGGGACAGCGCGATCCCGCCGGCCGCGCCGATGAACATGCCGGGGAAGGTCGGGCCGCCGCGGAAGCCGCCAAGCGAGATGCCGTAGGCCAGGCTCTTGCAGGCAAGGACCAGCAGTAGGGCTCCGACCGTCCAGGTGCTGGCGTGCTGGATGAGCGCGGGCAGCTCGTTCTGGCCCGAGAACAGGACCTGGTTGGTGCCCTTGCCGGTCACCCCTTCGAAGATGGCGGCGAGGCCGCCGACGGCGAGGCCGAGGACCGGGATCAGCGCCTTGCGACGGCCGGCCATCGGCTGCAACTGCAGGCCCACGCGGCGGATGGCGGTGCCGACGACCGCCGCGGCCAGGCCGATCCCGATCGCCCACAGGAACTCGCCGCCGGTCGGGGTGGTGGCGACCGGGATGTGCGGGATGGCAAGGGAGAACGTCCCGAAGCCGGTCAGCTTGTCCAGTCCGACGAAGATGAGCGCGCCGACGCCTGCCGCCAGCAGCCCGGGCGCGAGCACCACGCTGACCATGCCGCCGCCGATGCCGGCCGCCTCCAGCAGCAGGAACGCCCCTACCAGGGGATTGACCAGCAGCGTGGAGATGGCGGCGAAGCTCCCGGCGGCGCCGATGACCAGCAAGGCCTGGGCCGGGGCGTCCTTCTTGACCAGGCGGACCATCAGCGCGGCGAGGCCGCCGCCGATCGCGATCAGGGGCGCCTCCGGTCCCAGGACGGCGCCGAAGATCAAGGTGGCGAGGGCGGCGCAGACGATGGCGGGCAAGTCACGGGCCGCCACCCCTCCGCCCGTCTTGAGTCCTTCAGCCGGATGGTGGCCGCCGGTTCCCGGCAGGTAGTGCAGGGTGAGGGCGACGAGCACGCCGCCCACCGCCACCACCGGCACCGGCCACCACGCCGGCTGGCCGTGGAAGCCCAGCTCGCCCGGAAGCGTGCCGAAGAAGTACTTCTGGGCGAGGGCGACCAGCTTCAGGAAGTAGTAGGCGATGACCGCCACCGGAACCCCGACGATGGCCCCGAAGATCAGCAGCACTAGGTAGCTGCGGCTCCTGAGCAGCTGCATGGGATTCTGCGACGCGGGAGCCGGATCTGGCGCCGGGGCAGCGGGATCGCTAGCCATCACTCGCCCACCGTCCCCTCGAGGTGTGTTTTTAAGACGCACGGCACGCGTGACTCGCTGACCTCAGGAGATGCCTGACGTCACTGCGGCTCGTCGCGGTCATTTGTGCCCTTGCCGACTGCGCGGGAAACGGCCGCACGCTCCCGGCAGCCCCCGAATCTCACTGAAAGTAGTGGCTAGCTACCATTGAGTGATGACGCGATGGAGTCCCCTGCAGTGGCCTGTCATCCGGCAAGTGCGCTCGGGCGACGTGCTTGGGCGCGGGCCGGCGGTGACGTCCGAGCGCACCCGGACGATCGCGCCCCGCACCGCCACCGCCGACCGCGTCGTGCAGAGCGTCTGCCCGTACTGCGCGGTCGGCTGCGGCCAGCGGATCTATGTGAAGGACGAGAAGGTCGTCCAGATCGAGGGCGACCCCGACTCCCCCGTCTCGCGTGGTCGGCTGTGCCCGAAGGGGTCGGCCAGCGAGCAGCTGGTGAACTCCCCCGGCCGCCAGACCAGGGTGCTGTACCGCGCACCACGCGCCCGCGACTGGCAGTATCTGGACCCGGAAACCGCCATTGACATGGTGGCCGACCGCTTCATCGAATCGCGCCGCCGCACCTGGCAGCAGACCGATGACAAGGGGCGGCTGCTGCGCCGGACGATGGGCATCGCCTCACTGGGCGGCGCGACCCTCGACAATGAAGAGAACTACCTGATCAAGAAGCTCTTCACCGCCGCCGGGGCGATCCAGATCGAGAACCAGGCCCGTATTTGACACTCCGCCACCGTTCCCGGTCTGGGAACCTCGTTCGGGCGCGGCGGCGCCACCCAGTCCCTGCAGGACATGGCCAACGCCGACTGCATCGTCATCCAGGGATCCAACATGGCCGAGTGCCACCCGGTTGGGTTCCAGTGGGTGGAGGAGGCGAAGTCCCGCGGCGCCAAGATCATCCACGTCGACCCGCGGTTCACCCGCACCTCGGCGATCGCGGACAAGCACGTCTTCATCCGGGCCGGCTCGGACGTGGTGCTGCTGGGCGCGCTGATCAACTACGTGCTCGCCCACGACCTGTGGTTCAAGGAGTACGTCGTCGCCTACGCCAACGCCGCCACCCTGATCAACGAGGACTTCCGCGATACCGAGGAGCTGGGCGGGCTGTTCTCCGGCTACGAGCCGGATAAAGGCCACTATGACCCGTCGACCTGGGCCTACGCGGAGAGCGGCGGCACTGAATTCAAGGATGGCGCCGAGCACGGCGCCAGCGCTTCCCCGCGCGCGGCCGGCGACGAGTCCGGCGACGGCGGCCCGTCGCTCCCGCACGCCCGCGTGCTCAGGGACGAGACCCTGCAAAACTCGCGGACGGTCTTCCAGATCCTGCGGCGGCACTACGCCCGCTACACGCCCCAGATGGTCCAGGATGTGTGCGGCATCAGCGCCGACGACTTCGAGTACCTGGCCACCGCGATCACCGAGAACTCGGGCCGGGAGCGCACCACCTGCTTCGCCTACGCCCTCGGCTGGACGCAGCACTCCCTGGGCGCGCAGTTCATCCGGACCGGCGCGATCCTGCAATTGCTGCTGGGCAACATGGGGCGCCCGGGCGGCGGCATCATGGCGCTGCGGGGGCACGCCAGCATTCAGGGGTCGACCGACATCCCGACGTTGTTCAACCTCCTTCCCGGGTACCTGCCGATGCCGAGCGCGGGGCTGCACGACACGCTCGCGGACTACCTGCGGGTGGCCGGGCCGAAGAAGCAGAAGGGGTTCTTCGCCGATAGCGACCACTACCTGGTGAGCCTGCTCAAGGCGTGGTGGGGCGACGCCGCCCAGGCCGACAACGACTGGGCCTACGACTACCTGCCCCGGCTGACCGGGGCCCACGGTACCTACCAGACCGTGACCGAGATGCTCGCGGACAAGGTCGAGGGCTACTTCCTGCTCGGCCAGAACCCGGCCGTCGGGTCGGCCAACGGCCGCCAGCAGCGTCTCGCCCTGTCCCACCTGAAGTGGCTGGTGGTGCGGGACCTCAACATGATCGAGTCGGCCACCTGGTGGAAGGACAGCCCGGAGGTCGCCTCGGGCGAGGTGCGGACCGAGGACATCGCGACCGAGGTGTTCTTCCTGCCCGCGGCGAGCCACGCCGAGAAGGCGGGGACGTTCACCCAGACCCAGCGGATGCTGCAGTGGCGGCACAAGGCGCTCGACGCGCCCGGCGAGTGCCAGAGCGACCTGGACTTCTTCTACAAGCTGGGGTTGCGGATCAAGGCGAAGCTGGCGGACTCGACCGACCCTCGCGATCGGCCGCTGCTGGACCTGACCTGGGATTACCCGGCCGGCGAGGGCGACGAGGCCAATCCGGGCGATGCCAATCCGGCGGCCGTGCTGGCGGAGATCAACGGCCGCTACCTGACCGGCCCGCAGGCCGGCGACATCCTTTCCTCCTACACCGAGCTGCGCGCGGACGGATCGACGGCCGCCGGGTGCTGGATCTACACCGGGGTGTACGCGGGCGGCGTGAACCACGCGGCCGACCGGGTGCCTGGCGGCGGTCCGGGGCGGAGCCAGTCGCAGTGGGGCTGGGCCTGGCCGGCCAACCGGCGGATCCTCTACAACCGG
>Ga0302326_10017618_pt1 | contig 14889 bp, 11 predicted proteins | sample Palsa_T0_3_FD_202264 | JGI IMG/M metagenome (GOLD analysis project Ga0302326, IMG submission 202264) | Peat permafrost microbial communities from Stordalen Mire near Abisko, Sweden - Palsa_T0_3 | ecosystem: Environmental > Terrestrial > Soil > Palsa > Peat permafrost | place: Sweden: Abisko... | reverse complement strand
CGTCGGCACGGAAAGCGAAGGCAGTAAAAAGCTCTTCGAGTTGACCGACGCCGGCAAGGAAGCCGCGGAGAAAGTCGCGACGCCGCCGTGGGACGAGATCACCGACGGCGCGGACCCGGCCCAGCTGAACTTGCGGGCAGCCGTCGGTCAGCTGTTCGGCGCAGTGGCGCAATCCGCCCACGCGGCCACCACCGAGCAGCAGCAGCGCATCCTCGACATCGTCAACAACGCTCGTCGCGAGATCTACTCGATCCTCGCCGAGGGCGACGACTGATCGACCCAGTGACGGCGGGGACCAGCGTGTGCTGGTCCCCGCCTTTCACGTCAGGACACCTCGACCCAATCCAGCGAGCGCTGAACGGCCTTGCGCCATCCCGCATATGCCGCCGAGCGCTGTTCGCCGCTCCACGCCGGCGTCCATCGCCGGCCTTCCCGCCAATTGGTCCGCAACTCGTCTGGGCCGGCCCAGAAACCGACCGCCAGGCCCGCCGCGTAGGCCGCGCCCAACGCAGTCGTTTCGGCGACCACCGGGCGCACCACGTCGACGCCCAGTACGTCCGATTGGATCTGCATACACAGATCGTTCGCGGTGATCCCGCCGTCGACCTTCAACACCTCGAGGCGCACGCCCGAATCGGCTTGCATCGCATCGACCACGTCGCGGCTCTGGTAGCAGATCGACTCCAACGTGGCGCGGGCCAAATGCGCGTTGGTGTTAAACCGCGACAGTCCCACGATCGCGCCGCGGGCGTCAGAGCGCCAGTACGGCGCGAACAGGCCGGAAAACGCTGGAACGAAGTACATTCCGCCGTTGTCGTCGACCTGTCGGGCCAGCGCCTCACTCTGCGCGGCCCCGCTGATGATGCCCAATTGGTCGCGCAGCCACTGCACTGCCGAGCCGGTGACAGCGATCGAACCCTCGAGGGCGTACACAGGTTTAGCGTCACCGAACTGATAGCACACGGTTGTCAGCAGACCATTGCGCGACCGGACAATCTGTTCACCGGTGTTCAGCAACAGGAAATTGCCGGTGCCGTAAGTGTTTTTGGCCTCACCGGGTTCTAGGCAGACCTGGCCGACCATTGCCGCATGCTGATCGCCGAGGATGCCCGTGATGGGCACCCCTCCGGCGAGCGGGCCCGACTGCGACGTGATGCCGTAGGGTTGCCGCGGCGAGGACGGCGCGATCGACGGCAGCATCGTGCGCGGGATGTCGAAAAAGGACAACAGCTGATCGTCCCAATCCAACGTCTCGAGGTCCATCAACATGGTGCGGCTGGCGTTGGTGACATCGGTGACGTGCACCCCGCCGCGGGGTCCGCCGGTCAGATTCCATAGCAGCCAGGTGTCCGCCGTGCCGAACACCGCGTCACCGCGCTCCGCTGCGGCGCGCACACCCTCGACGTTCTCCAGGATCCATTGCAATTTGCCGCCGGAAAAGTAGGTGGCCGGCGGCAAGCCTGCTTTGTGCCGGATCACCTGGCCGCGGCCGTCGCGGTCCAGTGCCGCCGCAATACGGTCGGTGCGGGTGTCCTGCCAGACGATCGCGTTGTAATACGGCCGGCCGGTATGCCGGTCCCACACCAGTGTCGTTTCTCGTTGATTCGTGATGCCCAGTGCGACAATATCTTTCGATGACAGGTTCGTCGCATTGAGCGCTGACATCAGCACCGCGGAAGTGCGCTCCCAGATCTCGATCGGGTTGTGCTCGACCCAGCCGGCGCGCGGCAGCAGTTGTTCGTGCTCAAGCTGATGGCGGCCCACCTCGGTGCCGTCGTGGTCGAAAATGATGCAGCGGGTGCTGGTGGTGCCCTGGTCGATCGAAGCGACGAACTCGGCCACGTGCTTTCCTCCCGCGATCTCGTCCATCATGGACTACGCGGCCACGATAAGGCCGCCGATCCCAGTTGATCTGCCAACCGCCAGATAATGCACTGTGTCGAGCCCTTGCGCAGGGGTGAGTAAACCGGTTGCATCGGCGGAGTGGGCGAAGAGGTCAAGCGGACCACCTATGAGCGCGAAGACCGGCAGGAGTACCGGCGCAAGGTACAGCGGTGCCTGGACATCTTCGAAACCATGCTCACCCAGGCCAGCTTCGAGGTCGACCGCCCGCTGACCGGCATGGAAATCGAATGCAACCTGGTCGACGACGATTATCAGCCGGCGATGACGAATCAGGATGTCCTGGCCGCCATTGCCGACCCGGCTTACCAAACCGAATTAGGCGCTTACAACATCGAATTCAACGTGCCGCCGCGGCCGCTGGGGGGCCGCAGCGGTGAAGAATTGGAAGCAGAGGTGCGCGCCAGTTTGAACGCCGCGGAGACGAAGGCCAACGCCGGGGGCGCCCACATCGTGATGATCGGGATCCTGCCAACGCTGATGCCCGAGCACCTCGCAGGCGGATGGATGAGCCAGTCGTCCCGGTATGCGGCGCTCAACGACTCCATCTTCAACGCCCGCGGCGAAGACATCCGTATCGACATCAGCGGACCGGAGCCACTGCGCCTGAACTCGACGTCCATCGCTCCCGAATCAGCCTGTACCAGTATGCAGTTACACCTGCAGGTGTCGCCCGACGATTTCGCCGGCAACTGGAACGCCGCGCAGGTGCTGGCCGGGCCGCAGCTGGCGCTCGGTGCGAATTCGCCGTACTTCTACGGTCATCAACTCTGGTCGGAAACCCGCATCGAACTGTTCACCCAGTCCACCGACACCCGGCCCGACGAATTGAAAACTCAGGGCGCGCGGCCGCGGGTGTGGTTCGGCGAACGCTGGATCACATCGATCGTCGATCTCTTCGAGGAGAACGTTCGCTACTTCCCGTCGCTGCTGCCGGAGGTGTCCGACGAGGATCCGCTCGCTGAACTTGCCGCCGGACGCATCCCCCATCTGCCGGAGCTGCGCCTGCACAACGGCACGGTGTACCGGTGGAACCGACCGGTGTACGACGTCACGGAAGTCGATGGGGTTGAGCGACCACACCTGCGGGTGGAAAACCGCGTGCTACCGGCTGGGCCGACGGTCATCGACATGCTGGCCAACTCGGCGTTCTACTACGGCATGCTGCGCACGCTGTCCGAAGAGGACCGCCCGGTCTGGACGAGGATGAGATTCGATGCGGCACAACATAATTTCATTGAAGCCGCTCGCCACGGCATGCAGGCCAGCCTGTACTGGCCGGGATTGGACACCGTCACCGTCGAGGAACTGGTCCTCGGTGAACTGTTACCAATGGCATATGAGGGGTTGGACCGCTGGGGCGTCGCCACCGACGTGCGTGACCGGTTACTCGGCGTGATCGAAGGTCGTGCCCGCGCTGGACGTAACGGCGCGGTCTGGCAGGTGTCCACCGTGCGAGCGCTACAGCAAGGCGGGATGACCCGGGCCGCTGCACTGGCCGAGATGCTGCGCCTGTACTGCGATCACATGCACCGCAACGAACCGGTGCACACCTGGGACGTGCCCTAGCCGCACCATAATCCCCGCACGCCCTACAGGCCGGGCAAGCAGTTGACGAACGGTATGAGTCCGGGACATTGATCGGCTATGTTCGGCGGATTCGCCGGTGGCGGGGGCGGCGGGATGGGAGTCGGAAACAGGTTGGGCCCCTCCCAATAATGGGCAGGAGCTTTTGTCCGCACGTCGTAGTCGAAGTAGTAGGTATGACAGACACCCATGTCCCAAACCAATTCGTCGGGAGATCGTGGCGGGTCATTGGGCAACGCTTGTCCCGGACACCATTGAAACGGGCCGTACTTGTACGCGTGGGCGGGTGGCGCGGTAGCTCCAAGACCGACGACCGCGACACCGCTCGACAGCAACAGCCGGGCGATCGTCCTCTGCCACGGGTGAGTACGAGATGACATGACTCCTCCATTCACAGTGCCGGTCAACCGGCAAGTCCGGCAGCGGACACCACGGCCCAGAGCACTTCGGGGTGGCGGATGTCGCTGTGTGCGCCGCTGAACGGCGATTGGTCTGCGCAGATGATGGCGTTGGCGTCCAGGCTGTAGAACCCGCCGGCTTGGAAGTCGTAGGGCTTTCCCTGCGGGGCCAGGACCACGGCGGTGGGCGTCGGGGTCTGCTGGTATCCATCGTGTCCCATTGCGCCCCAACGGAAAACCAAATCGCTTGCTGATTCGCTGTCCTGGCCGGCGAGCATGCTGGCCGCCGGATACCACCACCCGACTGCTCGGTCGGCGGCACTGAAGGTGGCCAGCAGCGGCCCGTCGACCCGGCTACCGTCGCCGGTCAGTCCGCCGGGTCGCGACGGGTCGAACATCAACGACGACGCGAACGTGAAGTGCGAGAACGCACCCTGGATCAGCGTCAGCGATTTGACCGGGCTGGCCTGGTTACCATGCAGGCCGGCCAGGGCGTAGGCGACCAGGCGAGCGCCGAAACTGTGACCCATCAAATGGATTCGCGGCGCACCCGAAGGGCCGGCGAGACCGGCCAGCAGCGGGCCAAGGCCGTTCTGGCCCACCACGCCGGCGCGGTTCTTCATCTCGTAGTAGCTCAGTGTGCGCATCACCTCGCGTGCCCCGTTCCACAGCCCAGTGAACGGGTTGCCGATGCCCTGCGCGATACTGTGCACTTGCGGTGCCATAGCGGCGGCGTGCCCGAACGCTGTCGCGGTATCCGCGGTGAGCAACGCGGCTTCCCCACTGTCCTCGACGCCCTGCGGTGGGGTCGTCACCAATTCCGTTGCCAGTTGGTGAAACTGGTTCAACGCAGCAGGGTCCTGAGGTTGCTGATCAAGCAACTGGCCCATGGTGGCCAGCTGTTGCTGCTGTGCGGGAAACGCCGGAGTCAGCGCGGTGGCCAGCTGCGCGCCGGTGGAGGGCACCGCCGGTGCGGTGTCGGGATCGTCGTCGGGAAACAGCAAAGAGGGCCAGATAACCCCGACGGCGGCGCTGCTGGACAAGTGCTCGCCGAGCTGGCCGGCCAAGAGCCCGAACATCGCCTGGTAGAGATCGCGGGCGGAATCGACGCCGTTGTTCCAGCCGTGCGAGAGCACGAACAGATTGCTGATCCCGCCCGCGGCAACGGCCGCCGGCAGTCCGCCGTCGCCGGCGCCACCGGCGGTGTTCAGCGTGCCGTCGGCGTTGAAATCGACTTCGTAGTAAGCTAATCCGTTGACATCGGTCACTGGACTATCCCTCGCTCTTCGTTCTCTTTAGGTGCTCGACAGCGCGGCCATCAGATCGATCAGACCGGCGCCCTGGTAAAACTCATGGCGTCCCAGGTCTATCGCGGTGTCGAGGAGCAGTTTTTTGACCTGCTCCGGCTGCCCGACGTACTCGGTGCGGATAGACAGCAGCGCGGCGACCGCCCCGGAGACATGCGCGGCCGACATCGACGTGCCGGTGTCTTCGATGTAGCGGGCCACTCTCGGCGGGTCGTTGGGCGCCGATTCCAGCGGCGGGATACCGGCCATCATCTGTCCGGTGGCAGCTGACGTGATGCATTCGCCCGGCGCCACCAGATCTGGCTTGAGACGCCCGTCGAGCGTCGGGCCTTTCGACGAGTCGAAGGTGACCCCGTAGCTATGCGGGCGGTAGCGATGAACGGATCCGACAGTGATGGCGGATGCGGCATTTCCCGGATCGGTAATGGTCGACAGCTGTCCGTAGACATCGCTGGAGGGGCCTTCCAGGGTTCCGCCGGCGCCGGCATTGCCTGCACTGACGACGGCGACGACGCCGGTGCCGACCAGCAGATCCAATTCCCGGCACAGGGGGCTCTGCCCGGCCGCGTATTCGGTGGGTGGCCAAGGGCAGCCCAGTGACAGGTTGACGCCGTGGATTTGCAGTTCCCGACCGCCACTGTTGACGGTGCGGATGTAGTCGATCGCTTCGATGACGGCGCTCGACAGCGTGTTGCCGTTGTCGTCGAGGACCTTGAGGCTGACCAAGTTGGCTTTGGCCGCGACCCCCGACAGCGTGGCCCCGGTAGGCAGCGTGCGCAGTGCCCACTGTGGCAGGTCTTCCGCCGTCGGCTCGTCATGTGCAATGCGCAGTCGTTTGACGTCATCGGGTGCTTGACCGGCGATGATTCCGGCGACATGGGTGCCGTGCCCGTAGTCGTCGGTCAGCGGCGACGGCTTGGAGTCAGTGAGCGGCTGAATCGTGAAGTCGCGGTGCAAGGTCGCGACCGCGCTGGCCGTCAATGTGTCGTGAGCCGCGAAGTGGGGATGAGTTGCGTCGATACCGGAGTCGAGCACGGCCCACACCACCCCTGCCCCGGCCGAGCCGAAGGTGCGTCGCGCGGCGTCCGCCTTGATGGTCGTCACCGAGCGGTCCAGGTGTGCGCGCACCACCAGATCCGGCCAGACGCGATAGATGAGACCGAGGCCGCGCCGTCCCGATGTCTCGGTCGCGTCCCCGCCACGGACTAATCGGATGATCTCATCAGGGTCGAGAACGCATCTCATGTAGTGGCGGGCGACCGGCACCGGCGGTGGCGGACCCGTGGTGCCGAAAACGTCGGTGAAAAACCGGAGGAACGCGCGCCGCACCGTGACGGGATTGGCCCCGCGTTCCAAGCGGAGTTCGATCAGCACCACCCGCCGGTTCTGGTCGTCGGTGAGCACCATCTGCTTGGTGCTCGCCGACGCAGATGCCACGTCGCCCAGGACCAGGGGGCTGATGACCGATGTTCGGCGCGGCGTGCGCGGCGGCCGCGGAACGGTCACAGCACCGAGCCCTCTCCCGCGGGATATGAGCTCTTCGGCATCAATCGAGTGTGCGGGCGAGCGGCGGGCCTGCGCCCGCGTAGTGCACTACTCGATTTGCGCGTTAAGCGATCAGGATCTCATTTGCCACGGCTCTGACGGATTACCATCGCCAGGCCTTCCCGGTCTGACACGTCGAGCTTTATGCAGGCCCGGTAGATGTGGCCTTCGACAGTGCGGGGCGACACGACAAGACGGTCGGCGATATCGCGGTTGCCCAACCCTTGAGCGACGAAGTTGGCGATCTCGCGTTCCCGGGTGCTCAGTGGCAGGGGCTGCGACGCCGCCTCTAAAGCCGGCGTCTTCACGCCGCCGCACGCCGCGGCAAGGCGGTCTGCAGCCGCTGCAGCCTCGACGGCGCGACGGCGATCGCCGGTCTTGAACAGAGTAGCGGCCTGGGCTGCGGCATCAGCGGCGGACAGCAATGCACCAATGGCCTCGAATTGCTCTGCCGCACGGAAGACTTCGGCGGCATCGGAGGCGAGCAGCGCGGTCGCATACGCGGCGTGGATCTGGGCGAGTCGCCCACCGATGTCCTTGGCAACGTCGACGAGGCGCTGCAATGCGGAAAGGTCACCAAATCGCGCTGCGTCGTGCAGGGCGAGCATCTCCACGGCCCGCTGACCAGAGTCCCTGGCCAGGTCGGCGGCCTCAATCGCCTGCGAGATCGCGCCGCTGACATGACCCTCTGCGGCCGAAAGCCAGGCGCCGGCGAGCCGCAGTTGTGGCTCGAACACTGCGACGTGGCCACCCACCCGGCGGCTCAGCTCCGCGAGTATTTTCGTGCCGGATTCGACGTGCCCCAGCGCGCAATATGACTGGGCCAGCAGCAGCCCGGCCGGGAAGTTCCACGACGCCGCGGACTCGGCCGTCAGCGCCGCGACCGTCTCCTCCATCCGGGGCAGTGCCGAGGCGAACCGGCCCCGGGCCACTTCCACGGTGCCGACCAAAATGTTGGCCATCCCCCACGCGAGATATTGGCCCGGCGAGGAGATCTGCACAATGGCGCCGGAGCGGGCCTCGGCGGCGGCGAAGTGACCTGCCAAGGCGAGCCCGCGGACTTCGCCGAACGCTGTGAGGCAGCGCAGCAGGCCATCCATCTTGTGCTCGAGCTGTCGTCCGCGCGCCACGATCGATGCCGCGTCCTCCGGGAGTCCCATCAGAGCCGCCGATAAGGCGCCGCCGAAGACAGCCCATTGGATCGCGTATGACGATGCCGCCGGGTCGCTCAACACACGTTGCGAGGCAGCGGCGGCGTCTTCGAGCCGGTTCTGGAATGTCCGCATTGCCGACGCGATGCCCTCGACGACCGGCAACAGCGCGGGATCTTTTACCCGGCTTTGCAGTAGTTCCAGTACCTCGTTGGCACGCGTGGCGTCACCCATCGACCAGTGCAGGTTGGCTATCCGTGTCCCACCCCACACCACCAGGTCGAGTTCGCTCATGTCGTCTGGATCGAATGCGCTCAGGATCTGTTCGCATTCGGCTGCCTCGCCCTGCCATAACAGTGATCGGGCCAATCGTTCGCTGGCGACCAATCCGCCGCCACGAGCGACCGCCGCGCGCGCCAGGCGTTCCCCGAGGGTGATGTTCGTCAGCGCGATGGCATCCTGCGCCGCGGTTGCAAAGAGTTTGGTGTCGACGCTGACCTCGCTGTCGAGCGCCAGCTCGGCGAGCCGGATACGCTGCGCGGGTCCGGAGAGCGCCTGCTGCTGCAGGGCCTCGAACAGCTCGCCCTTCAGCCGTCGGGCGGCGGCCCGGCCCAGACCGCGCCGGATCACTTCGCCGTACAGCGGGTGGGTGAACCGGACATCCAGGTTGGCGCGATTCTCGGTCACGCGTATCAGCCCGCGCCGCTCGACCCGTTCGACGGTCTCTGCGCTCACCAGCCCCGACAGGGTGTCCAAGGTCAACGGCTCGGCGAAGGCCAATAGTTGTAGCGTGTGCGCTTCGTCCTGGGGCAGCTGCTCGATACGGGTGTCCAGCAGCGACGCAAGCTCTGAGGTGATGGCAGTGCCGCCCCGCAGCTGCCACACGCCACGGACTTTTTGAAGGGAGCCGGCGTCCAGCGCGCCTTCGACGAGATGCCGCACGAACAGTGCGTTGCCGCCCGAGGCCTTCCAGATCAGATCGGCGGACAACCCTTCCACCCGGCCACCCAGTGCCTCCTCGACGAGATTCACGCACTGCGTTTTGTCAAAAGGCACCAGCCGGAGCCGCTGAAGGTAACCGTCCTTCCAGAGCGACGTGATTGCGTCGGGGACCGACTCGCCGCTGCGTATCGTCGCGACCATCCGCACCGAATTCTCCAGCGCCAGCTGATGAAGCAGCGTTGCCGAGAGTTGATCAAGCAGGTGAGCGTCGTCGATCCCGATGATCGAATGCTCGTCTGCGTGGATTGTTTCGCGCGCCGCGGCCAGGAACGCAATCGGGTCGCGGGAGGTTGCCGGCCCGACAAGGTGCGCAAACACCCCCAGCGGTATCGAGCGCGCCGACTCCGTTCCAGCCACCCAGTGCACGGGCGTCGACAGCGACTGCGTCACCGCCCGTGCCAACGTGGTCTTACCGACTCCGGCGTCGCCGAAAAGCACGATGCCACACGCGCCGTGTTGCTCGACGAGGGCCGAGCGGATGAGACCGAACTCATTCGCGCGGCGGACGATCGGCCAGGAGTGTGGCTCCATGAGCAGCGATTTTAGCTGGTGAAATGGCTAAATGTGCCGGAAGCGATCTTGATTGGTCGTCAACCCGCCGTCAGCGACCAACTGCGGTTCGGATCTAGACGTCTCAAAGCCGTCTCCAGGGACGCCCCAGGTAGCGTGGAACACATGACAAATGACGTGATGGACTGGGATAGCGCGTATCGCCAGGCGGGTAACTTCGACGGCCCTCCGCCGTGGAATATCGGCGAGCCGCAGCCAGAATTGGCCGCGCTGGTCGCCGCAGGCAAGTTCCGCAGCGATGTGCTGGACGCCGGATGCGGCTACGCCGAATTGTCGCTGGCACTGGCCGCCGACGGTTATACCGTGGTCGGCGTCGACCTCACGCCCACCGCCGTCGCCGCCGCAACCCGAGCCGCCAAGGAGCGGGGGCTGAGCACCGCCAGCTTCGAACAGGCCGACATCACCTCGTTCAGCGGTCACGACGGCCGTTTCAACACCGTAGTCGACAGCACGCTGTTCCACTCGCTGCCGGTCGAGGGACGCGACGGCTATCTGCAGTCGGTGCATCGCGCGGCCGCCGACGGAGCCGACTATTTCGTGCTGGTGTTCGCCAAGGGAGCGTTTCCCACCGAATGGGAGACCAAGCCGAACGAGGTCGACGAAAACGAGTTGCGCAACGCGGTGAGCAAATATTGGCACATCGACGAGATCCGGCCGGCTTTCATTCACGCCAACATCCCGCCGACACGGCCGGACTCCGATGTCACGATGCCGGCACATGACCGCGACGAGAAGGGCCGGATGAAGCTGCCGGCGTATCTGCTGAGCGCGCACAAGGCCGGCTGAAAGCTACCCGATTGCGGTCGCCAGGGGATCGCAGCGCTACACGGCTGCAGTAGCGTCGCTGAGCGCCGCCGCGAAAGTCTCCAGATCCTCAGTCGTGCTGTCCACGTGCGGCGAAATCCTCAACACCGGCGCGGTCAGCTCCCCCGGTGCGCGCTCTATGCCCACAAACGTGGTGACGATCCGACGTTCGTCGATCAACCAGGCGCGGACGATCTGCGGGTCGGCGCCGTCGGTGGGGGCCAGAGTCGTGATGGCACTTGGTTCATCGACCGCCTCGACGACGCGCCAGCCCGCTACATCGGCCAGCACGGTGCGGCTGATCTGACCCAGCTCCGCCAAGCGCGCCTGTACCGCAGCCGGGTCGGCCGCTATATGTTCCCTGATTGCCACCGAGAACCCCACTCGCGCAGCGATATTGGCTTCGCCGAGTTCGAGTCGTTGAGCAATCGACAGCGATGCCGCCCATTCGGGCGGCGGCAGTCGCGGCCGCAGCCGCTGCATCAGGGCCGGGCGCACCGCGAGCACACCGACCCCGCGCGGGCCGGCCAACCATTTGCGCGACGACGCATAGACCGCGTCGACGCCCACCGAGCAGTCCACCTGCCCGAGCGCCTGGGCGGCATCGACGACCAGTGGCAGCCCCAAGTCATTGCATAGTCGCGCCATCTGCTGCAGCGGCTGCACCACCCCGCGGTGGCTGGCCACCGCAGTCAGGTGCACCAACTCTGGCGGGTCGGCGGCCAGACTGACCGCGGCCTCGTCGACAGCCACCCGGCCTTCGTCGTCGGCCGGCAGTATCTGGCGGGCAAAGCCATTAGCGGCGATCAGAGCCAAGTTGGGGCCGTACTCGCCGGGTAGGCAAGCCAGCGTCCGGCCGCCAGGCAGCCAACTGGACAGCAACACATCCAGCGCGTGCTCAGACCCGGTGGTGAATACGACTTCCGCGTTCGGCATACCGGCGAGTGCCGCGACCGCGGCGCGTCCGGAATCGAGGGCCGGCCTGGCCGCCTCGGCCGCGACGTAACCGCCGACCTCGGCCTCGTGCCGCGCATGCCGCACGGAGGCGTCGAGCGCCGCGAAGCTCTGCCGCGAACAGGCGGCGCTGTCCAGATGCAACCCGGACACCGGTGGCCGGGCGGTTCGCCAAGCGACGGCGAGGCTTTCGCTCACTTGACCGACAGGGACAACCCGAAATCCCGGGCGGCGTCGGTCCACCACTGCGTGCACCGCAGCCCGGCCCGAGTCAGTTCGGCGGCCACCGCGTCCGCCCGAAATTTGCAGGACACCTCCGTGAGCAGTTGTTCTCCGGCGGCGAATTCGACGGCCAGATCGAGCGCGCCGATGTGCACCCGCTGGGCCCGCTCGACCCGCAGCGACATCTCCATCCGCTCTTCATCGCCGTTCCATACGGCGACGTGCCGGAAAGCATCGACATCGAAGTCGGCGTCGAGTTCTCTGTTGATGACGTCGAGCACATTACGGTTGAACCGCGCTGTCACTCCGGCGGCGTCGTCATAGGCCCGGACCAGCCTGCCGACGTCCTTGACCAGGTCGGTGCCCAAGAGCAGGCTGTCGCCCGGTTCGAGGACCGCCGCCAACTCCGCCAGGAACTCCGCACGCGGGCCGGGTTCGAGGTTTCCGATCGTCGAGCCCAAGAACACGAAAAGCCGTCGGCCGCCGCCCGGGATTTCGGCCAGATGCTCCTCGAAATCGCCACAGACAGCAGCAATTTCGATACCGGGATACTCGCGCTGGATGGCGGACGAGGCAGCCGACAGCATGCTGGCGTCGACATCGAACGGCACAAACCTGCGCAGTGCACCAGCGTGCCGCAATGCGTCCAGGAGAACCCGGGTTTTCTCCGATGTTCCGCTGCCCAGCTCGACCAACGTGTCGGCACCGGTGACAGCCGCGATCTCAGCGGCGCGGACCCGCAGGATCTCCGCCTCGGCGCGTGTCGGGTAGTACTCCGGCAGCCGGGTGATCTGGTCGAATAGGTCGCTGCCTACCTCGTCGTAAAACCATTTGGGAGGCAGCGATTTTGGTGTGCTCTGCAGCCCGTCGCGCACATCACGGCACAGCGCCTCGTACGCCGAGTCCGCGGCCAGGTGGTTGGACAGGGTCAGGGTCATCATTGTCCCTTCGTTGGTTGTAATGCAGTGGACGTGACGTGCTCCGCGGTGACTTCGACCAGGTGTCGGTCCGGGACGTCCTCCCAATCGGGATGGTCGTCGTACGGCTCGCTCGCAAGTACCAGGCCATCGTCGCGGCGCAAGATCGACAAGGTGTCTCCCCATGTGGTGGCAATGAGTCGAGACCCGTTGGCCGCCATGATGTTCAGCCGTGCGTTCGGGTCATTGGCGCCGACTTCCATGATCGTCTCCGCCAACCTATCAACACCACGGTCGAAGATCAGGGCAGCGAGAAGTGTGCTGTCGCAAGTTGATTCGGCAGTTGGGTAAGTCGGCAGTGCATCGCGGTCGACGACTCCGTTGTGCGACAGCAGCCACGTTCCGTCGGTGAAAGGCGCGGTCGCGCTGGCTTCGATCGGCATCCCGACTGTCGCCGAACGCACCGCCGCCACTACGCAGTGACTCCGCAGCGCCGGTGCCACCGAGGCGAAGGATACGTCCCCCCACAACGGTGCAGCGCTGCGCCAACGTCGGGGCGTCTCACCATCGAAGAAGCCGACACCCCAACCATCGGCATTCAACAGCCCGTGCTTCTGGCGACGCGGCGCATACGACTGCACCGCCAGGCCATGCGGTGGGTCGAGCACCAGCGAGGAGACAGAGGTTTCGCGTCCCAGCCAGCCAAGGTGTCGGCACATCAGGCGCGGCCGTCTTCATCGTCGACGGACCACGCCAGCCGGACACCGGAGAAGATCTGCCGCCGGTACGGATGGTCCCAATTACGGAAGCTCGGCCGCAGGATAGCCGACTCCACTGCCCACGACCCGCCGCGTAACACCCGATAGTCCCCGCCGAAAAACGGCTCAGAATATTGACGGTAAATCATCGGGCTGAAGCCCGGCCACGGCTCCACAGTTGAACTGGTCCACTCCCAGACGTCACCGAGCATCTGCTCGACGCCGTAGGCCGACGCGCCGTCCGGGTATGCACCGACCGCCGCCGGTCGCAGCGCGTCACCACCGAGGTTGGCCCGTGCAGGCGACGGCGTGTCGGCTCCCCACGGATAGCGACGGCGGGCGTTGATCTTTGGATCCCACGCACACGCCTTCTCCCATTCGCGTTCGGTGGGTAGCCGCGCACCGGCCCACGCCGCGTACGCCTGCGCCTCGAAGTAGCTGACGTGCTGAACCGGTTCGTCGACGGGAATGTCTTCGACGTGACCGAACCGGGTGCGCGTTTGCCCGTCGGGGTTCCAGAACTGCGGCGCGCAGAGGTCCACGCTGAGGCGATGGTCCCAGCCCCGTGCCGACCACCAGCGCGGCTGCGCGTAGCCGCCGTCGTCGATGAACTGCCGCCATTCGGCGTTGGTGACCGGGACCCGGCCGATACGGAACGTCGGCACATCCACCACGTGGGCCGGGCGTTCGTTATCCAGCGAGAACGGCTCGTCGGCCTGATCGACGCCCAGGACGAACGGTCCGCCGGGCACCAGCACCGATGTTCCGGCAAGTGCCGCCCGACCCGGCGGCAGCCTGCGTGAATCCTGCAGCAGCGCCGGCCCGGCGCGCAGATTCAGCGCCTGCAACATCGTCTCGTCGTGCTGGTTCTCGTGGCTGACCACCATCCCGAACACGAAATTGCCGTCGGGTTCGTCGGGTAGCCGGTCGAGGGCGTCAAGCGAGGCGGTTCGCACGGTCCGGCAGTAGGTCCGCGCCTGTCCCGGCGACAACAACGGCAGGTCGACTCGACTCGCCCGCGAGTGCACGAAGGCGTCGTAGAGATTCTCGACCGCGCCGGACAATATCCCCGGCCGATCCGGGTCGCCGCCGCGTAACAACCACAGCTCTTCCTGCTGGCCGATGTGCGCCAAATCCCACACCAGCGGGCTCATCAGCGGGTCGTACTGGCGGCGGAGTTCGGCGTCGTCGAAATCCACCAGCCGCAGGGTTCTCTCCCGCGCTAGGGCCAGATCGCGGACCAGCGCGTCGCGTGACGTCACTGCTCCCCTAACGCCATCTCGGTCGCCGTGGCCGCGATGCCGTTGTCGATCGCCCGTTCAGAGACGTCGTCGGCTGGGCAACGCCCTCGTTCTACCGCTGCCAGCAAGCGCTGCATCCCGTCGAAGAGTTCGGCGGGTGCGCGTTCTGCTGCGACTGCCACGCACCGATTGGCCGCTGTGTAGATCCGCTGGTCGTCGAGCCCGATCCGAGCGGCGGTGTCCCAAGCGGTGGCGACAGGTTCGACGGCTTCGGCCGCGATGCCGGCGGCGACCGGATCGTCGAGCAGAGTCGCAAGCGTGAACACCACGGCCGGCCAGATCGCGGCGGGGAGGCTGTCCAGGTAGCGGATCTCCAGCCATTGCCGCGGACGCACCGGGGGGAACAGCGTGGTCAAGTGGTATTCCAGGTCGTGGCGAGTCGGCCGGCGACCGCCGAGCAGTTCATGGCCATCGGCCCAATCGGCGAAGGGCAACCGGTGTGTCACCGGCACCGCAGTGCCGTCTGGGGGG
>Ga0302326_10017617_pt1 | contig 14889 bp, 13 predicted proteins | sample Palsa_T0_3_FD_202264 | JGI IMG/M metagenome (GOLD analysis project Ga0302326, IMG submission 202264) | Peat permafrost microbial communities from Stordalen Mire near Abisko, Sweden - Palsa_T0_3 | ecosystem: Environmental > Terrestrial > Soil > Palsa > Peat permafrost | place: Sweden: Abisko... | reverse complement strand
CCGACTGGGATCAGGAAGAACAGCACGATCGCGAAGAGGACAGCGAACACGACCGTGCCGGCCCACACAGCGCGTGGAATCTCCTGCTGCTCCTCCTCCGCCTCCTCGGATGGCAGCTGAGCGTTGGCGGATACCTCAAGCGCGCGAAAGCCAATGACCATGGACCCGCCGAGCGCAACCACCCCGCGCAGGATCGGCAGACGCAGCAAGCGATGTCGCTTCATCGCGGAATCCAGCTCGTAGGTGGTTACCTCGACCTCCCCCAGGGCGGCTGGGAGGCCCGAGCTGTCATTGCCGCCCTTACCGTCCGCTTCGGCGAGCTGCTCTGCTGTGGGCTTGCGCACGGCCACCGCCCAATTGGAGACACCGCGCATCATCACGCCCTCCAGCACGGCCTGTCCACCAACAGGGGCGTCACGCTGGGCGCTCAGCTCACCATCGCTCTCGATCAGTACAACGGGCTCAGCGGGGGTATCGAGGGGCCCGGCGGGTGGAGCGTCGACGGCAACGGCTGCGGTAGCGCTCAGCGCTACTGGCTTAGTCGGCTGACCGATCGTCGATCGCTCGCCGGCCAGACGCGCGAGCATCGGGCTACTGAGCGGCTCGAGATTGAGCCGAGCTCAGGCGGCCCTTGGCGACCCTGCGCTGGAAACGCTCCACACGTCCGCCCGTGTCCATCAGCTTCTGGCGTCCGGTGTAGAACGGATGGCAGTTCGAGCAGACCTCGATGTGTAGCTCATCCTTGGTGGCGCGCGTGATGAACTCGTTGCCACATGTGCAGCGCACATGCGCACGAACATAGTTGGGGTGGATCTTGGTCTTCATCGCCGATCGATTCTAGCGGGCCGGGGCCAACTACCCGGAGGGAGTGGTCGTAGCGGGTGCGCTTGGGGGTGCACTTGAGCTCCCTGGTTCTTCGCTGCCTGTGCTGGAGGACGCGGCCGGCTGTTCACAGCGGGGCGTGCGCATTTCCTGAGCCTTGATCAAGTGACCCTTGGCGTTCAGCCAGCGGAAGCGCACCACGCCGCGATAGAAGGCCGGCGCGGACAGGTTGGTCACCTGCTTGATGTACGTATACGTTTTCACGCTTGGAGCAGAGCCTCGCCACGCGCCCAGCCCAGAGGCATTGACGGAGCGGTACTGCGCTTCGCTGGATACCCGCTCCAGCAAGCCGATGCTTATCTCCATCCGTGCGGTACCCGGCACAGCGGTCATTTCGCCAACGAACGTAGCCGAGCGTTCGCTCTGCACCAGCGCGGTGAGGCACTGCTCAAGCGTCGCAGTCGCGTCCGGCTTCGTCCCCTCCTCCCCGCTCTGGCCTGTCCCGGCACCGCCTGCCGAGGTGATCGCAGCGGGCGTCGAGATGTCTCCGACTGCGACAGGAGCCTGCATCCCCGCGAGCGCTGCCAGCCCGCATGCGGCAGCTATCAGCCAGCGCATGCAAGCACCTATGGACGTGATTCTCATGACACATGCATAACACTGTGTATGGGCACATGTTTCGCTGTGCCAGGCACACCCACAAGCCAAAACTCGGGGCAACCCGTCGTGCAAGGATAGGACGATGCGCGTATCGGTGGTGATTCCCACCTACAAGCGACCAGAGAGCTTGGCTCGCTGCTTGGACGCTCTCGATCGTCAGGAGCGGGCACCTGAGGAGACGCTTGTGGTCGTTCGTGACGAGGACATCGCCAGCCAAGAGGTCGTTCGCGCGCGTGGAAAGTCGGTGCGGCTCGTGCCCGTGCAACATCCAGGGGTGGTGGCGGCAATGAATGCGGGGATCGACGCATCAAGCGGTGATCTGGTGGCGCTCACCGACGACGATGCGGCTCCGCATACGGACTGGCTGGCTCTGATGGTGGCGAGCTATGAGGCTGACGCGGACGCGCAGGTGGCCGCGGTGGGCGGTCGAGACTGGGTGCACACCAAACGGGGCACACTGATGGATGGGTCTGCCAGCACGGTTGGCACGGTCGGCTTATTTGGCCGGGTTACCGGCAACCATCACCTGGGGGTGGGACCGCCGCGCGATGTCGATGTCCTGAAGGGGGTCAATCTCAGCGTCAGAGGTGAGTTGCTGCGTCAGGTGCGCATAGATGAGCGACTGCGGGGCGTCGGCACCGAGCATCATTGGGAGGTGGCTCTGTGCTTGACCCTCCGTCGTGGCGGCTTTCGCGTCGTGTATGACCCGCGCATCGCGGTAGACCATCACCTCCAACCGCGCGTTGATGACTCGCGCCAGTTCAGCTCCAGCGAACTATGCGATTCGACATTCAACGAGACGCTGGCGCTATTGGAGTATCTGCCAGCGTGGCGGCGTGCGTTGTACTTGATGTGGGCGTTTGCGATTGGAACTAGCACCACACCAGGCGTCGTGCAGATGCTACGCGCTCTGCCCTCTCGCGGCGCCGTGAGCTGGTCTCTTTTCTGCGGCGCCCAGTCTGGCCTGATGCTGGGCCTGCGCACGTATCGGCGCACGCGACACGCACAGCGCCCGCATGCCGGCCTGCTCAGCGCCGATCAGGTGATTTGATAGAGCGGCCCGTCGCCGCCCTCGGGAACCGTCAGGCGACCGCCCTTGGCGGTGATCGCCCCGCACTGCACGCAGTTGGTGTAGTTGACGATCACATCCACCTCGCCGTGCTCAGGCGCATCCTCTGGGATCTCATAGACCCCGGCTGGGCACATCCATCGCCAGGTCTCAGCGATCTCGCGTGGAACGTGCTTTTGGACGCGGATGTGGTTGGGAGCGTCATCGCGGGTGGCGTTGCCAGTGATGAACACCGAGGAGAGCTTGTCGAAGGTGTATTTGCCGTCGGGCTTGGGATAGCTGTCCTTGGTGGGACCGACGAACATCGGCCTAGCGTCGTTGCGATGCCAGGCGAGTCGTCCGGGCGGCAGCTTGCCTTTGGTCGCTATCGCCAGGTTCACCAGTGGAGCGCCGAGCACGAACCCTTTCTGGAATGGCTGGCGCGTGTTGCGCTCCTGATAGAGCTCCTTGCCGACGCTCGAGTCCTCGATCGCCTGCTCGTAGGAGTCAAACGATGTCTCGCCGCGGACAAGCGCCGCATAGATTGACTCAGCAGCCAACTTGCCCGACATCAGACAGTGGTGAACACCCTTCAGCGCGACCGTGTCAACCATCCCTCCCGCGTCACCCACGAGCACTGCGCCGGGCATTGCGAGCTTGGGCATCGACCAATAGCCGCCCCCGGGGAGAGCCTTGGCGCCCCACGCTACGCGCTCGCCGCCCTCGAGGATGCCTTTGACAAGCGGGTGCAACTTGAACTTCTGCAGCAGGTCGTGTGCGGATGTGGTGGCGTCGGCGTACTCGAGGTCGATCACGAAGCCGATGCTCACCAGGTCATCGCCGGTCTTCTCGTCCTTCATCGGGTACAGCCAAGTCCCCCCGATCTGCCCATACTTGGCGGACAGCTTCAGCGGCCAGGGACCGATCGTGTGGATAACGCGATCGAGCGGCTTGGGAACCTTCCAGACCTCCTTGACACCGAGCTCCCACACCTGCGGCTCGCGCGCCTCGGCGAGGTTGAACTCCTTGATGGCAGCTCCCGTCAGGTGCCCCCAGCAGCCCTCGGCGAGCACGGTGGCCTGCGCCTTGATGTCAGTTCCCGGCTCGAAGTTGCCAAGCGGCTCGCCGTCCTTGCCGCGACCCTTATCGCCCGAACGCACCCCCACGACGCGGGCATCCTCGACGATCAGCTCGGTTGCGGAGGTCTCGGTCAGGATGTAGGCGCCGGCCTCCTCGGCCTGGCGCTGCTGGTAGCGGGCCATCGCGGAGACAGAGATGACCTCGTTGCCGTGGTTCTTGAAGTTGGGCGGAGTGGGGATGCGCAACTTGGTCTTGGCGCTAGGCAGCATGTAGACCGCCTCCTTGGTCACTTCGCCATAGGCGAAGCCCTCCTTGCGCCAGTCCTCGCGGGTCATCTCCGGGAACAGCTCCTGGAGAGGACCTGGCCGCATGACCGCGCCGGACAGGTTGTGCCCGCCACAGGTCTTTGCCTTCTCCACCACCGCCACAGGGACTTCGCCGAGGCGCTCCATCGTCTCGGGGTCATCGCCGAGCAGCTGCAGCAGACGGTTGGCGCATGCGAGGCCCGCGGTCCCACCGCCGACGATCGCCACGCCGACCTCGATCAGCTCATCCTCGGAGTCGAGGCCGCGCTTGATGAACTCCTTGCGCGAGTTGACAGGCGGCGGGAAGGCCGCGGGCGCGACCTTCCCATTGCTGGAGGCGCCGTTGCCGGACATCGTCAGCTGCCCTTCTTGGCCTTCACAGCCTCTGTGAGCTTCGGCAGGATCTTGTTGAGATCACCAATGATCCCCAGGTCGGAGAATTCGAAGATCGGGGCGTTCGCGTCCTTGTTGATCGCCACGATGTTCTCCGACGCCTGCATCCCGACCTTGTGCTGGATCGCCCCCGAGATGCCAGCTGCGAGGTACAGCTTTGGCGCAACGGTCTTACCCGTCTGGCCAATCTGCGCGGCGTAGGGGTACCAGCCGGCATCGACCACCGCGCGCGTGGCGGCCACGGCGCTGTTGCCACCGAAGGCGCCTGCGAGATCCTCTGCCAACTGGAATCCCTCAGCCTTGCCGAGACCGCGGCCGCCGGCAATGAGGATGTCAGCGCCCTCGATGTCGACGTCCGCGCCGCGCTGTTCGCCGCGGGTGACCATCGTCGCCTGCTGCGCCTGAGCGCTGAGCTCGAAGCTCAGCTGCTCTACGGGCGCGTCCGCGCCGCTGGCATCGCCCAACTCGAACGCGTTCAGGCGCCCGATGATGATCCCAACGTCAGAGCGATATTTGATCTCTGAGATCGCTGAGTCGCCGAGGATGGGCCGCTCGGCGACCAGCTCGCCGCCCTCGGCACGCACGGCTGTTACCTCCATCGCGACACCAGCACCCAGCCGAGCGGCCAGACCAGCGCCGATCTCAAAGCCAAGCAGGCCGCCGCCGAACAGCGCGTAGGAGTAGCCGCCGTCGGTGATGGCCTTGGCCATCGCATCGACAAGCGGTTGCGCGAGGCCTTCCGGACCCTCCGCGACTAGCACCTTCTTGGCGCCGTATTTGCCCAGTGACGCGGCCAGCTCCTGCGGAACGTTCTCGCCAAGCAGGATCGCGTGGGCCTCGCCGCCGAGCTCAGCGGCAAGCTTGGCGCCCTCTGACACGGCGCCTAGTGAGTTCTTGTTGATCGCGCCGTCGTAGTGCAGCGCGTAAACGAGGATGTTTGCCATCTAGATCAGCTTCCTCTCGTCGAGCCAAGCCACGATTTTTTCGACGGTTTCGCCAGTGTCTTCGTCTTCGATGATCTCCCCAGCGGCCTTCGCCGGCGGCGACTTCGCAGCGACCCACTGGGCGGCGGAGTTATCGCCGCCGACTTTGCTCGCGTCGATCTCAACATCACCAGCAGTGACCGTGTCGAGCGGCTTCTTCTTGGCGCCCATGATCGCCTTCAGCGACGGGTAGCGTGGCTCGTTGATGGCGTCGCCCACCGAGATCACCGCGGGCAGCTTGATCTGCACGGTGTCGTAGCCGTACTCGGCCTGGCGCTCACAGCGCAGGGATCCGGACCCCACCCCCCCCTCGACGTCCATCTTGATCACCTGCGTCAGCGAGGGCATGCTGAGGTGCTCAGCGACGACCGCGCCGATCGTGTAGCACTCGCCGTCGTCTGACTGCTGACCGAGCAGCACAAGGTCGGGGTTCTCGCGCTGCAGCGTCTTGGCCAGCGCGTAGCCGGTCGCGGCCACGTCGGAGCCGGCCACAACGGGGTCCGAGAGGTGCACCGAGCGGTCGGCGCCAAGGGAGACCGCCTTGTGCAGCGCACGTACCGCGCTGTCGGGACCCATGGTCACAGCCACGATCTCCTCGACGGGGACCGCGCCGCCCTCCTTGATCTGCATCGCAGCCTCGATGGCGTGCGTGTCATAGGGGTTCAGATTCTTCTCACCGCTGCGGTCCATACGCCCCGTCGAGGGGTCGATCCTCTTCTCGACGGCGGCGTCCGGGACCTCCTTCACCAGGACGCATATCTTCATTCTCAGGCAACTCCTTGGGGTCTAAGTGGACCTAATCCTACTTACTCGAGCGGTTGATTGACGAGTCAATCGGTTCTGGCGCCGGGCATCTCATCTCTCAATGCACATCGGTACTACCATGGTTATACACCTATGTGGCGAGAGTCATGCATCACACCAACACCAGCGATGCCCGACGCCACGCTACGCCACGGAGCGCCTAGCGGCTCACCACAGCGCCGCGGATGAAATCGACGATTGCTTGGGTCGGCGCACCCGGCGTGAACACCTCAGCCACACCTAGCCTCTTGAGCTCGGGGATGTCCTCGGCGGGGATTGTGCCACCAACGGTGATCACAACATCCTCAATGCCCTGCTCGCGCAGTAGCTCGACCACGCGTGGTACGAGCGTCATGTGCGCGCCAGACAGGATCGACAGCCCGACGGCGTCGGCGTCCTCCTGGATAACGGTCTCGACGATCTGTTCGGGAGTCTGGTGCAGACCGGTGTAGATCACCTCCATGCCAGCGTCGCGCAACGCCCGCGCGATGATCTTGGCGCCGCGGTCATGGCCGTCGAGACCAGGCTTGGCGACGACCACGCGGATCTTGGTCTGGGCGGCTGGGGCGGCTGGTGGCATGGATAATTGAGTTGTGGGAAGTGAGGAGGGGAACAGGTGCGCTATCGGATGCTACGACCGCGCTCACGCCGCGTGCGGCGAGCACGCGGCGAACCGGACCGGCGGCGGGACGCGGCGGATTGTACGGCGCGAGCGCCTGCGGGTGCTGCTCGAGTGCCACTGGCACGCTCAAAGCCACCCCGCTCGAGCACTAGGTGACCGAGCGATGCCAGCGCCGTTCCGGCGCCCAGCGCCGCAAGCACCTTCAGACGCCGACCGAGTCGATCGAGCTCGATCACCTCCCAGCCCTCCTCCAGCGCGATCCGCCTGAGCGTGGCGTCTGGGTTGACAACGACAGCATGGCGGACGGCGCGGAGCATCGGCAGATCTGACTCGGAGTCCGAATACGCGTAGGAGGCATCAAGATCGATGCCGTCTCGAGCCGCCACCTCGCGCATTGAGAGCACCTTGCCCTCGCGGTAGTTGAAGGGGCCAGCGGGCCTACCGGTATAGCGACCGTCGATGATCTCCGAGCGTGAGCCCAGACCACCGTCGAACGCGAGCACGCGCGCGAGCAGGTCGGCCATCTCCTGCGAAGCAGCGGTGAGGATGTAAACGGGAACGCCCGCATCCTGGTGGGCGTAGGCGCGCTCGAGCATCTGCGGGTAAAGCCGAGGCAGCACCCCCGAGAGCACTCGCGGCGTGAGACGCTCCAGGTCGCGCACGCGCACGCCGGCGATCATCTCCCCCACTCGCCTGCGCACGTCATCAGCACGATCGTCGGTAGAGCCACGCAGACGGAAGCGCAGGTTTTCGTAGAGGTCGTGAGCAAGGCGCCCACGCGAGATCATCCCCGTCTCGTAGGCGGCGCGGGCGAAGAACACACCCGACGAGCCCGCCATCAGCGTCTTATCGAGGTCGAAGAACGCCGCGGCGCGCGGCCGACCATTCGGCGATCCGCCCGCGTCGGCGCTCAGGGACATCTCAGACCTTGAGAATTACCGCGTCGCCCTGCCCTCCGCCGGAGCAGATAGCAGCGCAACCGTAACCGCCGCCACGGCGACGCAGCTCGTGGACAAGGCTGCCGAGGATGCGCGCGCCAGAGGCGCCGATGGGATGACCGAGAGCGACAGCGCCACCGTTGACGTTGACCCGGTTCTCGTCGATGCCGAGCATACGGATGGAGTTGAGCGTGACAGAAGCGAACGCCTCGTTGATCTCCCAAAGGTCGATATCGCCCGGCTGCAGGCCGGCCTTCTCAAGCGCCTTCTTGGCGGCACTGGCAGGCGTGGTTGCAAGGTAGGCGAAGTCGTTGGCACTCTGCGCATGAGCGACGATCTCGGCGAGTGCCTCCTTGCCGTTGGCGGTGGCCCACTCCTCGGAGGCGAGCACCAGCGCGCCGCCACCGTCGTTGACGCCAGGCGAGTTGCCGGCGGTATGCGAGCCCTCCTTGCCGACAAGGCCAGGCAAGGAGGCAAGCTTCTCAAGCGATGTGTCGCGGCGCGGCCCCTCATCGATCTCCACGACCGTGTCGCCCTTGCGCCCCTTAACGGTGACGGAGACGATCTCCTCGGACATGCGCCCCTCGTCGGTGGCCTTCAGCGCGAGCTCGTGTGAGCGCAGCGCCCAACGGTCGAGGTCTGCGCGGGTCATCTCCAGCTCGTCTCCGACTTCGGTGGCCTCGACGAACATCTGCTTGCCGGAGAACGGATTGGTGAGGCCATCATGGACCATCGCGTCGAGCATCTTGGCGTCGCCCATGCGATAGCCAAAGCGCGCCTGCGGGAGTAGATAGGGCGCCTTGGACATCGACTCCATGCCACCACCAACGCCGACGTTCATGTCGCCAGCACGGATCGCCTGGTCGATGATCACCGACGCGCGCAGGCCCGACGCACAGACCTTGTTGATGGTCTCTGAGGAGACCTCCTTGGGGATGCCCGCCTTGATCTGAGCTTGACGAGAAGGAATCTGCCCCTGGCCGGCCTGGAGCACCTGGCCCATGACCACGTGCTCGACCTGCTCGGGCTCAACGCCTGCGCGCTCCAGCGCAGCGCTGATTGCCAGCCCTCCGAGCTCGGTGGCGTCCAGCGTAGACAGGCTGCCGCCCATCTTGCCAATGGGGGTGCGGGCGCTGCCGAGGATCACTGTCTTGGGCATGGAAGCGGGTCTTCTCCTAAGGTCGCTGAGTGGGACGGGAGAGCGAGAATGGTAGTGGACCTCTGTTCGATTCCCGGCTCGGCGATGCGGAGCGACCACGGTCGGATCACGCTCGCTCCGCTCCAGTCACCTCGCGCCGACGAATCGTTCACAGGCTGGATATCGTGCCGACGCATGCAGATATCCGCGATTGCCCAACCAACTAGAACAATCGATGCAGACACGATTGCGATCGGTGTCTTCGTCGGCGAAAACCCGACCGCGGAGTCTCCGCCGGAGCTCGGCGAGCTGCTTGCCTCAGGCGAGGCGCGCCGTTCGTTCAAGGCGCTGGCACTGACCCACGCGGATGGCAAGCGCTGGCTGCTGGTGGGACTAGGAGAGCGCGCGGACTTCACCCCTGAGCGCGCGCGGGTGGCAGCCGCGGTGGTTGGCAAACGCGCGCGTGAGATCTCAACTCGCACGCTCTGCTGGGAGGTGCCCGGGAGCACGACCGCAGCGACCGACACACCCGCGGGTGCAATCGCCGCAGCGCTGGTGGAGGGCACGATCCTCTGCGACTACAGCTTCGATTCGCACAAGTCCACCACCGCGACTGCAAGCGCCGATGCGGAGCAGCCGCCAAAGCACTTGGAGCATCTGATCGTCGCTGGGCCAAGCGGGCTGGAGCAAGCGGTGGCAGAGGCAACGCTCGTGGGCGAGGCGGTCAATCGCGCGCGCGACCTGCAAAACCGGCCGGGCAACGATCTCACCCCGACCGCGCTGGGCGAGTATGCAAAGGCGCTGGCGCGGGACGTGGCGGGACTGTCAGTGGAGGTGACGGGACGCGAGGGCATCATCGCCCACGGCATGGGCGCATTTGCAGCAGTAGCCCAGGGCTCCGAGCAGGAGCCAGCGCTAATCACCATCCGCTATGACGGACCAACTAGCTCCTCCTCGGCGGGGCCGACGTTGGGTTTCGTGGGCAAGGCGGTGACGTTTGACAGCGGCGGCATCTCGCTGAAGCCGGGGGCAAAGATGGCGGAGATGAAGTTCGACATGTCCGGCGGCGCCGCGGTGATCGAGGCAGTCTCAGCGATTGCGCGACTGCAGCTGCCAGTGAAGCTCGTGGCGGTGGTGGGCGCGACCGAGAACCTGCCAAGCGGACGAGCGATCAAGCCGGGTGACATCGTGACGGCTGCCAATGGCAAAACCATCGAGGTCAACAACACCGACGCGGAGGGCCGACTGGTGTTGGCGGACTGCCTCTGTCACGCGGTCGCCCAAGGGGCGGAGCAGATCATCGACCTGGCAACGCTGACGGGCGCCGTGATCATCGCGCTGGGATCGACGTATGCGGGGCTGATGAGCAACGACGACGAGTTCGCCGAGCGGATATTGGCGGCTGGCCAGAGTACCGGCGAGATCGTCTGGCGGCTACCGCTGCATGAGGAGTACGCAGAGCTGATCAAGGGCACCTACGGCGACCTGGACAATGCACCAGAAGGGCGCAAAGCGGGCACGATCGTGGGTGGCATGTTCCTGTCGAACTTCATCGGTGAGACACCGTGGGCGCATCTGGACATCGCCGGGTCGGCGTGGGAGCTCGACCGCGAGTATGTGGGCAAGGGCGCATCTGGCTACGCGGTGCGGCTGCTCGTGGAGCTCGCGAGGTCCTACTGCGCCTAACCCCGGCCGGGGCGCTCAGTCGAGCGCGTCATAGCCCCACAGCCTCACAAGATCCCGTCCCAGGTACTGGCTGAGCGCCACCACCTCCGGCTTGAAGCGATGACGCAGCTCCAGCATGAGGCTCTCCTCGGGCGGCTGGGGCTTGGCAAAGAGGATGCGATCGCGGATCGCAACGGCCGACCCGAGACTGAGCGCCGCCGGCGCGAGCTTCCTCGCCGCTGAGCGCACACGCTTTTCCAGTGGACCTCGGCCCAAGGCCGCAGCACGCAGGCGCGGCGAGCGCAACCGCACCGTGGGATTGGCTTCGCGGACCGCGATTGGCTGCGTGTCGTCAACTTCGAGGAAGCGCTGCACTTGGCGCACCGTCGCCTCGTTGTCAGCGACATAGTCGTCGTAGATGAGCACTAGAACCTGCTCGGCTGAAAACCGATCGTGGTAGCGGCGCAGCTGCTCGACGTAGCGGACGCGGTCGGTATAGAGCAGGCCGGGCGGCAAGTGCCCGGAGCCTTTACCCGGGAGCTTGCGTCCTTGCCGGCGCGCGTCTTCGAGGGCAAGAGCCTTGCCTAGGCTCTTCTCGGTCTCGACTCCCACTTGCAAAAGCTGGAGATGGATCGAGCGCACATAGCTGGCGGGCTCACGCAGGATCGCGATTATGCGTGCCTCAGGCTGGGCGGCGGCGATCAGTCCGGCGGCGGTATGGGACAGGATGTACGCGGGCGACGCGTCCCCCGCTCGCCGGTTTGGGCCCGCGCGCTCGAACAGCGCGAGATAATCGCCGTATGTCCGCGGACGCTCTCCGGACGGTTGTTGTTTGAAGCGCGAAGCCAGATCGCTGGCGAAGTACCGCGGCTCCTTCTCCCTCGGCAGGAAGATCTGCGGATGGGCTTTGAGCATCTGGTACAGAGCAGTGGTGCCGCTCTTGGCATGCCCGACGATGAAGAAGTCTGGCACCCTTGCGCCCGGTGGAGCCGCGCGTATCTCGGCGGCCACGCGGTCCCGCTCATCGGCACCCGCCGGTCGGCTCGCCTGATCGGGCTCGTCTTGTGATCGCGCCTGCCGCAGCGACCTGGCCATAGTCGAGACGATACCGCCAGCGCGGGAGTTTCCGCTCATCTCGCCGCAGCCACCGGCTCACCCAGCCGGTGTGCGACGGCCGCCCAGGCCTCCCCGCGTGGGTCAAGATGCGCTCGGTGCCTGCCAGCCTTGCCCTCGATCTCAACGAGCTCGACCTGATCGCCGGCGAGATGCGCAGCGCGCTCGTAGTTGCGGGCTAGCTCGATGGTGACGGTCTCATCGAGCGTGCCGTGCACGAGCAGCGCGGGCATGCTCAGTGGGAGCAGCCGCATTGGATCGCCGACCGCGTAGCGCTCGGGGAAATCATCGGGGGAGCCACCCATCAAGGCCTGCACGGCGCCGCCGTGCCAGCGACGGTAGGCGCCAGCCAAGTCACACACGCCGGCTTGAGCGATCACGCGCCTGATCGGCACCCGCGGGTCGCCGTCGATGTAGCCTGGAGCACCTGGCTCAAGGCGCTCGCGGCCAGCCGCCCACAGCGCCAAGTGACCGCCTGCGGAGTGCCCCAAGACAGTCACTCCGCCGGCTAGATCCAGCGGCGCGTGCAGCTCAGCAAGCTGATCGATGGCAGCTGCGACGTCGGCGAAAGTGACTGGCCAGCCGCCGCCATCGCCAACCCGTCGATACTCGATGTTCCACACTGCCCAGCCACGCCCGAGCAGGTCACCCGCAAGACCGCGCATCACGATCCGCCCGTAGCGCGCAGTCCACGATCCGCCGTGGATGAGGACGATAACCGGGTGGGGTCCGTGGCCCCTGGGCAGGTGCAGGTCGGCGCACTGCGAGCGAGCCGGGCCATAGCTGAACGTGCGCCCGCGTTTGAGGATGTCGAGGATTAGGCGAGTGCGGGCCACTTGACCCCGAATCGTGACAGAGGAGTGACCGGAAGCTAAAGACGAGGCGTTCGAAGTGTCTCCACATGAACGGTGTCTAACCATGGCTATACACACTCTTAAAAGGAAGACTCGACAGCCCGCCACCGGTCCCTCGATGCGCGACCGATTGCAGCATGCCCCATCGGTGACGTCACCGGACGCCTAACGAAGTCTGGGAGAATGCCCGCAAATGGACTTCGATCTGTCCCCCGACCACGAGCTGATCAGGCGTACGGTCAGGGAATTCGCCGAGGGCGAGATCGCTCCAGTCGCAGAGGAGCTGGACCGAACGAAGTCATTCCCATACGAGATCGTGGCGAAGTTGGGCGCCCTGAACCTGATGGGAATCCCGTTCCCTGAGGAGTACGGCGGCGGCGGCGGCGACACGTTGGCCTACGCATTGGCAGTGGAGGAGCTGACACGCGTGGACTCTTCGGTGGCGATCACGCTGTGCGCGCACACCTCGTTGGGAACTCAGCCGATCTATGTGTTCGGCAGCGAGGAGCAGAAGCGTCAGTGGATGCCGCAACTGTGCTCGGGCGAGCGCTTGGGTGCGTTCGGCCTGACCGAGCCAGAGGCTGGGTCAGACGCTGGCAACACGCGCACCCGCGCGCGCCTGCAGGACGGAGAGTGGGTGATCGACGGCGCCAAGCAGTTCATTACGAACGCCGGCACGGACATCTCGGGGATGGTGTGCATCACGGCGGTCACCAATGATGGGAACCCCACCCACCCGAGCCCCAGCAACCCAAAGGAGATCTCCAACATCATCGTGCCCAACGGCACCGCCGGCTACGAGCAGGGCGAGCCGTACCGCAAGATGGGCTGGAACGCGTCGGACACTCGCCCATTGAGCTTCAGCGACTGCCGGGTGCCCGAGTCGAACCTACTGGGCCCGCGCGGCGGTGGCTTCAAGCAGTTCCTGCACATCCTCGATATCGGTCGCATCGGCGTGGCCGCGATGGGCGTGGGGCTCGCGCAGGGAGCCCTTGATGAGGCGCTGAAGTATGCCAAGGAGCGCAAGGCGTTTGGCAAGCCGATCTCCAAGTTTCAAGCGATCCAGGGCAAGCTGGCGGACATGTCGACGGAGATCGCTGCAGCGCGTCTGCTCGTTTACAAGGCGGCGCGCGAGAAGGACGCCAAACGCAATTTCACGCTGACGGCAGCGCAAGCGAAGCTGAAGACGGGTCGCCTGGCGGTGCGCTGCGCGGAGGAGGCAGTGCAGATCCATGGCGGCTACGGCTTCATCGAGGAGTATCCCGTGTGCCGCTTCTACCGCGACGCCAAGATCCTCACGATCGGCGAGGGCACTGACGAGGTCCAGCAGATGGTGATCGCTCGAGCATTGGGCGCCTAGCCAACAGTCTGCTGCTGCCAGCCGGCGGCGCGTTCCAGCAGCGCAGCAGCAGCGCTGGCGGGGTCAAGTCGGCGCTGGACGACCTCCTCGACCAGGCGCTGGAACTCTGGATCCTCGTGCAGGTCCTCCTCCAATCGGCGACGCATGCGCGCGGTGGCGATTGCTAGCACCTCGCTGCGTAGGTTGCGCGCACGCCGCGACTCGAGCTGGCCGGCGGCGAGGATGTGGGCGCGGTGCTCCTTCAGGCTTTGCACCAGATCCGCTATCCCCTCCCCGCGCGCGGCCTCGGTCTTGATGATCGGCACCCGCCAGCGACCACGCGCTTCCTCCGGCGTGCGATCGAGGTTGGCAAGCGACAGCACGCCGCGGATCTCGCGGATCATCGTGTCCGTGAGCGGATGGTCGGCCTTGTTGATGACGATCACATCGGGAATCTCCATCACGCCGGCCTTCAGCGCCTGGATCGAGTCGCCGGAGCCGGGCATCAGCACCAGCACAATCGTGTCGGCGTGGTCAATGATGTCGATCTCCGCCTGACCGACGCCGACTGTCTCCACGAACACGTCCTGGCGTCCAGCTGCGTCGAGCAGCAGCGCGGCCTGCAGGGCGGCCTCGGAGAGGCCGCCAAGGGCGCCGCGGTTGGCCATCGAGCGGATGAACACCCCGCGGTCGAGGAAGTGCTCGGTAAGGCGGATGCGATCGCCCAGCAGCGCGCCGTGGGTGAACGGCGAGGACGGGTCGATCGACAGCACGCCAACCGTCCGTCCGGCTTGCCGGCGCGCCTTGGTGAGCGCGCCGATCAGTGTCGACTTGCCCACCCCTGGGGGTCCTGTGAAGCCGACCACCTCGGCCTTGCCGGTGTGCGGGTAGACCTCGCGTACGAGCTCCCAGCCCTCGGGACGATTGTCCTCGACAAGGGTGATTGCGCGCGCGAGCGCACGGCGATCGCCGTCGAGCAGGCGCTTGGCAAGCGTGGGGTCACTCATCCAGCGCGCAATCATCGCAGGGGCCGTCGCGATAGCCGGCGCGCCTGTCGGTCGCTTACGATTGGCCTGCTGATGGAGCAAGTTGCCGACCCAAGCGTCCAGAACACAGCAGAGGCCC
>Ga0302326_10017616_pt1 | contig 14890 bp, 13 predicted proteins | sample Palsa_T0_3_FD_202264 | JGI IMG/M metagenome (GOLD analysis project Ga0302326, IMG submission 202264) | Peat permafrost microbial communities from Stordalen Mire near Abisko, Sweden - Palsa_T0_3 | ecosystem: Environmental > Terrestrial > Soil > Palsa > Peat permafrost | place: Sweden: Abisko... | reverse complement strand
GATATTTCGCAAATGTTCCACGTGGAACAATTTCGTCCAGAGAAGGAAAAAGCGACTGCGAGGAGCGGGCCGGACGCAGTTCTTAGGGAAACTCCGATCAAGTCACAACGAGGTCCCTCAGTGGCTAAAGCCGCGAAGATTTTGTGGCGTTTTACGGACGACCTGAAGGCCGTCCCCTTCGAGAGATCGGACTTAATCAGAGTTTCCTTAGCGGTCGCCATCGGGAGAGAGATCGGGGTTGCCGACGATGGTCTGCTGCGCAAAGATTGCGTCCACACTCTTTTCGGCGGCGGGGAAATCGCGCGACCGCCGCTGCGCCTCAGCCTCAGCCGTTTGCGCCTGGCTATTCTGCCCCGATTGCTGCAACGCGCGGGCCAGCAGTAGATACCCAACGTCAGAGGGTTGGAGTTTCATGGCTTGAGAGTAGGCCTGAATCGCCGCGCCAGAATCGCCAGACAACTGCGTAACGATTCCCAGGGCGAGCCAAACCTGTCCATCGTCGGGATTGATTTCCAGCGCCTGGCGAAAACTCTGCCGTGCCTGCGCCAAATTTCCCAACTGGCGATAGGTAGAGCCCATGCGGGCAAAAGTTGTCGAACGCAGCCAGAGATTCTTCTGTACCGCGCTGTCGGTCAGCGCGATCGTTTTTTGGTATTGCTCAATTGCCTGGCGCGGATCGCCATGTTGCTGGTCGTAAGCGCCGATCGACATATAGGCCGAGGGATCTGACGGATTCATCTCCGTTGCCGCGTGAAGGTGCGGCAGCGCCGCCTCAGCCTGTCCCTGGTCCATCAACATGGAGCCAACGATGTTCTCGGCGAAGTAGTTGTTCTGGGTGACCTCCAGCGCGTGCGACCAAAGAGTCAGGTTGTCGCCCCAGAAACCAACCTGGCGGTAGGTTACGGCCGCCAGCAGAAGCAACACTGCAACACTGGCGCCGCGCAGCCAGAAAAGCGAAAGATGGCGCTGTTCAGCAAAGTCGGCTACGCCCCAGGAAACAAGAATGAACAAGCCGATAAACGAGATGTAGGCGTAGCGATCGGCCATCGCTTGGCGGTTGACTTGCACCAGCCCGATCATGGGTACCAGGGTCCCGAGAAACCAAAGCCAGCCGACAAGCAAATAGCGCCGGCGTCGCCTCCAAACCACCAGCGCGGAGATAGCGAGCAAAACGACGAGGGCCGCAAAGACCTGCCACGCCGCGAGGGAGGTGCCTGGATGAGGATAAAACGGGGCAAGACGAGACGGCCAAAACGCCTTTCTCAGATACCGAACGTAGGAAACAATGGCATTGCCCAACCGAATGGAAAAGGACATGCTCTTGTCGACATCAATGCCGTCAATCGCCAGTTGTGACTTCACGGTGATGACGGCACTGGCTGTGGCAATGGCGAAGAGCGGAAGCTTCTCCAAGACTAGCCATGACAAACTTCTTTCAGGGAACACGGCGCTTGTCTGCGCTTCCGACGTCGCGCTCGCGGCGAACATCCGTTGCAGCGGCCAATAGTCCCAGAGCAGCAGCACAAAAGGCAGCGTGATCACTTGCGGCTTGGCCATTAGCCCCAGCGCGAACAGCGCCGCAACCACAAGGTAGCGTCCCACCTGCGGCTTACGCGCGTACCAACCATAAGCTGCCAGAGCGAGTAGGAAGAACACCATGCTGAGCAGGTTCTTGCGCTCGGAAATCCAGGCTACAGACTCGACATTGATGGGATGCAATGCGAATAGCGCAGCCACCATCACACTGCGGCCCGTAAGTCCCGTCGCTCGCTGCAACACCCAGAACAGCAGCACCACGTTCAAAGCGTGGAGGAACAGGTTTTCATCGTGAGGACCGGCTGGATCGAAGCCAAAGAGCTCCGTGTCCAGGGCATGGGAGAGCCAAGCCAGGGGATGCCAGTCAGGCACGTCGGGAGTAACGACACCGAAGGAAGTGAATGCCCACCTAACGGTGTCTAAACTCAACCCGGCGCGGACATGCGGGTTCGAAAAGACATATGGACCATCGTCGAAGTTGGCAAAGGGATGAGTGTGGACCGGATAATACACAACAACCGTCGCAACCAACAAAAGAAGTCCCAGCAAGAGTGTCCAATCGGTGCGCTGGACGACCTTCGCCGACGGTTTGCGGGCATCACGCGCTCCGGGTCGAGGGCGCGGTTTTGCGGTGGGAGAAGACTTCACAAGAGAGGCTGGTCCTATGGAATTTACTTCTTGATGGCGAGAACAGCAGGTATTTTACACCGCCTTCAAAGCAACGGCGCCACATCCCTTGAGACGTGGCGCCGCGGGGTTGTTGAGACTACTGCAACTCCCTAGTTGATTCCGATCGGGTAGCCCTGTGAAGCAATACCGTTCACGATTACCTGCAAGCTGGTTGCGCCGGTTTCGATGTCTGACGGAATGTCCACAAACGTGTACGTAGGACCGTGGAATCCCACGGCCATAGTGCTGTGGCCATGCGTCTTGCCGTAAAAGACGTGTCCCGTAGAATTGTTGGTGAACCGGACGATTGGGTAGTTGGTGGCATCCTGGAAGTCGTCACCATAAGCGCCATCCTGCGAGGCGCCATTGAAGTTGGTGCCGTTCAACTTAACGGTTGTCCCATGTGTGAACACCAGGTTCGACAACAGAAGCGTCGGATTCCAGCCGGTGTACGAGCTGCCGGCGGAGTTAAACAGTTCGACATCGTTGCTGAAGTCGGTGAACATGACCTGACCGGTAGGTAGCATCAGCAGGTGACCGTAGTAGGAGGAGTCGCCAGGGCCGTTGGGCGGGTTAACGACTTCCGTCAGCGTGCTGCCATTCCACTCAAACATTTGGCCGCCGGGATCGCCAAATCCCGGGCTGGCAAACATAAGCACGTTGCCGTTGATCTCTAGCGCTGCCGGACCGTCGGCGATATCAAAGCTGCCGGGGAAGTCCGGCCCTTCAGTCCAGGAGTTGCCGGAGACGCTATAAATTCCCGTGTGGCCGGCACCGCAACTGTTCGCGCCGGCTTGGAAGACATTACCGGTGGGCATCAACACCGCAGGGCCAAGCTCGTAGGTGGCACGGCCCGAGCCGCCGCAAGTGGCTGCCGAATCCCAATACTGCTCTGGCGTGCTGCCTTGGCTAGTCCACGCGCCCGTGCCCGCATTGTAGGTTTCCCAGTTCTTGCCGGCTGAGTTGTACTGGAAAACGTAAGCATCGACGTCCAGCACGTTGCCGCCGGGCAACAAGGTCATACCTTCTTCGTCATAGATGTCAAACTTGCCGGTACCGGTCGACGTCCAGGTCAGGGTCGACGGATTTAACAAAGCCGCCTGCTTCTGTGTATCGCAGCAACTGCTCTGCATGTAGGTTCCGTTGTTCAGAATGACACTAGGACTATCGCCGATGGAGGCCCAACCGCTGGGCGGAGTGACCGACGTCCAAGTGTTGGCGACGGGATCGTAGATAGCGCCCTTGTTAGTCCAGGCGTCGCCACCAAGATTGTATTCCCCGCCTTCTACGATGTAGCGGCCGTCCGGCAGCACCGCAGAGCCGAAATACAATGGCCCGTAGCCGGAGGGCATCGTCGCGACTTCCGTCCAGGTGCCCGCCGCATAACTACCATTGATGTTCGGAGTTAGAGTCCACCAGTGTCCCCAAGTTCCAGAGTTACCGCTTTCATCGTGAACCAGGACCCGGCCGTCGGTCAGCAACGCCATCGCGCCAGCGGCCCCGAAAGAACCAGGTAAGGCGGTTACAGGTGTCCAGGATTGCGCGCTGACTACACCCACTGCACCCAACGCGACCAGGGCGATTCCGAGCATTCGCAAAAGCTTCATGTTTCTCCTCAATATTTGTCTCAGTTTTGTCTGAAGGAAGGGTGTCGATGCAGACCGTCGGCAGTCGAGGGGAGCGCCGCAGTTATACATCTCGACTCAGCAACAGCTTCGGAAACTTACCCCGAATCGCTATGAGAAGTCAATACGTTAGCCCGAAATACTAGCGGAAGTAGTTTATCCAAATCATGGGGAGCATTTTGAAGATACGAAGATAGGAGCGCCTCGTAGCACCAGCAAACACGCGGCTTGCCCTACCCGAACACTCGGCCAAGGACCTTACCGCGCCCACTCGCCGCGGCAGTTTTGTCGCTGAAATCGTTGACAAAATTTTTACAAATGAGGGAGACGGGCGCGTCCGCAAAGCGAAAAAGGGGGCGAATGAGATCGCATCCCGAGGTAGCCCTTCACAAATATAGTACCGTTACAGTACTATATATAATCTAACGTAAGTGGGAGCCCGCAAACCATGATTCGGCTGGCCAAACTCACCGATTACGGCCTGGTACTGATGACCATCATCGCCCGCGGCCACGGCGCGCCGGTGCATACGGCGCGAGACTTGGCGGCAGAGTCGCGTCTGCCTTTGCCGACGGTTAGCAAGGTCTTGAAGCAGCTTTTGCAAAGCGAGTTGTTGGTCTCGCATCGTGGCATCAAAGGCGGATACAGCCTGGCTCTGGAGCCAGCTGAAATTTCCGTCGCTGAAATCGTTACTGCGATGGAGGGTCCGATCGCGCTGACCGAGTGCAGCACCGACGTCACTGGCCTGTGCGACCTGGAGCGATCCTGCCCCATCAAGCGCAATCAGCAAGTCATCAGCCAGGTGGTACGCGGGGCGCTGGAAAAGGTGACGCTTTCCGATTTGATTCAACCCTTGCAGTTGACCGCAATCAAAGGTGCGCAAGGCAAGCTGGTGACAACTATCGGTTATTCATCCGGGAGAGTTCAATGAGTTCAAACGTCAACGCAATTCGAGATCTGGCGGAGCGCGAGTACAAGTGGGGCTTCGTCACCGATATTGAAGAAGAGCGCGTCCCCAAAGGGCTCAATGAGGAAACCGTCCGCCTGATTTCGGCCAAGAAGAACGAGCCTGAGTTCATGCTCCAGTGGCGGCTGAAGGCCTATCGCTATTGGGCCGCGCAGGAGCAGAAGCAGGCCGAGCCCACGTGGGCCAACATCAAGTATCCGCCGATCGACTATCAGGCGATCACCTATTACTCAGCGCCCAAGCAGAAGCCGAGCCTGACCAGTCTGGATGAGTTGGATCCCGAGATCCTGCGCACCTACGAGAAGCTGGGCATTCCGCTGGCTGAGCAGAAGATGCTGGCCGGCGTCGCGGTTGATGCGGTCTTCGACAGCGTCTCGGTCGCAACGACGTTCAAAGCCAAACTCGCTGAAGTGGGAGTTATCTTCTGTTCCTTCTCGGAAGCGGTACAGAAGCATCCTGACCTGATCAAACAGTACCTGGGTTCGGTGGTGCCTTACACGGACAACTTCTTTGCCGCATTGAATGCAGCCGTATTCACCGACGGATCGTTTGTTTACGTGCCGAAGGGTGTTCGCTGCCCGATGGAACTCTCGACCTACTTCCGCATCAACGCCGCCGAGACTGGCCAGTTCGAGCGCACGCTGATCGTCGCGGACGAAGGCGCGTCTGTCAGCTATCTGGAAGGCTGCACCGCACCGATTCGCGATGAGAATCAGTTGCACGCGGCTGTTGTTGAACTGGTTGCGCTGGACAATGCGCAGATCAAATACTCGACCGTTCAGAACTGGTATCCCGGCGACAAGAACGGCAAGGGTGGGATCTACAACTTCGTCACCAAGCGCGGCAAGTGCCAGGGCGTGAACTCGAAGATCTCGTGGACGCAAGTCGAGACTGGCTCGGCGATCACGTGGAAGTATCCCGGCTGCATTTTGCAGGGCGACAACTCGGTGGGCGAATTCTACTCGGTGGCGCTCACCAACAATTATCAGCAGGCCGACACTGGGACGAAGATGATCCACATCGGCAAGAACACGCGCAGCACCGTAGTGTCGAAGGGCATCTCCGCCGGACACGGCCAGAACACCTATCGCGGGCTGATCAAGATTCTGAAGGGTGCGACCGGCGCGCGAAATTACACGCAGTGCGACTCCCTGCTGATTGGCGACAAGTGCGGTGCGCATACGTTCCCGTACATCGAGGTGCGGAACTCGACGGCGCAGATGGAGCATGAGGCGTCGACTTCGAAGATTGGCGAAGACCAGCTCTTCTATTTGCGGCAGCGCGGTCTGAAGGCCGAAGACGCGGTCTCGATGATCGTGAACGGCTTTTGCAAGCGCGTCTTCCGCGAGCTCCCGATGGAGTTCGCCGTCGAAGCGCAGAAGCTGCTGAGCGTGAGCCTGGAAGGCAGCGTCGGGTAAGGTTTTGAAGGGGCACGGCTTCAGCCACGCCGAAAGAGTTTCTCTATTTCTTGTCATCACGAGCGGGCTTCAGCCCGCGAGGGATCTGCTTTTCGAGGACGATTGCATACATGAGCTTATTAGAAATCAAAAACCTGCACGTTAAGGTCGACAACAACGAAATCCTGAAGGGCATCAACCTGACGGTCAACCCCGGCGAGGTGCATTCCATCATGGGGCCGAACGGATCGGGCAAGAGCACCCTGGCCCAGGTGCTGGCTCGCCGCGAGAGCTACAACATCACCGCCGGCTCCGTCACTTTCGATGGCAAAGATCTCCTCGAGATGAAGGTTGAGGACGCTGCCTGCGAAGGCGTCTTCATGGCGTTTCAGTATCCCGTCGAGATTCCCGGCATCAGCAACGCGTATTTTCTGCGCTCGGCGCTGAACGCCGTCCGCAAATATCACGGCCGCGACGAAATGGATGCCATGGACTTCCTGCCCATGTTCCGCGAGAAACTGAAGCTGCTGGAGATGGACGAGAAGATGATGAACCGCTCGGTCAACGAAGGCTTCTCCGGCGGCGAAAAGAAACGCAACGAGATTTTGCAGCTGGCAATTTTGGAGCCGAAGCTGGCCATCCTCGACGAAACCGACTCGGGCCTCGACATTGACGCGCTGAAGATTGTCGCCAAGGGCGTGAACTCGATGCGCAGCCCGGAGCGCTCGTTCGTCGTGGTGACCCACTACCAGCGTCTGTTGGACTACATCGTGCCGGATTTCGTGCACGTGCTGATGAATGGCCGCATCGTTCGCTCCGGAGGGAAAGAGCTGGCGCTGGAACTGGAAGAAACCGGGTACAGCTCAATGGAAGCCGAATCCCGCCAAGCCGCCCCGGCTTAGCGCCAGCCCGAAGGGCGAAACTAAATTAGCCCAGCGCGGAAGCGCTGGGTACGCGCAGAAAAAGAAATCATAGTCCCTTCAGGGACGGCACAAACTATCGAGGAAACACACAAGCTGTGATTACTGCGATCCCACAATTAGAGAATTACCTGGAAACTTTCAGCGACTTCCAGAAGACCGCTCCCGGCCATAACCTGGCCTGGCTGCGCAAGCTGCGCGACGACGCCTTTGCGCGCTTCTGCGAGGTCGGCTTCCCCACAACACACGATGAGGACTGGCGCTTTACCAATGTTTCCGCCATCGCCAAGACGCAGTTCCGGCTAGCATCAACCCCCAGCCAACTCGAGAAGAAACAGCTCGAGGCCTGGCTTCTTCCCGGAGCAGCCTGTCAGCTCGTCTTTATCGACGGACACTTCAGCCCCGAACTGTCATCTCTCGGTGATCTGGCATCCGGAGTTCGCGTCAACAGCCTCGCCGACGAGATCAAAACAAGTCCTGCGTCGCTGGAGCCGCACCTCGGCCGCTATCTCGACACTCGCCGCGATGCTTTTGCTGCGCTCAACACGGCATTTCTCGCTGATGGGGCGTTCGTTCACATTCGCAAAGGCAAGGTGCTGGAGCAGCCGATCCATCTGCTCTTCGTTTCCACTGCGGCGGATCAGCCGCTCATGACGCATCCGCGCAATCTGATCATTGCAGACGAGCAGAGCCAAATCTCGGTTGTCGAAGATTATGTCTCGCTCAACAGCGGCGTGGCTTTTTGCAACACGGCGACTGAGCTGGTCGCGGCGGAGAGCGCAGTCGTCTCGCACTACATGATCGAGCGTGAGGATCGCGAGACCTTCAACGTCTCGACACTGCGCATTCAGCAGGGACGAAGCTCGAACGTCGCAACCCATTCCGTGCTTCTGGGCGGAGGCCTGGTGCGCAACAATGTCCATCCCGTCCTGGCGGGTGAGGGCGCGGAGTGCCTCATCAACGGCCTGTTCATCGGCGTTGAACGCCAGCACCTCGACAACTACATGCTGGTGGAGCATGCCAGCCCGCACTGCGACAGCCGCCAGTTTTACAACGGCATCCTCGACGGCCGCTCGCACGGCGTCTTTCATGGCCGCATCATCGTGCACAAGGACGCGCAGAAGACGGATGCGAAGCAGACCAATCGCAACCTGCTGCTCTCCGACGATGCGCAGATCGACACCAAGCCGCAGCTGGAGATCTACGCCGACGACGTGAGGTGCACGCACGGCGCAACCATCGGGCAGATCGACGAGACGGCGCTCTTTTACCTGCGCTCCCGCGGAATCGATGAGGCATCGGCGCGCAAGCTGTTGCTGCTGGCCTTCGCCAATGAATGCCTCGACCGCATGAAAGAAGATAGTGTGCGGACCCATCTGCAGGCGCTGATCAACGGCCACCTGTTTGGGATGGCCAATCTTGCGCCGGTTGCGACTCCTCGCGGCGAGGACAAGGGAAGAAACTGGGAGGAACTAGGATGACAGCCGCCTCGAACAGCGTGCCTTGGGAGATTCAGCCCCCGATGGTTGGCGAAACAACATTTCCGGTAGAGGAAGTTCGCCGCGACTTTCCCATCCTGCATCAGCAGGTTTACGGGCATCCGCTGGTGTATCTGGACAACGCCGCGACGTCGCAGAAGCCGCGGGCGGTGATCGATGCCATCTCGCATTACTACGAGCGCGGCAACGCCAACATTCATCGCGGCGTGCATTTCCTCTCCGAGCATGCGACGGAGGAGCACGAAGCGGCGCGCCGCATTGTGCAGCGCTTCCTGAACGCGGCCGACAAGCGCGAAATCATTTTCGTGCGCAGCGCTACCGAGGGCATCAACCTGGTGGCGCAGACCTACGGGCGCAAACATGTCGGCGCCGGCGATGAAGTGCTGATCACGACGATGGAGCATCACTCCAACATCGTTCCCTGGCAGATGCTCTGCGAAGAGAAGGACGCCAAACTGCGGGTCATTCCCATCAACGACCGCGGCGAGTTGCAGATGGAAGAACTGCCGAAGCTGCTCAGCCCACGCACAAAGCTGCTCGCAGTGACACACGTCTCGAACGCGCTGGGAACGATTAATCCTTTGCGCAAGATCGTTGAAATCGCACATAGCTACGGCGTCCCGGTGGTGGTCGATGGAGCGCAAGCCGTCCCGCACCTCAAGGTCGACGTGCAGGAACTCGATTGCGATTTCTATGTTTTCTCGGGACACAAAGTCTACGGTCCGACAGGAATCGGCGTCCTCTATGGCAAGCGCGCGCTACTGGAGGCGATGCCTCCTTATCAGGGCGGCGGCGACATGATCCGCTCGGTAACTTTCGAGAAGACTCTGTACAACGATCTGCCGTACAAGTTTGAAGCCGGCACGCCGAACATTGGCGGCGCCATTGGCCTGGGCGCAGCCATCGATTACGTCAATCACTTGGGAATTGACAACATCGCCGCTCACGAGCACGATCTGCTGACGTATGCGACGGAAGCGCTCTCGGCGATACCTGATATCCGCATTATCGGCACCGCTGCGCAGAAGGCTGCGGTAATTTCCTTCATCATCGAAGGAATTCATCCTCACGATATCGGCACCATACTTGATCGCTCGGGCATTGCGATTCGCACCGGACACCATTGCGCGCAGCCGGTGATGCAGCGTTTCCGCATTCCCGCAACGGCGCGCGCTTCGTTCGCGCTGTACAACACGCGGGCAGAAGTCGATGCGCTGGTCGAGGGCATCCAAAAGGTGAAGGAGGTCTTCGCCTGATGTCCGACCTGCGCGAGCTCTATCAGGATGTGATCCTGGAGCACAGCAAAGCGCCTCGCAACTATCGTGAGCTAAAAACGGCCAACCACAAGGCGGAGGGCTACAATCCGCTCTGCGGCGATCACTTCACGATTTATCTCGACCTGGAAGGTGACGCGATTCGCGATGTCACGTTTCAAGGTTCGGGCTGCGCCATTTCCAAGGCATCGGCCTCAATGATGACGCAGAGCGTGAAGGGCAAGAGCAAGGAAGAAGCGACGAAGCTGTTCGAGCGTTTTCACAAGCTGGTCACCGGAGAAGCGAACGGCGACCGCGACTCGCTGGGCAAGCTGGATGTCTTTGCCGGCGTCTCGGAATTTCCCGTGCGAGTGAAGTGCGCAACCCTGGCCTGGCACACGTTGCAGGCGGCACTGGAAGGCAAGCAGGATCCGATTTCAACCGAGTAACCGTTGAGTGTCGCTCGGGTAGAGCCGGCCTTCAGGCTGGTCGAAGTCAAACTATGCACATGGGCGTAGCCATCACGTTGAGCCGGGCCTGCGAGGCCATCGAGATCCCCAGCGGCACGCGCAGCACATTGCCGGCGGGTTCGGTGGTCAGGATCATGCAAACTTTGGGAGGCAGCTATAGTGTCAGCGGCGGCCAGTACGGATACATGTACCGCATCGACGCGCATGATGCCGACGCGCTGGGGCTCCCCGTTCCCGAGGCGGCACCATCATCCGAGCAGCGCCCCTTCAGCGAGCAACTTGTCTGGGACGAACTGAAGACCGTCTTCGATCCTGAAATCCCGGTCAACATCGTCGATCTCGGTTTGGTCTACGGGTGCAACATCGCTCCCGCCGAACAAGGCGGCAACAAGCTCGACATCAAGATGTCGATGACCGCGCCGGGTTGCGGCATGGGTAACGTCCTGAAGTCCGACGTGGAAAACAAGCTCGCGCGCCTGCCCGAGGTGAAGGAAGTTAACGTCGAGATCGTCTTCGAGCCGCCGTGGAGTCCGGCGCGGATGTCGGAGGCAGCCAAGCTCCAACTTGGCTTCGATCTCGACTTCGGCGAAGAGCCTCCGTCCGGGCTGCCGATGATTCGGTAGCAAACATTCGTTACATCCGATTCGCTGAAGCGTCCAACCATGTGGGCATTTGTTAGTGAGGCTGCTCGTCCGGTTGACGGCATGGTGAACTGGAAGACATTTGCAGTAGGCTGTAGTCTGGCGCTGGCGGTGTTCCTGTTTGCGCAGCACAAACCTTCCATGCCCGATCAAAACACATTTCGCGCCGTCATCGATCTCACCCACAATCTGAACGACCGTTCGCCCAACTGGGAAGGGACGATTGAGTCTCCGTATGAGTCGCGAGAGTTGGGCAATCTGGAGCGCGACGGTTACTACTCGCGCGTCTTCACTACTCAGGAGCACTACGGAACGCATCTGGACGCGCCGGCGCATTTTGCGGCGGGAGCGTGGACGGTGGACCAGATTCCGTCCGACCGGCTGGTGCGACCGCTGGTGGTCGTTGATGTTCGCGAGCAAGTGAAGAGCAATCCCGACTACGAGGTGACGGTGCAGGATGTCGCCACATGGGAAGACACCCACGGAATGATTCCCGCGGGCGCGGTCGTGATGGCCTACACCGGCTGGGATGAGCGCTGGAACTCGCACCATGAGTTTCGCAACCAGCGGAGCGGTAAGCTGACGCATTATCCGGGCTTCTCGCTGGAGGCGGCGAAATTCCTGGTGAAGAGCCGCGAGGTGGTGGGGCTTGGCATCGACACCATGAGCGTGGATACGGGCGCAACCTCGACCTATCCCGTCCATCTGTTCACGTCGAAGGAAAATGTTTACCACGTGGAAAATGTTGCCAATCTCTCACTGGTGCCGCCGGCGGGAGCGACTGTGGTGGTGGCGCCCATCAAACTGGAAAATGGCTCCGGCGGGCCGGCTCGGGTACTGGCGCTGGTGAAGTGAAGCCGCTATTCGCTCTTGGCTATTCGCCATTCGGAAGGCTCTTAGCTCTTAGCCAAAAGGACCGATCCGCTTGCTGACAGCTAATGGCTAAGAGCTAACAGCCTCCCGCCCCGAAGGCCTAGGATCGCGAAGAGCGAAAAGCGAATCGCGGCCCTACCGCACATGCGCCTTGTACAGCAGGTAGCTGAAGCTTTCGCGCAGGGCGGCGAGATATCGTCCCACGGTAGTTTTGGGTATGGAACCGGGTCGCGGCGAGATGTACACCGTGATGCCTTGCGCCATCATCATCTGCTTGGCGCGAAACATGTGATAGGCATCGCTCACCAGCAGGCAACTGCGCATGTCATTCACGTGCAGAATCACGGCCACGCGCTGGGCGGATTCGTCGGTGTCGCCGCCCTGGGTTTCGGCGATAAGATTTGCGTCAGTCACCCCGCGCGATTCCAGATAGTCGCGTCCCACCTGGCCTTCGCTGAAATGAGGATCGTTGCCCGCGCCGCCGGTGGTGATGATGACCGGGGCCAGCCCTCGCTGAAACAAGCTGTAGGCATGGTCCAGGCGGGCCCGGTACACGGGCGAAGGATGGCCGACGTACTCGGCCGCGCCGAAGACGACGATGGCATCGGCGGGGTGCTCTTCGTCGATTCCAGCCTCGCGCATGATCTGACGGCTGATGAAAAGCAAGAATCCCATCGCGCCCACAGCAAGCAGCGCGACAATCCAGCGGACGGGGTGAGGTTTGGATTTCCCTGCGGCCGTGGCGACCTACTCCCGCCCTAAGAGCTCGATGATCTGTTCCTCGGGAATCGCACCCTGCCGCAGCAGGCGCCAAGTACCTTCGGTGGTCAAATCAACGATGGTCGACGGCATCACACCGGGCGATGGGCCACCGTCCACGATGATCGACAGACGATCGCCCAGCTGATCGCGCACCTCCATTGCCGTGCTGCATTCGCGCTCGCCATGCAGGTTGGCGGAAGTGGCCGTGATGGGCAGCCCGGCCGAGCGGATGATGGCCAGCGGGACGTCGGCTGCGGGCACGCGTAACGCCACATTGCCGGTGTTCGCTGTCACCTTCAGCGGCAGTTTGGGATCGGCCTTCACGATGATGGTAAGCGGGCCGGGCCAGAAGCGCCGCGCCAGCAAGTAGAAGATTTCGGGCACGGGCCACGCGACGTCGGCAGCCTGGTCAACCGATTCAATCAGCAGCGACAGCGGCTTGTGCCGCGAGCGCGTCTTGATCTCATAAACGCGGTCGACCGCGTGCAGGTTGAAAGGATCGACCGCGAGACCGTAGTAGGTGTCGGTGGGAATACCCAACACTTCGCCCGCACGGATCTTCTCCGCGGCATAGGTGACCAGGGAGGCTTCTGGCTCTTTACTGTTGATCTTTACGATTTCGGGGCGCAACCGTACCTCTTTTTCGTTCGTGAGGTGTTTGTGGAGCGAAACCTAACACATCGCTCCCTGCAACAGCAACTCAGAAGATTACCACGACGGCGTCCGCGGCGCAGTGAGGCTGTCCGGCAGTGTAGTGTCCTAATTTGGATTTTCGGCCTACTTCTCTGCCTCTTCAGCTTGTCAACTGACGTGCTGGCCGACCGGGACGTCATCGGTTCCCCAGTACAAATGGGGCCCCATGTCGCTGGCCCATTGAATGGCTGGGCCGGTGCCTGTGTCTTCAAAAACATTGAGTGCTGTTTCGCAGAACTTGAATCGTCTCAACGGGTTCCCGAAGATGTCTCCGTAGCACACATATCCGTAAGCAACCAAAAAGGCCCGTTGACCCATAATCGCTTCAATATCTTGCTCCGACAACATGTAGCGATGGAGAAAGTTTGGTTCAGGGAGATCATAGGAACCCCCCGGCTCAATTACCGCTTTTTCGAGGGAGATGCCGCAACCGGGTTGGCCGATATAGACGGGCGTATCCGGCAGTTCTTCACAGGTGAAGAGAATCGTCCACCATTTAAGAAAAGCTGGCGTTTGACCGTAGTTTCTGAGCGTGAGAGCGACTCTTGGGTACTGGAGCATGGCCGCCAAGTTTGCCGCTCCGCTTTGGCCGGATTTAAATTCGCTGAGCATGAGGGTTGGGACAGATACGCGCGCGGTGATCTCCGTGGATCGCTGAGCGGCGGCGGCGGATTCTTTCGCAGCTCTCGCGGCACGGCCAGTTTCCACCGATTGCAAGCCAATTACAAACGCCGTAGCGAACCCGACCAAAACCAACAACCCTGTGTACAGCGCGAGCCTGCGCTGTATCCGCATATTCTCATTGAAGTCTTCTGCCTTGGGTTGGGGATTTGGGGAGGAAGGCGCATTGTTGACTGTTACGGATACCGAAGGGGTCTGGGGATTGCCGCCGTCACTCTTGGCGCTCTCGGGTTGCTCTGCACTTTGAGCAGCTTTGCTTTGGGAAGCCCCCTTAGCATCTTCCGGCTTCGCTGGTTGCATGGCGAGGATGACTGCGAGAATCAACCACATTTTCATAGCGGAAAAATTGTACCACGAAAATACTTGACACCTCACAATTATTGGGGTACAGTAATAGACATGGCAAACGTACTTAATACCGACAAGCAAATTGGCGTAATTAGTGCATTGACGGAAGGTTCCAGCATCCGCTCAATAGAGCGCATGACGGGCGTTCATCGCGACACAATTATGCGGCTTGGCGTTAAGGTCGGGGAGGGCTGCGCTCGCCTTATGGATAGCAAGATGCGCGGTCTCCCCTGTACCCGGTTAGAACTGGACGAGATATGGGGTTTCGTCGGAAAAAAGGAAAAGAATGTCCGCCTCGACGAACCCGCGCCAGTCGGCAATGTTTGGACGTTCTGCGCCATTGATGCCGATACCAAATTAGTTCCCGCGTTCAAAGTTGGCGACCGGGGAATTGCGACCGCAAAGGCGTTTGTGCAAGACGTAGCGAGCCGGATGCGCACGCGGGTGCAAATCTCAACCGATGGCCTGAGAGCATACGTGGAAGCCGTGGAGAGCGCCTTTGGTTCGGAAGTAGATTATGCGCAGATCATTAAAACCTACGGTCACGAAGAGGTAA
>Ga0302326_10017614_pt1 | contig 14890 bp, 10 predicted proteins | sample Palsa_T0_3_FD_202264 | JGI IMG/M metagenome (GOLD analysis project Ga0302326, IMG submission 202264) | Peat permafrost microbial communities from Stordalen Mire near Abisko, Sweden - Palsa_T0_3 | ecosystem: Environmental > Terrestrial > Soil > Palsa > Peat permafrost | place: Sweden: Abisko... | reverse complement strand
ATGCCGTCACTAGGAGAACGGGAAATCCCATCACGAACCAGACGAAGGTGGGCTGTATCTCCCTGTTTACGGTGGCGAGCGCAACTGTTCCCGCGATCTCAGCCAATCCCGCGAAGATCGCAATGATGGTAAGAGGGTTCTGTATTCCTCTGATATTCTCCACCATCGTTCAGGCCCCTACTAGAAACTGCGAATGAATATTGGGCACAATGATACGCGGCTTCTCCGGAACCATGGAAAGTGAACTAAGGGTAAGTACTGGTAATGGGGTTTGAGCTAGGTTTCGGGGTTTCGTTCACGAATTCGGAGTCCAATCTCGAACGCCGAAAGGCGCCGGGGACAAGAACCGATCAAGATCGACGGCCTTCGTTGCAGAGAATTTCAAGTTCACAGCGCACAATAGAGGCTAGCCCACAGCACGAAAGCTGAGGACTACCGGCGGAAAGCTGCTAAGTCCTTTGCCGAGAAATCTTTCGCCATAAGCGGTTGATTCGATTAAAGTTAACGTAAGTTATTGATAAAGCTAAGTCTAATGGGAAGAGATATTTAGCAAGAAACGAGGGGAGGGGGTATACCCCCTCGGGACACTCTCGCACGGGCCCGCAGGCCCGGGTACCGCTAGACGCGCAGTCTTCAGTGGATGGTCTTCGACTTGCGCTGCATGTAGTCCATGAGTAAATACTCGCCCAGCGTGTGCGGCGTGGTGAAGTAGGCTTTGCCCCGGCACATCTCCGAGACCTTGTGCACGAATTGCACCAGGCTGTAGTCGTTGGTCAGCATGAAGGTGTTGATCATGATGTTGGAGCGTTTGCAGCGCGCCACTTCTTCCAGCGTCTCGCTGACGACCAGCGGATCGAGGCCGTAGGCATTTTTATAAATGCGGCCATCGGGCATCGTCAGCGCGGATGGCTTGCCGTCCGTGATCATGACGATCTGCTTCATGTCCTTCCGCTGGCGGGCAAGGATGCGCTGCGCAACGCGGAGGCCCTCCCTTGTGTTCGTGTAAAAGGGTCCGACCTTGACGCGCGCCAGTTGCGAGACAGGCAGCTCTTCCGCCGAGTCGTGAAAGAGGACGAGGTTGAGCGAGTCGCCGGGATACTGCGTGCGGATCAGATGCGAGAGCGCCATGGCGACTTTTTTCGCAGGCGTGAAGCGGTCCTCGCCATACAGAATCATGGAGTGCGAGCAATCAAGCATCACCACGGTGGCGCAAGAGCTTTGATACTCGCATTGATGCACGTGGAGATCGTCGTATTCGAGGTTGAGCGGGAGGCCTATGCCTTCCCGCGCAATCGCGGAGTTAAGTGTGGCGATGGTGTCGAGGTTCAGCGTGTCGCCGAATTCGTAGCGGCGCGGCGCACCGGTGGCCTCGATTCCGGTAGCCCAGTGGCGCGTGTCGTGACGGCCGAGGCTCGATTTGCCGAGGGAGCCGAGCAAGTCGCGGAGTGTCTTGAATCCAAGAAAATCGAGGCTCTTGTCGGTGACTTCGAAGCGGACTTCGCCTTCGACCTCGCCGATCTCGCCGCCAGCTTGCGAGGCACGCGTCGGATCGGGCTGGCCGGACGTGGAGATATAGCTTTCCTGCTGCATCCGCTCGATGAGTTTGTCGATCAGCTCGTCGAGTTTGCCGGCAGCGGACATTTCGTTGATCTGCCGCTGTGTATCTTCGTCGAAGAATTCTCCTGACTCGAGGATCTGGCGCAGGGCTTCGCGAAGGGCATCGAGCGAGTTGTCCATCTCCCCGAAATTCGAGTAGGGATCGTTGAATCCAGAATCGAGAAAAAAGTCGGAGAGCGCCTGGAGCAGGCTCTCCAGATCCATTTCGAAGGCCAGATCACCGTTGTATTTTGTATAGCGAACGCCCTTCATGGGAGGTTCCTCAGTTTAGGTCCATGCTTTGCACACGGAGCAAAGTACAACAGCAGATCCTTCGCTCCGCTCAGGATGACAGTTCATAGGTCAATACCAGCAGTCGCGGCGTCAATTGTAGCCGCCCCTTCCGGGACGGCCGCGGCGGCCGCGTTCCCACTCTTCGAATTCGCGTTCCACGTCGGGGTGGTCCGGCGCGCGGCCCGTTTTTTCCTGTGCGGTGAAGACGCGCTCCTCACTGCGGCTGAGCTTACGGTGAGCGACCATGCCCTCGAGCAGAAATTCCGCAGCGGCAACGACTTTCTGCGGAGCATCGGAAGAATCGACGCCGAGCGGCGCAAGCTTGTCGAGCAGGCCGTGAATCTGTTTCAGATCGGCGAGCGCTGCCGGTGTGGCCTGATTGTCGTCGAGCTTGACCGTGCCGCCGAGCTTGAACCACTGCTCGATCTGCTGTGTGTCAACGCCGGAGAAATAGCGATCGAAGATCTTCCCGACCGCAGTGTGAATGAGCTCGTGAACCACCACGTCCGCGCCGCGCATTTCGCCCTCGTATTCGAGCTCGAGCTTGCCGGTGATGCCGGGCAGAGCCGCGTAAAGGTCGCTGATGCGCGGCAGAACGAGCGGCTCGGTGTGAATGAGCGCGCGGCGCTCTGCGCTTGAAACCATCAGCTCCAATGTGGAGATGGGCAGGCGCTGGCTGACGCCGCTGCGCTTGTCCACTTTCTTGTCGGCGCGCGCCGAGAACGCCACCTGCTCAACCACTTCGCGGATGTACTGAGGAATCTCGGTGGGCGTTGCGCCGCGCGCGGACCATGCCTCCTGCGCGGTGATGGCGATTCCCTCTTCGATGGTTTCGGGATAGTGGGTGCGAATTTCCGAACCGATGCGGTCCTTGAGCGGCGTGACGATTTTGCCGCGCGCGGTGTAGTCCTCAGGGTTGGCGCTGAAGACGAGCGCGACATCGAGGGCGAGGCGGACCGGGTAGCCCTTAATCTGCACGTCGCCTTCCTGCATGATGTTGAAAAGCGCGACCTGAATTTTTCCGGCGAGGTCGGGCAGCTCGTTGATGGCGAAGATGCCGCGGTTGGCGCGTGGCAGCAGGCCGTAATGCATGGTTAGTTCGCTCGAAAGATCCTGCGCGCCGCGCGCGGCCTTGATGGGATCGAGATCGCCGATCAGGTCGGCCACGGTGACGTCCGGCGTGGCAAGTTTTTCCACGTAGCGTTCGTCGCGGGTCAGATACGCGATGGGCGTCGAGTCTCCGCGCTCGGCGACGAGATCGCGGCAGCGCTTGCAGATCGGCAAGTAAGGGTTGTCGCGGATTTCGCAGCCGGCGATGTAGGGAAGGCGTTCGTCAAGCAACGTGGTAAGCGCGCGCAGAATGCGGCTTTTCGCCTGTCCGCGCAGTCCGAGAAGAATGAAGTTCTGCCTGGAGAGAACCGCGTTGACGATTTGGGGCACGACTGAATCGTCGTAACCGACGATGCCGGGGAAAAGCGGCTCGCGAGTGCGCAGGCGGGCGATGAGATTCCGGCGCAATTCGTCTTTGACGCTGCGGGTTTTCAAACATGCTTCAGCAAAATGAGAACTAGTGCGCAGGTCCCCCAGCGTCAAGGGAAGAGTGTGGGCTGCAGGCATCGATTGAACTCCTCATGGGCCGGCAACTTTGGGGAAGACGGCGCGTACAGAGTAGACGTGCGTGGAACCAAAACCGGTTGAAGGGGCTTGCGACGGCTGGAATGCCCGCTTTGGAGTCAACGAGGCATTGACCGTATCGCATTGTGCGAGAGCGCAATGAGTGCAGACCCGAATGCCGTGGTACTTCCGCAAGACTCGGCCGCACGACTTGGCCGTTGGGCGCTGCCTTAAAACTGTCTCTGCTGGCAGTATGCTCCCGTTTGCGGCGTGCGCCAAGTGTGGTGTGCAAAACGGGGCACGTAATGCCTTGGGGCTTCCGACGATCTGAAAGCTTGAGAGTGGAATTTGGGCTCGATTCTGAAGATTCGTTGATCCGCCGGACTTTCTTGAAGCGCCAAGAGAATTGAGTTTTCGCGGGTGTTGACCGCCGTCGCTGGCAAGTGAGCGGAGTCTTCAGCTATTCTGCAATCTCGGCCAGAGATCACGTGAAAACATACCCCATGCGCATAACTCATATAGTTTTGATTGTCGCAGTCCTTTCTTCGCCCGCGGTATTCTGCGCGGCGCAGGTGTCTTGGGCATCGTCGCAGACGCAAACATCTCCGGCGGAAACGGCCTCCTCGAAGCCGACCGATCCAGCGACACCAGCGCCTCCACCCGCGGTCGCGGCCCCGGTAATTCCGTCGGCGTCGTCCATTTTGCAGCCTTCTCTTGATACGGTGCAGCAGACGCTTGCGGGGCTAAACACAGCGCGGTGGAAGCGGGGCTCGGTGCGCGACGAGGCAAGCGCGGACATCAACTCGATTGCGCAGGACATGCAGACGCACATCGGCCCGCTGCTGAAGGACGCAGATGCAGCGCCGGGAACGCTGAGCAAGACGCTGCCGGTGTTGCGGCATCTGGATGCGCTGTACGACGTGCTGCTGCGCGTGGTGGAGGCGGCGCGGATGGCCGCTCCCGACGACCAGGCGAATGCGCTGCGACAGACTCTGGCCAACCTGAATACCGCACGCCTGGCTCTGGATGACAGCATGGAGACGGCAGCAGGGTCGCAGGAGAAGCAACTGGTGGATCTGCGCGTGACCGTGCAGAAGCAGGCGGCGTTCAAGTGTCCTGCGCCACCGCCCGCGCCGGTGTGCCCCGCGCCTGCGAAAAAACCTGTGAAGCGGAAACCGAAACCGCCGGCAGCAGCCACACCGGGGACTACGCCGCAGTCGACACCACAGAAACCGGCGACGACCCCGGCGAACGGGACGCCGCCAAAGACGGGGCCGTGAGGGAAAGCCTGTTCTGACCGCTGGAATCAATGGGACAAACACTATGCGCAGGCTGACTTTTTCTCTCTATCTTCTGGCGATTTCAACTGCCCTTGGGTCCGCACAACAGTACGATCTTGTGCTCGCAGGCGGACGCGTCATGGACCCGGAAACCGGCATGGATGCGGTACGAAATGTTGGCATCCGCGACGGAAGGATTGTCCGCATTACGTCCGAGGCGCTGAACGGACACCGTGTCATCCAAGCAAATGGGCTGGTGGTTGCACCTGGATTTATCGATCTGCATCAGCATGCGCAGAATCTGGCAAGCCAGCGCGTGAAAGCACTGGATGGGGTGACGACCGCGCTCGAAATGGAAATCGGCGCGCCCGACGTCGCCGATTTCTTGAAAGCGAAAGAAGGCCAATCGCTAATCCACTATGGCACTTCGGCCAGCCAGGTGGCAGCGCGCTCTCTCGCGTTCGGCACGCCGCTGCCGGCTGGGACCATCCTGCCGAAGACCGGACCGGCGACCGACCAGCACGCCACGCCTGAGCAAATTGAGACGATGCTGCAACGCTTGCGCGAGGAACTGGACGCGGGCGGACTGGCCGTTGGCATGGGCATCCAGTACACACCGGGAGCCACGCGGTCGGAGGTAATCGACGTGTTCCGTCTTGCTGCCGAGCGGGGCCTGCCCGTCTACACGCATGTGCGCAGCGCTGGGCGCGCTGAACCCGGCTCTGCCATTGAATCGGTCGGCGAAGTGATCGGAGCCGCCGCTATCACGGGCGCACCGCTGCACATCGTGCACCTGAACAGCTCTTGCGCGCTGGACTCGATCGAGTGCCTTGCCATGATTGAAGGAGCGCGCGCCCGCGGCCTCGACGTAACCACGGAGGCGTATCCCTACATCGCGGGCATGACCGCCATCAACTCGGCAGTCTTCAGCCCGGGCTGGCAGGAAAGACTGGGCATTAGTTACGACAAGATCATGCTCCCCGACACAGGAGAGCGCCTGACCAAGGAACGTTTCGATGAGTTGCACAACTCGAGCGCAACGCACTTCGTGGTTATTTTCAGTAATACGCAGGAACTCGTGGACAAAGTGATCCAGCATCCCCTGGTGATGATCGCCAGCGACGGTCTCGAAGGGCATCCCCGCAACGCGGGAACTTATTCACGCGTGTTGGCTCAATACGTGCGCGAAAAGGGATCGATCACGTTGATGGATGCGTTGCGCAAAATGAGCCTGATGCCGGCGCAGATGCTGGAGCGCTCGACGCCTGCGGCCCGGCAGAAGGGCAGATTGCAAGAGGGCTGCGACGCCGACATCGTGGTGTTCGATCCCGCGACGATCAGTGACCGCGCAACTTTTGAGAAGCCCATGGAGCCGAGCGTGGGAGTGCGGTATTTGGTGATTGCAGGCACGGTGCTGGTAGATGAAGGCAAGATCGTGCCGAATGTTTTTCCGGGGCGTGCTTTGCTGGGTCCGGGAAAGCACTCGGCATGGCACGAGTAAATCTCTGAGCGGGTAATTTCGCGTATTTAGGTTCGTACTTCCCCACCCTTTCGCCAACGCCCCACAGACGAAGACCTGTCTGTGGGGGCCCTGGAAAAAGCGAAAGGATGGGGCTCGGAGAAACTACATGCACAAGCGGGAGAATCTTAGTGGGAATCGCCGTCGTGATCGAGATCGCCGGCTTGCGATGCTTTCTGAGCGGCTGGGCTGAGGGTAACGGTGTCTGTGGGCGCGGGCGCAGGAGATGACTTCGACGAGGCGGGTGCAGGAGTTGCTGTTTGAACTTCGGACAGGCTCGCCGCGTGAGCGGCAGGATTGATGGCAGACAGGGTCATAGACTTCCTCCACGTGCCCTATCGGCAGATCACGACTGCATATCTATCAGTTTGCCGATGAACTTCTCGTCATCTACTGGGGATGAATTTCTCGTCATCTTCAACCTGCGCGGCGGGCTGTTTCCAGTGGGCTTTGAGCTTCGATACAACCTATGTAGGCGCCGGCGATGCTATCTGGCAGCGTTCGTTTTCAATTCCAGCGCTTCAATCCCTCATATTTCTGTTGATACGGATTGCGACCCTCCTTCGAATCCTGCGAAGAAGGCCTGCTACTTGCGAGAACATGGTTTGTTGGGATGCGGAATCGAGGGAACCTTTGGCGCAGAAGACCATATCGAGGGAATCGTCGGCGATTCAAGGCTTGCTGGCAAAGGCAATCCGGGAGCATCAGGCCGGTAAGCTGGAGGAAGCGAAGCAACTTTACCTCCAGGTGCTGGCGATTGACGTGAAGCATGCGAAGAGCCTTTACGGCTTGGGACTAATCGCGCACCAGTTTGGCAACCTCGACGTGGCGGCGAGCATGATGCGACGAGCGATTGCAGTCAGCCCCGACGATGCCGCGTACCACGCGAGCCTTGGCGCAGTTCTGCTGGATCAGAGAAAGCCGGACGAGGCGGTCGCGGAATATCGACAGGTTCTGAGGCTCAAGCCGGACAGCGAGGAAGCGCACTTCAATCTTGCAAAAATCTTTCTCGATCAGTGGAAACTCAAAGAGGCAAGGCCCCACATGGAACGGGCCCTTGCACTCAAGCCCGACTCGGCTGAAACCCACATCAACATGGGCATCCTGCTTGCGCGGGAAGGCAAGCCGGAAGAAGCGAGGGTCTGCTATGAGCGCACTCTTGTGCTCAATCCGGATTCCGTGGAGGCCCTCTGCAACCTGGGCAATCTCTTTTGCGCCAGGGGAAAGCTCGACGAAGCCAGGGCATGCTTTGAGCGTGCCATCTCGCTCAGTCCTGGTGTTGCCGAAGTGCATAACAATCTCGGTGTCGTTTTTCGCGACCTGGGAATGTTCGACGAGGCGCAGGCCTGCCATGAACGAGCGCTCGCGCTCAAGCCGGACTACGCCGATGCGCAGAACAACCTGGGAATTATTTTTTGGGACCAGGGCAAGATGGATGATTCTGCTGCCTCGCATGAACGCGCACTGGCGCTCAATCCCGGCTATTCCGAGGCATACAACAATCTGGGAAATACGCGGCGTAGCCAGGGAAGGCTGGAAGAAGCGCGAATGTGCCATGAGCGAGCGCTGGCCCTGAATCCCGATAACGTCGAAGCGAAGTGGAATCTCAGCCTGGTCGAGTTACTCACGGGAGATTTCGCCGCGGGGTGGCGCGATTACGAGATCCGCACCAGAAGAAAGAATGCACCGCGAATTTTTCCAGAACCCCTATGGCGCGGGGAACCGCTGAACGGCGCGCGGATCTTGCTTCATGCGGAACAGGGATTGGGCGATACGCTGCAGTTCCTCCGCTACCTGCCCTTGGTGAAGGATGCCGGAGGCACGGTGATTCTCGATGTGCAGAGGAGTCTTGTGCGCCTGGTTGCGGAACTGCCCGGCGTCGCAGCGTTGGTGGCAACGGGAGATCCTCTTCCGCCCTTCGATTGGCACTGTCCGCTGATGAGCCTGCCTGCGGCATTTCAGACGTCAATCGAATCGATTCCTGCGCAGGTTCCGTATCTCCACGTTCCAGCAGAAGCAAAGAAAAATGCCGAGAGCCTCAAGTGGCCAGAGGATGGCTTGCGTGTGGGCCTGGTGTGGAGCGGCAATCCCTTGTTCCCCGAAGATCGGCTTCGTTCCATCTCTCTTTCAGGTTTCGAGGCTTTGCTTGCTCTTCATGGCGTGCGCTTCTTTTCTCTGCAGATGGATCCAGCTGCGTCGCAACTCGCCGAGGTTGGGGCGCCGGTGATCGATCTCGAGGCCACGATCGGCGACATGGCCGACACGGCGGCGCTGATTGAAAAGCTGGACTTGGTCATCACGGTGGACACCGCAGTGGCACATCTCGCCGGTGCACTGGGGAAACCGGTGTGGGTGCTGCTTCCTTTCGCGCCCGACTGGCGCTGGCTGATGGAACGCGCGGACAGCCCGTGGTATCCGACGATGCGCTTATTCCGGCAGCCGAAGTTTGGCGACTGGCCCTCGGTCCTTGAGCGAGTTCGCGGTGAGCTTGCAGTGCTCGCCGGCGAGAATTGCGTTCCGAATGCAGCGCGGATTGGGGCATCCTCTTCGCATCGGGATCGTCCTTAAACCGAGCCCCTCTCGACGCCCATTTGGGTTGGACGTCATGCGCCAGTCGGCGCATCGCGGGCCCTGGCAGATGTGGGCCGTTCGCTGGACGGCGTGGCACCGGAAAGACCACGGTTCCCCCTGTTGGGACTGGGGGCTGAATCGGAGGATGGATCGCCGGCAATGCAGGCCGCGGCGCATTCGATTCCGCATTTCTGAGCAGAATCGCCATTCCAAGTGCGCCATCCATGCGGCTCTCGACCAACAACGCGTGGGCCTGGGTGAGGAACTCCGTGTGATGTTCGAAGTGTTTGCTGGCTGCCTGAAATGTGTGCACCACGTGGTCGGTTGAAAGACCGTCCCGATGGAAGCCGGCAACACCAATCAGCAGACCTTTGATCAAGGCAAATTGCGCGGTCAGTAAAGCAAACTCCCGGCTCATCGAGGGCGCAGAGCCATTGCGTGCCCAGTCGCGGCCAAAGGGAAATCGGCATCGGAAGATGGTATTGATCAGATAGTTTTCCAGGATGTAGGGGTGCCTCTCAAAGAACGGCGCAAAGTGATAGTCATGCGCCTCCGCATAACAGGCAGTGAGTGATTCCAAGGTTGCTGTTGGACCGTTCCCGATGCCCTGCGTGAATGCCTGAATACATTCGAGGAAGCGCGGACGGAGGTTGGAGCGGTGCAGCAGCATCCCCGCCAGGCGCAGCACCACATCCAGCTGCTGCGCGTGGTCCACCGGCAGAGTCTCCATGGAGGCCTGCAGATTTCGCGAGGCGACAGCGGCAGCAAAGTCGTCCAGGAGCTGAGGGACACTTTTCCCGAGATCGCCGGGGGCGATTGCATCGAACCTGCTACTGAACAGACCGACTAAAAACAGGCGCTGCCAGAGCGGGTAAACGCGATTTCGCACCAGTGCCAACGCAAAATCCCGGATCGTCCAGAAGTGCGGCAGCCATGTGTCATCGCCTGATGCGGTCTCTTCGCGCGTCGGCGATTCGTCGATCTCCACAAAGCTCATAGCCAACTGCGGGCGCAGAAGTACAAGTCGTGCGGCCTCAGGGCAAGAGAGGGAGAGCGCTTTTTCCGTCAAGCCGCCGATCGACGAAACAATACGAGGATAGGTCGCGCACATGTGGGATAGAAATGCCTTGCCGTGTTCGGATTGCATTCGGCAAAGCCCGTCTGCGGAGAGCAGAGGACAATTGCGATCCGCATTCATGCGGATCTGGGCGAAGGCCGACACTGCCGAACCACCCTTTGCGCTTGTTTCCTCCGATATCCGCAGAATGTTTTCGTCCACAATCGTGCGCAGTGGTCCGGCGGGCAGGGCCTTGTACTTCTCAAAGGTGGACTGATCGACGTGAATGGTCCACTCCTCGCAGCAAGAGTCTTCGCAGGCTGGGCCGATGCAACGGAAGCTCTCCGAATACTCGGGTTTGAGAAGCGCGGTCGATCGCACGCGGAGCTCCTGGTAACGACAGAGGACGCAGAGAACAAATACGCCCGCTTCGTTCTGGATCTGTCCGGAAACGATGCACACGGAAGGCATTTCTCAGCAGAAAATAATTAGAAGGCTTTCAGAAAGCGATCTTTCGCAGAGACGGGTACGACGATTTGTGAGTCCCGCGATCGTTGCAAGGAGCTGCTTTGACAAACCGCCGTCAGGACTCTATTCTTTGTTCCGAGCAAACGTTTACTCAATTGCGATGAACGGACGAGCGATTGGCCGTCGCAGAGCATTGCGCGCGCGGTTCGCACCACAGAAAGAGGATGCCGTATGAAGACCGTTTCACGCAGGGGATTTCTTAAAAAGGCGAGTGAGGCCGGCCTGGCCGTGGCTGCGAGTTCCGCGTTGGGCAGATTCGGCGTGGGTCAGAGTGCTCCAAGTGCGACGCGCGTCATTATCGATTCCAATCGCCAGATTGCACCCATCGATCGCCACCTCTTCGGCTCCTTTCTCGAGCATCTCGGGCGCGCTATCTACGAAGGCATCTACGATCCTAAGTCGAAATTCGCCGACAGCAACGGATTCCGTACCGACGTGATGAAGGAAGTCCACGACCTGGGAGTTCCAATTGTTCGTTATCCCGGCGGCAACTTCGTTTCCGGCTATCACTGGCTGGATGGGGTGGGTCCGAAGAAGGACCGGCCCACGGTTCTCGACCGCGCGTGGAACACGCTCGAGACGAATCAATTCGGCACCAACGAATTCATCACGTGGGCTCGCCAGGTGGGCACCGAGCCGCTGTTCGGACTCAACTTCGGAACCGCATCGGCGGAGGACGCCGCTGCACTGGTCGAATACTGCAATGTACCGAAGGGAACGAAATGGAGCGAGTTGCGGCGCGCGCATGGATATGAGCAACCGCACAACGTGAAGTACTGGTGCGTGGGCAACGAGATGGACGGGCCTTGGCAGATCGGGCACATGCCGGCGCGGGAATATGGAATCAAAGCCACCGACGCCGCGCGGCAAATGCGCGCTCTCGATCCCACGATCAAGCTGGTTGCCTGCGGCTCGAGCGGGCCCTTCATGCCCACGTATATCGACTGGGATCGCACGGTGCTCGAAGAGTGCTATGAAGTCGTCGATGGAATTTCTCTGCACCGCTATTGGGGAAACACCGAAGAGACGAACCACCAGAGCTCGACCTATTTGGCTATGAACCTGGCGATGGACCGCCAGATCGAGGAGATCGTCGCCGTGTGCGACACGGTGCGCGCACGCAATCGATCGAGCAAGCAGCTGTTTCTGTCCTTCGACGAATGGAACGTGTGGTATCGCGCGCGCAGCGGCGACGCTACCGACGGGCACGGAAAAGCAGCGCCGCATCTATTGGAAGAACCCTACAACCTGGAAGACGCTCTGCTCGTCGGCGGCTTGGCAAATTCGCTGATCAGGCATTCGGACCGTGTGAAGTTGGCGTGCCTTGCGCAGCTCGTGAACGTGATTGCGCCGATCATGACCAACGAGAACGGCATCCTGCGAAATACAATCTACTACCCCTATTCATGGGCGCTCAAATACGCGCACGGCCGCGCTTTAAGCATTGCACCAGAAGGTCCGAGCTATGAAGTTGCTTCCCTCGGTCGCCCCATCGAAAGCATCGGCCTGCCTGCGCCGGGGTTCGGAGACGTACAGTATCTCGACGTGGTGGCTGTTCTCGATGACGAAAAGAAAGCCGCCAACCTCTTCGTGCTGAATCGGGATCTTGAAAAAGCGCAGGAACTGGAGATTACCTGGCACGATCTGACACCCAAAAGCGTGACGGCATTCGAAACGATTACTGGAGCTGACTTGAAAGCCGTGAACACCTTTGATGATCCAAAGCGCGTGGTGCCGCAGACGCTGGAAAATCCCACGGTTGGCTCGAAGATGACATTGAAACTCCCGGCGCGGTCTTACTCGGTGCTGTCGCTCGCCCTGTGATGGTTGTGCACTCAGGCTCGTCAAGGAAAGGACTATGATGGACTGATTCCACCTGCTTGAAGAAGATGGTTCGTTTCCAGTCTATTCTTTCGCTGCTTTCGATCGGCATCGGCGTATTGCCCGTGACCGGCGCTGCCCAGGATCATCCAATCGCGATTCTAAATGTGCACACCGGCGCTGCGGCACTTCGGCAGCAAGGGCGCTTAACGATTCTGGACATCGAATTCCGTCCGGGGCACACGCACCACATTGCTCTGACCCATCCAGCGATTCCCGCCAGGGAACCGATGCCCCGTACGCAGCCCAATGGATCGCGGAGAGTCCCGATCACTTCCTGATCTTCACGGACACATTCGCCTCTGACCTTGGAGACACGAAAGGCCATTGCGCTGCCAGCAAGACTGGCGAACGTTTTGTCCATGTGGTCGCCCTTGGAGCGATTCCGCACGAGACTTTATCGGTCCTGGCTGGCAGCTGCCTTCTCGATGTGGAACCGGCCTCGGGCAGTCCCGAGTGGATCGCCAAGAAAGATTCCACCGGGTTCGTCGGGCGACTGCGGCTACGGTTTGAGGGGAACACGCAGCCAACCGCGGCGTACTATGTCGCACCGGATGGATCGGTGACCCGCCCGGATATCTATCCGGATTCTCCGAAGACTCGGTGATTCTGTTTCAGACCTTGACGAGCTGAGCGGTCAGCGTCACGACGGCTTCAACGCAATCTCCCCGCCCCTCAGTCCATTGACAGACTCAGCTGGTGCCGCACGTCGGCGCCGCGAATCCAGAAGATGACATCGGTCGCGATGTTGGAGGCATGGTCTGCGATGCGTTCCAGGCTGCGCGAGACCATCAGGCCGTTCATCGCCTGCTGCGTATACATGGGCCGCTCCTGGATGAGCTTGAGCAGGTCGGCGTGGGCACGCCGGTTCATGCGGTCGATCTCGTCGTCCATTTCGCGCACCGTGTCCGCGAGCCGCGCGTCGCCTTCGAGCAACGACTGGATGGCGGTGCGGATCATCCTGCCGGAATATTCGCCCATGGCAGCGTAATCCACCGGTAGCTCAACCTCTTCGCTCTTGATAATGTCGCGGGTACGGCGCGAAATGCCCATCGACTGGTCGCCGATGCGCTCCAGGTCGCCGTTGATCTTGATGACGGCAAGGATGAAGCGCAGATCGATGGCCATCGGCTGCTCCTTGGCCAGCAGCTCATACGCCATTTCGTCCAGTTCCCGCTGTGCAGTGTTAATTGCCGTTTCGTTCTGCTTTACATACTGGCAGAGGCCCTGATCCCGATTCAGATAGGCGTCCACCGCGGACTCAACCGCCAGCTGGGCAAGCGCAGCCATGGCCAGTAGCTTGTCCTTGAGTTCGGCGAGTTGAAGTTGAAAATGAATACGCGGCACGACGCAGTTCTCCTAACAATGATTGTGCACTATGAAATGTTACGCGTCTGCAAATTTCCCTGAAAGCAGGTCCTTCGGTATACACCAAAGGAACCATTCTCGCAGTGAGTCCGGCACTTGGGGGCCAAGCGGGTTGCGGGCCGCTCTTTAGCCAAGTCGACTGAAGTAGGCTCGGCGATACAATGGCGCAGGATGAAACCAGCCATCGCGAAATCTAAAACCGGAAGGACTGCAGGCGTCTCAGCCGGCCTGGGAACCATGACAAGCCGTGGCGGGAATTTGTTTTCCAAATCCGTAGCAATTGCTGCAGCAACGCTGCTGCTTGCGATGGCAGGCGTTTTGGGATGCCGCCGTTCCGGGCCGCCCGTTGAGAGCGAAGGCCCCGATTCGCTTGGGCTCACCAGCTCGGATATTCGAGACGGGCAGCAGATTCCTGATAAGTTCACGTGCAACGGCGCGAATATTTCTCCGGCGCTGGGCTGGAGTACACCTCCGGCCGCAACCAGAAGCTTCGCACTGATTCTGAATGATCGCAACGCGCCGTTGGGTTCTTTCGTGCACTGGGTGATCTTCGATATGCCGGCAACGACCCTGGCCCTCGATGGATCGGTGCCGGCCGTCGGTCAGCTTGCCAATGGCGCGCGCCAGGGCCGCAATGACTTCGACAATTTCGGCTATGGCGGTCCGTGCCCCGGCCACTCCGAGCATCATTACGTGTTCATGTTGTTTGCGCTGGATACAAAGCTGAATCTGCCCGCAGGCGCGACGCGCGCACAACTGGACGACGCCATGAAAGGCCACGTGCTTGCGCGCGGCAAGTTCGAAGCCCGGTTCCATCGTTAGCGAACCTCTAGAGACTTGGTCGAAGAGTGATTCGGCCTGAAGTCAACAGTTGAGCCAAGGGTCACTTATCCGGAAATGCGACTATTCGGCCGAGCGGCGAGAAGCCTGTTCTAACCAGGCCTTCGCCGCCAGCCTCAGATGTATCTCGCGCATGACGATCGTCAAAAGGTCAACTTCCTATTTCGCCTGTACCAGCCCCGCAATAACCGCAGCAAGTTTATCGAGTATCTGGATCCAGCCCTCCATTTGACCGCTATTTTTCGCGCTCTCCATGGGTTCATTTCCAATGAAGGTAAGTTTCGTCTGGCCGTTTCCGAGATCCTCAAAGATGGTCACGTCGTACGCACCGTCTATAGCCTC
>Ga0302326_10017613_pt1 | contig 14890 bp, 15 predicted proteins | sample Palsa_T0_3_FD_202264 | JGI IMG/M metagenome (GOLD analysis project Ga0302326, IMG submission 202264) | Peat permafrost microbial communities from Stordalen Mire near Abisko, Sweden - Palsa_T0_3 | ecosystem: Environmental > Terrestrial > Soil > Palsa > Peat permafrost | place: Sweden: Abisko... | reverse complement strand
CCAGCGTGAAGCGGGGATGATCGAGCCGCTGTATCTGATGCCGTGGTCGACGATGTTCCCGTTAGGTATTTCGGCGGCGACCATCGGCATCGCCGAGGGAGCGCTGGCGGCACACCTGGACTATCAGCGGGCGCGTGTCGGCGCCACTGGAACCGCAATCAAGGATGACCCCTACGTCATGTACGCCGTCGGCGAGGCCGCGGCCGACATCAACGCTGCCCGCCAAGAATTGCTGGCCAACGCCGACCGCATCTACGACATGGTCGCTGCGGGCAAGGAGGTGTCGTTCGCCGACCGGGCCGCGGGCCGCCGCACCCAGGTTCGTGCGGTTTGGCGCGCGGTGTCGGCGGTTGACGACATCTTCGCCCGCTCCGGCGGTAACGCGGCGCGGATGGACAAGCCGCTCCAGCGGTATTGGCGTGACGTGCACGTCGGCCAAATGCACGCCATCCATGTCCCCGGCACTACCTACCACGCGGCAGCGCTGAGTTCATTGGGTGTCGATCCACCCGACGGTCCGCTGCGCGGACTGATCTAGGAGGCAAGCGTGAGCGACCTGAAAAGCCTTGGCTACATTACAATTTCGACCAATGATATCGACCGCTGGCGGCGATTCGCGTTCGGCGTCCTGGGATTCGCCGAAGGCAAGGGACCTGACCCGTCGGCGCTCTATCTGCGGATGGATGAGCGGGCGGCCCGGCTCATCGTGGTACCCGGTGAGACCGATCGAGTGCTCACCGTGGGCTGGGAAGTGCGCGACCACCCGGCGCTGCAGCGCGTCAAAGCAGCCCTCGACGGTGCCGGAGTGCCCTTCAAGCAGCTGTCCGTCGACGAGGCCGAGACGCGGCGGGTGGAAGAGGTGATCACCTTCGAAGACCCGGCCGGCAACGCAGTCGAGGTCTTCCACAGTGCGGTGCTCGACCACAGCCCGGTGATCACCCCGTTCGGTGCGAGATTCGTCACCCGCGATCAGGGCATGGGCCATGTCGTCGTACCGGCCACCGATCCCGACGGGCTGTTCGATTTCTACACCGACGTATTGGGTTTCCGTTCTCGCGGTGCGTTTCGGGTGCCATTGCCGAAAGAGTTCGGCCCGGTGCGGGTTCGCTTCCTCGGCATTAACGAACGGCATCACAGCCTGGCGGTGGTTCCCGCCGCGCACCAGCGCGACCCACGCCTGGTCCACATCATGGTCGAGGTCGACAGCCTGGACGCCGTGGGCCAGGCACTGGACCGCGTGAACGCAGAGGGTTTCCAGTTGTCCTCCACCCTGGGGCGCCATACCAATGACAAGATGGTGTCGTTCTATGTCCGCGCGCCCGGGGATTGGGATATCGAATTCGGCACAGACGGCATGAGGGTCGACGAAACCTATTACACCGCAGAGGAAATCACGGCAGACAGCTACTGGGGCCATCAGTGGGTCGGTGAGATGCCCGCGGCGATGCAGCCGTGAGCGCCGATTTTGACGTCACGCCGGTCCCGGCCTCCACGGTGAGCTCGTGGGACGACGAGGCCGACGTAGTCATCGCCGGCTACGGAATCGCCGGAGCCGCAGCGGCGGTCGAAGCGGCCCGCGCCGGCGCCGACGTCCTGGTCGTCGAACGCACAGGGTCCTGGGGTGGGGCGGCCGCGATGGCGGGTGGGTTCATCTATCTCGGTGGCGGCACCGCGCTACAAAAGGCCTGCGGTTTCAGCGATTCCGTGGACAATATGACGTCCTTCCTCAATGTCGCGATGGGGCCGGGCGCCGACGAGAAGCGGATCGCCGATTACTGTGCAGGCAGCGTCGCTCATTTCGACTGGCTCGTCGACTGCGGGGTTCCGTTCAAACCGGAGTTCTTCTCCGAGCCCGGCTGGGAACCGATGGGCGACCAAGGCCTGATGTACAGCGGCGGGGAAAATTCTTACCCGTTCAATACGATTGCCACCCCGGCTCCGCGCGGGCATGTGCCGCAGATGTCCAACAAGAAGCAGGGCGAAGCCAGCGCCGGCTACATGCTGATGAAGCCGCTCGTCGAGACGGCGACGACGGCCGGCGTGCGGGCGCTCTACGACGTGCGGGTCGGCAGCCTGATCGTCGAGTCGGACGGCAGGGTGGTCGGTATCCGCGCCCGCCGCTACGGCAGCGACCTGACCATCCGCGCGCGCAAAGGCGTGATGCTGGCCATGGGCAGCTTCGCCTACAACGAGGCGATGGTGGCGCAGTACGCGCCACGGATCGCTGGACGCCCGGCCGCCTCCATCGAGCAGCATGACGGCCGGGGGATCCAGATGGCGCAGGCACTAGGCGCCGATCTGGCCCACATGGACGCCACCGAAGTTGCGATCTTCATCGACCCCCAGCAACTGGTACGCGGCATCCTGGTCAACGCGCGCGGTCAACGCTATGTCGCCGAAGACACCTACCCGGGCCGGGTCGGGCAGCTCACGCTGTACCACCAAGACAACACCGCCTACCTGATCATCGACGGCGATGCCCAGGACGAGGCGATGGCCTCGTGGTCGCCGCAACTCATGCTGCGCCCGCCGACATGGGTGGCCGACAGCGTTGCCGACCTGGAGCGAGACATCAGCCTGGCGCCCGGCTCACTGCAAGCGACGGTGGCCGCCTACAACGACGGCGCGGCGCGCGGCGAAGATCCGCTGCTGCACAAAAAGCCCGAGTGGTGCAAGCCGATCGGCACGCCGGTCGGCGCAATCGATCTGCGTGAGAGCACCGGCGGCTTCACCCTGGGCGGCCTGTGCACCACCCTGGATGGCGCGGTGTTGCACGTCAACGGAGAGCCCATCCCGGGGCTGTTCGCCGCGGGCCGGTCCACAGCCGGACTGGCCGCCTGGGGCTACGCCAGCGGCATCTCGCTTGGCGACGGCAGCTTTTACGGCCGCCGCGCAGGCCGATCAGCAAGCAAGGGCTGAGCTGCGCTGATCCGTCTCCGCCCCGGGAACGGCAACTTCGTCTGATGCCCAATTTTGGGTGCCTAGTGACAGCGGTCACAACGATGTGCTACAACGTCACTATGACTAATAGTCATATGCCACTCAGATATACCGGGTTTGGAGAACCGATGCCACAGACCGTTGAGACCGTTGAACCGGCCACCCCCAGCGCCGTCATCGACCGCATCTCCCTGGTCCTCGATGCTTTCGAGGGACCGGGACGGCTGACACTGGCCCAGATCGTCCGTCGCACCGGCCTGCCGCGATCGTCGGCGCATCGGATGCTCGAGCGCCTGGTCCAACTGCGCTGGCTGCGCCGTAGCGGTCGCGATTATGAGCTCGGCATGCGCTTGGTGGAGCTGGGCTCACTGGCGGTGCACCAGGACCGCCTGGTGCGCGCGGCGAGCCCACTGCTGGGCGAATTGCACCGCGCCACCGGGCTTGTCGTACACCTCGCGGTGCTGGACGGACCCGACGTCGTCTACCTCGAGAAGATCGGCGATCGGATGATGTCGGCGATCCCCACCCGAGTCGGCGGTCGGCAGCCCGCGCACTGCACTGCCGCCGGCAAGGCGATCCTGGCCTACCATGAGGAGGATGCCGCGGTGGATCTGCAGGCCCGCAAGACCAGGTACTCGATTTCCAGCAGTTCCCAACTTGCGGTCGAGCTGGCCAAGGTTCGGGCCCACGGCATCGCGTTCGAGCGCGAGGAGTCGCTGCTGGGATTCGGATGCGTCGCGGCGCCTATCGGAAGCCCCGGCGAGGCTGTAGCCGCCGTCTCGGTGTGCGGTCCGATGAGTCGGATGATGTTCGATCAGCGACTGACTGCCCCGGTGCGCATGACCGCGATGGGTATCTGGCGCAACGTCGAGGGCGGCCCCCAGCGGGTTGCACCCACCTTGCAGCCACTGCGGCCTTTGCCGCCCCGCCGTCCGGCGCCCCCGTCGCGACAGGCCTTGCAGTACGCGTGAACCTCGATCCACAGATCGCGACGCTGATCGAGACGCTGGACGCGGGTTTCCCGCCCGTCCACACCATGACCGGTGCGCAAGCCAGGGCAACCATTCGCTCGCGATTCGTGCCACCGCCCGAGCCCGAACCTGTTGCCGAGGTCCGCGACCAGACCATCCCCGGACCCGGCGGCGTCATTCCGGTTCGGATCTACCGGCCTGACCAGGCCGGTGCCCTGCCGATCCTCGTGTACGCACACGGCGGCGGTTTCGTGTTCTGTGATCTGGACAGCCATGACGGACTGTGCCGCGACTTCGCCAACCGTCTTGCCGCCGTGGTGGTCTCGGTCGACTACCGGCGTGCGCCGGAAAACCCCTGGCCCGCAGCTGCTTACGATGTCGAGGCGGCCACCCATTGGGTCGCCGATAACGCGTTGCAGTTTGGCGGGGATGCACGGCGCGTTGCGGTCGGTGGTGACAGCGCAGGAGGGAACCTGGCCGCCGTCACAGCGTTGATGGCACGCGATCGCGGCGGTCCTCCGATCGCAGCTCAGTTACTGCTCTATCCGGTGATCGCGGCCGACTTCGACAACGAGTCCTATCGGCTATTCGGCAAGGGCTTCTACAATCCCAAGCCGGCACTGCAGTGGTACTGGGACCAGTATGTGCCGGCTCCCGACGATCGGGAACATCCATACGTTTCGCCGCTGAAGGCGAACCTGGAGGGACTGCCGCCCGCGGTGGTGGTAGTCGCCGGCCACGATCCACTTCGTGACGAGGGCCTCGCTTACGCCGACGCGCTCGAAGCGGCGGGCGTGGTCACGGCGCGATGCCTTTTCGATGGGGGCATTCACGGGTTCATGACGATGCCGATGCTCGACATCGCACAACAGGCCCGGCAGCAGGCGTGCCTGGAGCTGGGTCGGCTGCTCGATTAAGGTCTCCCAATGGCCGGGAGTGCACCCGCCTGGGGTCTGGCCGGGTAGCTATGGTCAGGCTGTGGCTGACGGTCGGGTATTCATCATCGACAGGGTGCTGACGAGGCCCGGATGCACCAGGAAGTTCGTCGACACCTACCTTGCCGAGTACGCGCCCGGTGCCCTCGCCCGCGGCATGACGCTGTGCGACGTCCTCGTCAGTCCCCCGATCTGGTTCGAAGATCAATCCAATACCGTCACCATCACCTGGACGCTGCCCGGCGCCCAGGCATGGTGGGAGATGACGTGGAAGGGCCGGCCGGACCCAACGCTGGGCGAATGGTGGTGCCAGATCAGTGAACTGGTCGCGGAGCGGTCCCGCTCGGTCGCCGCTGCCGCCGACGACGTCGACGCGTTCTGCGATGTATAGCGTCACCAGACTCCTCGACATCGCAGACCAAGAGCGCGACCGCGTGCTGTCGTCCGTGCGTTCAGGAGCCGAAGCGACCCTCGCGCACCACCGCCTGGTCGAGCCGACGCTGCCGGGGTCACGTAACGGCGGTGACGTTCTGGTCCACCTGAGGTTCAATTACAGAAGTGAATGGCTCTCGGCTGCAGACGATTTCGCTGCTGTCTTGCAGGACCCGGCAATCAACCGAATCAACGGAGCCGCTTACCCGGGCACCCCAACGCCCACCGGCGGCGGCACGGGCACGGTGTACCGCACCCTGTTGGTGCGGGTGCTGCCCGATACGGACGCCGACACCGTCGCGCGCTTCGAAGACGAGCTGGCCTCGATGCCGCGCTACGTGCGGACCATCAAGGCGTGGCAGCTCAGTCGCGTCGACGACGCGATCGGGACGTCACCGTGGACGCACGTTTTCGAGCAGGAATTCAGTGACGTCGACGGACTGATGGGTCCCTACCTCATGCACCCGATCCATTGGGCCGTGGTGGACCGCTGGTTCGATCCGGAATGTCCCGACGTGATCATCCGGGATCGCTTGTGCCACAGCTTCTGTCACAGCGACGAATCTGTGCTGAGCTGACCGAAGTGCCGCTGGGAGCGGTGATAACAAGTGCTTATCACCGTCAAGTCTCGGCCTGCAGCGGCGGCAGTGCCCGCACGACCATCTGAATGCCGGCACGTAATGCTAATGGCAGACTGTCGAAGTCGCCTTGCTCCACCCAGTCAACGTAGGCCTGGCGGCAGATCTGGATGACCAGCTGGGCTGGCAGCGTGCTGATGAACGGGTCGGTACCGAGGTCGAAGCGAGAGGCGAGGAAGTCGGAGATGGGGTCGGCCAGATCGTGCCCCCAGTCCAGCTATCGGAGCCGGTACTGCGGATCGTTGATCACGAGCGCCATGAACTTCCGATCGATCTCGGGTTCGCCGCGCTTAGCAACCTCATTAGTGAAGGCCTCGACCAGGGTCTCCACGGTGTCACTCGTGCGCGGGGCGTGTTGGAGGACCTCGACGCTCAGGCCACCGAATTGACGGAAAAGTGGCATCACGACGTCTTCCCTGACCGGGAAGTGGCGGTGGAATGTGCGTGGCGCTATGCCTACCGCGTCGCAGATCCGCTCGACGGTCGCCGACGTCGATCCATCCGCGAGGAAGATGTCGCGCGCAGTCAGAGCGATCGCCATCCGGAGCTCTTCGGCACGCCGCTCGGTTAACGTCGGCCTGCTCGGCGTACTCACGTGAGACTCCTTCATTTGCCCATGTGGGCCTGGTCATCGTAACTGGTGCCGGATGCCGGATTGCGCACGCGCAGTGGACCGCTGAATCCAGCTGGCAGTAGATTCCCCTTGCCTTTGGGCAGGTAATGCGCTTACACCAATACCTGTCAGATTCTGCCAGTAATGCAGATTCTGCCACTCCCTGTCCAGCCCGAAAATTCCCGCTTTCGTCACCGTTCGGCTCTCTGGACACGCTGGCGGTGGGCCGCCCGGAGCGGTGGTGCGCCATAGCGGGGAGTCACCACACAGTTGCTGAAAGACGGAGGACCCCAAGTGGCAAGCGAATTGAACTACGACGATTGCACCCACGACTTCATGGGGAAGGTGGGAAACATCGAAGACTTCTCGCGGGACTTCCTACTCGGTTTGGCTCGCGTGTTCGAGGACACCTTGAACTTCGTGCCCTATGCCCACGTCAAGATCTATTCGGAGAAGGTCGGCATCAACGCCGCAATGGACGTTGCCGCTGAGGTGTCACGAGCCGTGCTGCGCCAGGTGATGCCAATGGGGCGCTACATCGCCCCTCCGGGGTGGGACTGGAAAAACGCCCAGTACCAGGCCATCCCTCTCGACGTGCAAACTGAGGATCTGACGAAAGAAGCCCTGATCCGGCTGGTCAAGACCTACTGGGATCAATATCTGAAGGGCCACAACTACTTCATCGACCAATGGACGAAGATCATCCCAGAAGAAGAAGTCTGGCTGGGCCTTCCAGATATGTACGAGCTCATCATCGATGACGAATACCCGAAGCTCGCCAAGGTGTTCAAGATCGAGCCCGTGCACGTCGTAGATTTCCTGAAACTGGCATGTTTGAGTATCGACGGCACCCTCGGCTACGGCGGCGATTACATCGTGTACAACCCGGATCACGTAGTACTCAACATGCGCCGCTGCGAGGTGTTGCAGAAGTACACGGACGAGGGCCTGTATCCGCCGGCGCGCGCTTGGATGAACTGCACGTTCGAGCAACGGATCTCGGCGCCGTTCTTCCCCGGCTGCAAGCTCGACATCAACCTACCGCCCAAGGACTTCAAATTTGCGCAGGGCGAGCCCTTCTGCGTCTGGACCTACACCCGCGGCGAACAGAACCACTCCGCTGCCGCTGCAGCACCCGATCCCCGAGCGAGTGCAATGAAGAAGATTCCCATCATGCCGGTGTCGTCGGGTGCCAAAGCTTCGACCTCGGCGTAGCTGCGAGAGAAATGGGACGGGTTGCGCCCCTGAGAGTCTGGGGCGTCAACACCCGGCAGACAGGATGTTCGGGTTCGCAGACGCGGGGGGCGGCAGCGGCGGCAGCTCCGACGAGCCGTCCAAGCTGTGCACGGGCAGCTGCTGCGACCACGGGTAGTGCAGGCTGAATGCCAGCAGGCCGGTGCGTTCGGCGGCCGGGAGATGGCACATCGCGAGCACGGTCTCGGCCAGGTACTCGACCGGCTCAGTCGGAAAGGCGTCCGGAATCAGCTGGGCTGCACCGGGAGTACGGATCGCCGTCGATGGGCCCACACAGTTGACCGCGATGTTGTCGTCGAGCAGTTCGGCCGCCACCCCCTGGGTGAAGCGATGCAACGCGGCCTTACACGACGCGTAGATGACGTCGCCGGAGGTCTTGTTGTATTCCCGGTACGGCCGCACCGGAGCCACGCCGGTGACCGATCCGATGTTCACGATCCAGCCGCCACCCTGCTTGCGCATATGCGGCGTTGCGGCCTTGGTCAGGACGAACGGCGTCCGCAGGTAATGCTCGATGGTTCGGTCGAAGGTTTCCAGCGACATGTCTTCGACCAACGCGTAGTCGGCGAAACCGGCATTGTTGACCAGGATGTCGATGCGGCCGGCACGGTCCAGCACCGCATCCACCAAATCGCAGCGCGCCTCTGCGTCCTCGAGATCGGCGGCCAGCCCGAACGCCGAGCCGCCGGCCTCCTCGATCAGTGCGATGGTTTCGTCGATGGTGCCGGGCAGCGCCACGGTACTCCCGGCCCGGGTTGATTGTGACGCTGAGTAGGCACGTGCGGTCACCGCGACGGTCGCGCCTTCTGCGGCCAGCCGTTGGGCGATGGCGCGTCCGATGCCCCGACTGCTGCCGGTTACCAAAGCTATTTTCCCGGTGAGTAATCGGTTCATCGCAGCGTGAAATCCTCTTCGATCGGCGCCCGATGCTGCTGCCAGACGTCGACCAACCGATACGGTGTGGCGACCACCACCCGGCCCGAACCTGACCGGTAATAGGTGTGCGCGTTCGGTGTGTGGCACCACACCGTGCGACTCATCGCCTCGTCGATCTCGGCAACGTAGTCCTCGTAGGCCCGTTGGGTGACCTCCATGGTGGTGGCGCCACGCAGGGCCATCAATTGCAGGCATTCGATGATGTAGTGCGCGAGCACCTCCATCGAGAAGTTCGCGCCTGCACCGTGACCGGGGCTGTAGTTCGGCGCCGACATGGTGAACAGGTTGGGAAACCCGGGAACCGTTCCGCCGCGGTAGGCACGCGGGCTGTCGCCCCACTCGTCGGCCAGCCTCTTACCGCCGCGGCCGCGGATGTCGACTGTGGACAGGAAGTCGAGGTAGTAGCCGGTGGCATAGACGATGACATCAAGGTCAATCTGCCGACCATCCTGGGTGACAATGCCTTTCGCGTTGACCTCCGCCGGCTCGTTGGCCTCCACGTCGACGTGGTCGCGCGTCAACGCTGCGTAGTACCCGCCCGGATCGCGGATGATCCGCTTGCCGTATGGCGCGAAGTCCGGAGTGACCTTCTTGGCCAGCTCGGTGTCTTTGCCGAACGTCTCCTGGATGTAGCGCAGACACATCTGCAGCAGAACATCGTTGGCCGCAGAGATGGACAGGTGGTCCCTGGCCCACTCCGGGTCCTGCAAAATGACCGGGTAGTTGTTGTCCGCCGTGCCCCAATACGACTTCAGCCGAATCCAATTCGCGTAGTACGGCAGGTGCCGCCCGAGGTAGCGCCGATGCGCCGGCACGTCGTCGGTCAGCCGTTTGCGGGGCGCCACCCAGTGCGGCTGACGCTGGAACACCGTCAGGTGCTCCACCTGATCGACGCACGCGTCGACGATCTGGACGGCGGTGCAGCCGGCCCCGATGACCGCCACCCTCTTACCGGAGAGATCTAGCGACGGATCCCACAACGCCGAATGAATGCTGTTGCCCGCGAATCTGTCCCGGCCCTTGACATCAGGCCGGCGTGGGCGGTTGAGGTAGCCGGCCGCAGTGACCACGACGCTGGCGTAGCTGATGTCGCGCTGTCCGTCGGCGGTCGTCCAGTGGATCTGCCACTGCTTGCGCTCGTCGTCCCACCACAGCGCCTCGACCTCGGTACGAAACCGGGTGTGCTTGCGCAGCTTGTGTTTGTCGGCCAGCGCCACAAGGTAGGCCTGATACTCCGCGCCCTGCGGATAGTAGCTACTCCAGTGCGGGTTCACCTCACGCGACAGCGAGTAGTACGCCGACGGCGTGTCGACGCCGATGCCGGGGTATGTGGTGGTCAGCCAAGTCCCGCCTACCTCCGCGTTGCGGTCGAAGATCTCGTACCCAACACCAGCGTCGGCGGCGGCGAGCGCGACGCTGATCCCGGCGATGCCGGCACCGACGATGGCGATTTTCACGGTGCCCGGGATCTGCACGGTTCGCGGCAACGTCGGCTGCGACTGCTGGAAGCCACCCTGCTCGAGCAGCAGGTCCACCTGCTCATCGTCCACCTCTGAGCCCAGTGCTATCGGCAGCAGTCGGGCGAAGAACTCACGGTCGTCGGCGGGCAGGGCGTCCGGGCGTCGGGGCTCGCCGGACGCGTCGATGATGGCGGTCACCAGCGCCTCGGCCGTATCGGGGTCGGTGACCCCGGCCCGCTCGGGTGGGTCGGGAATGTGGGAGATCTTGGGCCCGTAGATGGCGATCACCGATGGGTCGCCGGTGAGCTGAGCCAGCACCGCCACCAGCACGCCGGGGTCAGCCTGTCGCAGGTTGTCTCGCAGTTCGGCGGGGTCAGGAGGGGCGGGGCCGGAGGGCGATGCCGATTCCGTGGTGGCGGTCATGCCGTCGAGTATCGGAGCGTACAGCCACGTCAAGCGGCGGCCTGTCTACTCAGCGGGACGTGCGTACATCTGACGATGTTCCACTGACTGGGCATCGGCAGTGTTAACGGGACCACGCCAGGGTTGACTCGCTGGCATGAGCAACGACATCACGCTGCCCGAACTGCAGGAGTTCATCGCCGGTTTCTGGTACCACTACGACGAGGGGCACTACGACGAGCTGGCGGCGCGCTACGCGCAGGACGTGCGCTACCTGACCCGAAGCGACTCGGGAGCCAGCCCTTTCGAGGAACTGATGTCGCCTGAACTGCGCGGCCGTGACGCGGTCATGGAGTGGCTGTCCGAGCATCGCAAGCAGAGCCCATACCCGTTGCGCCACCACGCCACAAATGTGCACCGCACGGGCACCGACGGTGAAGTCACCCAGGCGCGGTTCTATATATTCGTCAACCAGATAGCGAACTTCGTGCCGTTCGCGGTGTCCAGCGGTGTGGTCAACGTCGGCGTGCGCCGTGGCACCCGCGGACTGGAGTTCACCGAGATGGACGTCATTCTCGACACCACCAACTCGGTGCTGCTGTCCGAGCTGCATGCCGACAGCACCACCGGTTCGTGAGCGCCCGCGAAACGTTCTCTGGCGGCGTCGCCGTCATTACCGGGGCCGGCGCCGGGATCGGTGCGGGAATAGCGCGATACGCCAGCCGGTTGGGCATGACCGTCGTGCTGGCCGACGTCGACGCCGCCGCCGTTGCCGAGCTGCGCGACGAACTGTCCGCGGCGGGGGGTGCGGCGCTCGACGTCGTGTGCGACGTACGCGATCCGGTCGCGTTGCAGGAGCTGGCCGACCGGATCTACCAAGATGTCGGTCCGGTGCGGCTGTTGGTGAACAACGCGGGCGTCGAACAATTCGGCTATCTGTGGGACACGCCAGTGGCCAACTGGCAGCGCATCGTCGACATCAACATCAGCGGTGTTTTCTACGGCGTGCGCGCGTTCCTGCCGAAGATGATGGCCACCGACGAGCAAGCGTGGGTGTGGAACCTGTCGTCGATCGGCGGCGTGGTGGCAATTCCCTTGCAGGCGCCCTACATCATGAGCAAGCACGCGGTGCTCGCGTTGACCGAATGCCTGCATCTCGATGTTCAGTCGGCCGGACATGACGACCACGTTCACGTGCAGGCGGTGCTGCCAGGTGCGGTGGTCTCCGACATCTTCGAGTCGGCGGGCGGAGTCGACTCCAACGCCGGCGATGTCGCCGCCGCAGAGGCGCAGCGAGCGGCCATGCTCGACGTCAAGGCCGCCGCCATGGATCCGTTGGCGGCCGCTGCGGCCGTGTTCGAACAGGCGGCCGAGGGCCGCTTTTACCTGCTCACTCAGCCCGACTCCGTCGGTGCTGCGATGACCGAACGGGCGAATGTGCTTGCCTCGCAGCAACCTCCGGTACTGCGCGGCAAGAGCCGATTCCAATCCGTGCCGCGATGACATGAGGTCTCCCCCGCTGGACCCTGACGCGGCCGCGCGAGTTGCTTCGTTCGGTGACATACCGCCGATGCGCCAGCGGGGTTTGGCCGCGGTGCGGGCCGCGCTCGAATCCGCCCCGCTGCCAGACGACATGCCTGAGACGGCCAGCATCACCGACACCGTCATACCCGGCCCCGGTGCTGACATCCCGGCCCGGATCTACCGTCCCCGCAACGACATCCACGGTCCCGTACTGGTGTACCTGCACGGCGGCGGCCTGGTGATGGGCTCCAACCATTCGTTCGAACCGCTGGCACGTGAGCTGGCCTCGGCCTCGGCAGCCACCGTTGTCGCCGTCGACTACCGGTTGGCCCCCGAATCGGCACCACCCGCGCAGTTCGACGACGGCTACGCGGCGACGGAGTGGGTGTCACGAAGCGCCGAGGAGTTGGGCGTCGACGCAAGCCGACTCGCAGTGATCGGCGACAGCGCGGGCGGATCGCTGGCGGCGGCCGTGGCGCTGGCCGCGCGCGACCGCGGTGGGCCAATGATCTGCGCGCAGGTGCTGCTGTATCCCGGTCTGGATCGCGACATGTCGGCCCCGTCGATCCGAGCCATGGCCGACGGGCCGATGCTCGCCCGCGACGACATCGACTACATGCATACCCTCGCCGACGGCGATGCCGGGCCACCCAGCGACCCCTATCTGGTTCCGGCCTACGCTGCCGACCTGTCCGGTCTGCCGCCGGCGATCGTGGTGACCGCGGGCTGCGACCCGATTCGCGACTGGGGCGAGCTCTACGCGGACCGACTCCGCGACGCCGGAGTGCAGACCACCTGCACCCGCTATCCCGGTATGTACCACGGCTTTTTGATGCGTAGTGACGCCACCGCACGGGGCCGGCTGGCCATCGCCGAGATCGGCGCGCTGTTGCGCGCCAAGTTCGCTCACCCGGTCCGGTTTTGACCTCCCGGTCACCGGACATCGCGGAACCGCTGGGCCGTCACGGCGCCGACAATCTCACCAACCTCGCAGAAGGAGATGGCTGATGCTCACCGACGAGCGGCGGATGGAGCTTTCCAACGTGCTGCGGCCGGCAGCACCGCCTCATGAGATCGACAACGCCTACACCGACGACCAACGCGAACGTCTGCTTGACATTGTGCGCACCGAGGGGCCGTGGAAACTGATCATCGCCCAACACTTCGCGTCGGCCGACGAACTGATCGCCACCATGAGCGGCCTCTTCCCCGAAGGATTCACGCCGTCGCTGGATCTGTTCCTCACGCCGACCTTCCGTGGCTACCTCGCGAACTACGGCGCGGTGCTCTATCCGCAGCTGCACGACATCTTCTACAACGAGCGGTTCTTGCAGATGGCCAAAAGCTACTGGAACGCCGAGTACGCCAAACCACAGCTGATGCTCTTCAACATCAACGGGCCGTGCGCGAATCGCGATCCGGGGCATCTGGATTCGCCGAGTTTCCGCGGCGTGCGGCACGAGAACGCGCCGACGTGGCTGTGCAGCGTCATGGGCAAGTCGGGCCTGTTCAGCGATTACCTGATAAAGATGGCCCAAGTCATCACCTGGTTCTCGCTCGACTCCCGCAGCGGATTCACCTATTGGCCCGATGGACCGCTGCGTGCGCCCAAGCGTGTTCTGCCGCCGATCAACAACCGCGGCGTCGTGGTGCAGAACGAGATGATGGTGCACCGCGGCGAGGCGAACGGGCAGCTGGACCAACAGATTCCGGCCGGCCTTGGCTTCGACACCATGTTCACCGGCGATCCCGTGGATCGCGACCACTGGCTGCTCAAGAACGGCGACGAGGTGATCGCCCGCCATCACACCGACCAACTGCGACTCCTGGTGCACTGGTCGGCAGAGGTGTTCTCCGACTTAGACGAATTGAAGAAGAACATGGAGGGCTCCGACGACCTGACCGTCGATAAGGCCATCGAGATCATGGTCGACGACGCCCACACCAGGGGCATCAAGATCGATATACCCAGCGAACCGCTGCACGATCCGGAATTCATCAATGCGCTCAACGCCGCCTACGACATCGGCGGACCGTCGGTCTATCCCGAAGAGGCGCCGATCAGCGCCTTCCAGCTGGTATGAGTTGCCAGTTAGGTTGCTGTGGATACCGTTTCATCGACCACCGGCAGGTCACCGTCGCCGACCGCGCCGATAATCGAGCCGGTCAAAGCCGAACAGCCCAGGAACACATCCCGTCCCGAGTAGGCAGCCGAATTGTGGGGGTCCCGGCGCTCCAGGCACGCAGCGGACGCTCCGGCAGTCCATTGCACGCTGGTCTGATTCCAGCTGCTTTTTCGCGCGAGCACCTGAGCGCCGCAGCGCCCACAGTCCACTGGAAACATCGGGGAGTCGGACAACCGGTTGTCGATCTGGACGGTCATCAGATGACCTCCGCCACGGACCTCCCAGCGAGGTTCGCTTCGACCACCTTCATCCATTCCTCGCGGGGGCTGGTGGTATCGAGTTCATGCTCGAAACGATCCACCATGTCCGGCGTCACATCGACGACGTTGACGTAAAACTGCTCGTACCAACGTCGAAGCTGATAGACGGGACCGTCCTCCTCGCACAGTAGTGGATTGTCGATGCGCGCCTTGTCCTTCCAGATAGCAACATCCTGCTCGAAGCCCATCTTGACGAAGTCCCCGAGAGCGACCGCGGTCTCCATCGCGAGTTCGGATGGCAGCGCCTCGGACTTCTTCACGATGATGCCATACTGCAAGACAAAGGAATTGGCGTCGATCGGGTAGTGGCAGTTGATCAGCACGGTTTTGTGATCGGCG
>Ga0302326_10017612_pt1 | contig 14891 bp, 10 predicted proteins | sample Palsa_T0_3_FD_202264 | JGI IMG/M metagenome (GOLD analysis project Ga0302326, IMG submission 202264) | Peat permafrost microbial communities from Stordalen Mire near Abisko, Sweden - Palsa_T0_3 | ecosystem: Environmental > Terrestrial > Soil > Palsa > Peat permafrost | place: Sweden: Abisko... | reverse complement strand
TGCATAAGATACGCCTCAGCCTCGGGTGAGATGCCGCCGATGCGCCGCCCGCATTGCGCGCCGAACTTCGATGCAAAGTGCATCGCCAGAACTGGAATATCCGACTGGCGCTCGCGCAAAGGCGGTGTCTTCAAGGTCACCACGTTGAGACGATAATAAAGGTCCTGCCGGAACCTTCCCGCGCGCACCTCCTCTTCCAGGTTGCGATTGGTGGCCGCGATCAGCCGGATGTCCAGCTTGATCGGCTGCGTGCCGCCCACCCGCTCCATTTGCCGCTCCTGCAGCACGCGCAACAGTTTGACCTGCAACTGCAACGGCATCTCGCCGATTTCGTCCAGGAACACGGTTCCGCCGGCAGCCACCTCCAGCCGTCCCTTCTTTTGGGCAAATGCGCCGGTGAAGGCGCCCTTCTCGTGGCCGAACATCTCGCTCTCCAGCAGCGTCTCGGCCAGCGCCGCACAATTCACCGCCATGAACGGCTGCCCGGCGCGCGGGCTGTTCTGGTGCATGGCGCGCGCCACCAGTTCCTTGCCGGTGCCGGTCTCGCCGATGATTAGGACGGTGGAATTGGTCTGCGCGGCGCGCAGGATGCTGCGCTGCAGCTCGCGCAGGCGGGGACTGTCGCCGATCATGTGATGGTCCGGGTGAAGCTCCGATTCCAGCCGCTCGTTCTCGGCCTCGAGCCATTCGAGGTGGAAGGCGTTCTCCAGCGCCATCGAAGCGACTTGCACGATGGCCACCAGCAGTTGCAGGTGCGGCTCCTGAAAGGCCGCGCCCTCCAGATAGACGACCCCGCAGACCTGCTCGCGGATCAGCAGCGGCGCTAACAGGAGGTCCGCGGACGTCGCCGGATCGGCGGCGCCCGGCCGCTCCGCCTCCAGGTTCTCCACGATCAGTCCGCAACGCTCCTGCATGACCCGCTTGATCAAAGTCCGGTTGAGGACCACCGGCCGGTGTGGCGCCGATTCCCGGCCCAGCACGGACAGCGATGCGGGATCGCTCAAGTCGTCTTCGTAGAGCAGGATCGCGCCGCGGCTCGCGGGGATCGCCTCGAAGATGAACTCCAGCAAGTGCCGCTCCAGGGTGCTGCGGGCCGGCGATCGGCGCGCTTGGTACAGAGCCTGAAACGAGTGCAGCATGATGCTCATGCGCAGCAGAGTGTGCGAATCGGATAAATTCTCCAGCGCCGCTGGAAGCTGACCCTGGCCGGCGGGGATTTCGATGGCGCAGGTGTCCCCGCCGGTCTCCTCCCACACGGTCTCATCGGCGGTCAGAAACCGAAGCACAGTCCTGCCGATCTTGATCCAATCCCCGTGGACCAGCACGCGCTCGGTTACCCGCGCGTCGTTTACCAGCGTGCCGTTGAAGCTGCCCAGATCGCGAATGACGAAATCGTCCCCTTGGCGGAGGATGACGCAGTGTTCGCGCGAAGCCGACGTGTCAGTCAGCGGGAGTTGGTTCCGCGGATCGCGTCCGATCCCAAACGAGTCCATGGCGATCGGATAGCTGCCGCCGCGCTCCGGGCCGGTCATTACGAACAGTTGGGGATCCATCAATCTTCTATTGTTCACCATTTGGTTACCGGATTCACCTGGAGATTCAGTCCGGAGCCGGGTGCAGCCGCCCGTGGGTTTCACCTCCGGTGCGCAATCGGCTGAATTATCAGCGACTTGCGCTAGGCCGTCGATCTGTTCGGGGTTTGGCAAGGAGCTTGCCCTAGTATGCGGCGTGATCCACCGGGAAAAACACTTGGAGGAAAACAGAGGAGAAACGAAAATGAAAACGTTAAAGACTATGATCCTGAGCGTCGGCGCGGTGGCACTATTGGGAGCCAGCGGCCTCCACGCACAAACCAAGGCGACTGCCAACATCCCGTTCGAATTCACCGTGCAGAACACCACAATGCCGGCCGGTGAGTACACCATTTCCAAGACTTCCACCACCCGCGACGTGATGGTGATTCGGAACGACGAAACCAAAAAGGCGGTGCTGGTGCTCGCGCCCGGCAGCGAGAGCGGATACCGGAGCGCGCGGGACAAGAACGTGGTCGTGTTCCATCGGAGCGGCGACCGCTACTTCCTGGCTGCGGTCAAGACCGACGCCGTGTGCGGCCGCGTGGCTCCCTCCAAACTGGAGCGCGAACTCGCATCCGCGGACGGCGGCCAGACCATGGCAGCCGTGATCGTACCCGCTCTGAGCGTTCGCTAACCGGCGACTGCACTGGGCAAAAGCTCCACCGCGCATCCCTGCGCGGTGGAGCTTTTTTTTGTTGGGAACGACGGCCTGCGCATCTCGATCAGTCCCTCGTTGTGCAGTGTTTCGAGAAGGCACTCGGCCGCGAGGCGGCGCGCGGGGCCTGGCCCGTCAAAAGCATCCGCCAGCCGGTGCACAAAGTCAGTCACCGTATTCGTTCCGTTACAGGCCTGCAGGCCGGCGGCGATCAGCGGTGTTGTTTCAATAAGCCGGGAGTCCTCGCCGGAAGGTTGGGTACGGAAAAACCGCGAACCGCGGTTCACCGCGACTGGCAGTTCGCGGCGCTTGAGACTGTCAATGATGCCCTGCACGTCCCAATCGAGCTGCAGGACGCAGGTGTCCGGGGCTCGTACCGGTACGTCCGTGCCTACCGGAGATTGCGTCAGATCTCCCTCTGGAACGCAGGCTTCCGCGCATCTGGCGTCCGCCAGCGCCGCGTAAGAGCTTGCCAGGCACTCCACGGCGGGAGACATCGACGTTGCAAAGTGTCCCAGGACAAAGCGGACGAACTCAGTCCGTGCCTCGTCGCGCATGTAGTACGCCCGAAGCGCCCATCCCTGCAACCCCGGACGGAATTGCATACGATGCCGGCGCCAGGCGGAAAAGACATCCAGCATGCCTGAGGTAGTCTTGTGAAGCGCGACGAAGAGCCAGCGCAGCCGGGCCGGCGCTAACAGCAGAAACTCCCGCAACTCGAGAAGGCCATCGCGATCCAGGTGCGGAACCGGCACCAGATAGAAATTGGGGAAAATGTCCGGATACCTGCGAATCAAGTCCCGGTCGAGGTTGTTCTGTTTTCGGCCCTGGTGACTCGTGTCGGAGCACAGTTCTTCGAGCGTCAGTTGGTCCCGGTAACTGGTATGGATGGGTGTCTCTGCAAGAGGCGAGAGCAAGTTGAACTGCGGAATCGATCGCTGGTGGGACAGGGCGTGCATGTACATATTCACGCTGTCGCGCAGGTCGTCCCAGGTTTCCTCGGGGAAGCCGCTGATGAGAGAAACGGTCGTTTCGATCCTCAGCCGCTCGCAGGTTGAAATCATCTCCCGCGCGCGGTTCACGTCGAGATCTTTCTCGATGACTCTCTGCATGCGTTGCGAGCCCGTCTCCACACCGAAGAAGATCGCGCGGCAGCCAGCCTTGGCCATTAACTCCAGAAGCTCTTCGTCGACGCAATCCGTTCGCGCGCTGCAAGCCCACGCAAAGTTCTCTCCCGATGCGAGCATGCATTCGGAAAATTCCACCACCCTGTGCCGGTCGACCGTAAACATGTCATGCACTAGGTCGAATGCGCGGATGCCCCAAGCCGAGGCGATCGCGCGCATGTCGGCTAGCACACGCTGCGGCGACTTAAGCCGGAACTTACGGCGAAAGAAATCGTTAGTGGAGCAGAAAGTGCAAGCGAACGGACAGCCGCGGCCGAGTTCGAGCGGGGCCGATGTCGCGTTTGCCAGTTCTCCCGTCAGATGGAAAGCCGGTAAAGGGAGAGCATCCAGATCCTGAATGGCCGATGCATTCGCATTTCTAACCGGCCCGAAAGGCGAGCGCCAAGTCAAGCCGGGAATGGATGAGAAATTGCGAGCGCGCGACAGTTCGTCGAGAAACAAGGGCAGGGTTTCGTCCGCTTCGCCCCGGAGAATATAATCCACGAACGGGAAAGCCGCGAGCGTCCGCAAGTCAACGACGGACGCCTGCGGACCCCCGAAAAGAATCACGCAGTCCGGATTGGACCGCTTGACGCACTCCGCGATGCGTAGCGTGGTTGGATAACTGCTGCAAATGGAACTGAAACCATAAATGTCAGCCTGTGTGGACAAAATGACATCGGCAGCCCAAGCCGCGAAACAATCCACACCCGAGCGGCCGCCGGCGAGGTAATCGTAATAGCAGTAATTGAGATTGACGATCAACGGACGCATTCCGCGCCCGTCCATCAATCCGGCTAGCGCCAGTATCCCGAGTTGCGGCGTTTCCGCCTGTCGCCGCGCCACGCTGCTCCGCGCATCGGCGGCATCCTCGAAATCCGTCGCCGTCGGGGCGGAAACGAGGCAGAGGCTCATTTCTTTTTAGGTACGGGAACGGGTACGGGTACGGCTGTACCGTGTTTGTCGATGGTAATGGTGATCTTGCTGTCCGAAACTATGTTGGTCGGGAACTCAAGATTAAGCTGCTCCCTGATTTCCTTGAGTAGCATTGCCTTCGTGACCGGATGATCTTTCCTAATCTTCAGCAATTTCAGGGGCATGGAAAAAATGAAACCTCGTGAAACATCTTAATACGGAATCGAACTTGACGCAAGAACTATTATCGCGCTGGAAATTACTCTTTAAATACCCTCCGGACAAGGGCCGAAAGTGGGTTGCGCCGTAAGTACCCTGCCCAGACAGTTGCAGTTACCTCCCCAACGTTCACGTAGACCCAGTTCCCGGCGACCGACATACCCAGGTGGTATGGGATGACGATGCCCGGAGTCTTCCCGCGGTCATGGTAGTGCTGTACGGGGAAAGCCTGCCCGGCCGCCTCCCGAGCCGGGTCGAATGAATTCTCCCACAGGCAGTAGTTGCCGTCTTTGCGGGAGTAGTAGAAGAACCTCGTACCATCGGCAGACCACCTGGCTAGGTCGGCGTTATCGGACTTCGAGGTGATGGGCGCGACCGCCGTAAGTGCGCCACCCTTCGTTATGCGACCAGCGAATACCTCCTTCACACCTCCCTTAATTGCCGTGAACAGGATGTGCTCGTTTTGGGGGCTCCAGTCGGGATAAGCAAGCACACGATCGCGACCCGCGGCCAAGATGGTCCGCGATTGTCCCGATTCGATATCGAGGATTCCGATATCGCCGGCCGTGGTGGTATACAGCAATGCCTTGCCGTCGGAAATCCACGCACTCGGGTGAGAGCAGGCCTTGCACAAAGTGCGGACCGCGGTCTCCTTCCAAAGGATGATCGAGGGTTGGTTGCCGGACATCGACTCAAACGCCACTATGTCCCCATTAAAGTCGGGTAACGGCCATAATTTGTCCTCGTTCGAGACATAAACCGCCGATTCCTTTCCCGACGCCAGATCCACTTTCATCAATTGCCAGAAGTCCGTGACCTTGCGTGTGAAGAAGAGCCAGCGGGCGTCTCGCGAAACGGCAGGACAACAGTCCGGCCCCACGCTGTCCGTCAGCTTGTCCGATCCCGATTCGGTACTCGCGGGCGCCGCCTTGACGCGCCACAAATGGAGTGCGCCATTAACGTGCTCCAAAGCAATCGCTCCATTGTCGGCGACAGCTTGATATTTTTCATCCTCGTCGCCATGTGTGACTTGCAGTGGACGGCCAACGGCGCGGGGAAAGGCTCCGGTGGTAAGAATATCCCATAATTGGAAGTTTGGGCCGCGCTGTCCCGAGATGAGAACGTGGTCGCTTCGCCACGCGATCTTCGGCGGATAATCTGGCTCGATTTGCCGGTTGCGCAGCAGCGCCACCAGTCCCAGGTTGGCTGGCTCACCCGCATTCGGGTCGACGGCCCACCAATCGGGACAGACGTTTTCCTTAGCGGCTGCCGCCCGGCAGCCGAAGAAAAGCACGCGTCGCCCGTCGCCGCTCCACGTTGGATATCTGGCATCCGCGAACTGAGACGCGAGGCGCCGCGGCGGTCCGTTATTGAGCGGATAGAGGTAAAGCTCTCCATTGAGGTGCGAGTCTTCGGCGCCCCGCCAATAGGCGATGGCTCGGCCGTCGGGTGAAAAGGCGGGATCCATGCCGCCCTGTACCAACAGCCGTTCACCGGTTCCGTCCGCACCGATCAGATAGATTCCTCCACTGTCCCGCTCGGACCGGAAAGCCACGAGCTTTCCATCCGGAGAGACGCTGGGGCGGGCATCTTTGCTGGGGTTTCTGGTCAGCCGCCGAGGATCCCCGTCCGGAATCGGCTGAAACCAAATATCCGGATTCGCGGGATCCGCCCGGTTCGACATGTAGGCAAGATATTTCCCGTCCGCCGACAGACTCGGTTCACCGGACACCGCATTGTCCGGCGTAAGCTGAACCGCGTTTACGATGCGCTCACCCAAAGCCGAAACAACCATGGCCGCAAACGCGACTAAGGCCGCCAGCGCCAACATGGCCGCCACCGCCCGTTCAGCGGTCAACCGGCGATTGCGCGCATCCAGCAGAGGAACGATCTCACGCGCGTCGTGGTATCGATCCTCGGGCCGGAATTGCAAACACCGCAGGATAACCGGCCGGATCCGGGGCGGAATCTTGGGATGCGCGGCAAGCCAGTCATGCAGTTGTGCGCCGCACTTCTCAGCCGACAAGAGGTCCAGCACGGGCCGGCTCCCGGTCAGCATCTCACAGATAATCAGGCCCAGGGGGAAGAGGTCCGTCTGCGGTCCAACCGCCCTGCCGGCGGCCTGCTCGGGAGCCATGTAAGCCGGCGTCCCGGAGGGGCGGCCCGCCTCTTTCGGCGATACCGATACCGCCAAACCGAAATCCGTGATGACCAGCCGCTCGCCCGTAGATGCCGAACCGGCCAGCATGAGATTGCGGGGCTTAAGATCCCGATGAACAATGCCCGCCTGATGGGCGCATGCCAGCCCCGAAACCAATTGCCGGATCAGAATCAACGCCCGATCGAACGGCAGCGCTCCGTCATCCGCCAGACAGCGTGCCAGCGTCGTGCCTTCAATAAGCTCCATCGTGAGGAACCAGACCGGCGTGTCGCCGCCATCCTGATGTGACGCGAGTTGATAGACGCGGCAGACGTTCGGGTGCGTGATGCGGAGGCTCTGTTTGACCTCTGTCTTGAAACGCTCGATGATGCCCGGGTGAGCGGCGATCTTCGGACGGATCGTTTTTAGCGCTACTTTTTGCTGTAAATTCAGCTCTAGCGCAGCATAGACTTCGCCCATGCCCCCTTGATTGATAAACTCGAGGATCCTGAATCGGTTATCGACGATCTGCCCCGGAGCGAAGCAATGGCTCCCGGCTGCGTCCCCTTGATCGTCGAGGAACGCGGCCGTTTGCGTGGAAGCCGTCCCGGTGGCCGTCTGCGCCAGCCCTATCAGGTCCCACACTTCCTGCAGCGCAGCCGGGTCTTTTTCGCATGCGGACGCAACGAAGGCCTGGCGCTGCGCAGGATCCATATCCAGAGCGCGGGCAGCGATGGACCGGATGTATTCGTGTGAATCTCCTCGCATGTGCCTCCGCCGGATTACGCATGAACGACCGGTTTAGCTGCGTCTATGCCGCCCCCGGCACCGAACGCATTATCACGAGCATAGCGTTTCGGGAATGCCCACGGCAATGACCCGCAGGCTTGGCTGATTCCGTATGAATAGTGGGGCGGACCCCCTGGACCCGCTCTTTCTGCCCGAAAATGAGATCTTTGTCCAACACGAAGAGGCTGGCCGGGGTCCGGCCGCGGACGAGGGCGTCCGCCCCACCATGTCACCTTTTGGTTACCGGATTCACTTGGAGATTCAGTCCATCAGACGGATGCAGCCGTAGCGCGTTCCGCCTCCGGTGCGCAATTGGCCGGATTCTCAGAGACTTACGCAAAGCCGCGCCAGCGTTTCGGGTTTGGCAGAGCGGTTGCCTTGGTAGGCGGCGTGATCCACCGGGAAAAACACTTGGAGGGGAACAAAGGAGAAACGAAAATGAAAACGTTAAAGACTATGATCCTGAGCGTCAGCGCGGTGGCACTGTTGGGAGCCAGCGGGATCTACGCACAAACCAAGGCGACTGCCAACATCCCGTTCGAATTCACCGCGCAGAACACCACGCTGCCGGCTGGCGAATACACGATGTCCGCCGCTTCCACGTCCCACGACGTGATGTTGATCCGGAATGTCGAAACCCGCAAGGCGATTTTGGTGCTCGCGCCCGAAGGCGCGCCTAAGGACCCACAGGACAAAAACGTCGTCGTCTTCCACCGGATCGGCGACCGTTACTTCCTGGCCGAGGTCGAGACCGATGGCGTGCGGGGCCACGTGGGCCCGTCCAAACTGGAACGCGAACTCGCCTCGGAGGGCGGCGGCCAGACCATGGCAGCCGTGATCGTTCCCGCTCTGAGTGTTCGCTGAGTGTTCGCTAAACATGAATCGCATCGGTGAATCACATCGGTAAAGCTCCACCGCTGCAGGTTGCGCGGTGGAGCTATTTTATTGGGCTTGGCGTGCTCTCCGCGTGCCGCGGGCGGACAGGGCTAGGTGGTGCGGCGGGTTGCGAGCGAGACAATGATTGCCGAGATTAGACGCGAACATTCCGGCCTTGTGGGGCGGCCGGCCGCCTGCCAGGATTCCGCGAGCCGCGAATCCCCGCCCGCCCGGAGTAAAATAAACGAAAAGGAGCCCTTGGACAGCACCCCCAAGCTGATTGATCGAACATACCGCATCCACGCGAAACTCGGCGAAGGTGGCATGGGGGCTGTTTACAGTGCCACGCATCGAGTAACTGGCCGGCGGCTGGCCGTCAAACTTCTTCGCGCACATCGCGGCAATCGATCCGCCGGGAGTACCCAGGTGGAGCCGCGTCTGGCGCTGGCGCGCGAATTCCGGACACTGGCATCGCTTCATCATCCGAACGTTATCGAGGTGACAGATTACGGGTTTGATAACGAATCCGGACCTTATCTCGCCATGGAATTGCTGGAGCCCGCGCTCACGCTGACCGATGCGGGAAATGGCGAGCCGTTTTCGGCCAAAATCAAACTCCTGGCGCAGTTGCTGCGCGCGCTTGCCTATCTGCACCGGCGCGGTGTAATCCATCGCGATCTCAAACCGACGAATGTGCTTTGCAGCGGGGGAACCCTCAAGCTTGTCGATTTTGGGCTCGCGGTAACCTCGCGATTGGAGGGTGAGCGTCTCGCAGGCACGCTGCAATACTTCGCGCCGGAGCTCTGGCATGGCTCGCCGCCCAGCGTCCGGTCGGACCTGTACGCCGTGGGCGTGATTATCCGGCAGCTCATGGCGGCGGAAGTAGCGGACCGGCGGCATCGATTCGCGGAAGAATTTTCCACGGTTGAAATCGGGGCATCCGACGTCATCGGAGGCGCGCTGCCGGAGCTCGCCGCGGCGCGAATGGGGCCGACCGAATGGACGCCGCACACGCCGTTGGCCGCCACTCTCGAGGGAATCCCGCCGGTGCCGGCAGCCCTGCTGCCGATCGTGCGCCGCCTGCTGGCGCCGGACCCGGAGGACCGCTACGCGAGTGCCACGGATGTCCTGCACGACCTCAATCGGGCCACCGGCTTCACTTTTCCGGTCGAGACGACCGTTACCCGCGAAAGCTTTTTGCAGGCTCCCCAACTGGTTGGCCGCGACGAAGAACTGAACCGTCTGTCTGCCGCGCTGGAGGCGGCCGGCAAGGGGAGCGGCAGCACCTGGCTGGTGACCGGTGAGAGCGGCGCGGGCAAATCGCGGATGCTCTCGGAACTGCGCACTCTGGCTCTGGTGCAGGGCGCGTCGGTCACGCTAGGACAGGCGGTCGCCGAAGGCGGACGTTCCTTCCACCTGTGGGCGCCGGCGTTGCGCACCCTCTGTCTGCGCGTGGAACTCTCAGACGCCGAGGCGTCGGTGCTGAAGCCGCTCGTTCCGGAATTGCCGACGCTCATGTCGCGGACTATTCCGGACGCCGCTCCGCTGAGGCCCAAGGACGCTCTCACGCGGCTCTTCAAAGCGCTCGCGGGGCTGCTGCAGATGCAGGACCGGACCACCGTTATCTTGCTGGAAGATCTGCAATGGGCCGACGTGGACAGCCTCGATCTGCTTTCGCACCTGAGCGCGCTAGCGCCGCAAATGCGATTGTTGATTGTCGGCAGCTACAGAAGCCAAGAGGCGCCGGCGCTGGCCGGCAGCCTGCCCGACGCCACGCAGTTGAAGCTCCGTCCCCTGGGCAGGCAGGACTGTGCCCGCTTGACCGCCTCCATGTCGGAGAGCCTCGGCATGGAACCGGAAGTCGTGGAATATCTCTATCGCCAGAGTGAAGGCAACGTCTTCTTCCTCATCGAAATTGTTCGCGAGCTGGCTAACCGGGCCGGCCGGCTCGACCTGATTGGCAAGTTCCCAGTGTCCGGAGACTTACTCACCGGGGGAATCGCCCAGGTGGTGCGCCGGCGCATCCAGCAGATTTCGCGGGAGGATCGCGCCCTGTTGACCCTCGCTGCGACGGCTGGCCGTGAAGTGGACTTTGTGGTCCTGCGGGCGCTGGCCCCGGAAGTCGATCTTGACAAGTGGCTATTGAGGGCCTTTGACGCGGGAATTCTCGAACGGCAAGCGGAGCAGTGGCGCTTCGCGCACGATAAGCTGCGCGACGCGATTCTCGCGGATATTCCATCGGAGGAGAGTTCGCGCGCGCACGGCTCAGTGGCCCGCGCCATTGAATCGGTCTATGCGGGGCCCGGCCGCGAGGCTAAGAGCGCGATCCTGGCATATCACTCCGAGCGCGCCGGTGAAATGGAAAAGGCGCTCACCTATTTCCTGGAGGCGGGGGATTTTGCGACCCGGCTTTGCGCGTACGGAGAGTCGCGGAAGCACTACGCAGCCGCCCTTCGGGCAGCCGGCGCGCTCCCCATGACCAATGCGAATCGGCGCAACCAGGTGGATACGCTGCTCAAACAAGCATATACGTGTTTTGTCTCCGACTCAGCGGAAGAAAACTTTTCGCGGATGACCAAAGCCCGCGCACTGCTCGACGCCATCGGCCCCGAAGCGGGATGGGGTTCCGAGGACAAGCTCAGGCTGGCGCGAATCGAATCCGCGATCGGCCGCATTCACTTCTATCGCGGCGACATGACCGAAGCCATTCGGCATTATCGCGGTGTGCTGACCATCGCGGACGCATCCGGCGATCGGGAACTCGCGGCCTTGCCCGCATGTCTCATCGGCACGGCCTTTCTGGCACATGGTCAGGCACTCAAAGCAGAGCCTTTGCTGTCGCAGGCCGTGGCGCCGCTTGAGCGTCTGGGCGAACCGTTTGAGTCCTTCAGGGCGGCCGGTTATCATGGAGCGAGTCTCATCGCTACCGGCAAGTATGCGGCGGGGATCGCGAGATTGGATGGCGTCCTGGCGAGAGCCAAAGAGATCGGCCAGCCAAACATTCTGTCGGCGGCCTACCTCATGCGAGGGTCCGCCTACCTGCTCAGTGGCGACTGGCCGCTGGTAATCGAGAATCTGACAGAGGTCGTGGAGCTGGCAAACGAGACCGGGGATCGGCTGCATCTGAGCCTTGCGTGGAGCGGGATCGGATGGGCGCGGAGCCACCTCGGCTCTGTGGACGGGGCTAAGAGCTGCCGCAAGAAAGGTGTGGAAATTGCCGAAGCGCTAGGCGGCCAGTTAATGCTCGCGGACTGGTACCAGGCGGGTGACGCGGAGATGGCCTTGCACGCGGGCGAATTCGATTTCGCTCTGCATCTGGGTGAGGCCCTGGCCGGCAATTCCAGGGCGGCAGGCCGGCTGTTTTCATGCGGCATTGCCGAGCGCGTGCTGGGCGAGGTTCTGGCGCATTACGCACGATATGACGAGGCTGACGGGCACATGCGCAACAGCATTGCGGCGCTCGAGGAAGGAGGCCTGGTATTGCAGGCGGGCTGGTCGCGCGCCCGCTGGGCCGTGCAACTGCGAACACGCGGCGGTTATGACGAGGCTCAGGAGTTGTTCCGCGAGGCACAGGGGCAATTCGAGCGCGCCGGGTGCTTCTTCCCGTTGAGTGAACTGCGGCGCCTGCAAACCCAATACATTTGAACCATGCAGACTTTACGCACTCCGGACAGCCGTTTCGATACTATCCGGGAGCTTGTTTATCGTCCTAACTATGTCCATGTCGAGGCCGGCGATGGAACCAGCCTCCGTATGCATTACCTCGACGAAGGCCCCAGGGGAACCGATCCGGTGCTGATGTTGCATGGCGAACCATCGTGGTCTTTCGCGTATCGCCGGGTCATCGCCGGCTGCGCGGCCGCCGGGTTGCGATGCATTGCCCCGGACCTGATTGGATTCGGACGTTCGGATAAGCCGGTCCAAGCCGCGGATCACACATACGCGCGGCATGTGACGTGGGTTCTGCAGTTTCTGGATCTGCTCGGATTGGAGCGCATCAGCTTGCTGTGCCATGATTGGGGCGGATTGATTGGCCTCCGCGTGGTCGCCGAGCATCCCAACCGGTTCGCCCGCGTAATTGCAACCAACACCGCGCTCCCCACCGGGGATCGCCCTCCATCCGAAACCTTCCTGGCATGGCAACGGCTCTGTCAGCGCGATCCGGACCTCGCCGTGGGATCCCTGGTGCAGAGCAACTGCGTGCTCCCACTTTCCCCGGATGTCATCGCCGCTTACGACGCGCCATTTCCGGATCAATCCTATAAAGCCGGCGTGCGTCAGTTGCCGATGCTCGTGCCGGTTCGTCCGGACGACCCGGCCAGCGCCGCAAACCGTGCCGCTTGGGAGGCGCTTTCCGGATTTGAGAAACCGTTCTTGACGGTCTTCGGCGATCGGGACCCGTTCACCGCCGGCGCCGAGCGGGCGTTCCAACGGAAAATTCCGGGCGCGAGGGGGAAGCCCCACATAATCCTCCCCAACGCCGCGCATTTCATTCAGGAGGACGCCGCGAACGATCTCGCGCGGATTATCGTTTCATTCGTGAAAGACGAATCGGCGGCCTAACCGCGCCGCCCCCCGGCATTCACTCCGCGCGCGCGAATGCGGGCTGGGGAGCACCGGTCTTGGTCATAACCAGATGCCAATATTGCATGGACCGTGACCGGAACGCCCCAACGGACATCTGGAAAAGGTAGTCGAACATCCGGCGCGTACGCTCATCGTACTTGCCGGCCAGGCCCGGCCAGATTGCCGCGAGGTTCTGGCGCCACGCCCGCAATGTTTTGACGTAGTGCGGGGCGAAATTATGCAGATCCTCGATTACGAACAGACCTTCCATGGCGCGGCTAAGCTGCCGGAGCGATGGAGTCACCCCTCGCGGGAATATGTACTTGTCCACCCAGGGGTCGCAATGGGTTACGGAAGTATTGCTGCCGACCGTTTCGATCAGTAGGATGCCGTTGGGAGAAAGGCGCCGGTGCATCGCTTCCATAAACGTGCGATAGTTCTTATATCCCACGTGCGCCACCATGGCGATGGCTGCAATCTTATCGTAGGTGCCCTGCAGGTCGCGATAGTCGCATTTAACGACATCCACAGGAAGATCTTTGCAGGATTCCCGTGCATAAGCGATTTGTTCATCGGCAATATTGATGCTGGTGACGTGGCAGCCGTACCGGCAGGCGGCATGGCGCGCGAATTCACCCCACCCGCCTCCGATATCCGCCACGCGATCCCCGCGCGACAGCTCCAGCTTGCGGCAGATGAGCTCCAATTTCTGCTCCTGGGCGCGGTCCAGGTCGTCCGTGCCCTTAAAATAGCCGCAGCTATAATTCATATGCTTGCCAAGAAATCCAAACAGCCCGGCATCCAGATTGTAATGGCGCTCCGCCACGTCCATCGATTCCCGGCGCGTTTGGCGGTTGGTCAAAAGGGCGGCCGCGCCCAACGCCAGCGCGCCCGCGGCAATTCCGCTGGCCTGCTCAATCTGGGAGCGATACAGCCGGGTGGACAGTTCCTCGATGTCGGCACAACACCACCAACCATCCATGTAGGCTTCTCCGAAGCCTATCGACCCGCCGAAAAACACTTTGCGGAAGAACCGGGAATCCTTGACGCATATGTCCCACGGACGCCGATCGCTTGCGGCACCCGCCGAGGGTTTGAAATCTTTGTGCAGGCGGAGGTCGGCCCGCGAAAAGATCGACTCCAGGATTCGTTCGAACGCCATCATTGCGCGTGTTCCATACTGATTTCTGGAAGTGTATAAGATAGCACAATAGGACGGACGAGGGTTTCAATCGGACACGTCAACCCCCTGAGTGTGCGGCGTTTAGGTCTGCGGTTCACTTTTTGGTTCCCAGTTTCACCTGGAGATTCAGTCCGGCAGCCGGATGCAGTCGGCTGCGGGTTCCGGTGCGGTGCCCAATCTGCTGGATTTTCAGAGACTTACAGGAAGCCGGCGGATCTGTTGGGGTTTGGCAGAGTGTTTGCCTTTGTATGCGGCGTGATCCACCGAGAAGAGAACTTGGAGGAGAACAGAGGAGAAACGAAAATGAAAACGCTAAAGACCCTCATCCTGAGCATCGGCGCGGTGGCACTGTTGGGAGCCAGCGGGCTCTACGCACAAACCAAGGCGACTGCCAACATCCCGTTCGAATTCACAGTGCAGAACACCACGCTGCCGGCGGGCGAGTACAGCATGTCCGCGGCCTCCACGTCCCACGACGTGATGGTGATCCGGAATGTCGAAACCCGCAAGGCGATCCTGGTACTCGCGCCCGAGGGCGGGTCCAAGGGCCCCCGGGACAAGAACGTGGTCGTGTTTCACCAAATCGGCGACCGCTACTTCCTGGCTGAGGTCAAGACCGACGGTGTGAGCGGCCGCGTGGCTCCGTCCAAACTGGAGCGCGAGCGCGCCTCGGAGGGCAGCGGCCAGACCATGGCAGCCGTGATCGTTTCCGCTCTACGTGCTCGCTAACCGGCGACTGCACTGGTCACGCTCCGCCGCACAGAGGTTGTGCGGCGGAGTTTTTTTTTGGCCCGCCAGCGTTCCGCCC
>Ga0302326_10017611_pt1 | contig 14892 bp, 11 predicted proteins | sample Palsa_T0_3_FD_202264 | JGI IMG/M metagenome (GOLD analysis project Ga0302326, IMG submission 202264) | Peat permafrost microbial communities from Stordalen Mire near Abisko, Sweden - Palsa_T0_3 | ecosystem: Environmental > Terrestrial > Soil > Palsa > Peat permafrost | place: Sweden: Abisko... | reverse complement strand
GCAGCAACAGGGCCGCGGCCTGGTGCAGGGTTTGGCGCAGGTCGTCCTCCTGCCACACCGGATTCGCTGGCGAAGGCGCGTGCTGACGTGTTTCAACGTGGCTACGCGCTGGTGATGTACAACGACAGTGATTGCGCGGAAGACACCACTCTGCGTGAGGCAGACGGCAGCTTCACCTTCCGCCACACGCGTTTCTTCCCAGCCTATCCCGGCTACGAATGGGGCATCCTCGGTGGCTGGGCCTGGGGCGCATCACGCGTCGCCGATTATCTTGTCACCGATCCTGCCATCGACAAGACCAAGCTCATCATCACTGGGGCATCACGCGCCGGAAAATCTGCGATGGTAGCGGCCGCGTTTGACGACCGTCTGATGGGAGCTCCGGTTGTAACCGGCGGTGGCGGCATCGGGGCCTATCGTTTCGCGGGTCCGGATAATAGTGAAACGCTCGACATCATGGAGAAGAAATATCCCAACTGGTTCTCGCCCCACCTACATGAATTCTGGGGACAGCGAGAGAAATTGCCGTTCGACGAACACTGGTTCCTGGCACTTTGCGCACCGCGTCCGTTCGTTGCGCTGGAAGGCGATGCCGACACCATCTCCTATCCAGATGCTGTGGAACATTCGATCCGCGCAGCATGGAAGGCCTACGACCTCTATGGTGCGGAAGCCAAGCTCGGCATCCATTACTCTCACCACGCCCACGCCTTCACCACGGAAGATTGGACAGCGATGCTGGACTTCGCCGACAAGAACCTTCGCGGCATCCAGAATAATGTCGCGTTTGATCACTTCCTCACACTTGACCAACGCAAAGCTGCCGTTGCCGATGCGGCCGCGCATGCTCCGGCTCGTCCTCCTGGGGCAACTCGGACAGGAGACGCTGGACCGCCGCAGTAGGCACAAACTGCCTTCCCCATCGGCGTATAATTTGATCTGGCAGTACGTATATGGAGTGTATTTTGGGCCCTGTTTCAAAGAGAGTCGCGGTGCAGATTCCGAAGCTGTGCCTTGAAGAGAATGCAGAACAAGTGCCCCGAAGGCTCTGTTTCGCGGCCTGCTTGGTTTTGCTGCTTTCATTTGTAAGTTTTTCAGCAGCACGCGCAGAAGCCACACACCCACCTTCTCCCACCATAACTGTTGCTAATGAGAGTTCTCCCTCGATCGCACCACAACTGATTGTGATTGGTTTTATGGGTGGTCGGGTCAGTGGCGGCAATCTGATACACAAAGAAGCACAACTAGCGAAGGAGCTGCAACAGAACCATCCACTTGGTATCCACGCTGCGGTCTTTGCCAATCACGATGCGCAGGATGCACTCAAGCTCGTTCTGCATCTCCTGGACCGGAATCAGGATGGCCATCTGAGTACGGACGAAAAGAACTCTGCACGCATTGTGATCTACGGGCATAGCTGGGGAGCATCGGAGACAGTAGCGTTCGCCAGGCAACTGAATGCGCTGGGAATTCCCGTGCTGCTGACCATTCAGGTCGATAGCGTTCAAAAACTGAACGAGGACGATACAGACATTCCGCCCAATGTACGCGAGGCTATCAACTTCTATCAGACCGAAGGGTTGCTTCACGGCCGCCCTCTGATTGTGGCCATGGACCCAAAAAGGACGACTATCCTTGGAAATTTCGCGTCGTCCTACAAAATCAATCCGGTATCCTGCACGGATTACCCATGGATGGCCAGGGTTTTCATGAAGCAGCATATTGAGATTGAGAATGATCCCTCCGTTTGGGGAAAGATCGCAGCACTCATTCAGGCCGAACTCAACTAAGGCAGCCCAATTGTTTTAGTCCACAGGCAAGCCGGAGGCTGACGTTTTGCATCCTATAAAAGATGAGCAGCAGTACTCGAATTGGCAGGCCTCTCAACAAATCGCCCTTCCATATCGCGATGTCCGTGCTTTGTCTCCTTATGGCAGTAAATTATGCGCACGCATCAGTAGCGTTGCTGATGGAAGAGCCCTACGGCAAATTCGGGGCAATGAATCCAACCGGCCATGCTGCGATCTACCTGAATCACATTTGCGCGGATTCACCCACAGTCCTTCGCCCCTGCCATGATGGTGAGTTTGGTGTCGTCATCAGCCGCTATCACAAGATCGACGGATATGATTGGCTCGCCATCCCTCTGCCCGCGTATCTCTATGCCGTCGATGCACCCGCCGACATTCCTGACACAGTCGACAAAGATCAAGTCGCTGCATTGCGCAATGCTTATCGCGAGCAGCATCTGATGGATCTCGCTCCGGACGACAAACACGGTGGCGTCCCCAAAGGTGAATGGACCGAATTGGTCGGAGCGTCATACGACCGCACCATCCATGGCTTCCAGGTAGACAGCAGCTCGGAGCAAGATCAGCGCTTCATTGCCATATTCAATGACCGCAAAAACGTCGGTCACTTCAACCTGCTCTTCCACAACTGCGCGGATTTCTCCCGTGTCGTACTCGATATCTACCTGCCACACTCCATCCACCGCGCTTTCATCGGTGATGTAGGTGTGATGACACCCAAGCAGGTCGCACGCTCCCTGGTGAAGTATGGCAAGAAATATTCCGAGATCGACATGACCGCCTTCGTCATCCCGCAGGTGCCCGGAAGCATTCCCCGAAGCCATCCTGTCGACGGTGTAGCCGAGTCACTGCTAAAGAGCAAAAAGTACTTGCTCCCTTTGACTGTGCTCGCTCCCGAGGTGACCGGCGGAGTCGTTCTTGCGTATCTGGTCGACGGCCGGCTAAAGCTGCCCAAAGAGGCAATAGTCTTTAATATCGGCGATGAAGAGAACACCGGCCAGGCAAACGCCGGGCTTTCGGAAACACCCGCAGTCGCACCGTCTCCGGCACCGGCACCCACAACTCCTGAACCGGCAAACCGCAGCGGCCCACCAACTACACCTCAACTCTGAATTGCCTTAGGTGGCGACACGAGAATCGGTAACAGCACCGATATTGCCATGATGCCAGCGATAACGTGCAGACCGCTGACATACGATCCGCTCGATTGGCGCATGTGTGCTATCAACAGCGGTCCGAATGCGCTTGCACATCCCCACGCGGTCAGCATAAGGCCATAAATAGGACCAACGTTCTTTGAGCCGAAATAATCTGCTGCGAATGCCGGCATGGTGCCAAATCCTCCGCCGTAGCACATGAGGATAATGAATGAAACCAACGTAAGTATCGACGCCGAAGTTATTCCGGGGAACAACAAGAAGAGTACTACCTGAAGCAGGAACATCGCCACAAAAGTCCATCGTCGAGTAATCGCATCAGAAATCCATGCCCAGAAGATGCGCCCTACGGCATTGCCGATCGAAACAACGCCCACCATGCCGGCGGCAACGATCGCGCTGACCTTGGCAATTTCCTGGAACATCGGTGATTCTTGCGAGATGAGTGAGATTCCTGCGGATACATTCAGAAACAGCAGCGCCCATAAGGCCCACCATTGCCAGGTCTTAAGTGCTTCACCCAGCGTGTAGTCTTTTGCCGCACGCTGCGCGCTCTGGATAGCGCTCGGAGCCCAGCCTGCAGGCTTCCATTCGGCTGGAGGATTCAGCATGAAATATCCGGTCGCCATGGTCACAATAAGATATGCAACGCCTAGATACGCGAAGGTCTGCAAGACTCCGACACTTTGAATCAGGCGCGTCGCAACAGGAGCAGTCACAAGCGCGCCGGCGCCAAAACCCCCGACTGCTATACCAGTGATAAGACCGCGCTTGTCAGGAAACCACTTGACCAGCACGGCAACCGGAACAATGTATCCGAACCCCAATCCGATGCCTCCGATGAGGCCATAGCTCAGATACAACCACCAGAGCTTGTTGGCGGAATAGCTTGCCAGGAATACACCGAGACCATACAGAAATCCGCCAGTCATCGCGACGACCCGAGGTCCCTTCATATTTAGCCAGAGACCGCCAAAGAACGCGGAGACACCCAGGACAAAAATGCAGATGGTAAAGGTGAGTGTTACGTCAGCAATCGACCAGTGAAACTGCTTTGCCAGAGGAATGCGGAAGACGCTCCATGCGTAAACAGCGCCAAGGGCCATTTGCATTACAAAGCCTGCTGCGGCAATTCCCCAGCGATTCACTTTCAACATGCGTCTCCTCCGATGGTTGAGTCAAATATCCGCAAGTACTTTTTATTTTTCTCTTCGCGCAATCTGCTTGCCGAGGGATTCCAGAAATCTGTTGACGAGGGCAATACTTCGGCGCAGTTCCTTATGGCGAAACTGCATCAATAGCGTGAATAGTCCCGGCGGTTCGGTTTGCTGTTTCTCGTGCGACCCAAATGATTCTTTAGCTGCCGTGGCCACGCTCTGAAGCACGGCCGGATCGATCGAGCCAAGGATCTTGCCGAGAATAATTGCGTTGCGCATCGTTCGCACTGATTCATTTGTTTTGGCCGCATCCACTGCTGCTTCAATCAGTGTGTCGCTTGCGCCCAACGCACCACGCAGCAGCTCAAATACGCCATGGTCATGCAGCTGTTGCAACAGCTCATACGATTCAAGGAGTGCCTCCGCATGCTCAACGGGAGCTTCCTCCAGCCGCTGGCGCAGCTCTGCGCGGGGGTCGCGGGGCGGAAGTTCAAGAGCGATCGGTCGAGACATATTTCTTCTCCTTGCTGCGGCGGTTAATTGGTCTGAATCTGGACCAGTTGGCTTCCACCGGGCTCGCGGTAATCTGTTCGCTTCCACTTGCGCTCAACTTCAACGCCATTCTGTGGTGTGGGATGTCCAAAGCGCGAGTTGGTGCGCGGCAGAGGACTCTCGCCCGTCTCACCCAACACTTGTAGTTTCACTGATGTTTCCTTGTAGGCCGGCGTATGAGTCGCCTTGTCTGTGAAGCTGCTGGTAAGGCGGTTGACCGGCTCCTCAACGGAATTCATCGGCATGTATAGTTCTTTGCCGTGAACGCGGTCGGTGATTACGGCCTGTGCGCGCACTTTTCCGTAGCGCGAAGTGAGCTGGATCCAACTGCCTGTCTCGATGCCCCGGTCTTTAGCGAGTTCGGGCGATACTTCAACGAACGTGCATGGCGTTTTCTCGCGAATACCTTCGGATTTGTACGTCATGTTTCCTTCATGAAAATGTTCCAGCAAACGGCCGTTGTTCAGGTGCAGGTCGTACTCTGCATCCTGTTGATCGGATGGTTCTGTCCATGGGACGGCAAAGAAATTTGCCTTACCGTCGGGAAACTTAAATTGCTTCACGTAGAGAAGCGGCTGATCGCTGCCGTCTTCCGCCACTGGCCACTGCAGCGTCTTATAATCTTCCAGCCGCTCATAGGTAACGCCTGCCATCAGTGGCGTAAGCGAAGCAATCTCCTCATAGATCTTTGAGGGATGATCGTAATTCCAGCCGGCGCCCAAGCGGTTGGCGATGTCCTGAATGATTTCCCAGTCAGGCCGGCTCTCTCCAAGAGGCTCGAACACCTGGTACAGCCGCTGAATGCGCCTCTCCGTGCTGGTGAATGTGCCTTCTTTTTCCAGACTTGGACTCGCGGGCAAAATTACATCGGCAAATCGGCAAGTCTCACTGAAGAAGATCTCCTGCATCACGAAGAAGTCCAGCTTGGAGAGCGCGTCGCCCACATAATTTGCGTTCGAATCGACCAGGCTCAACTCTTCGCCAAAGACATACATTGCCTTCAGGCGGCCATCATGTATGGCGTCAATCATCATGTGGTTATCGAGCCCCGGCTTCGGTGGCAAGGTCACCTTCCATGCCTTTTCAAACTTGGCGCGAATATCCGGGTCGTCAACTTTCTGATAGCCGGGAAAATAATTTGGCATCGCGCCATGGTCGCTCGCTCCCTGCACATTGTTATGTCCGCGCAGGGGGTAGGCGCCTGTTCCCGGCCGCATGTAATTTCCCGTTGCAAGCAGAAGATTGGAGATAGCCGTCGACGTGTCCGAACCCATAACGTGTTGCGTTACGCCCATGGCCCACAGGATGCAAACGCTATCGGCCTCAGCGATCATGTGGGCGACTTTGGTCAGCGTCTCCACAGGAATTCCGCAGCGCTGGCTTGCCATCTCCATCGTGAAGGGCTCAAGGCTCTTCTTGTAATCATCCGCGCCGTTGACCCACTTATCAATGAATTGCTGGTTAGCTAGTCCGTTTTCGAAAATGTAGCGTGTAACCGCGGAGAGCCAGAAGAGATCAGTGCTGGGACGCGGATGAATGAACACATCGGCACGCCTCGCCATCTCGTTCTCGCGCAGGTCAGAGACGATTAGCTTTTGGCCGTGCAGTTTGTGGGAACGCTTAACGCGGGTAGCCAGAACAGGATGGCTCTCGGCAGTGTTGCTGCCGATAATCAGAACCAATCCAGCCTGCTCAATGTCAGAGATTGAACCTGAATCGCCACCATAACCTACCGTCCGCCAAAGTCCAGTAGTCGCAGGCGCCTGGCAGTAACGGGAGCAGTTGTCCATATTATTGGTTCCGATTACTGCGCGCGCCAGCTTCTGCATCAGGTAGCTCTCTTCGTTGGTGCACTTGGAAGAAGAAATAAACGCCAGCGAATCAGGGCCGGTAGCTGCCTTGACCTCGGCAAACCTGCGAGCCACAAGAGAAAGAGCCTCCTCCCAGGAAGCTTCACGAAAGCTGTCGCCCTCGCGAATCAGCGGCTTGGTGAGGCGTTCGGGACTGTTTACGTAGTCCCAGCCAAATTTTCCCTTGATACAGGTTGAGATGCCATTGGCCGCCCCATGCGCAGGCTCCACTTTCAGAATCTGGCGGTCTTTGGTCCACAGATCGAAGCTGCATCCGACCCCGCAATAGGTGCAAACGGTTTTTGTACGCTTGACGCGCGATTCGCGCATGGCCGCTTCCATCTCTGACAGCTTCATGATCGGGCCATATCCAACTTCAGGCTCAATTTCCTTCACTATTTCGATCATGCCGTCGAGCGCCGGCTTGGGTAGAGATGTAAAGTAGCCCGCCTCACCCAGCATTGACTTCTCCATCAGCGCATTGCAGGGGCAAACCGTCACGCAATGGCCACACGAGACGCAGCTCGATTCGTTGATAGCAGCGCCGCCATCCCACAACACGCGAGGATGCGCGCTCTCCCAATCGATGCTCAGCGTCTCATTCACCTGCAGGTTCTGGCATGCTTCCACGCAACGTCCGCACAGAATGCACTGATCGGGATCGTAGCGGTAGAAGGGATTGGACATATCCACTTCATACGGCTTGCGCGTGAAAGGGATTTGCTGGTGTTCGACGTGAAGAAGTTTGGTGGTATTGTGCACCGTGCAGTTGCCATTATTGTTGTCGCAGACAGTGCAGTAGAGATCATGATTGCCGAGGATGCGGTCAAAGGCTTCGCGTTGCGCAGCGTTCGCGCGTGGCGAGGATGTGGTCACGCTCATGCCGTCGGCAGCAAGCGCACCACAAGCTCTCAACAGCTTGCCATCCACCTCCACCATGCAGGTATCGCAGGTTTGGATTGGTCCAAGCTGAGAGTGGTAACAGACTTGCGAAATCTCAGTACCGCTGCGATTGATCGCATCGATCAGGCGCTCGCCGGGCTGAATTGCATGCAGCTTGCCGTTGATAGTGATGGACATGGGAAATACCTGCTCTGAATCGGAATCCTAGTGCATAAACTACAGAGCGGTAAAGCTTTCGCAGCCAGTCGATCGAAAGTAATTGTTAATTCTTTGTTACAAAGATGAGCTCCGCGAATAGCGAGGTTGTCTGGCTGACCTAGCCCGTGGTTTAAGGCGGGGTTTGCGTACTTCTATGCGGTCTCAGAAGTCGTCCGGCACCGGAATTCGCCCGAATAAATGACAAAGCGGCGTCCGCGCAGGAAACCGATTAGCGTCAGGCCAAGTTCACGGGCCAGCTTGACCGCCAGGCTGGACGGCGCCGACACCGAAGCCAGGACCGGAACCCCAGCCGCCAGCGCCTTTTGAACAATCTCAAACCCGCCTCTGCCGCTGACCAGCATCACGTACTGGGATAGCGGCAGCCTGTTCTGCATAAGTGCCCATCCGGCGAGTTTGTCGACAGCGTTGTGCCGGCCGATATCCTCGCGCAGCTCGATCAGTTGGCCGCTGACATCAAAAAGCCCTGCGGCATGCAGGCCGCCGGTCCGGCTGAAGACTGCCTGTTCAGAGCGCAGAATATCAGGCAGCCGGCACAGTATTTCAGGTTCGACATGGAAGTCACGCTCGGGCGATCGCAACCCGCGCGCACGGATGGCATCGATAGATGCTTTCCCGCAGATCCCACAGCTTGAAGCAGCAAAAAAGTTTCGCTGCAGGCTCTTGAGGTCGAAAGAGGTATCTTTCAGTTCGACCTCAACCACGTTACTCTTCAATCCATTTTCCGGCGCCACTGCATGAAGGCCGGCAATCTGATCTGTCGACTCGATGATCCCTTCGGTCAGCAGGAATCCCGCCGCCAGTTCGAGATCGTGCCCCGGAGTCCGCATCGTCACCGTAATCGGGACACCGCCAATCCGAATCTCCAGCGGCTCTTCGGCTGCAAGCGAGTCCTGCACGGAGCGGATGGCCCCATCTTCCCATTCTGTTACCTGCGTCAGTTCGAGACTTCGCTCTGGTGAGCGCATGCGGGCTCCTGTTGCCGTTCTAACTTTGACGCTGACGCACTCAAATCAATCTGTCAAGGTGTTTCGGTTGGCAACCACCTGAAAGCCCGAAGGGCGCGGAGTTGTACTATCTCCAATAGTTCCTGAAAACTGCAAGCCGAGCATTCGGCGGCCGTCAGGGCCACGCGACGGAAGGCAAGATGAAGCTGCGCATCAAAGGAAATTCGTTACGGCTCCGTGTCTCACCATCGGAGATTAAGCGCCTGTTGAATAGCGGTCGAATTGAGGAGACCATCTGTTTCGCGCCGGAACAGGATGAAAAACTCACGTATGCCTTGGAATGCGCACCATGCGAAAAAGAGATTGCTGTGCGCTACCGGCCCCAGGAGCTTACAGTTGTCCTCTCCAACGACGGTGCCCGCAAATGGGCTGGGGAAGAGCAGGTGGGAATCTACGGTTCTGTCGACATTGGCGGCAGTCAATTGGAATTAGCGGTCGAGAAGGATTTCGCCTGCCTGGACGCCGATGACGCAGACAATGCAGACACCTTCCCAAATCCAAAGAGCGGCGTGAGTTGCTGAACCGGCAGTTCGTGCCAAAGGATCCATGCGAAACTGATTAGCATCCATTTGTTGACGTGATTGTTGACCAGACGATATGCAAACTCTTTTCTTAAATGCGTCGATTGTCGATGCTACTGCAGCAACGCCGCGCATGGGTAATGTGCTCGTCGAAGACGGCATCATCCGCGACATACAAGCAAAAGCTGGAACCGCCGATCATCGACAGGTCATTGACCTTCGCGGCAAGACCCTGATGCCCGGGCTGATTGACTGCCACGTTCATGTAGTGGCCAGCATGTTGAATCTGGCGCTGAACACCCAGCTTCCAGATGCGATTGCTGTTCTGCGTTCGCTTCCCATCATGAAGGGAATGCTCTCGCGTGGCTTCACCACCGTCCGCGATCTCGGTGGCGCGCCCAATTCCCTTGCCGAAGCCATCGAACAGGGGCTCGTGGAAGCTCCTCGGCTTATTGTTTGCGGTAAGGCGCTTTCAAAAACTGGTGGCCACGGCGATAGCCGCAGCCGCCATGACGTCCACGATCCAAATCGCTGGAAGGATAACTTCGGTGCGCTCGGACGCATTGCCGATGGTGTCGATGAGGTACGCCTGGCTTGCCGCCAAGAAATCCGTCAGGGCGCAAGGTTCATCAAGATCATGGCCAACGGCGGTGTCGCAAGCCCAACCGACCCTGTCGCATGGATGGGCTACGCGGAGGACGAAATCAAAGTGGCCGTCGATGAAGCTCGCGATGCGCAGACCTATGTCGCCGCGCATCTTTACACTTCCGATGCCATCGCCCGCGCCATACGTTGCGGCGTACATTCACTCGAGCATTGCAATCGCATTGATGCAGCAACCGCGAAGCTTGCCGCCAAGGCTGGCGCAGTTGTTGTCCCAACTCTCGTCACTTATGATGCTCTTGCCGAGCAGGGCGCTGCTCTCGGCCTGCCCCCGGAATCTGTCGCAAAGATTAATGACGTTCGGGCGAGCGGCCTGGACAGCCTCTCCATTCTTCATGATGCCGGCGTCACCATGGCCTTCGGCACCGATCTGCTCGGTGAGCTGCACGTCCGTCAGAGCGATGAGTTTGCCATCCGGGCACAAGTCTTGCCGGCGGCGGAGATCCTCGCCAGTGCCACAACAATTGCCGCTGAGCTGATCGGCATGCAAGGCAAGCTCGGCATCATCGCCGAGGGAGCCATCGCCGACCTGATAGTTGTCAACGGTTCGCCGCTCGATGACATTACCGTCCTTGCAAATCCGGACAAGAATATCTTGCTGGTGATGAAAGCCGGCAAGATCTACCGGCAGCTCTGACGGCAGTGCAGATTGAGCGCGTCCTTATTCGAATACAATTCTTGCAATGACCATGGAGTCTCTGCGCCTTTCAGTGATTGATTCACACACCGCGGGAGAGCCTACGCGCGTGATTCACTCAGCCGGCCTTGAGCTTGGCACAGGCGATATCGCCAGTCGGCTCGCCGTGTTTCGCGAGAAATACGATGGCCTCCGCGCCGGCGTCATCAATGAACCACGCGGCTCAGAGGTTGTCGTCGGCGCTTTGCTCTGTGAACCGGCCGATCCCACTAACGCTGCAGGCGTGATCTTCTTCAACGACATTGGCTACCTTGGCATGTGCGGTCATGGAACGATTGGCTTGGTCACCACGCTCGCGCACCTTGGGCGCATCACGCCGGGCCGGCACAAGATTGAAACTGCCGTCGGCACCATTTCCACCGTGCTTCATTCTGATGGTGGCGTCTCCGTCGAAAATGTTCCCAGCTATCGCTATCAGCACCAGGTTGCTGTTGACGTCCCCGGCTACGGCAGTGTCACCGGTGACATCGCCTGGGGTGGCAACTGGTTCTTCCTGACCTCAGCCAACGGCCAGCCACTTCAGCCCGCGAACCGCGCCATGCTGATCGCCTACACCACTGCCATCCGCTCCGCTCTCGCTTATTCCAAAATCACAGGTGAAGGTGGCGCTCTCATCGACCACGTAGAACTCTTCGCAGCGCCGGAAGACCCAGCCAACTCCAGCCGCAACTTTGTTCTCTGCCCCGGCGCGTCTTTCGATCGCTCTCCCTGCGGTACTGGCACCAGCGCAAAAATGGCCTGCGAACATGCCGCCGGCCGTTTGCAACCAGGGCAGATCTGGCGTCAGGAGGGCATCCTCGGTACCGTCTTCACTGGAACCATAGTCCCTCTTCCTAATTCCGGTGACCGTGTTCAACCCACCATAACCGGACACGCATGGATCACCGCTGAGTCCACGTTGATCTTCGATCCCGCCGATCCCTTTCGTGAAGGAATCACGTTCTAATGGCGAACTTCGACGTTCTTATTCTCGGCGCCGGCATTGTCGGCTGCGCCTGCGCACGAGAGTTTGCTCAGGCAGGTCTGCGCGTCGGCCTCGTCGAGCCTGGATCCATCGCCGGCGAGGCGACTTCCGCTGCCATGGGTCACGTAGTCGTTCTAGACGACTCGCCCGCTCAGTTAACCCTCACCGCTTACGCCCGTTCGCTCTGGGCTGAGTTGAACCCGCAGTTACCTGCCAACGTTGATGCTGCCTTTCCCGGCACGCTTTGGATCGTCACTGACGAGCAGGAGTTCAACGCTTTACGGGCCAAGCAAGCTGCCTACACCCAGTCAGGTGTTGCAACCGAGATCCTCGACTCCGCTGCGTTGGCCGCAAGCGAGCCTCACCTTCGCTCTGGTCTAGCAGGCGCGCTGTTCGTGCCCCACGATGGTGTTCTTGCACCGGCCGCAGCCGCGCACTTCTTCTTCGATCAGGCCATGCAAGCCGGCGCGGTTCTGCTCAGCGGCCATGCGGCCGTGCGCGCGAGCGCAGGATCTGTGCAGCTCGACGATGGCTCACAGCATTCCGCCGCGCACATCGTCATCGCCACCGGTGCGGAGATGCGCCTGGTCCCGTGGATTCCGCTGCAACGGCGCAAGGGTCAACTTGTGCTCACAGTTCCCGCTCCAGGACTATTGCATCGTCAGATTGTCGAGCTCGGCTATTTGCGCAGTGCACACCAGCTCACCGGCGAATCCATCGCCTTCAATGTGCAGCCGCGCAACAGCGGAGAAATTCTCATCGGCTCCTCCCGCCAGTCCGGCACACTCGATCCCGCGATCGACCAACCTCTTCTCCAGCGCATGGTCGAGTATGCCTATAGCTTCATGCCTGTTCTGGCTGGTCTCGCCACTTCGCGTGCATGGACCGGCTTCCGCGCAGCCACGCCGGATAAGATTCCTTACCTCGGCCCCACCGAAGACTCCTCTATCCTGCTTGCGATGGGCTTTGAAGGTCTCGGTATCACTACCGCACCGGCAGCAGCGCGGCTCCTGCTCGACCACATCTTCAACCTTCCTTCAGCGATTGATCCCACGCCTTACCTTCCGACGCGCATAGCAAATCTCATCACCACAACTCAGGAGACCCCATGAACTGGTACGGAGTCATGCCCGCCGTCACAACACCATTCGATACAGCACTCAAAGTCGATCATGCCTTTCTCGAGCAGCACACTCGCTGGCTGCTCGACAACGGATGCACGGGCCTCGTCATGCTGGGTTCGCTCGGTGAAGGCGCCACGCTAGAGCACGAGGAGAAGATCGCCATCCTTAAGACCGCCGTCCACGTCTCTGCCGGTAAGACCCCGGTCATCGCTGCAATCTCCGCTCTCTCTACGGCGCACGCTGTCCAACTTGCCAAAGACGCCGAGGCAAACGGCTGCAACGGTCTGATGGTCTTGCCGCCCTACGTCTACTCTTCGGACTGGCGCGAGATGAAGCAGCACGTCGCGGCAATCATCTCCGCCACTAGTCTCCCCTGCATGTTGTATAACAACCCGGTCGCTTACAAGACTGATTTTTTACCCGAACAAATAAAAGAGCTCGCCGACGAGCACCTGAATCTGGCCGCTGTCAAGGAATCCAGCGCTGACGTGCGTCGTATGGCAGCTATCCGCTCACTGCTTGACGATCGCCTCGCACTTTTCGTTGGTGTCGATGACGTCGTCGTCGAGGCCGTTAATCTCGGCGCCACCGGCTGGGTCGCCGGTCTCGTCAACGCCTTCCCGGCCGAGTCCGTTGAGCTTTTCAACCTCGCTATCGCTGGAAAGAACGACGAAGCCTTCGCTCTCTATCGCTGGTTTCTGCCTCTACTGCGCATGGATACGGTTCCCAAGTTTGTGCAACTCATCAAGTGGGTCCAGGGCCAAGCCGGCACCGGCATAGCCTCCGTGCGCCCGCCGCGACTCGAACTCTGCGGAACTGAACTCGAAGAGGTCAAGGCAATTCTCGCAACCGCTCTCGCCAATCCACCTTTGATCAAGTCCACATCTTTTCCGGCTTTGGCGAAGAGCTTCTTGTAATCGCCTTGAATGAGCGGCGTCTGAGGAGAATAATGGTGGGGCGTAACGAACTCTGCAAAAGGACCCGGGATGCATCTCACACGACGAGGCTTCGTACAGACCGCGGCCGCGTTGAGTTCGTCGCTTGCGTTGCGCCCGCTTCGGGCTCTCACCACTCAACTGGCATCCAACAATCTCCAGCCCCTGCAGTCTTTCGAGTATTCACAGGTTCGTCTCACTGGCGGTCCGTTCGCTGAGCAGTACAACGCTCTGCACCAGCATTATGCAGCGCTCTCTAACGACAGCCTGCTCAAGGTCTACCGCCAGCGCGCCGGTTTGCCTGCGCCCGGTGCAGACATGGGCGGATGGTATGACTTCGATGGCTTTGTCCCCGGCCACTCCCTCGGGCAGTACATCTCAGGATTAGCGCGCCTCGGTGCGGGTACAGGCGACTCTGCCTGCCACGAAAAGGTCCGCGCCCTCGTCGACGGTTTCGCCCAGACGCTCGGCCCTAAGAATGAAAGCATCCTGCGCCCCGCAACCAATCTTTGGCCCTGCTACATCCTTGACAAACATTTTGCCGGCCTTATCGACGCGGCCAAACTCAGCGGAGTCTCTAATGCCACTGAACTCCTTTCGCGCGTTCTCCGTGGAGCCGCACCCCTGCTTCCATCGCAAGTCCATGATCGCATCGGCAAGACAGACCCTCCCTACGACGAGCCATACGTAATGCCGGAGAATCTTTTCCTCGCCGCCGATCTCACCGGAAATCCCACCTTCCACGAACTCGGCCGCCGCTATCTACTCAACCGCGAGCTGTTCGATCCTCTGGCTGCCGGCAAAGATCCGTTTCCGGGTCAGCACGCATACTCGCACGCCATCGCACTCAGTTCTGCGGCACAGGCATATCTGCACCTCGGCGAACCCAAATACAAACAGGCGATGGAGCGCGCTTTCAACCTGCTCACCACGCAACAACAATTTGCCTCAGGCGGTTGGGGACCGAATGAAACCTTCATCACTCCGCACAAGGGCGAGCTTCACGCGTCCCTCTCCTCCACGGTCGATCACTTTGAGACTCCCTGCGGAGCCTACGCCGCCACCAAGCTCGCGCGTTATCTCATCACGTTCACCGGCTCACCCCACAGCACAATGCATGCTGACAATCTGGAGCGCGTTCTATACAACACCGTCCTCACCGTCAAGCCGCCGGACGACGTCGGCGACTATCCTTATTACTCAACCTACTCGCCGGTCGCGCGCAAAGTGTACTACCAGAAGAAATGGCCCTGCTGCTCCGGAACGCTCATTCAGACCGTCGCCGATTATCCGCTCAACCTCTACTTCAAATCTGCGGATGGTCTCTATGTGACG
>Ga0302326_10017610_pt1 | contig 14892 bp, 10 predicted proteins | sample Palsa_T0_3_FD_202264 | JGI IMG/M metagenome (GOLD analysis project Ga0302326, IMG submission 202264) | Peat permafrost microbial communities from Stordalen Mire near Abisko, Sweden - Palsa_T0_3 | ecosystem: Environmental > Terrestrial > Soil > Palsa > Peat permafrost | place: Sweden: Abisko... | reverse complement strand
CCGCCCCCAATGGAAATCCGGGCGATGATGATGAGGGTCAAATCTCCGCGTGGTTCGTCCTTGCCGCCAGTGGGCTGCATCCCGCCTGCCCCGGCGATCCGCGCTTCGAGATCTTTACCCCCCTGTTCGACAAAGTGACGCTGAACCTCGATCCGAAATACGCCAGGGGATCTGCGTTCACGATCGTCGCACAGAACAATTCTCCCCAGAACGTCTACATTCAGTCGGCCACTCTCAATGGGAAGGCCTTCAATCGCTGCTGGCTCAACTATTCGGAGATTACCGCGGGCGGGACTCTCGAATTGGTTCTCGGTCCGCAGCCAAATATGAACTGGGGAATTGAACAGGGCCGATGATTATGCCAGAATTGCTGACCATATCTGAGAAGATTGCCCAGCGCATCAGCGGCATCGCGGTGGAGCGGCCGCGCGACGAGGTTCCGCACGGGATTCCGGTCGCTCTCCGCACGGCGCAACATTCGGTCATCTCGGCGGGCCGTTTCGCCCAGACGTGGTCCAAGCGCATGGTGCTGGTCAAGTGGGTGATCTCTGGGCAGGCGATCATGGGCGTCGAGGGGAAGCGAATTTCCTTCGGTCCCGGCGAAGCGGCCGTGTATGTGCCGAGCATTCCCCACCGGTTCTGGGCGGTTGCGGATACGAACGAGTTTTGCTGGTTTTCGGTCGATGGACCGCTCGCCGAACAATTCGCCATCGAGCTCGAGTTTCGGCCGGGCGTGTATCCCCTGGGCCTGGCTCCCGTCGAGAAGATCCACGACTTGATGGAGAGCCTCAAGGACCACAGCATCCAGGGGCGCAGGCAGGCGAGCCTGATGGCTATCTCGATGATGTATCAGGTAGCCAATGCCATCCGCGCACCGCAAATGCCTTCCGTGGTGCTCAAGGCGCAGCACAAAATTCAACAGGGATTCGCCGACCCGGATCTCTCCACCGAATCGATCGCCAAGGACCTTGGCTACCACCGCGGTTCTCTGAGCCGACTGTTTCACAAGCACACGGGGATCACGATCATCGACTTCCTCACCGAGGCTCGGCTGCAGGAAGCCAAAGCATTGCTGGCCCACACCAACGACAAGATCTCGGACATCTCCAGAAAGTGCGGATTCCGGGAACCGACGTATTTCCATCACTGGTTTCGGAAGCACACCGGCGTGACGCCGAACGAGCTGCGGGGATAGGGCGAGGGTTCGGGGTTCAGGATTGGAACTCTCTTCATGTCGAAGCTTAAACTTGCCACGATCGGTGCATATGGGCATTTCCCCCATGTTTTGGAGGAACTCGAGGGTTCAGATGATCTGGATGTAGTCGCCCTGGCCAAGGCGCTTCCCGACGATGATCTGAATGCGGTGCGAAAGTTTCCGATCGCCGGCAGCGCGCTGGCTTACGATGATTATCATCTGATGCTGCGCGAGCAGAATCCGGATGTCGTGGTCGTAAGCACCCGGCTGGATCTGATCAACCCCATCGCCATCGATGCCGCTGAGGCGGGTTGTCATTTAATCTGCGAGAAGCCATTGGCGCTGGCCCACGCACCGCTGGAAAAACTGTATCGCACCATTGAAAGTCGCGGCGTGCAATGCATCGCCATGCTGAGCAATCCGTATCACTCGGTCATCCGCGGCGCTCGACAACTGACAACCGAAGGTCGGTTCGGCAAGATCGTGATCGTCAATGCGCGAAAGAGCTATAAGTGGGGATCGCGCCCGGACTGGTTCGGCAAACGAGAGCAGTATGGGAACACGATCGGCTGGGTCGGGATTCATGCGCTGGACATGATTCAAGCCGTCACCGGCGAGCGTTTTACATCCGTCGCGGCGATGCTTTCCAACGTTTCCCACCCGGAGCGACCCGATTGCCAGGACAATGTGGCGATGATCCTTGGGCTCAGTGGCGGCGGTCATGCCACGGTGAGCGTCGATCTGCTTCGACCGAACGCCGCCGCCACGCACGGCGATGACTGGCTGAGAATAGTCGGGGCCAAGGGCGTCGCCGAAGCGTCTCTCGACGGCGGTTGGCTGCACATTACCAGTGATGCCGAAGCGGAATGCCGTGTGACACTGCCGGCTTCGCAGAAGTATTACGCTGATTTTTTGAAATTGCTAGCGAATGCGCCGGCTGAACCGTTCGCCGACACCCGTCGAGCTTTCGAGTTGACCCACCTGTGTCTGACGGCATGGGATGCGGCGGTTGAAGGCCGTGTACTCGACATTCAGCCTGGTCCCTGGAGTGCGCCGCTTTCCGGCACCGCCACTTAAGTGGCGGTACCCACTGGGAATCATGGAGGTTTTATGAGTTGTTTGAGGGTTTTTGCGCGGCGCGTCGAATTGTGCCAACTCATGTTTATCGCAATGCTCGTGTCGCTGGGGCCCCATGCTCTGGCGAACTCGTCTGCCGCTGCGATGAACATCATGCGGGAGGGCCAGGCGACGTATCGTGCCTTCGACGCCAACAAGCTTCCGCCAGGCACGTCCTCAAAGCTATTCGCCGGCGCGATCACCGGCACGACCTTCGACCTCTTCGTTCGCAATCTCGACGCACAGCCTTTGACCATCGAACTGGGATTCGTCGACACGCAAAGCAACGGCCCCGGGCGACGTACGTTCGCGCTGGCGGCCAACGGAAGCCCGCTCGACGCAAATCTCGACGTGTGGGCCCAGGCGGGCGGCGCTGACAAACCCTGGGTGATGAAAACAACGTTCACCCACGCGGGTGGCAGCCTGTCGATCATGTTCACAGGGTTGGATCAGCCGGCATTTGTCAGCTACGTGCGGATCAGCGACGTAAGCGGCAAGGAACTGGCGTTCGGCACTGCCGCGGACTGGAAAAAGGCAGAACGGCTCACGCTGCTGGATTCCCGCTCGCATCCTTTTAAGAAGATCGAGGTCGGAGACGTCTGCTTTTTCAACGTCGATCACAGCCCCGTCGGGGCATGGTCGACGTTCATCTACGGCATGGAAGCCAGCGGCGGAGTGCAGGTGTGCAAGCAGCCGGGTGGCGAGGGAACGCTGATCCCACACCAGGGAGTGATCATCGCAGCGAAATCCGGCTCCGCGGAACGCATCATGCCGTTTGCGTCGAAGCAGAAATCACTCGCGCAAGCTGCCTGGATCACCGGCGAAGAAGTGAAGCGAACCCTCGGCGCCTGCACAGATTGCTGGAACATTCCGATGGGCGTGAGCTGGGTCCACTACACGCCGGTCTGGAGGTTGAACGACTGGGACAAGGCTTCCGACGATGAAAAACGCCAATTCACACTGCCCGCGACGTGGATGCAGTACACCATCGACAACCGCTCCGGGAAAGAGGAAACGCAACTGCTGTTCAGCCTGGAGCAGGCCGCGACCCGCGCCACGGGTTGGTCCGGTTTCGATGGTTACGTGGTCGACCAGAACAGCTCCATCGCGGTGAAGAGCGGTGATGCGGAATTGCTCACCGCGGAGCAGGCGAAGCAGAACTTCGGAATTGACGGCGCTACCAGCGCGTTCTGTGTGCACGTCGCTCCGGGAACAGAGAAAGCTGTCACGTTCTACGTCGTTCAATATCGTGACGGGGTCATCGCTCAGTTGCAGGATCATCCGCTCCGGCTGATGGGCGACGCCGTGTACTCGGATATGAACGACATCCTGAAAACGGCTGAGAAGAGCCTGCCGACCGTCGTCAGTCGCTGCGAAGAAATGGACAAGCGGCTTGCCGAGTGCGGCCAGGATGCCGAACGGCAATTCCTCGCCGCCGATGCGCTCCATTCGTACCAATACAACACCATTCTGTATGCCGATGAGCAGAAAGAGCCGGTCTGGGCAGTCATCGAAGGAGAATGCTCCTGCATCAACACGTTCGACCTGACGATCGATCACGTCTTTTATGAACTGTCGATGCATCCCTGGACGGTTCGCAACGAGCTGGACCACTTCACCGATACCTTCTCCTACGCCGATGAGCTTTCCCTCCCCGGCCAGACGCAGCGCTTCCCCGGCGGAATTGGCTTCTGTCACGACATGGGCAGCCGCACCAATTTCTCCACCCGCGAGAAGGGCGCTGCCTACAAGACTCTGATGACGCAGGAGGAATTGCAGAACTGGATCATCTGCGCCGCTCTCTACTGGAAAACAACCGGAGATAATACCTGGCTGGAACGGAACCGCGACATGTTCAAGCGTGCACTGCAGTCAATGGAACTACGTGATGATCTGGATCCCTCCAAGCGGGATGGAATTACCACGTATGTTTCGAGCGTTGGACAGAGGACCGGCGAAATCACCACTTACGATGCGATGGACGTCTCACTGCAGTCTCCGATCGAGAGCCTCTATATCGCCGTCAAATCGTTCGCCTGTTACACAATGCTCAAGCCCCTGTTCCTCCAACTGGGCGAAGTCGCACTGGCCCATGAATCGGAAGAAGCCGAGGCCTATACCGCCAAAGGGATTCTCTCTCACTGGGACGAGAAGAATCATTTCTTCCCAGCAACCTTCAACGGCAAGAGCACATCCGCGATCATCCCCGCCATCGAAGGTTTGGCTTACCCATACGCGATGGGGCTCACGAAGGAGGTGGCGCTGGATGGTCCCAATGCCGAGTTAATGAGCCGGCTCAAGACCCACCTGACGACAATTCTCGTTCCCGGGCTCTGCCTCGACGCCAAGACCGGCGCCTGGAACCTCTCCTCGACAAGTTCCACCACCTGGCAAAGCAAGGTGTACCTCAACCAATTCGTGGCTGAGAATATCCTGGGCTTACGGAACTCATCCACCGGGCGAAATGCGGACGCTGCGCACTATGCCTACGAAGTACTCGGCGCCCCGGCGGTCTGTTGGACCGATCAGATCTACACCGGATCCCACGTCGCCTACGGCTGCCGGCACTACCCGCGCGGAGTGACCAGCGCGCTATGGTGGCTATGGCCGCCTAACGCCGCAAGGCGATGACCCCGGAAACAGTAAAGAGAGACGACACGGAACAACGTCCCCTTGGGAAAACCGGCCAGTGCCTTCCCGTGCTGAGCTTGGGCGCGAGTTCACTGGGCGCAGAGTTCAGGGAAGGGGATCTCAACGAGGTGCTTCGTTCGGTGCACGTTGCGCTGGATCTCGGAATGACCTTTATCGACACCTCTCCGTTCTACGGCCGCGGGATGTCGGAGGTGATGCTGGGGCTGGCGCTCAAGGGCGTGCCGCGTAAGAAGTACCTGCTCGGCACGAAACTCGGTCGCTACAGCGGCGAGCACTTTGACTTTTCCGCCTACCGGGTCGACGAAAGCGTGCATGTGAGCCTGGAGCGGATGAAGACCGATCATCTCGACGTGATTCTCTGTCATGACATCGAGTTCGTGGACATGCAGCAGATCGACGACGACTTCCTTAATGATCTCATGGATCGGGTGCGCGCTCTGATTGACCCCGACTCGGGGACGTGACAGCCCGGAGGTTCCCATGAAAAAAGCCTCGCAAATACGAGGCTTGATTCAGCGTGCAATTTTCACGAATTGGAGCCGGACGGGCTCGAACCGACAACCCCTGCCTTGCAAAGGCAGTGCTCTCCCAATTGAGCTACGGCCCCGGAGGTATGCAGTATAGGGCGGTGGGCTGTCGCGTACAAACTCGCTGAATCGCTATCGGAGGATGAAGCCACAGAGGCCGAAATAGAGCATGAACGTGACGATGTCCGCGGAGGCCAGCACGACGGGGCCGGAGGCGAATTTCGGGTCGCCCTTCATGGCCCGCACGATGGAAGGAACGATGACGCCCAGGAGGCAGGAAGTGACAAGAGCGAAAGTAATGCTCACGCCGATCGCGACCGCAACCGCGACTTGGCGCTTCCAGGCGCACGCCACGATTGCGACGAGCGTTCCGCTCGCCAGACCAAGCAGCAATGCCGTCAGCAACTCCACCCGCAACAGGCGAAAGATCATCTTCCAGTTGATGCGCTCATCCAGAAAACCCTGAAGGGTGAGCGTCATCGACTGCATGCTGACGCCCTCGGCCAGCGTCAGAACAACCGGAACGAACAGGGCCAGGACGATGACCGTGTTGAGAAACCGCTCGTGCAGGCCGGCGATGAAGGCACACGCGATTCCGCCGGCGATGTTGCACAGCAGCCATGGCATGCGTTGCTTGAAGCCGGCCCACGGCGACCCGCGTCGCCCCTCTGCGATGTGAATGCCGATGAGTTGAAATACATCCGGGCTGGACTGACGGTCGGGCACTTCAAGCATTTCATCGGTGAAAAGGTTCACATCGACGACGCCCAGGAGTTTGTTGTCTTTGTCCACTACCGGAAAGGCCAGGAGCCGATACATGACGAAGAATTCGCAGGCGTCCAGCACACTCATCGTGTCAGGGATGCTGACGACCCGCTGAACCATGATATCGATCACCTTTTCCGCGGGGCCGCTCATGAGGAGCCGCCGAGTCGGGACAACGCCGACGAGCTTTCCGTCGCTGTCGAGGACGTAAAAGTAGATGATCTTTTCCGCGAGGTTCTGCGTGCGGAGTGAGTCCAGCGCCTGCGCAATCGTCTGCTCTGCCCGCAGCGATGTGTATTCTTTCCGCATGTGGGCGATCACCGGCTCCTGTATCCTGTCCTGGCTGAATTTTTCCATCCGTCGGCCTCCGGTAAGATGTCGCGCACGATAACATGCTCAATCGGGGACGCACGAGCTCCACAAAATAATGACACTTGAAATGCGACATACACTGTCGTATTGTATCCGCATGGAGTCGACAGCATTCAGCATCGCGGAGTTGGCCCACGCGGCAGGGCTGAGCCGGCGGGCGATTCGGTTCTATGTGCAGCAGCTGCTGCTGCCGCCGCCGGACGGCGTTGGGCGGGGACGGCACTACGATCAGTCGCATCTGGACCGGCTGCAGCAAATCGCGCAGTTGCAAAATAGCGGGCACTCGCTCGACGCGATCCGGCGAATTTTCAACGGCGAAGCCGTTCCGGCGACGACCCAGCCAAAATCGCGGCCACCGAGGCGAGCAGTATTGTCGGCGGGCTTGTGGACGCGCGTGGAATTGGGGGATGGCATCGAATTGCAATTCGACGCCGGGCGATATCAGCCCGACGTGGAGGGCTTGCTTGCGCTGCGCGAGCTGGCCCGGCGGGTGTTCAGTCAAGCGGAGAATTCGGAACGATAAGGGCACTTTCACGAACAATGGAGCAGGCGATGAACGGCATCAATTTGAAGACCATGAATCCCGCCGATCGCGTGGCGCTGCGGGGCGTGCGCATGCACGCTGTGCTGGCGGCCATGAGCCAGAAGACGGTCGTCGAGCAGACGTTTCTCAATCGCGAGCAACATGCGATCGAGGCGGTCTACACCTTTCCGCTGCCTGACGGAGCGGCAGTCTGCGCGTTTGAAGCGATCACCGCAGATCGCGTCCTCACCGGCGTAATCGAAGAGACGGATGACGCGATCGAGAAGTATGAATCCGCGGTTGCCGCCGGCGATGCCGCGTACCTCGCGGAGCAGGAGCGGCCGGATGTTTTCACCATTCGCGTCGGCAACATCAAACCACGGCAGGCGGCCACCGTGCGACTGACTTACATTTGCCCGCTGGAGGTGAACGACAACCAGATTCGCGTGAGTTTCCCGACCACAGTGGCGCCGCGCTACGCCGCCGATGCCGGAATGGACCCGGTGGATGCGGCCATTGACGCCGATGCCCTGAATCCGCCGCACGTGCTGAGCGTGCCGTATGGATTGACTTTTTCCGCCGACGTGCGGCTGGGGCGGAAAGTGAAGGCGATCACATCACCGACGCATGCGATCCAGATCACTGGGGACGACCGGGAGGGGTACCACCTTACACTGGGCGGCGTCGTGGCGATGGACCGCGAGGTGGTGCTGAGCATCGAACTGATCAAAGAGGTCGGACCCTGCGTGCAATTCGAAGGTGGTAAAGATAATCAATCCTACATTGCCGTCACATTCGTGCCGGAGTTCGAAGCGCATCCCGAAAACCCGGCGGCGATCGAAACGGTCTTTGTGCTGGATTGTTCCGGCTCGATGGGAGGTTCGTCGATCACGCAGGCGACGGCGGCGCTGGAGTTGTGCCTGCGCAGCCTGAATGTCGGCGACACGTTCAACATCTGCAAATTCGGTTCGAGTTTCGAGCTGATGAGTCCCGAGCCGCTGGTCTATTCGCAGGCCACGCTGGATCAGGCGATCGGTTACATCGCGACAGGAAACAATTTTGGCGGCACGGAACTGCTCCAGCCCCTGCAGGCAGTGCTGCGCACGACACCGGCGGCCGGCGCTGTGCGCAGCGTCATTCTCTTGACTGACGGTCAAGTGAGCAACGAACCGGCAATTCTCAAACTAGCCCGGCAGCATCGCGGGCGCAACCGAATCTTCTCATTCGGGATCGGGCCGGCGTGTAGTTCGTTCCTCGTGAAGGGCCTGGCACGGGTGACCGGCGGGGCGGCGGAATTCATTGTCGAGGGGGAGAACATGCATGAGAAGGTACTGCGCACGTTCGCGCGGCTGGCCTCGCCGTTGGCGAGCGATGTGCGGATCGACTGGTGCGGGGCCGAAGCGCAGACCCTGGCCGAGTTGCCGCCGGTCTTTGATGGAGAGGTGTTGACGGTGTTCGCGAGAGTGCTGGGCCGACGGCCCGCCGAGGTGGTGCTCAAATGCCGAACCGATGCCGGCGAGCAATCATGGGCTGTTGCCGTGCCGAACATTCCGCTGCCTGACGGCGGCATTGCGACGATGTGGGCCCGGCGAACCATCCAGAGCCTTGAAGAGGTGAACGGCATCACCCGCTCGGCTGCACCTGGAAAAGGATCGCGCGAGCGCGATCTGCTGATATCGTTGTCCAAGGAGTTTGGCCTGCTCAGCAGCCTGACCACGTTCGTTGCGGTGGAGCATCGGTCGCTCGAAGAACGCAACCAAGGCCAGCCGGCGACCCGGCGAGTGCCGGTCATGCTGGCCAACGGCTGGGGAGGCGTGGCAGTAATGGGAATGCCCGCGGCCGGCGCAATTGTCATGAGAAAAGACAGAGGAGTAAGAGCGATGTCCAGAGGCCGCTCCGGTCCGGCGGGCGCGCCCGTCTCCGGCCCACCGCCTGTAGTCGGCCCAATCCTCAGCGCCATTGATGACTCGGGGCTGCTCGATTTGACCCGGGAAAGCGACACGGACAGTTGTGACGGCGATGTGCTTGACGAGATCGCCCCCGGTGCTAAAGACGTCACTTCCAAGTTGACGTCGGCCGCTTCCGGAACTCCACCCGCGGCCCCGCGCCGACCCCGGTTGCTGCGCCGGCTTCTCGGCAAGAGTGCGGGGCGCCTGGTGCCAGACCAAAATCGAACTCCCGGCGACGCCATTAGTGGCGACGACCTCTCGCAAATCCTGCTGCGGCAGACCGCGGCGGGCGATTTTCGGTGGGACGAGCGGTTGGATCAGATTGCGTCGACGGTTTCAAGCTGGAACGACATGTCCGCCAAGGCAGATGCCCGGGTGCCGGCCGGCACAGCGGATCGCGACAGTGTGATATCCACTCTTCGCGCGCTGTTGCTGTTGCAAACAAAGTTCGCCGCAGACGAAAGCATCTGGAAGCGCGCGGCGGAGAAGGCGATGCGTTATGTGGCGTTGGCTACCGGCCAGCCGGCGGCGGCAATCCTGGCGGAGTTGAAGAGTCTCCTCCCACTTTAGCTTCACCAGGGACATCCAAATGGATTCAATCCTTCAGCCAATCGTCGTTTACCTTGGCCAAAGCGCTTTGCTGACATTTCAACAATTGGCGATCGTGCTCGGCCCCGTGCTGATCCTGGCGTTCATACTCGACCAGCTTTCACAATTCGTGCGGGCTCGGGCGGCGAGGATTTTGAGTCTCGACGTATACACCTATCTCACCGCGCCGGGAGTGATGGTTCATGAGCTGGGGCACGCATTTTTCTGCGTGATCTTCAGGCATCGGATTGTCAGCATGCGGCTGTTCGGGCCACGAAGCGACGGGACGCTGGGCTCAGTACAGCATTCGTACAACCCCAAGAGCACCTACCAACGGATCGGAAACTTCTTCATCGGTACTGGGCCGATCTGGTTGGGGACGGCATTGGTGTGCCTCCTGGCCTGGTATCTGCTCGGCCCGGTCGCGAGCGAAGCCGTCCGGCACGTGGCAACGTCCGATGAACCGGCAACGCCGGCGGTCCTGATATCGCAGGCAGCCGCCTTGGCCTGGCAGCTCTTTCTGTCGCTCTTGCGGCCAGCGGTGGTATCGAGCTGGCAGTTCTGGATTTTCGCCTACCTCATGTTCTGCATCGGGAGCCACATCACCTTGAGCAGACCCGACATCAACGGCGCCGCCAGAGGATTCGTTTCCCTGGTTGTATTTGTGCTGCTGTTCAATCTCCTGACATTGTCCTTCGACGGCCGGCTCTCTCTTCGAGTCTGTCAGCGGTTGCTGCAGGGCTCTGTGATTTTCTATGCAGCCATATCGCTCGTGGTGTGCCTGAACCTCGCTCTGGCCGCAGTTTTGATGATCCTCTCAATTGTTTTTCGTGCTGTTCGGTAGCCGCCGACATGCTGCGTCGGTTATGGTACCCGCTGCGACGTCCGGCGGAGCGATCTCTCGAGTGGGGTCTCTCTCATTTGAGTTCAACACAGAGCGGGCAGAGGGAAGACTCTCACGAGTCCCCCGACGAAGGTTCGCAGTGCATCAAGTGGAGCGGCAAAATGAACACGAATCTGAAGCGTCCCTCATGGTGTGTCTCTGGTTTTGAGTGGGAAGCCGCTCGGGCAATCGCCGGACGGTTCTCCGCGCGACTAGGGCGTCCCGACCAGCGCCGCGCCAAGGCAATGGTGGAAACGCTTGAGAAACGAACGTTACTGAGCGGCCTTACCATCGTCCCGACTTACGCTGCAAACATCCAAAGCGATCCCAATGCCGCGGAAATCGAGACCGCGATCCAAGCTGGTATCACGCAGATCGAATCCAATCTCGCCACACCCATCACCGTGCCGATCGAATTTCAGGAGACCAGCAGCGGCCTCGGGGAAAGCTTGACATACTACAACGTCGTCTCGTACTCGACGTGGCTGGGCGCCATGCAGGCGCAGGCCGACGGGCCGAGCGGTGATGCCAATCAACTTTCGGCGGTTGCCAGTCTTCCGGCAACGAATACCGTAAACGGGAGCAATAACGTCGATATCACGCTCGCCAACGAACTTGCGCTGGGGCTCCCTGCCAGCTCCGAGCCGGAATTCGGCACGATCTCGCTCAATACTTCGGACTGCAACCTCAACCGCTCGTCGATCAATTCCGACGATTATGATCTTCAGGGCGTCGCGATGCACGAAATGGACGAGGTCCTTGGAATTGGGTCCAGCCTCAACGAAGTAAAGAAAAATGGGAACCCGATTCCCACGGACGATATCCGCCCTGAAGACTTCTTCCGCTACTCGGCGGGGCCGGGTGGCACGCCGGATTACACCACCTCCGCCAGTGCAGCAGTCTACTTTTCCATCGATGGCGGCAACAGTGACCTTGCCCAATTCAACCAGACAGCCGGCGCCGACTTCAACGACTGGTACAGCATCAACGGCACTCAGGTCCCGCAAGTGCAGGACGCCTTTGGCACACCCGGAGCGATCGCCAATTACAACGTCGAGCCCGTCGTGCTCGACACGCTTGGGTACACCGCCGCTCGCACCCTCGGCACGGGAATCGTCACCGGCAATGTCTTCAATGACGCCAATGGCAACGGGACACAGGACCAAGGCGAATCGAATCTGTCCGGGTGGACAATCGAGGCACTTCAGAACGGCAATGTGGTTACCAGCGCCCTATCCAACTCGCTCAACTATCAGCTTGGAAGCCTTGCCGATGGAACTTACACCATCGAGGCGGTGCCACAGAACGGGTTTACGCAAACTACCCCCGCTTCGTACACCGTCACCATCAGCGGCCACAATCAGACGACAACCGGCGAGAATTTTGGAGAAGAAACGGCAGCCGCGACCACCACGGCCTTAACCAAGAATACAACTACGGCAATCAGTTTTGGTCAGAGCGTCACGTTCACTGCGACCACAACCGCGGTTAACGGAAACGTCGGAACGCCCACGGGCACTGTGTCCTTCATGAATGGCAACACCGTCCTCGGAACCGCTGCGCTCAGCGGCGGCGTCGCCACGTTCACGACCAGCTCGCTCGCCCCTGGCATTTACTCCGTCACGGCGGAGTACACCGGCAGCGGCACCTTCAATACCAGCACGTCCAACCCGCTCAAGCAGACCGTGAACCAGTCGGCAACCACAACGAAACTGACCAAGAACACCACCGCCCCAATCGTGTTCGGCCAGAGCGTGACGTTCACCGCGACCCTGGCCCCCGTCAGCCCCGGCGCGGGCACGCCCAGCGGCACTGTGTCCTTCATGAATGGCAGCACCGTCCTCGGAACCGCTACGGTCAGCGGCGGTGTCGCTACGTTTACGACCACTTCGCTGACCGCAGGCGCTGACTCGGTCACGGCCGTTTACAGCGGTGACACCGACTTCACCACCAGCACCTCCAGCGGAGTCAAGCAGACCGTGAACCAGTCGGCAACCACAACGAAACTGACCAAGAACACGACCGCCCCAATCGTGTTCGGCCAGAGCGTGACATTCACCGCAACCCTGGCCCCCGTCAGCCCCGGCGCGGGCACGCCCACCGGCGCCGTCTCCTTCATGAATGGCAGCACCGTCCTCGGAACCGCCACGCTCAGCGGCGGTGTTGCCATGCTCACAGATAGTTCCCTCGCCCCAGGCGTTTACTCCGTCACCGCCGTCTACAGCGGCGACACCGACTTCACCACCAGCACTTCCAGCGCAGCCAGGCAGACCGTGAACCAGTCGGCAACCACAACGAAACTGACCAAGAACACGACCGCTCCCATCGTCTTTGGCCAAAGCGTAACGCTGACCGCCACATTGGCCCCCGTCAGCCCTGGCGCTGGGACGCCCACTGGCACGGTGACCTTCGAGGACAATGGAGCGTCGATCGGAACCGGTACGCTCAGCGACGGCCTCGCGACACTGACGACCACGACGCTTCCGGCAGGCACCAATTCGCTGACAGCCGTCTACGGAGGCGACCCCGACTTCACCACCAGCACATCAGGATCTGTCACGCAGACCGTGAACGGCTAACACGCCAACGTGCTTTGACCGAAGTTGACGCCGACGGTGCCGCTACCGCTGGCCGCGATCAGGAAGTAGACGCGCTGGCCGGTAATGCGGACGCTGGTGATCCGATCGAGCGTGCGGCCGGTGACGGTTGTCTGCAAGCGGCGGGTGTCGGGGCGCGGCGGCAGGATCGCGAGCTTTGACAATGGTGAACGTCATGTCACCTGTTACGGAAGCAGAAACTCGTCTCTTCGGAACGGTGGATGTCACGAATGCCATTGCCTTAAGGACGTAATTCTATGAATTAACGGTATTTACGGCATTCGCGCAAGACATGGCCTCCTGTCAGAATGGCGGTGCTTAGATCACCAACCAACAGGAGGCCACGGATGGCAAGTATCACCCGCACGCTGCTGCGAATCAACAACGACCTGCGGCCCTATCTTTCCGAGCAATCCATCACGGAGGCCTGCCACGAGGTAGGTCACACCTGGCGGGAACGCATGCTGGGGCCGGTCGCGACGGTTCATCTTTTCGTTCTGCAGATCCTCTGCTTCAACACGGCAATGACCCACTTGCGGCACCTGGCGGACGCCGCTGTGAAGGCTCCCGCTTACTGCCGGGCGCGGATGCGACTGCCCCTTGCCGTGCTGCAAAAGTTGCTACGGCAGTCTTCGATGGCGATGCGATTGAGGGACGACGAGCAGGGGCTGTGGTGCGGACTGAAGGCCTATCTGGTGGATGGTTCCAGCACGATCGCCCCGGACACGCCCGATTCACAGAAGGCGTTTGGCCAGCCCAAGGGGTGCAAAAAGGGGTGCGGCTTTCCGGTTCCCAAGGTGTTGGCATTGTTCGATGCCTTCAGCGGGATGGTCGTCGAGTTGATGGCGTTCCCGTTGTATACGCACGAGCAGTCCAAAGTATGGATGTTGCACGCGCTGCTGGGGGTCGGTGATCTGCTGGTGGGAGATCGGGGCTTTTGCTCCTTCGCCCACGCGGCGATGCTGCTGGAACGCCGCATTCATGGGTTGTTTCGCCTGCACCAGAAAATGATTGTGGACTTTCGCCCGCACCGCCGTGCCGGAGGCAAGGGTCGGCCTAAATTACGCTTTATCAAGCGGCTGGGCAAGCACGATCAGATCGTGGAATGGGTCAAGCCCGCGAGCAAGCCTAAGTGGATGAGCGACGAGCAATATGAAGCACTGCCCCGGACATTGCAGATGCGGGAGTTGCGTTATCGTCTGCCCTGCAAAGGTCAGCGGACGCTCTGCGTGACAATCGCCACGACGTTGCTCGATTCGAGCCGGTACTCAAAAGAGGACATCGCGAAACTATACAACGTTCGCTGGACGGCCGAGACGCACTTTGCAGAGCTCAAGACCACGCTGAAAATGCGGAAGGTCAAGAGCATGACCCCCGAAGGCGTGAAGAAGGAGTTGGCCGTCTACTGCCTGGTGTACAACCTGGTACATGCAATCATGCTGCAAGCCGCTGCCCGCCAGGGCGTGCCGCCGGATCGCATTAGTTTTATCGACACGGTTCGCTGGTTGCTCTGTGCGGAGCCGGGAGCCGACATGCCGGATCTGATCGTGAATCCCGATCGCCCCGGCCGCCACGAGCCGCGCGTGACCAAGGACCGCCAGGACACCCATCCCAAAATGTGCCGCCCCCGCAATATTTTACGGAAACGACTAACGGGACAGGTCCAAGTCTTTTTCGCTCTCCTTTCGAGGCCGGCCCCGGGACCGTAACGGGCCGAGTCCCAAT
>Ga0302326_10017609_pt1 | contig 14892 bp, 11 predicted proteins | sample Palsa_T0_3_FD_202264 | JGI IMG/M metagenome (GOLD analysis project Ga0302326, IMG submission 202264) | Peat permafrost microbial communities from Stordalen Mire near Abisko, Sweden - Palsa_T0_3 | ecosystem: Environmental > Terrestrial > Soil > Palsa > Peat permafrost | place: Sweden: Abisko... | reverse complement strand
CGTGCGTGGAAGAACTTCCTTCCTTGATCTCCATGCAAAGCCGCATGAAAGAAAAGGGCGTGACCGTACTGGCAGTGAGCATAGACGTTGATCCCGACTCCTATCACCGCTTTCTCAAAGAGCGCAATGTCAACCTGCTGACGGTCCGCGACCCGGAGCAGAGGAGCAGCACCCTGTACGGCACCTTCGGCTGGCCCGAGACGTACATCATTGACCGCAAGGGTGTGGTGCGGCGCAAGTTGATCGGGCCCGTGGATTGGAATTCACCCGAGATCATGGAGTTCTTGAGCCAAATGTAGCGCTGCAGGTGACGAGGGTTTTATTCGTGGAAGGGATTGGATGGCTGCTGGAAATTGATGGTTGCTGATTGTTGACTAAACCCACCCTGCCAGCTTTCAATCAGCAATCAACAATCATCAATCAAGAATTTCTGTCCTCCTTCTACCGCTTCACCAGAAACGGATTGCTCTCTCGCTCTTCGCCGATCGTCGTCAGAGGGCCGTGGCCGGGGACGACTACGGTGTCGTCGGGCAATGCGAGCACCGTGCCGTGCAGCGATTGCATAATCTTCTGCATCGATCCGCCGGGCAAGTCGGTGCGGCCGATGGAGCCGGCGAACAGTGTGTCGCCCGCGATCAGGGTCTTTTCGGCAGGAAAGTAAAGGCAGATGCTGCCTTCGGTGTGCCCGGGCGTGTGCAGAATGCTGGCGGCGTGCGCCCCGGCCTTCACCGTATCGCCGGTGCTCAGGCTCTGGTCAATCTCGACTGCGCCGGGAGGGGCCATGCCGATCCAGGCGGCTTGCACGTCGAGCATCTTGAGCAGGGCATAGTCGTTCTGGTTGAGCAGGATGGGCGCTCCCGTAGCCGCGCGCAGCTTCATCGCGCCTCCTACATGATCGATGTGGGCGTGCGTGATGACGATTTGCTTGACTTGCAGGTTATGCTTGCGGAGGAGCGCGAGGACGTCCTCAATGTCATCGCCTGGGTCGATGACCATGGCTTCGCGCGTGGTCTCATCGCCAATAATTGAACAGTTGCACTGCAGCGGTCCGACGGGAAAGATTTCGTGAATCATGCTTCCATTGTAACGAGTCGCGAGTACCCCGTACCGGGACCAGCACCGTAAGAACCAGCTTGCACTTGCCCTAAAGCGCCGCTGGCGAGACAATACGCCAGCGTGCTCGGAGGCTGCTGTGGCCAAATACCGTCAGCATGGATATCAAGACCGTGATCGTAAGGAGCACGACCGATCGGAAAAACCGCGCAAGGAATCCGGGGAAAAGCCTGCGCCGGTACCGCCGGCAAGACGCGACTACAGCATGGGGCCAAAACCGGTGAACATGCCCGGGACGCGCGCCCTCTCACGCTGCGCACAGTGCGGAACAGTTTTGCAGGCGATTCCCCCGGGGGGCCTGTGTCCCAAGTGTGGCTTCGAGCTGCATTCCTGCAAGCAGTGCATGTATTTCGATCCCGGCAGCCGCTTCGAGTGCATGCAGCCGGTGAAGGAGCGCGTGGCCAAGAAGGATGCGAGGAACGATTGCACGTTCTACGAGATTCGCGTCACCCGGGAAAAGGAAACGTCCACGCCCGCCAGCCTGCGACCGAACGACGCGCGCCAGGCGTTTGAGAATCTGTTCAAGAAATAGCCTGCGGCAGGGCCCCGTCGTAGAGACGTTGCTTGCAACGTCTCGCTCGCCATCGTTCGGAACGCTGTGTGCAAGACGTAGCAAGCTACGTCTCTACGACAGATATGGAAGCGCCCCGTGTTCGACTACGGTTTCTGCGTCGGCCTCAGAAGAATCTCGCTCACAAACGACTGCGGGGCTTGAGTCACTAGCATAGCCACGGCGTGCGCCACGTCTTCCGGTTGCAGCATCTTTGAGTGATCTTTGCCGGCGTGCGGGCTCAGGTCGGTGTTGGTTGAGCCGGGGCAGATCACGGCCACGCGGATGTTGTGGCCGCGCAGCTCCTCAGCTAAGGAATAGCTCAATCCGTTCAATCCCCATTTTGAGGCGGCGTAGGCCGCTCCGTTCGGCAAAGCGTTCTTTCCGGCGAGGGACGAAATGTTGATGATGTGGCCGGAGCGCGCGCGAATCATCATCGGCGCAAACGCACGCACTGCATAGTAGACGCCCCGCAGGTTCGTGTTCAGGATCTGCTCCCAGGAGTCGGGAGCAAGCTGGTGCAGAGGGCCGCCGAATCCGCCGATGCCCGCGTTGTTGACCAGGATGTCGACGCGTCCGAACGAAGCTTCGACGCGCTTGGCCGCCGCCTCAAGCGACTGAAGACTGGTCACGTCGCAAGGGAGCACCTCGGCCTTCCCGCCCGCCTGAGCGATCGCTTGTGCAGACGATTCGAGAGCGGCGCGGGTGCGTCCGCACAGAACGGCAGTGGCGCCCAGACTCGACAACTCATGCGCGATGGCGGCGCCAATGCCCCGTCCTGCGCCGGTAATGACCGCCACTTGCCCGGCCAGGGGGTGAACCGCATCCTTCAGCACCGTGTTCATCGAAATGCCCTCCAGTCCCGTAGAAGTCCACTGCGTCCCGCTCCAGTGCCGCGCGAGGGCCGGATTTAGAGGCTATCCACCCGGTGCAGCATCTGCATCTTATACAATAGCGCGAAGGGTGAGTGGGAAGTTGCTTGCCTTCGGAGCAAGAGGTACTTATAATCCGGCAACCGGGAATGAAAGGGTCAGTCGCGTTGCGTCCCGCAGGTTACCTTTTTTGCGAGAGGCGTGATGGGAACGCTGCCCGGCACTTCCAAAGCGGAATCTGTAGCGCGAAAAGCTGTCGGAGTGGAATGCAGCCAAAAAGTTAGGAAATCGATTTCGCGAAATTGTGAATCCCCGACGATCCAAGGAGCCATACTGATGAAAAAGATTCTGGTCACGGTTGTGCTTGGAGTTGCTGTACTGGCGGCGGCAAAGGATGCAGCGCGGCCACTACTCGGGCAAGCAGCAAGTCCACAACCGTCCGCGTCACCCGCGCAACCAGCCCAGCCGGCGCAAGCACAAGCGCCCGCTTCACCCGCGCAGGCTCCGGTTATTAAGGACCCTGCCGAGTACAACGCTTACGTGGGCGCCAGCCAGCAGAAGGACCCCGCGGCCGAGATCAGCGGCCTCGAGGCCTTTCTGACGCAGTACCCCAATAGCATCATGAAACCGCAGGCGCTTGAAATCCTAATGGCGCTGTATCAGCAGACCAACAGCCCTAAGGTAATGGACACTGCCCAGCGAGTGCTGGCCGTCAACCCGGATAACGTCAAGGCACTCGTCGTGTTGGCGTACACCGAGCGGGCAACGCAGAAATGGGCGGATGCCAAGCAACACGCCGAACACGCATTGGAGGTGCTGCAGAAATGGACGAAGCCGGACGGGGTTTCAGACGCCGATTTTGCCAAGCAGAAGACGCAGTTCGGCTTCATCATGGAGAGTGTCGCCGGTTTTTCCGCGCTGCAACTGAAGGACTATGCGTCGGCCCAGAAACACCTGCGAACCGCGGTGGAAACCGATCCCAGCAACGTGGAGAACGTATACGCGCTGGCCACTGCCCTGCTGCCTCCCTCAACTCCCGCTGACGAAGTCAACGGCTTGTTCTTTATTGCCCGCGCAGTGAATTTGATTACGGACCCTACCGGCAAAGAGCAGGTCAAGAAGTTTGGACACAGTAAGTACATGCGCTATCACGGCGGAGACGATGGATGGACCGATCTGCTGGCACAAACCGTGTCTACTCCGCTGCCACCGGCCGGTTTCACGATCAAGCCCGCTCCCACTCCGCCCGAGCAAGCTCATGCCATGGCGATTGCGACCGAGCCCACCAAGATGGACTTTGGCCAATGGGAATTCATCCTCTCGAACGGCTCCCAGGCTGACCAGGATCTGGTGTGGAACGCCATCAAAGGCAAGGCGGTACAGCTGCAGGGTACGGTCATCAAGGCGACAGCCACGGAGTTCGACATCGCTGGAAGCCTCGACGATATCGAGGCCAAGAAGGTGGACATTACGCTGACCTTTGAGGACAAGGTGCCGCTGAAGCTGATCCCCAAGGAAGGCGCCAGTCTTGACTTCCAGGGCGAGCCTGCTTCGTACACTCCAAGTCCGTTTATGATGACTATGGAGAAGGGCAAGCTGCTGAAGGCTGCGGCACCAGCCGCTCCGGCCAAGAAACCAGCCGTTCATAAACCAGCTTCGCAGTAGTTCCAGTAGGGATTCGAACAAAAGGCAGCCCAGGCGGGCTGCCTTCGCTTTTTTCGGGCTATCGAAAACAAGAACACTACTGGCGACGGCTAGCGCATCGCTTTCTTTTCCAGCGATACCGGCCGCGCGCTGCGGGGCGGGCGTTTCGCCCCATCCCGAAGCTGGCGCACGTCGATCTTGAGCTCGTCGATGGTCCGGCTGAGCGTATTGCGGTGCATTCCCAGTTCGCGGGCAGCGCGGCATTGGTTGCCCTTATTTTCCTGGAGGACGGTGAGGATAAAGCGCTTCTTGAATTCGCGCACGCCCTCGGAATAAAGGATGTTGCTTTTGTACATCTGCAGGATGAGTGCTTCCAGTTGATCTTTCACGTTAGGTTTCTCTCTTTTCGTTCAATGTCATGTACGAACTGCCCTGCCCGCACAGCATCTATTTCGACTTGGACGCGGGAGTGCCGGTCAATTCTTTCGGGGCCCGATGCAGGAAGTCGAGTCCCTCATAGAATCGCGCCCGCAACGCCGACGGCGCCACCCAAATGGCGGCCCTTCCGATCACCAGGAAATAGGGCGCCAGTTGCGAATTCTCCAGCATCTTTGAGGTGGGCGTGAACGCGGTCATTCCCATCAGGACCACGGCCACCACCAACCCGCCCTTCACCAGGCCCAACAAAGCACCCAGAAAACGGTCAAACCCGCTCAACCCGACTGCCTTCATCAGCTTGCGCGCGACCCTGCCGGCGATGCTGAACAAGATCAAGATCGCAAAAAAAATGAGGAGGAAGCCGAAAATATCGGCCAGCCACTCGTTCCTCAAAAACGACATAAACCACTCCGCCAGGCGCTGATACTGCCAGGCGGCGACGATGTAACCAATTACCAGGCCAGCCATGCTCAGAGCTTCCGCGAAGAAGCCCTGGACAGCGGCCGAAACCACGTTCAACAACACAACCACGACAATCAACCAGTCCGCCGCGGTCATGCTACTCTCCCGCCCGCTCTCTTGCGAGCAATTCTTCGCAACGCCTTCCCGCGGACTGTTCTGCCGAAAAACGCCCGGCGCTTACACATCCAGTTTGTGCCCTGTGATCTGGAGGTAGGCGTCGAGATATTTTTCGCTGGTCCGGTTGGCTACCTCGGCCGGCAGAGCTGGGGCCGGTGGCTGCTTGTTCCACCGAATTTCTTCCAGGTAATCGCGAACGTATTGCTTGTCATAGGACTCCTGCCCCCGCCCCGGCGCGTACTTGGCGGCGGGCCAAAAGCGGGAAGAATCCGGCGTGAGCACCTCATCGGCCAGCGTGATTCCCTTGGGCGTGCGTCCAAACTCAAACTTGGTGTCGGCGACGATGATACCCCGCTGGCGGGCGTAAGTGGCGGCCTTTTTGTAGATCCGCAGGGTGATTTCGCGCAGGTGGCTGGAGGTCTCTGTGCCTAATATCTCGCACATCCTCGCAAATGAAATATTTTCATCATGGCCGTTCACCGCCTTGGTGGCCGGAGTGAAGATGGGCTCCGGGAAGGCCTCGGACTCAAGCAATCCCGCCGGCAGTGCGATGCCACAAACTTTGCCCGTCGCCTGATATTCCTTCCAGGCCGACCCCGAAATGTAGCCGCGCACCACGCACTCAACGGGGAACATCTCAGCACGCTGCACGATCATCGACCGGCCACGCAACTGGTCGGCATACTTCTGCAAAGATTGCGGATAGCGATCCACGTCCGCGGTGATGCTGTGGTTGGGGATAATGTCAGAAAGGAAGTGGAACCAGAACAGCGACATCTGGGTCAGGACGCGGCCTTTGTGAGGGATGCCGGTGGCGAGCACATAGTCGAAAGCCGAAATGCGGTCGGTGGCGACGAAGAGCAAGCGTTCATTATCCAACTGGTAAACGTCGCGCACCTTTCCGCTGGCGAGAAGTTGGAGATCGGGGAAATCGGTTTGTAGGATTACGGGATCGAGAAGTTTAGGAGTCATGTTGAAATTTTACAGGTAAGGAGCGAGGCGTATTTTAGCCTCTCAGAAATTTTTGTCAACGGCAGAGATTACGGCGAAGAAAGAAGTCCGTATCCTATTGATTGGGGAAACGTTGGCCGTCAAGAGCATTCGGGAATCGAGGGGGAGCTACGGAATTGCGTTCAGGTGGTTGTGGAAAAGCTGAGGATGAGAGTGGATATCGTGGCTGGGGCGGGTTTGGCCGAAGTCGGCAACCTCTGAACCTGACTGTCATGGAGATACGAGGCGACTCCTGACCAGATCCAAGGAGCGGTCGAACTAAGGTCTGATTCGCGCTGAACCGGCCCGCAACCCCAATCCCTACGCTGCTCCGAAACGGACCGAGACTAGCTTCGACACGCCAGGCTCCTGCATAGTTACGCCGTAGAGCACAGGCGCAATGCTCATCGTCTTCTTGCTGTGCGTGATGAGGACGAACTGCGTCTTGATGCTCATCTCTTTCACCAGGTCGGTGAAGCGGGCGATGTTGGCCTCGTCCAGAGGAGCGTCGACTTCGTCGAGGATGCAGAACGGGCTCGGTGTGTACTGGAAGATGCCGACCAGCAGCGCGAGCGCGGTGAGCGCCTTTTCGCCTCCGGAGAGCAATAACACACTCTGCAGGCGCTTGCCGGGAGGAGAAGCGACTACGTCAATGCCGCTCTCGGCGGAGTTTTCCTCATCAGTCAGCTTCATGAAGGCGTGGCCGCCGCCAAAAAGCTTTTTGAAAGTCTCTCCGAAGTTCTCGTTGATCTTGGTGAAGGCCTCCTGGAACTTCTGGCGCGAGACTTCGTCGATCTCGCGGATGGTGGCGGTTGTGTTCTCGATCGATGAGATGAGGTCTTTGCGCTGGGCGTCGAGGAAGGTGTGGCGCTCGGCAGTCTCGCGGTACTCTTCGAGCGCCATCATGTTCACCGGGCCCATGGCTTCGAGTTTGGCGCGCATCTCGCGATAAGAGTGATCGCAGGCTACGAGTTCGTCGCCCTTTAGGAGGATGATTGTCGTGTCGGCCAACAAGGCGGCGCGTTCAACTCCGAGTTCGTTCAGACAAGTTTCCGACATGTACTTGGCGTCGGCCTGCAGCTTGGCGGCAGCCGCCTGGAGTTCACCCCGGCGGTCGCGGGCCTGGTCGAGAAGTCGGCGGGCGCCGCGCAGAAGTTCGTCGATTTCAGCGAGGCGGGCGCGGAGTTGGTCCTTTTCGAATTGAAGCAAACCCTCCCGAGCCTGGCCCGCATTGCGCTCGGCCGCGAAGTCGGCGGCTTGCTGTTCGAGTCGGAGGTTTTCGGTTTCGCGCTGCAGCTTTTCAGCGGCGGCCGCATCGATCTGCGAGGCGAGATCATGAAGGCGCTCACTCATTTCGCTGAACAGAGAGTCGATGCGTCCGAGCGCAGCAGTCGCAGAGCGATGGCGCTCTTCCAGCCCCGCGACCCGGGCCACGCGCTGTGAACTGCTTTGCGCCGCATCTTCGCGACGCTGTCGCAGGGCACCGAGAGATTCCTGGGCTGACGCGATTTGCTGCTCGAGTTGAGCGCGACTTTGTTCCGCCGCGGCGATTTCCTCCTGACGCGCCGTGATAATCGATTCCTGCTCGGCTCGTTCGGCAGCAAGGCGGCGTAGCTCCGCTTGCGAAATGCCCATGCGCTCAGTGACGCGGGCCATCTCGGAATCAAGCTGCTGCAGCATGTGGCCAGAGGTCATCGACTGGCGCTCGGCTTCTCGCTTTTCGCCTTCGAGACGTTCCAGCAAGGAAGCGAAGTCTTTAATTTCCCGGCCGAGAGTCAGCACCCTCATCTCTTCTTCGCGGAGAGCGCGCTCCAGGTCTTCGAGCTGGCGGAGAACTTCGCGGAGTTCGCGCTTCATTGAAAGCGGGCCTTCGGCGCGCTGTTTGCCGCCGGTGACGGTAACGTTGTGGAAGCATTCTCCGGATTGCGAAAGGAAAAATGCGTCGGGATTTTCGAGGGCCAGGCCACGTGCAGTATCAGATCCGGGAACAATGTAGCCGTCGCGAAGCTTCGGCAGAATTACTTCCAGAGACTTTCCGAATCCGTCGAGAACACGGATGGTGTGCTTCAGCGGCACGATAGACTCGGTCGGCGGGGCGCAGTGCGCGGCTTCGTCGAGGATGAAGGAGAACTTGGCCTGCGAATCTTCGGGATGAACAAGAAATGTGGCGCGGCCGTCGACGTCGCTGCGCAGCAGCCGGAGGCCTTCGTCGGCAGCATCCCAGGACTTGACCACGATGTAGTTCAATTCGTCGCGCAGGAAGTCTTCCACCACACGCTCAAAGCGCGGCTCGACTTCAAGAAAATCCGCGAGCACACCGACCGGCGCGAGGCCGCTCTGCATCACTCCCGACTGGAAAAGACGGCGAACTGATTCGGTTGAGTAGCCATGTTCAGCGATAACCGCTTCGAGAGATCCTTTTTTCCCCAGGGCCGTGGCAAATTCTGCGCGGAGCAGATCAAGATGAGTCTTCGCTTTGGTTTCATCGAGACGCTTGGCCTCGACCAAGCGGCGAAGCTGGCTGATCTCTTCAGTGATTCCGGCTACGCGCTGCGTCACCGTTTCGAACTCGAGGGCCAGTTGGCCGCGCTGGCCGCCGAAGGCTTCCACCTGGAGGTTGGCGCTGGTCATTTCAGCCTGCAGACGGCGTGCTTCGCGGTCCGCTCCTGCGAGGCGCTCTTCGGATTGCGCGAGTTGGTTGCGAAGCCGCGAGGCGGACGAGACTGTATCAAAGATGGCGACGCGCGATTCTTCCTGCTGGTGTTCGAGTTCAGCCAACGCGGTTGCCGCGGCTGCGGCTTCCTGCTGGGACAACGCCAACTCGTGTTGGGCTGCGGCCAGATCGGCCGCGGCGGATTCCAGCACCTGCCGGTTGGCATCGCGCTCGGCCTCAAGCGCGGTCAGGCGATGACGAGCCTGGGCCAGTTCCGCTTCGGCCGAGGCCGAGCGAACCACCAACTCGGCGCACCGTTCGTCGTTATGACGGCGGCGAGCGCGGGCGCGATCGATCTCCAAATCGATCTGGCTCAGGCGATCGCGATTTTCGCGCAATTCCGTCTCGATGGCATAGCCGCGTTCGGTGCCCTCGCCGTGCTCCGACTCGAATTGCTGCACGGCTTCGGTGCGGTGCCGCATGTCTTCGGCGAGGGCGTTGAGTTGGGCGTCGAGTTCGGTGCTCTCCTGCTCGATCACGGCAAACTTGCTGGCCAGAACCGCGCGCAGCTGGGCGCGCATCTCTTCGCGCAGCTTCGCATAGCGCTCGGCCTTGGAGGCCTGGCGCTTCAATGAATTCATCTGACGCGTAACTTCGTCGAAAATATCGTTGATGCGGGCGAGGTTCACCTTGGCATCTTCAAGGCGAGCTTCGGCGAGGCGCTTCTTGGTTTTGAACTTCGTGATTCCGGCCGCTTCTTCGAGGATGGCTCGGCGATCAGTGGGACGGCTGCTGAGAATCTGGCCGATGCGTCCCTGCTCAATGAGGGCGTAGGTTTCGGGTCCGAGGCCCGTGCCCATGAAAAGTTCCTGAATGTCGCGCAGTCGGCAGAGCTTGCCATTCAGCAAGTATTCGCTGTCCCCGGAGCGGAACAGGCGGCGCGTGACCACGATTTCTCCCGCCCGGAATTGCTGCTGGTTGAATTTGCGCCGGCGGATCTTGAGCACGACCTGGGGTGCGCCGTTCAGGACGGCGGAAGTCGCGACGGGCACGACGGAGTGGACGGGCAACGCGAACACCGGCTCGTCGTCAGGAAAGGCCACCGCCAGGATGTTTACTTTCGATTGCAGAATCTCCACTTCTTCGGTTTTGCCGGGCTGGGCTTCTTCGACCGCGCGCTCGGTTTCGTCGGCGGCGCGGGCGCGGATGGCAGCTTCGTCCCAGTCGTCGGCGGGACGCCGCGCGGCTTCAGCACTGACGGGAAGTTCATCCTGGATGTCGATCTCGGTGGGCGCATCGGCGTCCGGACCGGGATACTCTTCGGGGTCGATCAGCGTGAGCGACACTTCTGCCATGCCCGTGGGCTTGCGGTCGCGCGTGCCGGCGAAGATCACGTCTTCCATGCGCGATCCGCGGAGCGTCTTGGCGGACTGCTCGCCCAGCACCCAAGAGATGGCGTCGGCAATATTCGACTTGCCGCAGCCGTTGGGACCGATGATGGCGGCGATGCCGTCCCCGTGGAACTTGAGGTCGGTGCGATCGCAAAACGATTTGAAGCCGAGAATCTGAAGCCGCTTCAGTTTAAGCAACGTAAACTCCTTGGAGACGCCGTGGCCAGAGGCCAGTTGTCAGTGGCCAGTTGTTCGTTGTGCTGCCTGCCAGCCTGTTTACCAAACCGGTACCCTCAGCGCCGAAACGGTGCTTGCTCAGACCAATTCCATCCCCGGCTGGAAAGGGAAGGCACAAATTAGAGCTACTGTAACGGTGAAATCGGGGCGGGGTCAAGCAATATAACACTATATATTGTATGGCCTTGCATCCGAGCGCGTTGGGTTGCACACACATTGCAACAAAAGCCTGGTTTTTGGGTGAGGAAAGGACGAGGTGGGAGAACCGCGAGAGCAGGATAATGGTAGCGCGAGTACGCAGGAAAAACAACGCAAAGCAGTGAGTCAGGATCCGTCGGCACAGCGGACGCTCAAACGAGATTGCAGCCGCTTGCGGTAGCGCCGGCTTAAGCGGAGGGATGAGCCGTTCTCGAGCACCACTTCATATTCGCCAGCCGCGCTGAGCTCCAGACTTCGAACTCGAGTGAGGTTGACGATGGTCGAGCGGTGGATGCGGCAAAAGATGGCCGGATCCAGTTCTTGCTCGAGTTCCGATATGCTGCGGCGCAACAGGTGGGTTCTTGCTCCCACGTGCAGGCACGCGTAGTAGTCGGCAGCCTCGATCCAGTCAATCTCGGAGATTTTCACGAACGAGACCTGCCCGACGCTTTTGATGGCGAGGCGCTCCGGCGTTCGCGGCAAATCCTTGCCACTCAGGATTCTTTGCTTGGCGCGGCTAAGCGCGCGATCGAACCGGGCGTTGTCGAAGGGCTTCAACAGGTAGTCGAGCGCTCCGGCCTCGAAAGCCCGCAGCGCGTATTGGTCGTAGGCTGTCACAAAGACGATAGCGGCAGGCAGGTGTTTGCCCAGGCGTTCGAGCACGTCGAACCCATCGCATTCCGGCATCTGAACGTCGAGAAATACCAGGTCCGGCATCGCGCTGCGGATCTCCGCCAAAGCGTCTGCTCCTGAGCTGCATTCGCCGACGATTTCAATCTCTGGATCGAGTCGCAACAGCACGGAAAGGTTACTGCGCGCGAGAGGTTCGTCGTCCACAATGAGCGTGCGTATCTTCATTGGAATCGGACGTTCTCCTGTTGGACGTTCGGGCGCATGAATCAATCCTTGGACGACAGAGAAATGAAGGGCAGGGAGAGCGATACTTCCACTCCGCCGGGCTCGCGATTCCGCATGCTCCACTCGAACGCGTCTCCATACAGGCCTTGCAGTCGAGTTCGCACATTGGAGATCCCGATCCCGGAGTGAGTTGTCTGCCATTCCGCGGGCAGGCTGGGACCATCGTTATAGACGCTGAGCGTGAGCCTGCCGTTGGAACGAAACGCGGCAATGCGGATCGCGCCGCCCTGCACTCGTTTCGCGATGCCGTGCTTAATGGCGTTCTCGACCATGGGCTGCAGAATCAGGCTGGGAACTTGAGCCAGAAACAGTTCCCCGGGGACATTCACGCTGACCTGAAGGCGCTCGGCAAATCGCACCTTCTGAATGTCCAGATACTTTTGGGCGAACTCCAGTTCCTCCGCCAGCGTCACCTGTTGCCGGCCGGAATCTTCCAAAACGCGGCGAAGAAAGTCGCTCAGCCCGGCAATCATGCTGACGGCCGCATCGGTTCTTTTCTCTCGCACCAGGCCAGAAATGGCGCTGAGCGTATTGAACAGAAAATGTGGCTCTATTTGTTTACGAAGGGCGTTGAGCTGCGCTTTCGAAAGTTCCTCGTTGAGATGAGCGGTCTCGGTTTGTTGAAGAGCCAGGCGCTCTCGGGAGTCCAGCAGGTAGCTGACCATGAGGATGACGCCGTAAAGGATCAAGTACGAGAGAAGTCCGTCGTAGAACTTGTGCAGCCAAAGATTAGCGAACGGATCGGGACCTGGGAGCTTGGCCCACGGGTTCAGCAGCTCCTCGAGCGATGCGGTCCATGCGGCGTAAGCCAGACCGATGGTGGCGCAAGCAGAGAGATGTGAGCCCCACGTGGAGAAGCGTCTCCATCGTGCCGGAGGATATTGGCGTCCCAGGCGCAGCACGAGCGGCGTGGCCAGGGCCCACGGCAGCCACGAAAGCAGCAGGGTCACGAACAGTTGGGCCCAGGCGTGGTGCATGCCTTCCGCACGCATGACGAAGACGGTCTGAGTCGCATCGAACAATGCGATACCTGACCAGATCGCTGCAATCCAGAACCATCGCGGCGTCTCGGAACGAATGCGAAGCGCGTGCATATAAAGAATCGTATCCTACGCCGCAGCCGGAAAGGTCAACAATGCAGCGAATCGCCGGAACCTTGCAGTAGGAGGTCTGGCCCTTTGAATCGCGTGGCGCGATACTGCTTGCATGATCAACAAGACCACGGTCCTACTGTTCAGTGTGATGGTTCTGCTGCCAGCAGCGGCCTTCCGCCAATACGCAGCGCCGCCGAGTTCGGCCCCGGAATATACCAGTGATGCCCAGCTGAAGTTGCCCGAACATTATCGCCAGTGGGTTTACCTCACCACCGGGTTCGACATGAGCTACAACCCAGCGATGCAGATGGGCCACCACATGTTCGACAACGTGTTTGTGAATCCTGAGGCGTACAAGGCATTCGTGGAGACTGGCACTTGGCCCGACAAAACTATTCTCGTACTTGAAGCTCGCGGCGCAGAGGGCAAGGGCTCGATTAACCAGAAAGGCAACTATCAGGGCGCTGAAGTCATGGCGGTGGAAGTGCATGTAAAGGACGAAGCGCATTTTCCGGGAAAATGGGCCTTCTTTGGCTTCGACGACGGGAAAACCGCGAAGATGATCCCCACCTCCGCCGACTGTTACAGCTGCCACGCCGCTCATGCAGCTGTCGATACCACGTTTGTACAGTTCTACCCAACTCTGCTGCCGATCGCGACAAGCAAACGTACGCTGAGCGCTTCTTACCAGAAGGAGATTGCGATGCCCGCAGAGAAGTAGGCTCGCTCCGCTCGGGACAGCCGAGCAGGTCGTCGTCGGGGAAGCCGAAGCCCATATCGCTATGCTGGGAATCCTCAGGCCATCCTGGAATCAGCTTCGCTCCCTGACGTACCAGGGCGCACTCACCGTGAAGATGCGTTCATTGCCGCGCGCCAGAAGCGCCCATTCCAGAAGCCGGCCTCGCTGATTGTGGAGGAAGTATTCGTACCATCTGTCCTCCACAAGCTCCGGTATGACCACAACAATGCTGCGAGTGGGATGTTTCTTCGAAAGATCGAGAACGTACTGAACGATAGGAATGATGACGAAGCGGTAGGGCGAAGGCAAAAGCTGGAGCTGCGGCGGCTGCTTGCCTGCCGCACGGAAGGGCTTCTCAACGTAGTGTTCCCAGTCGTCTTGAAGCAATTCGGAATGTTCGTTTGGCTCGACGTGCAAGGCGATTACCTCCGGGGAAAGCCGGGCAGCAAATTCAATTCCCTGGCGGGTGATGTTGCTCCAGCGGTCGATGGCAATAACCGCAATGGGATGCTGGCTGAGACCTGCCGCGTCGACTGGAAGCTTGCAGGTAGTGAGCACTTTCACGTGGTGGTAGTGGCGGCGGACAATAGCGAAGAAAACAATCGTCAGGGGAATGAAAATCACCGTAATCCATGCGCCTTCCACGAATTTCGCAACCAGCACGACGCTTGTCGTAACGCCGGTGACCAGAGCACCGAGTCCATTCACGAGTGCGCTCTTCAGCCAATTCGGACCGCGATTCTTCCTCCAATGCATGACCATGCCGGCTTGGGAGAGCGTAAAGGCGAGAAACGCGCCGACAGCGTAGAGAGGAATCAGCCGGTCGGTAATCCCACCGAAAAGAATGAGAACGCCGCCACACAGTAGTGCCAGGATGACGATGCCATAGGTGTAGACCAGTCGCCGCCCGCGATAGCCGAACACGTGCGGGAGGTAGTTGTTTTGCGCGATGGCGCGACAGAGACGCGGAAAATCGGCGAAGGCGGTGTTGGCGGATAGAGAAAGAACGACAAGGATTGAGCCGATGGTCAGATAGTAAAAGAAGCCTTTGCCGAAAACCGCGGCGGTGAGCATGGAGAGAACACTTTGATAGCCAGGCTGGCCGGGATCAGTTGCAGCAATTCCGTAAACCTTGACGAGATAAGAGATTCCCGCCAGCAGCACAGCCAGCAGAAAAATAATCACCGTGAGAGTGCGCTGGGCGTTTTTCACCGTGGGCTCTCGGAAAGCCTTCACGCCGTTGCTTACGGCCTCCACCCCCGTCAGGGCGGTGCAACCACTGGCGAAGACCTTGAGCAGCAGCCAGTAGGTGACGGCTGCCGTCACGGGCGGCGGAGGCGGCAGGGCAACTACAGGCGTGGGATGGCCTCCGCTGAGGAGCACACGGAAAACGCCTGCGACAATGGTTATGAGAAGTGTGCCGACAAACAGGTAAGTAGGAAGCGCGAAAGCAGTGCCCGCTTCGCGCACGCCGCG
>Ga0302326_10017608_pt1 | contig 14893 bp, 9 predicted proteins | sample Palsa_T0_3_FD_202264 | JGI IMG/M metagenome (GOLD analysis project Ga0302326, IMG submission 202264) | Peat permafrost microbial communities from Stordalen Mire near Abisko, Sweden - Palsa_T0_3 | ecosystem: Environmental > Terrestrial > Soil > Palsa > Peat permafrost | place: Sweden: Abisko... | reverse complement strand
CCTCGAGGGCGGCGACCATCAGGAATGGAACCCCCGCCAATACGAGCTGATCTTCAGCATCCTGGCCGATCACCCGCGGTTCACCGTCGCGCACACCGGGCTGGACCAGCATCTGCGCGCGCTCATCGCCCAGCGCGGCCGGATCACGACCGTCCTCGAGGGCGAGCTCCGCACCCCCGGCCGACCCTATCCCGCGGAAGGAGCGGATATGTTCGATGCCTGCGGCCAGTGGGTCATTCCCGGCGTCCTCGCCAGCCGCGTGCGGCTGAAGCAGGCCAACAGCCAGTGCCAGACGCTGCTGTGCGCCTGGGCGGAGCCCTTCAGCGCGTTCGCCCACGCCTCGCTGGGGCTGGAGTACCCGCAAGGATTCCTGAACCTGGCCTGGAAGTGGCTGCTGCAAAATCACGCCCACGACTCGATCGACGGCTGCAGCGTCGACCAGGTGCACAAGGACATGATGTACCGTTTCGACCAGTGCCGGGTAATCGCCGAGAAGCTGGCCACCGAGGCGACCAGCCGGATCGCCGCCAGCGTGGAGGGGGAACTGGGCGACCGCGAAATCCGCGTCGCGGTGTTCAATCCCCTGCCCCGCGACTTCAGGGGAGTCGCGGAAATCGCCCTGGAGCTGCCGAACCACTGGCTCGCGTTCAATGAATTTTTCGGCTTCGAGCCGAAGCCGGCATTCCGCATCTTCACCGCGGACGGAGCGGAAGTCCCTTATCAGCGGCTGGGCCAGGCCATGAACCGGTCGCGCCAGCGCGTGCGCGAGGCCAAGTGGCCCGAGGGCGTGCTGAGCAACAACATCAAGGTTGCCCTTCGCCTGGAGGTGCCGGCCGCCGGCTACGCGACCCTGACCGTGCGGGGAACCAAACACGTGACAAACACGCGTTATCCGGAAGTGCCCGGAATGGCGACCAGCGAGCGATCCATGGCAAACGAGCGGCTGGACGTGCAAATCGAGTCAAACGGCACCCTGACCTTGAAAGACAAGCAGACGGGCCGGGTTTATACGCGACTGCTCACGTTCGAGGAACGCGCCGATATCGGCGACGGCTGGTATCACGGAATCGCCGCGAACGACCAGATCTTCGTTTCCACGGCCTGCCGGGCCGAGGTGGCCCTGGTGCACAACGGGCCCCTGCTGACGACATTCCGGATTCGGACCCTGATGCGGGTTCCGGAGGACTTCCGCTTCGACAGCATGACGCGCTCGGAGCGGCTGGTGGACCTCGCGGTGGACAATCTGGTCAGCTTGCGGCCGGGGCAGGATTATCTGGACATCGAGACCCGGGTGGACAACGTCGCCGACGATCATCGGCTGCGGGTGTTGTTTCCGAGCGGGGCGGAGACCAGGACCTATCTGGCGGATGCGGCTTTCGACGTCGTCGAGCGCCCCATCGCCCTGCGGACGGACAATCACGAATACCGGGAGCTGGAGGTCGAAACCAAGCCGCAGCAGAGCTGGACTGCCGTGCACGACGCCCAGGGCGGCCTGGCGGTGGTGGCTGACGGCCTGCTGGAAACAGCGGTCCAGGACGTCGCGGAGCGTCCCATCGCCCTCACGTTGTTCCGCGGAACCCGGCGCACGATCTTCACGAACGGCGAGCCCGACGGGCAGGTGCGCGGGCCGCTGAGTTTCCATTACTGCGTGACCCCGCTGGCCGGCGCCCCCGACCGAACCCGGCTTTGCGAGCTGGGCCAGCATATCTCCGCGGGCTTGCGGGTGGTGCAGCTGCGCAAGGAAGACATCGAGATCTACCGGAGCGAAAAGAAACTGCCCCCTGCCGCCAGCTATTTGCAGGTCGAGGGCCCCGCCGTGGTGAGCAGCGTGCGGCGGACCGGCGGACCCGGCGGCGGAGGGGTGGAAGTCCGGATGTTCAACCCGGGCGCGGAAACGATCAGCGTCAACCTGGAGGCGAGCGCCCTGGCCGGGCCGGGCAAGCGCGGTGGCGAGGCCGACCAGGTGGATTTCGAGAGCAAGCCAATCGGGAAGCTGGGCGGCGCCGCCGCCGGAAAGCTGAAGGTGACGCTCAAGCCCAAGCAGATTGTGACGGTGCGAATAAGGTAGAAGCTGCCTCCCGGCTGCTTTCCTAATACGGAACGCGGCGGGACGCCGCGTCTACTTTTTCTTGTAGCTCAGCTCAATCATCTGGTGCCCCGTGAACTCCGGCACCACGAACGTCACCCGATCCCGCTTTTGGGAGAAGGGCAGCGGACGCGGCTCGCTGTCGGGCACGAGCCGGACGCTCTTGATCTTCCGGGGCACGCTCACCGTCACGCGGACATTATGGATGGGCAGCAGATCCTCGATGATGTCGATCGGCTTGCCCCAGCAACTGCCTCCCGGCCGGGTCGGCGCATATAAAACGTGGGCGACGTAACGCTGCTCGGCTCCCTGCTCCAGCAGGTTGAAGCGGCCGCCGCTCGGCAGCGTCGTTTCGACCGGCAGGCCGTCCGGAAATAGCGCCCGGAGCCCGGCGGCGACGAAATCGCGGTAGAGCGGCTGGCCGTAAGTGCGATAGCGCGAAAAAATATCGTGCGCAAAGTAGACGATTTGCTGCGACACCACCGCGGCGGGTGAAACCACCGCCGGGGCGTCCGGCGTATGCTGGTGCGAGCAGAAATGATCCCAGGTGCGATTGAAGTAGCTTTCCCGCCGCGCCACCAGGACCTGGGCGCGGGTGGGGGCGATGCGGTAGGCGCCTCCCTGGATCATGATGGCCGACTTGACCGCGACATCCGGGGTCAACGCGGTGGCGACAAGGTAGTCGGGATCGTTGTCCGACCGGCCGAGCAGCTTCGCCCCGGGGTCGATGGCAAACCCCGGCTTGGCCGGATCGACCAGCGCCGAACCCGCGGCGATGATCTTGCCGCCGCGCTGCAAGACGCGCTTCGCCTTTTTCAGCGCGGCGGGGGTCATGATGAAATTGTCGGGAAGCATGATGAGCTCGAACCCGTCCCACGACGCGTTTTCATCGAGCACCACGAAGGGCAGATGGAGCTCGAGCAGCATGCGGGCCGCGCCTTCGTCCGAGTAAGCCGGCGGATTGTGCCCGCGCGCCCGGCGCTGGCCGCGCTCCGTGCTGACGATCGCGATCCGCGCCGTCGACTTCACCTGGTCGCACCAGGGCTCTTTCCTCTCCACTTCCTCGTAGGCGGCGCCCATCAGGCGGTAGGTGTCCAGGTTCATTTCGCCGTTGGGATGCAACTGGTCGCCGATCGAGCACTTGGCGCCATAGGCGATCATCGCGCCGCATTCGAAGCGGAGGGCGTTGGGGCGCTTGAAGCCGCCGAACTCGCCCCACGTGGTGTGGAACTTCCCCGTCATGCCCATGAAATCCATCCCGGTCGTGATCGCGTAGCGGGCCGAGGCCGGGAAATGGTCGTAGCCCCAGCCGCCGGTCGGCAGCGACTCCATCTCGAGCTGCGAATTGAATTTCCAGAATCGTCCCGCGCCGATGGCGATATGCCCGGAGTTGTGAAAGACGGGAGTGTCGGCCCGGTTTTTCCGGCAGGCCGCGGTGGCGCGTTGATAGTAGGTCAGCAGCAGCTGCTGCGCGTAGGCGTCGACATCGGCCTCGATCGCGGGATCCAGGCCCATCTTTTTCATGGCGCGAATCGGTTCCTCGGAGTAGTCGAGGCCGGCGTGGATGATATCCAGGAAGATGCCGTCGTTGTCGGGCCAGCGGTCCACGACTTCCTCGATCTGCGCGCAGAGATAGTCGAGATACCCGGGGCTCCAGCGCATGAGCTTGAAGCGCGGATCCAGCGGGTCGTACGTCGCGCCCTTGCGGTCCTTGACGACCCATTCCGGGTGCGCGACGGCCATGACCTCGTCGAGGCCGGCGCTGAGGTAGATCGGGCAGCGGACGTTGATTTCCCGGCACGCTTCGATCTGGCGGGCGAGCAAATCGAACTTCAGGTGGGGATGCTGGGTGCCGACCTTCGTGGGGTGGTAGCTCAGGCCATGGTGGCACTTGGAGAAAATCGTGATCGAATCGACGTGCCCGACCTTCAGCGCCTCCTGGAATTGTCGCTTGGAGAATTTTGAACCGATACCCGGGATGAGCCCGCTGGTATGGAAATCGAGATGGACCTGCCGAAAGCGCAGGTGATGGAGGAACGGTTTTACGGGCATGGGGAGGAAAAAGCGGAAAGCGGAAAGCGAAAAACGGAAACGCTGACGGGAAATCGCCGGATACGGCAAAACAAAAAAGTTTTCTTTCGGCCAAAACGAGCTTTAACCCGAGTATGCCCGCCAAGACACTCCGTTGCCTCGTCAGCTTGTTCGCAGCGTTGAACGTGGCCGCCATGACACCCCAACCCCACTTGCTCACCCCATGGGCCCAGGATGCCCTGTCCGGCAACGGCTGGCGGGAATACCCCCGCCCGCAGATGGAGCGGAAACGCTGGTTCAATCTGAATGGACTGTGGGATTATGCCATCACCGATCGCACCGCGCCGCCGCCCGCGGACTATGCCGGCAAGATCCGGGTGCCTTATCCGATCGAGTCCGTTCTTTCCGGCGTGGGCTGCGCCCTTAAACCCAGCCAGCAGCTTTGGTATCGGAGAACGTTCACGCTTCCGGCCGACTGGAAAGGGAATCGCATCCTCCTGAATTTCGGCGCGGTTAACTGGGCGTGTGCCGTTTGGATCAATGGCGGCCTCGCTGCCTCCCACCAGGGCGGCTACGATCCGTTTTCCGTCGACATTTCCGCCTTCCTGAGGCCGGACCGGCCCCAGGAGATTGTGCTTTCAGCGGCCAATCCGGCCAACACCTCCGATCAACCCCGGGGAAAGCAGCATCTTGAGCCGCAGGGTATCTGGTACACGCCCGCGTCGGGAATCTGGCAGACGGCGTGGCTCGAACCGGTGGCAGCTGAAGCATCCATCGCGGAACTGCGCGTGGTGCCCGATATCGACGCCGGGGCGGTCACACTCAGCGTGCTGGGATCAAGTCCTGATATACCCGACACGTACGCATTTCGCGCGCGGGTGACCACGGGCGGTCGAGTCGTCGCGGAGGCGATTCATCGGCTCGATCGCACGGTCCGCCTATCCATCCCGCAGCCGGTCTTATGGACCCCGGACAATCCCCATCTCTATGATCTCCAAGTGGAGCTTTTCCGCATCCCCTCTCCTTTCGCGGGGAAGCGAGGCGTGCACCGCGGGAACGGCGAACAGTCCCTTTTCAAGATCGGCCCCGATGCCGTGCTCGTCGACGCTGTGACGAGCTATTTCGGCCTGCGCCAGATCTCCATGGTTCCCGGGCCGAACGGACCGATCTTCGCGTTGAATCACCGCCCGCTGTTCATGTATGGTACGCTGGATCAGGGCTTCTGGCCCGACGGGATCTACACCCCGCCGACCGAGGCCGCTTTCCGGCATGATCTCGATTTCCTGAAGCAGGCGGGATTCAACATGCTGCGCAAGCACGTCAAGGTGGAACCGGAGCTTTTCTATCGCTACTGCGACCAGATCGGCCTGCTGGTATGGCAGGACATGCCCAGCGGCATGTATGACGCGCCGCCGATTCCCGGCCAGCACGAGCCCAGCCCCGAGTTTGTCCACTCGGATTCGGGCGAGGTGGTCATGCGATCGACCGCCGCGGCTCAATTCGAGCTGGAACTTCGGCGGATGATCGACGCGCTGGGCCATCATCCCTCGATCGTCGTGTGGGTGCCCTTCAACGAAGGCTGGGGCCAGTATGACTCGGCGCGCATCCTCCAATGGGTCAAAGCCTACGATCCCACGCGTTTGGTGGACAGCCCCAGCGGCTGGAAGGACACCGGCCATGGCGACATCCGGGACTTCCATACCTATCGCCCGCACCCGGAAATGCCCCGCGTTCCCGATGCGTCCCGAATCACCGTCATCGGCGAGTTCGGCGGCGTGGCGCTGCCCGTCGAAGGGCATCTCTGGGCGGAGAAGGGATGGGGCTATCAGGAGTCCAAAAACACCGCTGACCTCGAACGGGAGTATCGGCAGCGCGTGGACGGAATCCTGGCCGGCATCGGTGCCCACGGCATCGCCGCCGCGATTTACACCCAGACCACCGACGTCGAGGGCGAACTCAACGGATTGATCACGTACGACCGAAAAATCATAAAAATCCCCGTTGCCGAATTAAAGCAGATCAATTCATCCCTGATTTCGGCGGGAAACTGAATCGCTTCCCCTCAGCGGGGTTTAATTCGTTTTTTGGGGTGTAACCGGAGTGGGCTGCGTAACTGCCGGCGCCATCGGCTTCGCCGGAACTGTGACCGCAGGCTTGGTCACGGGCGGCGGGGGCGCGTGGGCCTTTGCGATTTTTTGGGCCGCGGAATACATCGCCATCTGGAGCCTCATGCCCATCTGGCCGGCGCGCTGGCCGATCAAAGCCCCTACTTTGCCCGAGATGAGCGGCTGCTTGTCCGCGAATACCTGCCCCACCGGGGTGCCGTAGAATGCGATCAGCCCGTCGACTTCCTCCTGGGTGAATAATTCGGCGTAAACCTCCTCGAACATGGCCTTGATCTTCGGTCCGCTCAGTTGCTCATCGACCATGGAAATCATCTGGGGATGGAATGCGTCGAGGACCGCCTGGTCGGCGGGGGTGAGAGTCCCGCCCCGGAGAGCCTGCTTTACGTAACTGTCCATCGATAGCTGCAACTGGACAAGCATCGCGTCGTGGATCTTCTCAACCTTCGCGAGCGTCGCCAGTTTTTCGACGGACGGCTGCGACGGCGGGGCCGCGTGGAGTGAGACCGCTGCGGCGAGGAGGAGGGAGGGGAGGATTCTTTTCATGGTTTTGAAGGCGCTGGGGTGACGTCCGGGGACGATGCCGGCGGCGGGGTCTGGTCGGCGACGGTGTGGGCGGCCTGGATCCGGTCAACGGTGTCGATCACCGCGCTGCGCAGCTTAATGATCACCGGGCCCATCCGCTGCTGCATGAGCATGGCCGTCCTCTGGGCGATTTCCGGCTGTTTGTCCGCGTACATCTGCCCCGCCGGACTTTGATAAAATGCGATCAGGGAGTCGATCTCGGCCTGGGTGAAGGCGGTCGCGTAGACTTGTTCGTAAACCCGCTTGATTTTCGCCCAGTTCAACTCCTCCGAGATCATGGCGGTCATCTTGACCCGGAATGCGTCCAGGAGCTTTTCGTCGCTGGCGGTGAGCTTCAGCCCGGGCATCGACTGCGCCACCTTGTTCCGAATGGTCTGGTCCAAGCCGGCCGTCATCGAATCGAAGCTGCTTTTTATCTTCGAGACCTCCAGGAGCTGGTCGACCGATTGCTGGGTCGGAGATTCCGCGCGGACGGGAACCGCGACCAGCGCGGCGAAAAGGAGAGAGGCTGCGATATTCTTCATGAAAGGTTCCTTTTTACGGAAGTGAGAGCATTAAGGGCCGAAGCCTGAAATTCAAGACCTCCATTTGCGAAATTTCGCGAAGAACCTTGGGGTCGAACCGGTGTCCAATACCGCGATGAGGAAAATATCGACCTTGCTGTTGGTGCCAGTGTTTGCCCTGGCGGCCCGGGCGGCGGATCTTCCGGCGATCAACGATCCGGCCACGACCGACTCATATCCCGGCAAATTCGTCTGGGCCGATCTCTTTACTTCCGATCAGGCGGCGGCCGCGACGTTTTACACGGGACTGTTCGGCTGGACCGCCGCGACCATCGACCGGACCACGCCCGAGCACGGCCCCCTCTCCTATATCGTCCTTTCAAATGGCGGCCGGCCGGTGGCCGGAATCGCGCTGGGTCCCCCCAAGTTGAGGAACGACGTGCGCGGACACTGGCTCGGGTTCGTGTCCGTGACCGACGTGACCAAGACCCTCGCCGCCGCCGTGACCAATGGCGGACACGTGCTGTCCCCGACCAAGGACATCCCGCAGCGCGGGGTCCAGGCGATGATCACCTCCAACGAAGGCGCCATGCTTGGCATCTTGCACTCGAGCTCCGGCGACCCCGGCGAATACCGGCCCGATCCGGGTGATTTTACCTGGGCGGAAGTCTTCGCCCGGGATCCCACCTCGGCCACCCAATATTATCACGAGGTGTTGGGCTATGACGTGACGCCCGACTCCCGGTCCGATCATCCCGACGCCTATCTTTTTGCCAGCGGAGGCTACGCGCGCGCCGGCCTGGCGCCGCTGCCCGACCGGCCGGGAGCGCATCCCGCCTGGCTCCTTTTTGTGCGCGTGAACAGCGTCAAGGACTCCGTGGCAAAGACCGTCGAGCTGGGCGGCAGGGTTTTGGTCGAGCCGGAGGAAGTCCACGGAAATAGCTGGATCGCGATCATCGCCGACCCGGTCGGCGCGGCCATCGGCATCGTGGAAAAGGAAGAAGCCGCTCCGGCAACGCCGGAGGCAAGCTCAACGCCATCCGTGCCGTCGGCACCAAATCCGCAGCCATGAAATTTCCCGTTAAAACTTTCTGCCTGGTGGCCGCCGTGGGGGGTCTTCTGACCGTGCTCGGCGGATGCGAGACCGACGGCGGAGGCGGAGGCGGACCCGTTGTGTATGGAGATGTCGGCTATGTCGGGGCGTGGTCCTATCCCGGTGCATGGTACGGCGGCGGCGACCGCTATGTCCAGCCTCCCTACGATCACAGCGGTGGCGGTGGGGATCATGGCGGCGGCGGTCGGCCCGGACCTTCGATTCCGAATATCTCACGTCCAAGCGGCGGAAGTGGCGGAGGTCATCCCAGCGGCGGCGGGGGCGGCGCCCGTGGCGGTGGTGGGGGGGGCGGCGGCGGCGATCGCCGGCATTGATCATCTTTCCGAAAAGTAGACGCCGCGTCTACCTTCCGGAAATTCAAGTTTCAGACTTTTGCATCGCATGATCCCACGGCAGATCTATCACCAGCCGCTGGTGCTTCCACACCTCGAAAATCTCAAACATTTTCCCCGGATTCAGGATGCCCTTGGGGTCGAGGGCGCGCTTCACCGCCTGCATCGCGCGCACTTGCGCGGGTGAATGCTGGAGCCGCAGAAAAGGCGATTTCGCGAGCCCGATCCCGTGCTCGCCGGAAATCGCGCCGCCCAGGGCGACCACCGTTTCCATCAGCCGCTGGACAGCCTTCTCCGCCGCGCGGCACTCCGCGGGATTCGCGCCGTGATACATGATGTTAACATGCAGATTGCCATCGCCGAGATGGCCGAAAACCGGAATGGACAGCCCCGACTCGCGGCGAAGCTTTTCGAGGAAACGGGCAAACGTCGCGTATTGCCGCATCGGGACGACGACGTCCTCGTTCAGTTTTGAGTCCCCGAGGGCGAACATGGCGCCCGAACAACTGCGCCGTATGGACCAGAGCGCGTCGGCTTCGGCCCGGTTGCGCGCCGCGCGAAACGTCATCGCCTGCGCCCGCGCCCAGGCGAGGACCGCGCGCTGGTTCGCCCGCACTTCGCTCGGGGCGCCGGCGAATTCGAGGAGGACGATGGGCCTGCCGCTTCCGAAGGTGGGGCGAGTTGCCCTCAACGCGCTTGTCCGGCCGCTGAGTCGGGCAGGCGTGTTGGGGACAACCCGCCCCACCTTCGATCGCTCCACGCACAAAACCGCATACCGGTCCAAAAACTCGCAAATCGCCGGCTGCAACCGCTGGGCGAAAAGCGCCCGCACCGCCCGGAACGCCGCCCGCTCGTCGCGAAACGACGCGAGCAGGGTCCAGCGCGCCGCGGGCTTCGGGATGAGCTTGAGCGTGGCTTCCGTGACGATGCCGAGCATGCCCTCGCTGCCGATCCACAGGTCGCGGAGGTTGAAACCCGCGGAAAATTTCTTGGTCGGCCGGCCCCACTCGACATATTCGCCCGTCGGCAAAAACCCCTTCAGCGCGACCACGAAGTCGCGGGTCACGCCATATTTCCCGCCGTGCATCCCGCCGGCGTTGCAGGCGATGTTTCCGCCGATGGTGCAGTATTCCTTCGAAGAGGGATCCGGCGGGTAAAACCAGCCCCGCGCCTCGGCGGCGCGCTGGACGTCGGCCACCTTTGCCCCCGCCTGCACCTGCGCCAGGCCGGTCTCGCCATCGACGCGAATGCGGTTCCAGGCGAGCAAATCGACGACCCAGCCCCCGCGGCGCGGCGCGGCGGAGCCGGTCAGCGACGTGCCGCGGCCGCGCACGGTCACCGGCACCCGGCGCGCGTTGGCCAGCGCCAGGACCGCGGCAATATCGTCGTTGTCGCGGGGAAAAATCACCGCCTCGGGCGGAAAGGGCAGCTTCGCCGCGTCGAATGAGGCCGCGCGCCGCGCGGCGCCGTCCGTCCGGACCACGGAGGACCCAAGGCGGCGCTTGAGGAGACGGGTTGCGGTTGGGAAAGACCTCATTCTGAAAGTTGAAAGTTGAAAGTGGAAAGTGGCAAGGAATTGGACTAAAGCCAATCCTCGGAAAACCGCACTTGAGCGTTGAATGTTACGTTTCGTCCTCCCTATTTGTCACTTTCCCCTTCCCACTTACTACTTCCCACTTTTAGTCAGATGCCTTTTTCCCTCCTGCAAATCGTCATCCTCGGCCTGATCCAGGGCGCGACGGAGCTTCTGCCGGTTTCCAGCTCGGCGCACGTCATCATCGCCGAGAAGCTCATGGGCATCGATCCGGCCAGCCCGGAGGCGACGTTCCTTCTCATCATGCTCCATACGGGAACGATGTTTGCCGTGCTCGTTTATTTCTGGAAATCCTGGGCGCAGCACTATTTTTCGAATCAGCAGCGCCTGCAACTCGTCGCCCGGCAGCTGATCGTCGCGACGGCAATCTCAGGGGTGATTGGATTCGGCCTCAAGTATCTGATCGAAAAGGTCGGTCTTCCGGGGTCGGGCAGCACCGAGGTCGAGTCCCTGTTCGGCAATCTTCCCCTCATTGCCACGGGGCTGGCGGCGGTCGGGGTTCTTATCCTCATTGCCGGCAGCCGGCGTGATGCTCCCGCTGCCGACGCCGAAATTACAACGCGCACGGCAAACTGGATGGGCATCATCCAGGGGCTTGCGATTCCGTTTCGTGGATTTTCCCGATCGGGCAGCACAATTTCCACCGCCCTACTGTTGGGAACGGGCCGCCAGCCGGCGGAAGAGTTCAGTTTCGCTCTGGGGGTAGTCTTGACCCCGCCCGCGTTCGCGGTGGAGTTGCGGCGCCTGGTGAAATTTCACGCCACCGAGGACGCTCCCCACCATCTTAGGCACCTGATTACGCCGGGGGTCATCGGGATGGGTTGCAGCTTTGTCGCGGGCCTGCTGGCGCTGCGCCTGCTGTCGCGCTGGCTCGCGGCCGGGCACTGGAAATATTTTGGGGTTTACTGCATCGCCGCCGCGCTGGTGGTCTTGTTCATTTCACAGTCCGGATACTGAAGGAATTCACCGCGGAGGCGCGGAGAGCGCGGAGGAAAAACCGATTCATTTATTCGTGCCAATTCGTGAACAATGCTTTTCCTCTTCTCCGCGTCCTCCGCGCCTCCGCGGTGAATATTTCTTAATTCATGAGCCTAAAGATCAAATCCGCTAAGGACTGCAAATTCGACGAAGTGTCGCTCGGCGAGGTCATGCTCCGTCTCGACCCCGGCGAAGGCCGCATCCGCACGGCCCGCGAGTTCAAGGCCTGGGAGGGCGGCGGGGAATACAATGTCGCGCGCGGCCTGCGCAAATGCTTCGGGCTGCGCACCGCCGTATGCACTGCCTTCGTGGACAACGATGTCGGGCATCTGATCGAGGACTTCATCATGCAGGGAGGCGTCGCGACCGACTTCATCCAGTGGCGCGCGGACGACGGGATCGGCCGCTCGGTGCGCAACGGGCTCAATTTCACCGAGCGCGGCTTCGGCATTCGCGGCGCGATCGGGGTTTCCGATCGCGGGAATTCCGCCGCCAGCCAGCTCAAACCCGGCGATTTCGACTGGGACGCGCTTTTCGGGAAGCTCGGGGCCCGCTGGCTGCACACCGGGGGCATCTTCGCCGCACTTTCCGAGTCGACGGCCGCCCTGACGGTAGAAGCCGTCAAAGCCGCGCATCAGCACGGCGCCATCGTCAGCTACGATCTCAATTACCGCCCGTCGCTTTGGAAAAGCATCGGCGGCCAGGCGAAGGCGCGCGAGGTCAACCGCGAGATCGCCCGCTACGTGGACGTGATGATCGGCAACGAGGAGGACTTCACCGCGTGCCTCGGATTCGAGGTCGAAGGCGCCAGTGCCGATCTCAGCCAGATCGATTCCGCCGCATTCAAGAAGATGATCAAGCAGGCGGTGTCGGAATATAGGAATTTCCAGGTGGTGGCGACCACGCTGCGCCGGGTGATCACCGCGACCCGGAACGACTGGAGCGCCATTTGTTATGCCGGCGGCCAATTTTTTGAGAGCCGGCTGTACCCGGAGCTCGAGATCCTCGACCGCGTCGGCGGCGGGGACAGTTTCGCGAGCGGCCTGATCTATGGCTTTCTCAAGTCCGGCGACCCGCAGATGGCCGTCGACTATGGGGCCGCCCACGGCGCCCTGGCCATGACCACGCCCGGGGACACGTCGATGGCGACGCTCAAGGAGGTGGAAAAGGTGGTGGGCGGGGGCGGAGCAAGGGTCGTGCGGTAATAGATCGGAATCGAAAAGTAGAAAGTTGGAAGGTGAAAGTGCCCGTCGAAAAATTTCCGAAGGAAGTTATCCGCTGATCACTTCCACCTTCCAACTTCCAACTTTCTACTTTTCCATCGCTATTTCCCGGCAGGCCTTGAGATCTATTTTTCCCGAAGCCAATACCGGGATTCTTTCCACGCGGCGGACCACCTTCGGTATCCAGAGGTTTGGCAGGCCCGCAGCGGCCAGGGCGTCCCGCATGCGCGCGGGATCGAGGTCCAGCGCGGCCAGGACCACCAGTGTCTCGCCCTTGGTCGCGTCGGGCACCCCCAGGACGACGACCAGCGGACCTTCGGTCTGATCGAGCGCGAGGACCTCGGCGAGTTTCTGCTCGACCCGGCCATGGGGCACCATCTCGCCGCCGATTTTCGAAAATCGCGAGAGGCGGCCCTCGATGGTGAGAAAGCCGTCGTCGTCAAAATGCCCGATGTCACCGGTCACAAACCAGCCGTCGCGCAGGGCGGACTCCGTCGCCTGCGCGTCATCGAGATAGCCGGAAAAAACATTCGCCCCGGCGAGACACACGACCCCGGTGGCCGTGAGCGGCAGGTCATCGCCGGTGTCGGGATCGAGGATGCGCGCGGTCATGCCGGGAAGCAGCCGGCCGACCGTTCCCGCCTTTTTCCCGATCTGCGGTCCCGCCGTCGCGGTGGTCGCCGGCGGGTGGGGCTGATTGACGCTGGTCACCGGGGCCGTCTCGGTGAGCCCGTAACCCTGCAGGATCTCGAGGTGAAAGGCCTCCAGGAAGCGCTGGTAGAGATCGTCCGGGAGCTTCTCGGCGCCGGCCACGACCAGTTGAAGCGACCGAAGCTCGGCGGAGCGGGCTTTCCTCAAAAGCGGGCGGATGAACGTGGGCGCGCCGACCAGCACGGAGACCTGTTCGGCTTCGATCACCTCGGCGATCTTGCGCGTGTCGAGGGGGCTCGGCACGGTGACCAGCCGGCAGCCGCGCAGCAGGGGATACCAGAGGGTGATCGTAAAGCCAAAGCTGTGAAACAGCGGCAGGCAGCCCAGCATCGTGCACGTTTCCGGCAGGATGGAGAGCGACGATATCTGGGCGCAGTTGGCCAGGATGTTGCGGTGGGTGAGGACCACCCCCTTGGGCTCGCCCGCGCTGCCGCTCGTGAACAAAAGCGCCGCCTCGGCGCGATCGCCCGTCCGGGGCAGGCCGAGGAGATCGGCGACCCACTGGTTCGGCAGGAACCACACGGCGAGCAGCCACGGCAGGATCGCGCGCCGGCCCATCGCCGCGGCGATCGCCTCCCGCACGTCGAGCGTCTGGGACGGCCAAGGGAAGTCCGGCGCGCGGGTCCGCATCGCCTCGGCCGTGATGATCGCGCGAATGCCGCTGGCGGCCAGGCTCGCTTCCGCGGCGGCGCGGCCCGCCGTGAAGTTGAGATTCACCGGCACCTTGCCGGCGCAGACGACGGCGAGATTGGCGATGAACGCGCCGGCTCCCGGCGGCAGCACGATGCCGACGCGGTTTTCATGGATCGTCGCGCGGAGGCGCCGCGCGAGCACGGCGGCCACGACGAGCAATTGCGCGGCGCTCACCTCGCGCCGCGCACCCGTGCGATCGACGACCACGCAATGCCGGGGATGCTTCGCCAGCTGGCGCACGACTTCACGCCCGAGGTGGCGGCGGAGCGCCGGTCGCTCCTCGAATGCCTCCGCTCCCAGGTCGAGCAGGGCCCGCCGCGCCGCCGCGATATCGGCCTCCGCGGTGGGAATGGGCGAGCCAAACGCGACGAAGACCGGCGTGGGCATGAGGCGGGGCGACTTCCAGAGGTATTTTTGCCCGGAAAACGAAAACACCGAGCCCCAGAGTCCGTCGATCGCCGCCGGGATTACGGGCACGCCGGCGCGGCGCGCCAGGATTTCAAAGCCCCTTTTGATTTCCATGAGCTGGCCGGTGCGGGAAATCTGCCCCTCGGGGAAAACACAGACCAGTTCGCCGGACTGGAGCGCCCGGACGGCGCGGTGCATCGCAGTCGAAGGATGCCGGGCCGCAAGGGGAATCACGCCGGCCAGCCGGAAGGCCAGCGCAAGGTACGCGGGCGTCTCCGGACCCACGTAGGCGACGAAGCGCAAGGGTCGTGGGCACGCGAGCTGCAGCACCACGACGTCCGCGTACGAAAGATGGTTCGCGACGATCACCGCCCCGCCGGCCGCCGGCACCTGCTCCGCGCCGCGAGACCGGACGCGGTAGAGAAGTTTGCCGATGGCGCCGACAAGAAGCTCCAACGGGAGAGGCAGATAAGAGCGACGGCACATGAAGGTGGAGCGGGTTGCCCCCAACA
>Ga0302326_10017607_pt1 | contig 14894 bp, 15 predicted proteins | sample Palsa_T0_3_FD_202264 | JGI IMG/M metagenome (GOLD analysis project Ga0302326, IMG submission 202264) | Peat permafrost microbial communities from Stordalen Mire near Abisko, Sweden - Palsa_T0_3 | ecosystem: Environmental > Terrestrial > Soil > Palsa > Peat permafrost | place: Sweden: Abisko... | reverse complement strand
GCGCGGGGGGGGGGGGCCCCCCCCCCCCCCCTTTGGCCAAACCCCCGCCCGCCCGCCCCCCGCGGGCGGGGGCCCCCGGGCGGGGGGGCGGGGGCCCCCCCCCCCCCCCGCCCCCCCGCACGCGCTCACGAGGCGGTCATAGCCGCCCGTAAAGCCAGCACGACGATCACCAGCGCAGCGAGTGTCATCACTCCGAGCTCGCGCCGCAGGATCGTGAGGACGATGAACTGCTGCTCCTCTTCTGGGAGCTCGCCGACCTCGGTGGCGGATTCGAAGCCCCGGCCGGAAAGGACCATTTCAGCCGTCGAGATGCGGAGCTGCTCGGCGACGAACGAGACGGCTAGCGGCAGCAGGCCGTAAAGGATGTGAAGCGACGGCACCTTGCGGCCCTCGAGCTCGAGGACTCCGCCGAGGGCGATCTGGATCAGCAGAACTACTTGGCTCGTCCGCAGTAGCCGCCAGAACAGCCGGCTTGGCTCGACGCGCCACCAGCACCAGGCGCCCCACAGCCCGGTGGCAGCGAACAGCACGATTACTGCCGAACCGACGGCGATGTGGACGTCTTTCATCGCGCCTTGGGCCCGGTCATCTACTCGGTGAGGGTGCGGTACCTGCCGCGGTACCAGATGAGGGGCGAGCCTCCGCTGTGGCCCATCTCGATCACTTCGCCGATCGCGATCGTGTGGTCGCCGCAGGCGATCAGTTCGCGCAGGCTGCAGACCGCCCATGCGAGCGCTCCGGCGATGATGGGCACGCCGTGCTCGAACCTGTGCTCGACGCTGTCGAGTTTCTCCTCCTCCGGGACCTTGGATGCGAACACGCCGGCGAGACGCTCCTGGCCGGCGGCGAGCACGTTGAGCCCGAAGCGACCGGAGTCCCGGACGATCGGGAGCGTCCGCGCCCCTTGCTCGAAACAGACGAGAGCCAGCAGCGGATCGAGTGAGAGCGAGCAGAGCGCATTGGCTGTCATGCCGCTTGCTCGGCCTGGGCCCGCGCTTGTGATCACGGCCACGCCGGTAGCGAAGTGACCGAAGACCTCGCGGAACAGCTCGGTGTCGGGCGTTGCCACCATCGAGCAGGGTTATAGCTAGTGCTGGGAGGCGCGGCGGCGCCAGCCTCCGACGGCTTCGTGATCGTCGCCGATTGCAGGACCCGAGCGGCGCGCGACGAATCTCAGCTCGATCCCCGGCGCCGGCCATGAGACGTTCGCTAGAAGCTTTCGCGGCGCGACCGTCTACCTCGGCGGCAACCAGGCGGTCGGCGTCGGGGCTCGCCACGCTCTCTCGACCCACGGCGGCTGGGTGATTGATTCATCCAGATGAATCAATCATCTGACCAGTAGCACTTTGTTAGGCCATCACTTGGGTGTTGGTGCAGGTTTGGCGGCGGCCGGTCCTCGCCAGCCGGGCCGCCGGGGCCGGGTCGCGGGGCCGGGTCGCCGGGCCGCCGGGCCGCCGGGGGGGTCGCCGGGCGGGCGTGCCGGGTCGCCGGGTGTGGGATTCTCACGCGCGCGTCGCGGCTATGTCTCATCCGTGTGACGTCTAGCGCGAATCGGCCCACACCAGATTCTGGCGTGATGAATTCACGACACCAGTTGTCGATAACTCATCTTGACCCCAGAGAAACCGCCGTCCGATGGAGGCGGAGTCGGTCGAGATCGATTGTGTGTTCGCAGGTTCGGCAGCGACCGGTCCAGCAGCTGAACAGCGACTGGAAAGGGAGGATCGCCTGACGGGAGGGTCACGCCGGCCGCGAGGTCCGGGCTCGACGTCGGCGGGGAGGTCCGAGAGCCACCGAACCCCTACATCACAGCCAACAAAGCACTACTGGTGCACTGTCCGGCAATTTAGGGCGCACGCATAGCGGGGTGGCGACGAAACGGAACGACGTTGAGGGTCCCCCACATGCCGAGCGACTGATCATCGAGGAGCGTCGAGCGCATCGTGTACTGCCCTGGCGCGAGATTAAGCGTGATCGTTCCGGACGCTCCGGGGGCGAGGTAGAGGGGCTGCCCCTCGTTGAAGTTCCCCAGCGAAACGACCAGATCGTGCGTGCGCGTCCCGACGTTGCGAGCCATGATCTCGAGCGTGCCGGCGTATGCGCGCACGGTGTCAGGCGTCAGCCGGTACTCGCTCAGCGCAATGCGCAGGGTGCGGTCACGTCCCACCTGGATCGTGGTGCCGCAGCCGGCAAGCGCGCACGCGAGTGCGATCGCGACGACCGCGCCGGCGAGAGCTGGCATTCGCATGCGTGACATCCAACCTCGATTGTTCCGTATGATCTCGGCCCGCATGAGACGGCGCGTCAAGGTCCTCCTGGTCTCGGGCGCCACTTTGGCGGTCGCGGCTCTTTTCGCCGGCTGCGGCACCGAGAAGATCAGCGTGCCGAAGTCGAATGCCGCAGCGTACGCGGGTGCGGTCCTGTTCTCGCAGCGCTGTGGTGGCTGCCACACCCTCTCATACGCCGGGACGCATGGCTCCGCCTCGAACATCAGGACCCGCCTGGTCACGAACGGCCCGAACTTCGACGTGCGCTGCGAGCGGCCGGCGATCCGCGTTCTGTACGCGATCGAGAACGGCGGCTTCTCGGGCGCGACGATGCCGCAGAACATCGTCGTCGGCAAGCAGGCGCAGGAGGTGGCGATGTTCGTGTCCCAGTACGCGGGCCGCAAGGGGCAGACCGAGCTGGGCGCTAAGCCGTGCGATTCGCTCCCGATCGGACCGATCCCCTCGGCGACGGCGACGGCGACGGCGACGACTACCACGCCGACGACTACCACGCCGGCGGCAACGACGCCGGCGGCGGTCACGCTGCCCGCCAAGCCTAAGAAGACGGCAGCCACGGCGAAGAAGACGGCAGCCAAGGCGAAGAAGACGGCGAAGCCGCCGTCCAAGAGCACGCCGAAGGTTGCGGTGGCGAATGGGCCCAAGATCTCCAGCGCGACGATTTCCGGCCTCGGCCCGGTCCTGGTCAACGCTCAGGGACGCACGCTCTACATCTTCGAACCCGACAACGATATGAAGGTCACCTGCGTCGGCGGATGCGCAGCGATATGGCCCCCGGCCTCGCTGCCGAGCGGCGCTAAAGCGGCTGCCGCGGGGTCGGTCAAGCAATCGCTGTTGGGGAGTGATCCAAACCCGTCGGGTGGTGAAGTGATCACCTATGCGGGGTGGCCGCTGTACACCTACGTGGCCGACTCCGCACCCGGAGCGGCGGGCGGGCAGGCCCTCGATCTCAATGGTGGCCTCTGGTACGTGATCTCTCCGTCCGGCAAAGTGATCAAGGCGAAGCCCTAGTGGTGGCCGCGGTCGACCACCACGACGGAGGCCCTGCGTTCTCGACATCAGGCTGATCCGCCGCGACCCCGACGCGGTCAGGGCTGCCCTCGCCCGGCGGGACCCGAAACTGGCTGAGGCGGTCGACCGGCTTCTCGAGCTGGACGCGAGCTGGCGCGCCCTCACGGCGGAGCTCGAGGAGCTCAAGGCAGAGCAGAACCGCGCGAGCCGAGGCCGCAAGGGCGCCCCGACGCCCGAGGAGCGCGAGCAGCTCGCGCAGCTCGCGGCGAGAGGTCGCGAGCTGAGCGATCGCGAACTCGCCGTGCGCATGGAGCGCGACTCCGTTCTGGCGTCGCTTCCCAACCTTCCCTCACCGGACGCTCCGGACCAGGACCTGGTGCTACGCGAGGTCGGGGAGGCCGGGGCCAGAGGCCGCGACCACCTTGAGCTGGCCGGGCCCCGGATCGACATGGAGCGAGCGGCGCGGCTGTCGGGATCGCGTTTCGCCTACCTGCGGGGCGACCTCGCGATGCTCGAGATAACCCTCGTCCGCTATGCGCTCGAGAAGCTGCGCGAGGAGGGGTTCGAGCCGGTGATCCCGCCGGTGCTGGTGCGCGAGGACGCGCTGTACGGGACCGGCATGCTGCCCGACACCGAGCAGCAGATCTACCGGCTCGCCGACGATGAGCTGTATCTCGTCGGAACATCCGAGGTCCCGCTGGCCTCGCTTCATCGCGATGAGATCCTCGCCGCGGACGAGCTCCCAGCGCGTTACGCCGGGTTCTCGTCCTGCTTCCGCCGCGAAGCCGGTGCTGCGGGCAAGGACACGCGCGGCATCTTCCGCGTCCACCAGTTCGAGAAGGTGGAGATGTTCTCGTTCGTCGCGCCAGAGGACTCGGCCGGGGAGCACGAGCGGATACTCAGCATCGAGGAATCGATCCTGGCGGAGCTCGAGATCCCGTATCGCGTCGTCGCGATCGCGATAAACGATCTGGGCGCGCCGGCGGCGAAGAAGTACGACTGCGAGGCGTGGCTTCCCGGCCAGGGCCGGTTCCGCGAGCTCACGTCCTGCTCGAATACGACCGACTTCCAGGCCCGACGGCTCGACGTCCGGTATCGCACCGCCGAGGGGAAGCTTGCCCACGTCCATTCGCTGAATGGGACGGCAGTCGCCGTGGGGCGGACGATAGTGGCGCTGCTGGAGAACGGGCAGCAGGAGGACGGCACAATCGTGATGCCGAAGGCGCTGGTCTCCTGCGGTGCGCCGCCGGTGTTGCCCGCAGCCTGAGGCTCGCGGAAGGTGTCGCGCTAGCGGAGGGCGCCGCGCCGGATCTCGACCCGCAGCGCCCGGCTCCGCAGCAGCACGAGCGTCGCGTGCCCGCACGGCACGACCCGGGCGACCATGCGGATGCCGAAGGCGTTCCGCGGTCGAACGAACACCGTCTGACGTTCCTCGCTGTCGATGCTCGCGCGGCGGATCAGCTGGAGAAAGTCCTCGGACGACTGGGCCTCGGAGTCGGCACCATCCAGGAATTCCGCCACGGGCCTGTCGATCATGTCCTGTTCACTCTCGCCCAACAGCGTCGCCGCCTGACGGGAGACGGTCTGCACCCTCAGCCGCTGGTCGATCACAAGAAAAGCGTCGTCGCGAGCCGGCAGCGCGTCGCGTTGCGTCGCGCGCAGCGGCGCGCTGCCGTCGACGTGCGCAGATGCCGCGCCTGCAGCGCACTCGCCGCAGAAGCACGGCCAGCCGTGCGGGTCCGGGGCGCCTCTGATCAAACGCAGAGACGGCCGTGCCGGCTGGGTGCTGATGGCGTCGGGTCGACTCGCCACGTCGTTACGCCGTCGCTCTCGGGTACCGACCGAAAAGCGCCCGCCGGGGGTCGGGGCTTTGCTCGCTCATTAACCTCCCAAACGAGACCAGCGGACCGAGGTTGGAAAGTTGGTAAGAAGATCGTCGAGTTCGTCGGCGCCTGGTTCGGGGTTCGGCCTGGGCCGCGCCTCGGCTCTGGCTTCGGTCGGGGCGCGGCTGGGCCGGGGCGCCAGCCCCACCCCCAGAGTCGTGCTAAAGCGGGTCACGAGCAAGAAGAAGACGCGCTCCAAGCTCAAATGGCTCGGGGGCTGAGAAGCAAACGAGCACGAGCGGAGAGGGAGGGATTCGAACCCTCGAACGAGGTCAACCCCCGTTACGCGATTTCCAGTCGCGCCCGTTCAGCCGCTCCGGCACCTCTCCTGGCCCGCCAAGCCTAGGGCACCGGTGGAATCGGCGGGGGCCGATTCCATTGGGAGTTCGGCGCCGAAATCCGGGGGCTGACGATCGCGCCCGGCCGAACTCCCGGCCGCGTGGTCGCCGCCGATCATGAAATCGATGTGGATCTGGCTGCTGTTGACCGCGTGCTTGTCGGCGTCGTCGACGGCGAATTCGAACCCCTGGCCGAGCGCGATGTGGCTGGCGGCGTTCTCGTCCAGGAGGGTGTCGAAGAAGACGGTTTCCATGGATCCGATCCGTCCGTCGCGGTCGACGATCGCGACCTCGCCGAGCCGTTCGGCGCCTTCGTCGCGGCCGGCGAGCGCGCGCACCGTTTCGGCGCCGTGATCGGCGTCGATCTGGACGGCTCGCCCGCCCTCGAAACGGACCTTTAGACCCTCGACCAGCGCGCCCGCGACGAACAGGGGCTTCGTGGCGCGCACGACGCCGTCGACCCGCGCCGGATCCGGCGTCGTGAACACCTCCTCGGTCGGGAGGTTCGGGACGTGAACGATTCCGTCGACAGTGGAGAGGCGAGCACTGATCCAGCGGCTGCTCGGAAGCAGCCCGATACTGATGTCGGTGCCCGATCCCTCGAAATGGATCGTGGCGAATCGGCGCTCGCCAAGGGTCGCCGCGCTGGCTTGGAGAGCGTCGAGACGGCTGGTCCATGCGGCCACCGGGTCGGGCTCATCCAGGCGGCAGACGTCGGCGACCTGCTGCCACAGAAGCTCGACCGCATCCCCTCCGTCGAGACCCGGGTGGACCAGTTCGGCAAAGGCTCGCGTCGGGCAGGGACACACGCTCCAGTTCGTCGTTCGTGCATTGAACAACTCGACGCCCTCGCGGGTTGCCGGAAGCATGTCTCGTCCGACGCGCGAAGGATCGAGGCCGTCGAGCGCGTGTGGCGCCATGGGGGCCGGAGAACGAGATTCTCGCGCAGCGGTGCTCGCCGAGCGCTTGCATCCTTTCGCCATACCAAGGCGGCACGAACTCGAGCGTTTCCGCGGCCGCATGAAGCATTCGTGACCGCTTCACGTGGACATCGAAGGTGGCGAGGTCGACGAACTTCGCCTGCTGCCGGTAGGCGACTTCCGCGACGGCTCGTACCAGATCCTCCTGGCCTGGCTGGGTGCTGATCGCGAGGATCTGCCCGGGCTGAACATTGGCGCCGAAGCGCACAATCAGCTCGGCTAGGCGTCGGATCGTCTGCGGATCAGGCACGCGCTCCCCGCGGGTCGACACCGGTCCTGGGACGTTCCCGGGGCTCCGACGCCAGCTCCCGGGAACGTCGCCTGGACCTCCAATCCATTAGCTGGTTACGGCCACCTTCGCGGCGCTGCTTAGCGGGATCGCGATGATCGAACTGCCGGCGGCTACCCAGGCGGTAGGGGAGGTGCAACTCATCGTGATCGTGCCGGTTCCCGAGAACGTGTGGGTGATCTCCATGTTCACGTTCCCCGAGCCGGCGAAGAACGAGCCTCCGATCACGGTGCTGCCGAAAGCGACGTCGGAGTCCTCGTCGATCGAGCATTGAGCGGTCGCGGTCGGGTTGTAGTCGAGCATGTTGCCCGAGTTGGGGTTGGTGTCGCTGATGTTGGTCTCGGCGAAGATCGCGTACACGCCCGGCGCCAGGCCAGTTGCCGTGATCACCCGCGTTGAGGCCCCGCCCGAGCCGACGGACGGGCCATTCTCGCGATCCCATTCCATCGCCGATCCGGCACCAGTGGTGCTGCTCGAGCTGGAGCTGGTGGCGCCCTTGCTCAGCGTCTTGAGCGCGCTGGAGGTCAGCTTGTCCGTGTTGATCGAGTTGTTCGCGATCTGGTTCTGGCCGATCGAGCCATTCTGGATCTGCCTACCCGTGATCGTGTCAGCGTGGATGTTCTGCGCCGTAATCACCCCGTTCGCGATCTGCGAGCTGGAGTGGATCAGAACAGTCGCCGCCGTTGCGGTGCCTGCGCACGCGATGATCAGCGCGATCAACGCGACGACCATCGCAGGACTCGGTCGACTCGGTTTCAGCTTCCCAAGTGCTGATGAGCGTCTCATAGGAACTCCCCTCTGCCTCATGGACCTCCTGCCCCTGCCAAAGGGTCGGACGGTGCCTGGATGGATCCGGCCAAAAGCTATCCCATCTTACCCTCGTGAGAGGCGGGTCATATCGGGTTGAAACCCGGTTTGCAGAGCCCGCCGGGGCCCATCACACTGCGTCTCGTATCATGCTCGCCTGTCGCACCCGGATCGAGAGGAGACCAAGACGTGGCATTTGAGGTTGGAGATCGTGTCGTCGCCGAAAAGAGTGGCCGTCGCGCGCGGACGCAGACGTCGGGGCTACGCACACCTCGCCACGGCGTGATCGAAGAGGTGCTGCGCGGCGACCCACGCCCGAGGTACCAGATCCGCTGGGATGTCGGCGAGGTGAGCATCTACTCGCCCGCGAACAGTGGCCTGCACCCAGACCCCGATTTCGCGCCGAAGACGAACACGAAGACCAAGAGCAAGACCAAGAGCAAGAAATCCTGAACCGAGCTCGGGCGCTCACGGACCACGGGCGCGGGCCTATAGCCTTGGTTGCGAGCTGAAACCGGTAGCGCTCACATCTCTGTCGCACGGCGCCGGGTGCGGATGCAAGCTCCCGGCCGCCGACCTCCTGCCGATCCTCCGAGGCCTGCCGGCGGCCGGCGACCCCAGGCTGCTGGTCGGCTCGGCGAGCGGTGACGATGCTGCCGTGTTCCAGATCGGACCGAACCTCGCGCTCGTCCAGACGGTCGACTTCTTCACTCCGATCGTCGATGACCCGTTCGATTTCGGGCGGATCGCGGCGGCCAACGCTCTCTCCGATGTCTACGCGATGGGCGGGGTCCCGCTGACGGCACTCAATCTCGTGGCGTTCCCGCTCGAGCGGCTGGGCGGCGGGGTGCTCCGCAGCATCCTCGAAGGCGGACTGGCCGTCGCCGGCGCCGCCGGCTGCTCGATCGTCGGTGGCCACTCGATCGACGACCCGGAACCGAAGTACGGGCTCGCGGTGACCGGAACAGTCGACCCCGCGAAGATGCTGACCAACGCCGGCGCGCGGGCCGGCGACGCGCTCGTGCTCACCAAGCCACTCGGCGTCGGTGCGATCACAACGGCACACAAGCGCGGCGTCGCCGACCCCGATCAGCTCGCCGACGCCGTCACGGTGATGGTGGCACTGAACGCGGATGCGAGTCGGCGGGCGCTCGCCGCAGGCGCCCACGCGGCAACCGATGTGACCGGCTTTGGGCTCCTAGGGCACCTGCATGGGCTCGGACGTGAGAGCGGGCTCGCGGCGGAGGTGCGCGCCGAGGACGTGCCGGTGCTGCGCGGCGTCCTGGACCTGCTCGAGGACGGGGACGGCGTCTCCGGCGGCGGGCGGAACAACCGCGCTTACGCCGATGGGTTCACCACCTTCGCCGCCGACGTGCCCGAGTCACGCCGCCGGCTCGTTTGCGATCCGGCGACGTCGGGTGGATTGCTGGTCTCACTTCCGGCGGCGCGGGCCGGCGAGCTCGACGGAACGGTCGTCGGGCGCATGCTCGACGGTGAGCCGGGTGCGATCTCGGTCGTATAGTCGCGGCATGGAGCGGCCGGGGCCGGTGCCCCGACTGGCCTTCAAAGCCGGCGAGCCGTGGCAACCCCACGGTGGGAAGGTTCGACTCCTTCGCCGCTCCGTGGGTGGTGGATGAGATGAACGGCCGGAAACCCGACGCCGACCGCGGGTCGCGCGACTCGCTCCGTGCTCTGCCGTCGGTCGACCGACTGGCCGTCGCCGTGGCGAGAGCTACCCTGGCCGAGCGCCGGGCCGAGCTGCTCGGCGGGGCTGAGGACGAGGTCGACCTGGTGGCACGGGCGAGCGATCGCCTCGTCCCCTCGCTTCGCCGCGTGCTGAACGCGACCGGTGTGGTGGTGCATACGAATCTCGGGCGCGCGCCGCTCGCCCGCGCCGCCCGGGTCGCGGTCGGCCGGGTGGCGAATGGCTACTCGAATCTCGAGTTGGACCTCGCGAGCGGTGGGCGCGGCTCGCGCCACGCGCACGTCGAGCGCCTGCTGTGCGAACTCACGGGCGCGGAGGCGGCACTGGCGGTCAACAACTGCGCGGCCGCCGTTCTGCTCAGTGCAGCGGCGCTCGCCGGCGCCGGGCGCGAGCTGGTCGTCTCCCGCGGCCAGCTGATCGAAATCGGGGGCGGGTTCCGGATTCCGGACGTCGTGTCGCAGGCCGGAGCGCGGCTGATCGAGGTCGGTACCACCAACCGAACGCGGCTTAGCGACTACCGCGCCGCGATCGGCCAGCAGACGGGCGCGCTACTCCGCGCGCACGCGTCGAATTTCAGGACGCTCGGCTTCGTCGAACAGGTCGAGATCGAGGAGCTGTGCTCGCTTGGGGTGCCGGTGATCGACGATGTCGGCTCAGGGGTGCTCGACGACGATCTCGCCCTGTTCGACGACGAGCCGCCGGTTCGCCGCTCCGTACGCGCGGGCGCCGCGCTGGTGTGCTTCTCGGGCGACAAGCTGCTCGGCGGCCCGCAGGCGGGCGTGATCGTCGGGCGGGCGGCGGCGATCGAGGCTGCACGCGTGCATCCGCTGGCCCGGGCGGTGCGAATCGACAAGCTGTCGCTCGCCGCCCTCGAGGCGACGCTGGCGCTCTATCGTGATCCCGACCTGGCGCGCCGGGAGCTGCCCGTGCTGGCGATGCTGACGGCCTCAGCGGCGGAGCTCGAGCAGCGTGCGCGGGCGCTTGCTGACGCGACCGGAGGAGAGGTCGTGGCCAGCACCGCCCGGGTCGGCGGGGGCGCTTTGCCCTTGCTCGAGCTCCCGGGTCCCGCGGTCGCGCTCGACGGCGGCTCCGACGGGGTCGAGTCGCTCGCGCGAGCGCTGCGCAAGGGAGAGCCGGCCGTGATCGGGCGGATTCAGCATGGTCGGCTACTGCTCGATCCGCGCACGCTCACCGACGAGGAGGCCCAGGAGGCCGCGCGGGCGGTCCGCGCCGCGCTCGAATGAGTGTCGCCGATGCGCCGTTGACGGTCGGCACCGCGGGCCACATCGACCACGGGAAGACCGCGCTGGTGCAGGCGCTCACCGGCGTCGACACTGACCGGTTACCGGAGGAGAAGGCGCGCGGGATCACGATCGCGCTCGGATTCGCGCCGCTCGCGTTGCCGGGCGGCAGGGTGCTGTCGCTCGTCGATGTCCCCGGTCATGAGCGACTGCTGCGGGTGATGGTCGCCGGCGCGACCGGCATCGACCTGTTCCTGCTCGTGATCGCTGCCGACGACGGCGTGATGCCGCAGACGCTCGAGCACATCCGGGTGCTCGAGGCGCTCGAAGTTCGCCGGGGCGTCGTGGCGGTGACCAAGTCCGACATCGCCGATCCGCTCCCGGCGCTCGCGGAGGCTGCCGAGCTTCTGCCCGACGACGTCGAATTCGTCGCTTGCTCGGCGAAGACGGGCGCCGGGCTGGACGAGCTGGCGGCCGCGCTCGAGCGCACCGCCGCGCGAACGCCCAGCCGGCCCGCAGATCCGCGACCGGCGGTCCTGCACGTCGATCGCGTATTCACGATCAAGGGCGCCGGGACCGTGGTAACGGGGACCCTATGGTCAGGGATGATCCGCCGCGGTGAGCGTCTGAGCCTCCTGCCGGGCACGGGCTCGGCCAGGGTACGTGGCGTTCAGGTGCACGATCGAGCCCTCGCTCAGGCACCGGCGGGCCAGCGTGTAGCGGTCAACCTCTCCGGGCTCGAGCGGCGCTCGGTGGCACGTGGCGATGTGCTTGCCGGCCCGGGCGCCCCCGTCCAGGTCACCTACCGCCTCGAGGTCGCGCTCGCGCTGCATGAGCCGCTCGGCGATCGCGAGCGCGTGCAGGTACACCACGGCACCCGCTCGACGCCGGCGCGCGCGGTGCGCATCGGTGACGAGCTGTGGCAGCTGCGGACGGAGCGGCCGCTGATCGCGGCCGACGGCGACCACGTGGTGGTGCGCCGGATCTCACCCCCGAACACGCTTGGCGGCGGCGTGATCCTGAAGGCGGCGGCCGGCGGTAGGCAGCTGACTGAGGTCGAGAGCGCGCCGCTCCCCGCCCCGCCTTCCGGGGCAGGCGCGCCGCTCCTCCCGTCCGCTCCCCCTCAGCTCGACCCTGCGGCGCTGGCGCTCGAGGACCGGTTGCGCGCGGCCGGGCACGAGCCGCCGAGCGAAGCCGAGCTGGGCGAGGCGGCCAGCCTGCTCCAGGTACTTCACGCCGCCGGGCGTGCGGTGCGGATCGGGCGCTCGATGCATGCACATCCGGATGCGATCGCCGCTGTGCGCGGCGTTGTCGAGCAGATCGCGCGCGACGAGGGCCAGGTGACACTCGCGCGCTTGCGTGACGAGCTGGCGACCTCGCGGAAGTACGCCCAGGCGCTGCTCGAGCATCTCGACGCGGCCCGGGTGACCCGGCGGCTGCCCGACGACAGCAGGGTTCTACGGGGCGCCGCTCACCGCGACCGCTTGACCTGACCCGCGCGCCGGCGTTCGTGGTTCCTGCAGGCATCACCTGGCGGGTGCTCCCGGCGCTAGGATCACACCGAGGACGAAAGCGAGTGGGCATGGCGATGAGTCGGGCAGTTCAGCTTTGACGGCTGGGGCGGAACGGTCTGCGGTCGACTTCCGGATGGCGTTCGAGAACGCCCCTGGCCTGTACCTGCTGCTCGACCCTGAGCTGCGGATCGTCGCTGCCAGCAACGCCTACCTCGCAGCGACGATGACCGAGCGCGCGGCGATTGTCGGCCGGGGAATCTTCGAGGTCTTCCCGGATAACCCGGACGATCCGGACGCCACGGGCGAGAGCAACCTGCGAGCATCGCTCGAGCGGGTCCGCCGGGGACGTGTCGTCGATGCGATGGCGGTCCAGAAGTACGACGTCAGGCGTCCCGACCGTGACGGGGGCGGTTTCGAGGTCCGCTGGTGGAGCCCGGTCAACTCGCCGGTGCTGGGATCGGCGGGCGAGCTTCACTACGTGATTCATCGCGTCGAGGACGTCACCGAGTTCGTTCGCCTGGAGGAGCGTCGCGGGCAGCAGGCAGCCGTCACGTCGGAGCTGAAGGCGCGAACCGCACGGATGGAGGCCGAGATCCTTCGCCGGTCGGCGGAGCTGCAGGAAGCCAACGATCAGCTTCGAGCCGCGAACGCCGCCAAGAACAAATTTCTGTCGAGGATGAGTCACGAGTTGCGCACCCCGTTGACCGCCATCGGTGGATTCAGCGAGCTGCTGGCGCTTGATTCGCCAGACGACGAGCGGTTGCGCTGGGCGAAGACGATCCAGCGGGCGAGCCAGCATCTGCTGACGCTCGTCGACGACGTGCTGGACATCACGCGGATCGAAGCGGGCGGGATGTCGGTGTCTGTCGAGCCGGTCAATGTGGTCGAGGTGCTGCGAGGCGCGGTCGAGCTCACGGAGCCCCTGGCCCGCCGGGAGGGCGTAACGGTGCGCATTTCCGAGGCGATCGCGGAGGAGCTGTCGCTGCTTGCCGATCAGCAGCGCCTCAAGCAGGTGGTCATCAATCTGATCGTCAACGGCGTCAAGTACAACCAGCCGGGCGGCGCGGTCCACGTGGCGGTCGCCCCATCCGACGAACGCACGGTTCGGATCGAGGTCACCGACACCGGGCCGGGGATCGACGAATCGTCGCTGGCGGAGCTGTTCGTCCCTTTCCAGCGCCTCGGCGCCGAGACGAGCGGGATCCCTGGTACCGGTCTCGGGCTGGCGCTGTCACGCAGCTTGATCGAGGGCATGGGAGGGACGATCGGTGTGTCGAGCACGGTGGGTGAAGGCAGCACGTTCTGGCTCGAGCTGCCGCGGGCAGTCCGGACCGATCCGACGCCGGCGGACGAATGCCATCCCTCCGGTGCGCTGGTGTCACAGTCGTACGAGAAGCGGTACCGCATCCTCTACATCGAGGACACGGTTACGAACGTTCGGTTCGTGGAGGCTGTGCTGCGTCGGCGTCCAAGTGTCGAGCTGCTCCCGGCGATGATGGGCGGCCTCGGGATCGAGCTGGCGCGAGAACACGGACCGGACCTGATTCTGCTCGATCTCCACCTCCCCGACATGGACGGAGAAGCGGTGCTTGCGGCGCTGCATGAGGATCAGAGAACCCGCGACATTCCGGTCGTGATTCTCAGCGCCGACGCGACGGAGGGAGCCCGCACGCCATTGCTCCGCAGTGCCGCGCGGGCGATCATGACCAAGCCGATCGGGGTCCAAGCGCTGCTGGAGCTCGTCGACCGGTATGCGGGCGAGGCCGGACGGTCGCGCCCCGCCGGGAACCCTGTCCATCATTCGACGAGGTATGTCTCGTAGATCACGCCGGCGGGCTGGCGGCCGGCGACGCTGATGAACACCCCCTTATTGAGCCAGTCGAGCTCGGGGGCGGCGGTCTCGATTTGGGTCGTTGTGCGGAACGTGTACTCGCCGGCCTCTACGTCCTCGCCGCGCGCGAGGCGGGCGAGGACCTCGACGCTGCCGTGGCGGATACCGCGTGATTGGACGTACAGCAGATCGCCGTCGTCGGTCTGCAGCGTATAGCGAATATCACCGAGCGCGGTCCCGTCCGGCAGGATGATCTGCCAGTCGGCGCTGGCCCCGGGCAGTAGTCGGCCGCTGATCCCGGGACCGGTGAACGTCCCGCCCGTCAGAGGCGCGATGCGCCGATGGCCCTGGACGACATCGCCTAGATCAAAGGCCTGCCCGAGCGTGGCCTCCAAGCGGTACACCTTCGTCAGGCGAGGGTCGGGAAGCTGACCGCTCATCGAGCGCTCCCTTCGGCTAGCGCGGCCACAGGGTCGTTGGGATGCGGCTCGAGCGGGCTGACGGTCACGTGCAGCCACTCGTACAGAGGCAGAGCCTGCAGCAGCTCGTCCAGCTCGGCCTGGCTGCCGGCGCGGTACAGGCCGATTGCCGCGGTCGCGCCGGACGCGCCCGCCCGCCGCCAGAGCCGGACCAGATGCCCTTCCTCTACAAGCCTGGTCGCCGCCGATGCCTCGTCCTGCTCTCGGTCCCTCACCTCGGACGCCGGCGTTCCGGATGGAACGCTGACCTCGAACTCAACTAGGAACTCCATCTTGCCTCCTTCCGGCTTTTCTCGTGGCGATCACCACGAAGCCCGCATACGCGTAACTGTCCTCGGATTTCCTTGAATTTCGTTGTCCATCGGGATAACCCCATTGCGCATGCCCGTGCAAGCGCCGATCCTGGACACAGCAATGACCAGTGCAACGACTTCCAGCGACAACCGCAGGCGAACGTCGGTCCTGATCGTCGACGACGACGACGGATTCGCGCGCGCGGCGATCGAAATACTCGCCGATCGGGCGGATATC
>Ga0302326_10017606_pt1 | contig 14894 bp, 14 predicted proteins | sample Palsa_T0_3_FD_202264 | JGI IMG/M metagenome (GOLD analysis project Ga0302326, IMG submission 202264) | Peat permafrost microbial communities from Stordalen Mire near Abisko, Sweden - Palsa_T0_3 | ecosystem: Environmental > Terrestrial > Soil > Palsa > Peat permafrost | place: Sweden: Abisko... | reverse complement strand
GCGCGCATTTCCCGGCGCGACCCGAAGCTGTTTGCGCACTGGCAGATGGGTGTGCGGCGTGGCTCCATGGTGGGAGCCGTATGAGCTGAGAGGTTCAAGTACGGTTCTGAGAGAGCCTCGGGGTGAGATTCCCCGGGGCTACTCACCTCGTGATTCAGAGTCGCGGAAAGGCGCAGGAAGCCTTGGATTGGACGCGTGGAGTGCTGGAGCGGCTGGAGTTGACGCTCAACGAGAAGAAGACGAGCATTCGGAATGCCCGGCAGGAGCGATTCGATTTTCTGGGGTATACATTCGGGCCGCACATCAACCCGCGCGGCGGCGGCAGGTACATCGGATACAGTCCGTCGAACAAGAGCGTGCGCCGGATCAAGCAGAAGGTGGGAGAACTGCTGGATCGCCAGAACGGGGCGCCCTGGGAGGAGGTTTGTGGCCAACTGAATCGGAAGTTGCAAGGCTGGCGGCAATACTTCAGCGTAGGGAGCACGAGTCGGGCGCATCGGGCGGTGGACGAGTACGTTTATGATCGGGTACGGGACTTTCTGAGAAGGCGGCACAAGGTGTCTTCGCAAGGCACCCGCCAGTTCCCTGCGGAACGGGTGTATGGACCCTTGGGGGTGTTTCGGCTTCAAGGGCCACGGGCCGCGCGTGCGTGAGTCTACGATGAAGCCAGTCGGAAAGCCGGATGCCCGAAATGGGCTCCGGTTGGATGAGCGGGGATGGGAACCGGGGCAGCGCATCGGCGTCAGTACCCGCGCCTATCCTCGACTCTACCCCGCTTGCAGCAGCACCTTCAAAGCGATGGGTTTTCGACCGTGCGCGGGTTCTCCAGAACCCGCTCTAAATGCGCCCGGCCCGCACCGCCAGGGAAGCGTGCGCGATCCGGCTGTGGCACAGATACTCCAGCAGCAGAATCATCTTGTGTTCGCGATCGCCGGGGCGGCGCGCGGAAGCGCGGCGCACGTGCTCGAATTGCGCGATGCTTTCGGCCAACTCGCGGCGGCTGAATGCCGACCGCCCAGCCGATTCCAGAATACATGCGCCCAGAAACTCCGCGATATACTGCAATTCGTCGGTGGAAAGACCCAGCAAGAATTTTCGCGCCTTCCTTTGAAAGCGACGCTCGGCAAATTCAGTAATGGCGGAAATCAAGGCCGTTCTCAACCCCGAACTCCTGGTCAGACGCGCGGTGACATCGGTGATGTTAATTATGCCGAAAAGAAAGCCCGGGCGCAAGGGGGGCCGGTTGACACCCGAGACTTGGCGTTTGAGACTTGGCGTTTGAGACTTGGCGTTTGAGACTTGGCGTTGGGAGACTTGGCGCCTAATCCCGCGCAGCCGGCTGCATCCGATTGACGCCCCCCACACAAGCGCTACCATCGACTAACCCGCAATGCGCTGGATCCGCACCGAAAACTTCCACCTCACCCGCCTCGTCTACCAACGATGCCTGGCCCTGATCCTCCTCATCGCCTTCCTCAACGCCGCCTTCGAATTCAAACCTCTGCTCGGCGAGCATGGACTCCTCCCCGTCCCGCTCTTCACCAAAACCGTCCCTTTCAGCGCGTCGCCCAGCCTCTTCTTTTTCGCCCCCAACGACACGGCCTTCTCGATCGCCGCCTGGCTCGGCGTGCTGCTCGCGTGCCTCGCGCTCGCGGGCCTCGCGGACCGTTACAGCACAGGGATCTCCATGCTCGTCTGGGCATCCCTATGGCTGCTCTACATCTCCTTCGTCAACGTCGGCCAGATCTTCTACGCTTTCGGCTGGGAATCCATTCTGCTTGAAGCAACGTTTTACGCCATTTTCCTCGGTAGCCGCCGCGCCACGCCCCAGACCATCGCCATCTGGATGCTGCGATGGCTGCTTTTCCGCCTAATGTTCGGCGCGGGCCTTATCAAAATGCGCGGCGACCCGTGCTGGCGCGATCTCACGTGCCTCAACTATCACTATGAGACGCAGCCCATGCCGGGACTGCTGAGTTGGTTCTTTCATTGGGCGCCCGCCTGGTTCCACAAGGGCGGCGTGTTGTTCAACCATTTCTCGGAGCTGCTGGTTCCGTTCGCCTACTTCCTTCCACAGCCCATCGCCGCCATCGCGGGCGCCGTCACCATCGCCTTCCAGGCGCTCATCTTCGCGGGAGGCAATCTATCCTGGCTGAATGTACTGACCTTGGTCCTGGCGGTCGCCACGCTCGACGACCGGTTCCTCGCACGGTTTCTTCCCTTCCGCGCGCCCGAGACCCAGCGGCCCGCGCTGGCGCATCGCGCGGCCACGGTCGGGGTGGGCATCCTGGTGGCGATTCTCAGTATCCAACCGATTCGCAACATGCTGTCCCCGGCGCAGGTGATGAATACCGTCTACAATCGTTTTCATCTGGTGGGCACGTACGGCGCATTCGGGTCGATCACGCGGCCGCGCTATGAGGTGATCGTGGAAGGAACCGACGAACCTTTGCTAAACGCTGCGACGAAATGGCGCGAGTACGAGTTCAAGGGCAAGCCTGGCGACGTCGCACGGATGCCTCCGCAGATCGCGCCCTATCACCTGCGCCTCGATTGGCTGATGTGGTTCGCGGCCCTGTCGTCCTCCGATGAGCAGCCCTGGTTCGCGCCGTTTATGCAGAAGCTGCTCGCGGGCGACCGGCCGGTGCTCGCGCTGCTGCGGACCAATCCATTTCCGGATCGCCCGCCCCGTTACGTGCGCGCGCTGATGTACGAGTATCGTTTCACGACTCCGGCCGAGCGGGCGGCGAACGGCAACTGGTGGACGCGGACGCTAGTTGGCCCATACTTTCCACCGATTTCGCTGCGACTCACCCATTTGGAGGGCGGGCAATTCTGCCCGCCCCACAACTGATGGCGGCCCATAACCACACCGCATGCGTGATCGGCTCCGGACCGAACGGCCTGACCGCCGCCATCGTCCTGGCGAAAGCCGGGCTGCGCACCACCGTATTCGAAGCCCAACCCACCATTGGCGGCGGTGCCCGGTCGGCCGAACTGACGTTGCCTGGCTTCGTACACGATGTCTGCTCCGCCGTGCATCCGCTGGCCGCCAGTTCACCGGCGTTCGCTGAATTCCCGCTGGCGGAGCACGGCCTGGAATGGATCCAGCCGCCGCTGCCTCTCGCGCATCCCCTGGATGACGGATCTGCCGCCATTCTGGCGATGCCGCTCGACGAAACCTGCGCGCGCCTGGGTGAGGACGGCGCCCGGTACCGCCGTGCCATCGCACCCCTCGTGCGGCGCTGGCGTGAACTCGTGCCGATGGTCCAGGCGCCGCTCCTGCGCGTGCCCGCGCATCCCTGGCTGCTGGCCCGTTTCGGAGCGCTGGCCTTTTGGCCGGCGGCGCCCTCGGCCCGGCTCCTGTTCCGCACCGAAACGGCGCGCGCGCTATTTGCGGGCATTGCCGCGCACTCGGTGATGCCTCTGGAAGCGCTCGGATCGGCCGCCTTCGGATGGTTGCTGGCGGCCGCCGGACACGCGGTCGGCTGGCCTATCCCGCGGGGCGGCTCGCAAGCCATCGCCAACGCGCTGGCGTCGTACTTCGAGTCGCTCGGCGGGCGCATCGTCGCGAACAGCCCCATCCGGTCGCTCGCGGAACTGGGCGATGCCTCGCTGATTCTCTGCGATGTGACGCCCCGGCAATTTGTGGCCATCGCCGGAAACCGCCTGCCGGACCGATTCAGCCGTCGACTGGAGGCCTACCGGTACGGTCCCGGCGTCTTCAAACTCGATTGGGCCTTGAGCGCGCCTATCCCGTGGAGGGCCGCCGAATGCGCGCGCGCCGCCACGGTCCACGTGGGTGGATCGCTCGATGAAATCGCGGCCTCCGAGCGCACGCTGGCAGGGACCACGGCAAGCGATCGGCCCTTCGTCCTGGTGGTGCAGCCCAGCCTGTTCGACGCCAGCCGCGCGCCCGCCGGGCAGCACACGGCGTGGGCGTATTGCCATGTGCCGCACGCATCCACCGCGGACATGACCGGGCGAATCGAATCCCAAGTGGAGCGCTTTGCCCCCGGCTTCCGCGGGTGCATCCTGGCGCGCCGCGGCATGACGCCCGCGGATCTGGAGCGCCACAACGCCAACCTGATCGGCGGCGATATCACCGGCGGCGCGCAGGATCTCCGGCAGCTCGTGCTGCGGCCCACGCGGCGATTCTATGGCACGCCGATCGCGGGCGTGTATCTTTGCTCCTCGTCCACGCCGCCGGGCGGGGCGGTGCACGGCATGTGCGGTTTTCACGCGGCGCACGCGGCTCTACGCGCCCGGAATCTTGCATAGGTGCATTCCCGGAGGGTTTTAGCGCATCCTATAAGAGTGAGGCTTCTCCCGTACCTTGCGATCGCCGCCGCGGCTCTGTGTGTGCCACTGTGCAGCGATGCGCAGACCCCTCCGGACCCGGCGTCGGCGGACAGGCTCGTCACGGTCAAGCAGAAATGGGAGTTCTTCGTGCAGGAGACCTTCACCCCTTTCGAGATCGTCGCCAGCGCGGCCACCGCCGGCGAGTCGCAGGCCACCAACACGGACCCCAAATATGGGGTGGGCAGCATCGCCATGGCGAAACGCTTTGGCGCCGCGTCCGTCGATAACATCACCCAAAATTTCTTTAGCGACGTGGTGATGGCGTCGGCATTCCACCAGGACAATAAGTACCGCCGCCGGGGCGAGAGGTACGGCTTCTGGTCGCGGGTGGGCTATGCCATCAGCCGCGCCGTGATCACGCGCAGGGACACGGGCGGGAGCACCGTCAATTGGTCGAATTTCACGGGGACGGCCTTGAGCGTGGGCCTTTCGAATGCCTACTACCCCATGCGCAGCCGGAACCTGAGTGCCACGGCCATCAACTGGGCGACCAGCTCGGCGGGCGTCGGATTCGGCAATCTGGCGCCGGAATTCCTGCCGGACTTCAAGCGACTGCTCAAGCGCCTTCACCTCTAGCCAATGTCCCCAAATACCCGGCGTGATCGGTGACCACTCCCGGCGCGCCGCGCTCCAGCGCCGCGCGTAAATCGGCCGGCAGCGGCTTCTTGCGCAGCGTCTGCCCGTCCACCAGGACATAGACCGTCTCTGCCGTCGCGATTACCCGCTCCTCGCCAGCCACGCGAAACTCGGCCGTCAAAGTGAACGACGTGTTGCCCAGGCGATTGGCATGCATCGCCAGTTCCAGCACTTGGTCGTAACGCGCCCCCGCCTTCCATTCGACGGTCTGCTTCACGAGCTGGAAGTCCAGGGTTCCGGCGATGAAAGCCTCGCCGAAGCCGAGGGCGCGCAGGAACTCGCTGGTCGCCACATCCACGTATTCGGAGTAGCGGGAATTGAAAACCACCTTCTGCGCGTCGCACTCCCCGTAGCGCACGCGCAGGCAGTATCGAAATGCGTGGGCCATCTTGATATGGTACGCCCCAGTTGAGGTAAACTGGCAGTATGCGATTTCGGCGTTCACTCATGGCTTTGGTTTTGCTTCTGACGGGCTTGGCGGCCTACGCGCAACAGGTGCCGCGGCCGGCGGGAGAGTTTGCAATCAAGATGCCCAACGGGCAAATCACGCTGTTGAGCCAATACGCGGGCAAGGTTGTGGTGCTGGCCTTCATCTCCACCACCTGTCCCCACTGCCAGCACACGACGGGGGTCTTGAGCGCCATTCAAAACGAATATGGCCCGCGCGGCGTGCAGATCCTGGCGGCCGCCTTCAATCCCGATGCGGTCACCCTGGTGCCCGGTTTTATCAGGGATATCAAGCCCACGTTCCCCGTGGGATCGGCCGACCGCGACTCGGTGCTGGAATACGAACAAGCATCGCTGGCCAAGCCCAACTACGTGCCCGAACTGATGTTCATCGACCGTAATCGGGTAATTCGCGAGCAGCACAATGGCGGCGACGACTACTTCAAAGAGCAGGAAAAGAATATTCGCGGAACCCTGGATACGCTGCTGAAGGAGCCCGTGAAGAGCGCGCACAACGCGCACAAGCCGCGCTCTTAACCCGTCGAATTCAACCCTGGACCACCGGCTCCGATTTTCCCGCGAGATCTTCGAGTGCCACGGGCGGATTGTAAAAGAGGATGCGGGCGCAGCTTTCGCAGTACAACACCTGATCCCCCTTCTTCAAGTCCTGGAAGAACTGCAGGCGCAGGGCGATCTGGCAGGCGCTGCAGCGGCCGTCCACGGCTTCCGCAATAGCCACGCCGCCGCGGCCCTTGCGAATGCGTTCATACTGGCGGTAGACGTTAGGGTGCAGCCGCGCGACGAGCTGGGTACGCTCCTGGTGAATCTGATTCAAAGCCTTCTTGTCTTCGGCCGTGCGCGCCATGGCCTGTTGCTTTTCCGCCTCGACTTGGGACTTCTCGTCTTTCAGCGCGAGTTCCGCCGTCTTCACGTTCCTGTCGAGCGGTTCGGATTCGCCCATCAATTCGAGGATGTGATCCTCGGCGCGGCGAATCTCCTTCTCGCAGAACTCGATTTCGTTCTGAAAGGCGCGGTACTGCTCGTTGGTCTTGGCGTCCAGCATCTGGCCGCGCAATTTGGAAATCTTCTGCTCCTGAAGCAGAATATCGCCTTCGTTTTTCTTGCGGTCCGTCTGGTTCGCCCGGAGGGCGGCGCGATCGGCTTCCAGCTTGCGGGTGTGGCTCTCTAATTTCTTTTCAATTTCGGCGATGTGTTTGGGCAGCGCGGAGATCTCGCGGGTTAACTCGGTCACCCGATTGTCAAGCTCCTGCAACCGAACCGCCAACTGCAGATCGGGAAGCATTTCTTATGGCAGTTTAGCACGGATGTGGTCGTGGGGCAGACGATCGGTTTATGTCGTCTGCCAACGCTCTCCGAATGCGGCAGACCACGAAAGGCGATGGTCTGCCCCACGTTTCATCGCCGAGACCATCCCAATCTGCGCGCCACGGGCGCGGCCAGCGCTCCCCAAGCGGCTTCCAATTCCGCCACCCGCATCCCGCGGCAGAGCGCGTAATACACCAACGCGCCGACCGGAATCGACACGGCCACGTCCGCGATCTGCGCCGCCTTGCGCGTGCCCAACCAATGATGCACGCCGCGGCTCGAGAAATAGCAGACGATCCCCATGGCGGCCGACGCGCCCAGAATCTTCAGCACGCTGGCCGCCAGCGCCCTTCCGTGCATGCCGTGTATGCGCCGGCGCAGCAGCAGAAACAGCGCCACCGATCCGAATAGCGCGACGGCGGATGTCGAAAGCGCCAGGCCCAAATGGCCGAGCCCCGCCAGCTTCACCATGCTCGAAGCCACGGCCAGGTTCACCAGAATGGAGACCAAGCTCACCAACATCGGTGTGCGCGCGTCGTTGAGCGCGTAGAACGCCGGCGCCAGGATCTTGATGGCGGAATATCCCGCCAGTCCCACCGCGTAGCAGGCCAGTGCGTTCGCCGTCTGGTGTGTGTCGCTGGCGTGAAACCGGCCCCACTGGTAGACCGCGCCGATCATGCTGGGTCCCAGCACGGCCAAGCCCACCGACGATGGAATGGTCAGCAGCAAAACCATGCCCAGCGAGCGGGAGAGCGTCAGGCGGAATTCGTCCATCTGCTGCAATGCGGCGCTGCGCGAAATCGCGGGCAGAGTGGCGGATGCGATGGCCACGCCGAACAAGCCCAGCGGCAATTGCATGAAGCGGAACGCGTAGCTCAGCCAACTCACCGGACCGTTGATGACGTGCCCGGCGGCGTCCGTGATGCTGGATGCGAAGTTGGTGTTCACCAGCACGTTGATCTGCACCGCGGCGTTCCCCAGGATGGCCGGCCCCATCAGCCGCAGGATGTTGCGCAGGCCGGGGTGCGCGAAGTCGATGCGCGGGCGGTAAGAGATGCCCGCGCGGTACAAACTGGGCGCTTGAAACAGCCATTGCACGGCGCCGCCCACCACCACGCCCCAAGCCATCGACACGATCAGGCTCAGGCCCATCCAGCGGCCCGCGGTGTATCCGAAGCCCAGGCCGAAGGCCACCGAGCCGATGTTGAAAAATGTCGAAGAAAGCGCCGGAATGCCGAACCGATTCAGCGCATTCAGGATGCCCATGGCCTGTGCCGCCAGCGCCACCAGCAGCAGAAACGGAAACATGATGCGCGTCAGCGTGACGGCCAGCTCGAACTTTCCCGGCACGCGCGCGAATCCCGACGCGAGCAGCCAAACCAGTTGCGGGCTGAAAATCATGCCCAGCGCGCAAATGCCTCCCACCACCAGCAGCAGCGCGGTGGCCACCAGGTTGGAGAGCTCGGCGGCTGCGCGCTTGCCCTCGGTGGCCAGGTACTTGGAGAAGACCGGCACGAAGGCGGAGGAAAGCGCGCCCTCGGCGAACAGATCGCGCGCCAGATTGGGGATGCGGAACCCCAGCAGGAACGCATCGTAAGCCACGCCCGCGCCGAACAGCCGGGCCATGATCATTTCGCGCACCAGCCCGCTGATGCGGCTCAGGAAGACGGCGGCCGAAACCACGCCCGCCGCGCGCATCACGTTTTCGCTTTTGCCGCTTTTGGAATCGCCGCCGTCGCCGGCCGCGCCGCGGGATGCAGTGTAGCCCACCGGTTTCCTATTCGATGCGGCGCACTTCCACGTGCCGGTAGACTTCTTTAGCCTGGTCCGGAGAGGCCAGGTGCAAACCGGGCAGCGTGGCGGAGGCCGTGCCGGTGGCCACTCCCCAGCGCAGCGCATCCGTGAAATCGCCGTCACGCTCCATGGACCACGCGAAGGCCGCGGCCAAAGCGTCGCCCGCGCCGATGGGGCAGAGCACTTCGACACGCGGCGGGATAGCTTCGACGATGGCCCCTTCAATGGCGCCCACCGCGCCGCGGCTACCGAGCGAGAGCACTACCGTCTCGGGGCCCATCGTGCGGATGCGCGCTACCGCATCCAAGAAGTGATTGCGCGTGACCAGGGCCCGGTTCAACAGGCGCTCGGCCTCATGCTGATTGGGCGAGACGACGGTGGGCGCGGCCTCGATGCCTTCGCGCAAGACCTCGCCATCGGTGTCCAGCAGCGTCTTCACTTTCTTGCGGCGCGCCATGCCGATCAGCCGCGCATAGAAATCGGAAGGCACCCCGGGCGGCACACTGCCGCACAGCAGCAGCCACGCCGCGCCGTCGAGGCTCTTGTGCACCGCTTTCTCGATCCGATCGACTTCCGCCTTCTCAAGCTGCGGACCGCGTTCATTCACGCTGACGGTCAGGCCCTGCCGGTCCGTGATAGTGAGATTGGTGCGCATCTCGCGGCCGGTGGGGATGGCCACCGTGGCGTATCCGTGGCCGGTCACGATTTCTTTGAAGGATTCGCCGTTCTTTCCGCCGCTGGGAAAGATGGCCAGCGCCTTTCCGCCGAACGAGTGAATCACGCATGCGGCGTTGATGCCGCGGCCGCCGGGCGTTTCGTGCCGCGACTCTATGTAGGCGCGATCCTCGAACGCCAGCCGGTCTACCGAGAGGGTCTGGTCGAGTGCTGGGTTGACTGTGAGAGTGACGATCAAGGAACCATTGTAGCGGCGATGTATGGCCCTGCGCGGCTGGGCAAGCTTTGCTCGCCTAAAAGAGCGGGTTCTGGAGAACCCGCGCACGGTCGAAAATCCGGCTCCTTTGGAGGTGCCGCTGCAGCGGGGCTTAAGCCCCGCGCCGGCTAACGCCCTTCCTCCAAAGCGGTTTTCGTCAGTATTTGTGGGCCGCAGGCCCATCCTGACAGGCCCTGGATGCCCGCCCCACAAGCGACTAAACGCCCCAACAGTAATCTTCGACGGCTTTCTCGATGGAGTCGTCCTGCTCGGTCAAGCGCATCAGCTCCAGCCGGATGGCGTCCACCAGGGCGTTCCAGCTTGCCACGATGACATTGTCGGAGACGCCCACGGTGGACCAGCTCTTGCGGTGATCGGACCACTCGATGAGCACGCGCACTTTGGCGGCGGTGCCTTTGCGCGGCTCCAGCACGCGCACCTTATAGTCGGTCAGGCGCACATCGGCCATTTGCGGATATACGGTGGACAGACATTTGCGCAGGCACACATGCAGAGCATGGAACGGTCCGTTGCCGGTGGCTGTGGCCGAGTGCACGCCATCCTGCGTGCGCACGGTGATATCGGCGGTGGAGCGGGAGTCGCCGGTGGCGGTCGCTTTCGTCGAGACCTCGTAGCCTTCTACTTCGAAGAAGTGCATGCCGGGATCGAGCGCTTCGCGCACGAGCAGCTCGAAAGTGCCTTCGGCGGCTTCCAACTCGCAGCCTTCGTATTCCATCTGCTTGATACGCTCGAGCAACTCCCGGCGGGCGTCTTCGTCGAGCCGGCCTGCCAGCCCGTGCTGCTTCAGCTTGTATAGGATGTTGCCGCGGCCCGAGAGATCGCTGATCAGGACGCGCTGGCGATTGCCCACGGCCTCGGGCGTGACGTGCTCGTAGGTGGTGGACTCCTTCAAGACGGCGGAGACGTGCACGCCCCCTTTATGCGCAAAAGCGCTATGGCCTACAAAGGGCTGGTTGTTGGGCAGCGGCAGATTGGCCAGTTCGGCGACGAAGCGGGCGACGTTCGAGAGGCTGATGAGCTTGTCCTGGCCGATGGCGGTGTGACCGAACTTAAGCTCCAGATTGGCGATAACGGAGCAGAGATTGGCGTTGCCACAGCGCTCGCCGTATCCGTTGATGCAGCCTTGCACGTGGGTCGCGCCGGCTTCCACGGCGGCCAGCGTATTAGCTACGGCAACGTCGGAATCGTTATGCGTGTGTATCCCCAGGATGCCATCGAAGCGTTTGCGCACTTCGGCGAAAATTTCGACCAGGCGTCCGGTGAGCGTGCCGCCGTTGGTATCGCACAGGCAGAGCACGGTAGCGCCGGCGTTCTGGGCGGCTTCAAGTGTGCGCAGGGCGAAATCGGGATTAGAAGTGTAGCCGTCGAAGAAGTGTTCGGCGTCGTAGACCACTTCTTTGCCATGCTCCTTCAGATAGGCGACGGTCTCGGCGATCAACTTCAGGTTTTCTTCTTCGCTGATGCCGAGCGCCCGGGCGGTGTGCAGATCCCAGCTCTTGCCGAAGATGGAGACTACGGGCGTGCCCGCGGCGACCAGCGATTGCACGCTGCGGTCCTCGTGGACCGTGTGGCGGGCGAAGCGGGTCGCGCCGAACGCGGTGAGCTTGGCGTGCTTGAGATTCAATTCGGTTTGGGCGCGGGCGAAGAAGTCTTTGTCCTTGGGGTTGGATCCGGGCCAGCCGCCTTCGATATAGTCGATGCCCAGCTCGTCGAGCTTTTGGGCGATGAGGAGTTTGTCGTCGACAGAGAAGGAGACGGATTCGCCTTGCGTGCCGTCGCGGAGAGTGGTGTCGAATGTGAAGATTTTCATAACTAACCGACCGGTACACCGGCCTCTTTCTTCTTTTTGAGGAACGTCATCATTTCGCGCAGCTCGCGGCCGACCTTTTCGATGGGCTGATTGCGGGCGGCCTCGCGCATGGCCAGGAATTTGTGGCGGTCGGTTTTGTTTTCATCGATCCACTGGCGCGCGAATTCTCCAGATTGGACTTCGGACAGGATTTTTTTCATCTCGGCGCGGACGTGGGCGTCGACGATGCGCGGCCCGCGGGTGTAATCGCCATATTCGGCGGTGTCCGAGACCGAGTAGCGCATGTATCCCAGGCCGCCTTCCTGAATGAGATCGACGATCAGCTTGAGCTCGTGCAGGCACTCGAAATAGGCTATTTCGGGCGCATATCCGGCTTCTACCAGCGTTTCGAAACCCGCCCGGATGAGTTCCGATGCGCCGCCACAGAGCACGGCCTGCTCGCCGAAGAGATCGCTTTCGGTTTCCTCCTTGAAGGTGGTCCCGATGACGCCGGCTTTCAGGCTGCCCAGCGCGCCGGCGTAGGCTAGCGCCGTTTCGAGCGCGTGCCCGGAGGCATCTTGATGGACGGCCACCAGCGACGGCACGCCCACGCCTTCGGTGAAGAGTTCGCGCACGCGGTGACCGGGAGCCTTGGGGGCGACCATGGAAACGTCGGCGTGGGCGGGCGGTTCGATCTGGCCGAAGTGGATGTTGAAGCCGTGGGCGAACATGAGCGTCTTGCCGGGGGCGAGATGCGGGGCGATGTCGTTTTTGTAAAGGTCGCCCTGGATGTGATCGGAGACCAGGATCATGATCACATCGGCGGCTTTGGCGGCTTCCGCGGTATCGGCTACTTTGAGGCCAGCGGCTTCGGCTTTGGATCGCGACTTACTGCCGGGATAGAGGCCGACTACCACGTCCACCCCGGAATCGCGGAGATTTAGGGCGTGGGCGTGGCCTTGGCTGCCATAGCCTATGATGGCCACTGTGCGGTTTTGGAGGAGAGACGGGTTGTAATCTTTTTCGTAGTATCGGGTTGCCATGAATAGCTCCTTTTAGGCCCGTTGTTCGGTGAGAACCGGCGGCTGCAACTTCAACTTCTTGGCCTCCAGTGAGACAGCGACTACTCCCGAGCGGGTGGTTTCGATCTCGCCGTAACTGCGCATCACATCGATGAATTCGTCCAGCTTTTCGGGATCGCCGGTGGCTTCCAGGGCGAAACCTTCGGTGGAGGAATCCACCACGCGCGCGCTGAATATTTCGGCTTCCTTCAGGACGGCGGTACGCGTTTCCTGCACGGTGCGCACGCGCACCAGCACCATTTCGCGCCGCACCGCGGGCGATTCGGTGAGGTCTACGGCCTGCAACACGTTCACCAGCTTGTTCATTTGTTTGATGACCTGCTGGCGGAGGGTCGAGTCCACATCCACCACGATGGTCATGCGGGAGAGTTCGGGATCTAACGTGCGGGCGACGGTCAGGCTTTCGATGTTATAGCCCCGCTGGCTGAGTAAGCCGGTGATGCGCATGAGCGCACCCGGCTTGTTTTCGACTAATAGAGAAATGATCTGCAACATAGGAGATCCTGGCTTCGATTCTATTTCGGGACGGCGACCGGTTGGGGCGGCGCCAGCACCATTTCGTTAATTGCGCCGCCGGCCGGCACCATGGGATACACATTTTCGTACGGCGACACCTTGACGTTGAGCAGATACGGTCCGGGTTCGCGGACGGCTTCTTCCAAGGCGGAGGCGAGTTCCCAGGGCTTATCGATGGTGCGTCCCTTGAAGCCGTAGGCGGCGGCCAGCTTTTCGGCGTCGGGGAAGCAATCCAGCTCCACCGAGCTGAGGCGATTGTTATAGAATAACTCCTGCCACTGGCGGACCATGCCCAGATAGCCGTTGTTCATGATCACGATCTTGATGGGCAGGCCGTGGCTGGCGATCGTGGAAAGCTCCGGGATGGACATCTGGAATCCGCCATCGCCGACCAGCGCGAAGACCAGCTTATCGGGACGCGCGAACTGCGCGCCGATGGCGGAGGGAAGGCCGAAGCCCATGGCGCCGAGTCCGCCGGAATTGATCCACAGGCGCGGCGCGTTGAAGCGGATCAACTGCGCGGCCCACATCTGGTGCTGGCCGACGTCGGAGCACACGATTGCCTCGCCGGCGGAGAGGCGGTCGATTTCCATCATGAGGTGCTGCGGCTTGATTTCGGAATCGGAGGTGACGGGCGCCAGGGGATGCTCGGCCTGCCAGGCTCGGATTTGGGACCACCAGGCTTGACGGGCGGCAAGAGCGTCCGTAGCGGACGCGCAGGCCTGGAGGCCCGCCCCACCGCGGAGTTCGGCGTTCAATTTGGCGAGCACGCGCTTCACGTCGCCCACTATGGGGACGTCGGCGGCGCGATTCTTGCCGATCTCCGCGGGATCGATGTCCACGTGGACGACCTTGGCGTGCGGCGCGAAAGCCGCGAGGCGGCCGGTGACACGGTCGTCGAAGCGCACACCCAGCGCGATCAGGACGTCGCAATGGGTCATGCCCATGTTAGCGGCGTAACTGCCGTGCATGCCGGGCATGCTCACGAAGTTGGGATGATTGGAGGGCAGTCCGCCAAGACCCATCAGGGTAGTGACGGCGGGGGCGTCCAGAATTTCCACCAATTCACGCAGTTCGGCGGAGGCGTTGGCCGCGATGATGCCGCCGCCCGCATAAATGAAGGGGCGCTCGGCCTCCGCCATCAATTGCGCCGCGCGGCGGATCTGGCCGGTGTGGCCTTCGGTATACACCTTGTATCCGGGCAAGTGGATGGAAGTGACCGGCGTGTAATGCCCCTGCGCCTGAAACACATCCTTGGGGATATCGACCAGCACGGGACCGGGGCGGCCGCTGGCGGCGATGTAGAAGGCCTCATGGACAGCCTGCGGCAGATCTTCCAGCTTTTTGACGAGGTAGTTGTGCTTGGTGCAGGAGCGCGTGATGCCGAAGGTGTCGGCTTCCTGAAAGGCGTCGCTACCGATGAGTTTGCTGGTGACCTGGCCGGTGAGCGCGACGATCGGGATGGAATCCATCATGGCGTCGACCAGGCCGGTGACCAGGTTGGTCGCGCCGGGGCCGGAGGTGGCACAACAGACACCGACCTTGCCGGTGGCGCGCGCATAACCTTCGGCGGCGAAGCAGGCGTTTTCCTCATGACGCACCAGCACATGGCGGATGTGGTGGTCGTAGATGGCGTCATAAAGGGGCAGGGTGACGCCTCCGGGATATCCGAAGAAGCAATCCACGCCTTCGCGGGCGAGACATTCCAACAACATTTTCGCGCCATTCGTCAGAGTCGACATATATTCCTCAACAAACGCAGTACTAAAACAAAAAAGGCCACCAGCCGGCTTGATGCGCCCCGCTGGTGGCCTCGGAACTCGTCCGTGGCGCCCTAAGCGGGGCCGGCTACGATGACCAGTACGTTAATAATAATAATGACTACCGGTATGGACAGACGGGACAGGGTAAGTGCGCGGGGTGGCCGGATTGTGAAACCATTCGACATGCGTAACTTTCCTGAGTGTACCTTACAAGTTTTGGAAATGCA
>Ga0302326_10017603_pt1 | contig 14895 bp, 16 predicted proteins | sample Palsa_T0_3_FD_202264 | JGI IMG/M metagenome (GOLD analysis project Ga0302326, IMG submission 202264) | Peat permafrost microbial communities from Stordalen Mire near Abisko, Sweden - Palsa_T0_3 | ecosystem: Environmental > Terrestrial > Soil > Palsa > Peat permafrost | place: Sweden: Abisko... | reverse complement strand
CCGTCATTGACACGCCTCGATGCTCGAAATGAAAATCAACCGTGCGATGAATGGCTAAGTGACGTTCGCGGTGACCGGGGGAAGGAATGCGTCGTTGGAGAATGGCGTTCCCGCTTGGCGTGCTCGCCCTCAGTTCTGGCGCATGTGACAGGTCAGGCGACGAGCGCCGGGCCAACCTGGGCCGGCGATCGACCCAGCGGCAGCGCCACGGACGCGACCCGGCCTATGGTATGTTGCAGTCATCGGCGGACTGCCCGGCTCAGACCATCAGGTTTGCGACGGCGGTCGGTCTATCGTCCCGCCACAAGCGTCGAATTGCGAGGAATGGCACGTTAGCAAGAGCGACGATGGCAGTTACATGCTCGGTGATGTCTGTCATGCACACGGCCAGACGTTGAATGGCGTTCGGACATTCGCCGGCGACCTACAGACCCGCTTTGTCGTGACCGATCGCTATTGGATGGGTCTCCCCGGATTGACCTACAACAAGGCCTCGGACCAAGCCACTTACATCTATCTCGGACCGAACTGTCCTCAGGGATTTCCCACAAGGCGCCACTTCTAAGCCGACTGCGTTCAAAGATGACCCGACCAGCGGCTTTGCGCCGCTTGGCGTCGGCGCCCACCGAGCGCACAATGTCCTCGCAACCACACCCAAGGGAGACGCCCATGGAACCGCCCTATGATCTCGTGATCCGTGGCGGCCTCGTCTACGACGGGCAGGGCGGCGCGCCGTTCGAAGGCGACGTAGCAGTCAGGGACGGGCGCATCGCCGCGGTGGGGAAGGTCAGCGGGACCGGCGCCGAGGAGGTCGACGCCAGGGACAAGATCGTCGGCCCCGGCTTCGTCGACATCCACACCCACTACGACGGCCAGGCCACCTGGGAATCGCGGATGCAGCCCTCGTCCTGGCACGGGGTCACCACCGTGGTGATGGGCAATTGCGGCGTCGGCTTCGCCCCCTGCCGGCCGCAGGATCACGACCGGCTGGTGCGGCTGATGGAGGGCGTCGAGGACATCCCCTTCCCGGTGCTCAGCGAGGGCCTGCCGTGGAACTGGGAGAGCTACCCAGACTATCTCGACAGGCTCGGCGAGCGCCGCTTCGACGTCGACATCGGCAGCCAGCTGCCGCACGCGGCGCTGCGCGTCTTCGTGATGGGCCAGCGCGGCGTCGACCGTGAGCCGGCGACGCAAGGCGACATCGCGGCCATGGCGGCGCTCGCCAAGCAGGCCATGGAGGCCGGCGCGCTGGGCTTCGGCACCTCCCGCACCCTGAACCACCGCTCGTCCGACGGCTCGCCGATCGCCACCCTGACGGCGGGCGAGGACGAGCTCACCGGCATCGCGCTGGGCATCGCCGCGGCGGGCAAGGGCGTCCTGCAGGTGGTCTCCGACTTCGCCGACGAGGACGCCGAGTTCGCCATGCTGCGGCGGGTGGTGCAGCGCTCGGGCCGGCCGATGTCGTTCTCGCTGATCCAGAGCCCGGTGCGCCCCACCAACTACCGCACCCTGCTGGACAAAGTGGAGGACGCGGTGGCCTCCGGGCTGCACATCAAGGCCCAGGTGGCGGCGCGGCCGGTGGGGGTGCTGTTCGGCCTGGAGCTGACCCTCAACCCGTTCAGCCCCTGGCCGCTCTACAAGGAGATCGCGGGGCGCCCGCTGGCCGAGCGCGTGGCGCTGCTGAAGGACCCCGAGTTCCGCGAGCGGCTGCTTTCGCATCCGCCGGAAGGCCGGGTGCGCGGCCGGATGCGCGACTGGACCAACATGCACCTGATCACCGGCCTGCCCGATTACGAGCCGCAGCCGGAGACCTCGATCGCCGCCGTCGCCGAGCGCACCGGCCAGGCGCCGGAAGTGGTCTGCCTCGACCATCTGGTCTCGAACGACGGCCACGCGATGATCTATGTGCCGGTGCTCAACTACGCCGAGGGCAACCTCGAGCCGGCGCGGGCGATGATGAGCCACAAGGACTGCGTGCCCGGCCTCTCCGACGGCGGCGCCCACGTCGGCACCATCTGCGACGGCAGCTTCCCCACCACCCTGCTCACCTACTGGACCCGCGATCGCACCCGCGGACCCCGGCTGCCGCTGGAGCACATCTTCCGCCTGCAGGCCCGCGAAACCGCCCGCGCCGTGGGGCTCTACGACCGCGGCGTCCTCGCCCCCGGCTATCGCGCCGATCTCAACGTCATCGACTACGAGCGGCTGCAGCTGCACGCCCCGCAGGTCGCCTACGACCTGCCGGCCGGCGGCAAGCGGCTGCTCCAGCGGGCCAGCGGCTATTCGGCGACCGTGGTGGCCGGCGAGGTCACCTACCGCGACGGCGAGGCCACCGACGCCCTGCCGGGCCGGCTGCTGCGCGGCGCCCAGGCCGCCCCGATGGCGGTCGCGGCGGAGTAGCACATCATCGTCGGACGCCCGACGGGCGGCCCCAACGTTGACACTGGCGGCCGCATCCCCTATTGCCGCCCGCTCACCCGCGCCAGAGCCCTTGGACCAAAATGAAGCGCACCTTTCAGCCCTCCCGCCTCGTGCGCAAGCGCCGGCATGGGTTCCGCTCGCGCATGGCCACCAAGAACGGCCGCAAGGTCATCGCCCGCCGCCGCGCCCAGGGTCGCAAGCACCTGACCGCGTAGGGCGCGCCACCCAAGAGGTTTCGGCCTGACCGAAGCCGCCCCACCCCTTGAACACCTGCGCAAGCGGGCCGATTTCCTGGCGGCGGCGAAAGGGCTTGCCTGCGCCAGAGGAGCGGTGCTCGTGCAGGCGCGCGATCGCAAGGACGAGCGGCCGGCGGTGCGGGTCGGCTTCACCGCCACGCGGCGCATCGGCGGCGCGGTGGTGCGCAACCGGGCCAAGCGGCGGCTGCGCGAGGCGGTGCGCCTGACCATCGCGCCGCTGGCGCGGGCCGGCTGCGACTATGTGGTCATCGCCCGCAGCGGGGTTACGGCGCGGCCGTGGCCCCGTCTGCTTGACGACGTGAAAAGCGCGCTGATAAGGCTCGCCGCCGATCTCGGCGCCCCGCGGGGTGAGGCTTCGGCGTCGCCGCCGGACTTACGTCCCTAAAGCCCCGTCACCAGCCCGTCCCGAGAGTTCTCCCCTGTCAGATGAACGAAAACAACCGCAACCTACTGATCTTCGGCATCGTGATGCTGCTGGTCTTTGCCTACGAGATGTTCGTCTCCGGCCCGATGGACAAGCGCCATCAGATCGAGCAGCAGCAGGCGCAGGCGGCCGCGGCGCAACAGCAGCAGGCGGGGCTGGCGCCTAACGGCCAGCCGATCGCCGTCACCCTGACCCGGGCCCAGGCGCTGGCGACCTCGCCGCGCGTGGTGATTGCGACCCCCGACCTCGCCGGTTCGATCAGCCTCACCGGCGCCAAGCTCGACGACCTTTCCCTCACCCTCTATCACCAGACCACCCAGCCACACTCGCCGGCGGTTGAGCTGCTGCGCCCGTTCGGCGCCGACAACGCCTATTACGCGGTGAACGGCTGGGTGGGCTCGAACCTCGCGGGCCTGCCCGACGAAACCACGCCCTGGACCGCCGCCTCGACGGGCCCGCTGACTGAGAAGACGCCGGTGGAGCTGAGCTACACCTCGCCCTCCGGCCTCGCCTTCCACCGCGAGATCAAGGTCGACAGCCAGTACCTGTTCACCATCACCGACACGGTGACCAACCAGAGCGCGGCCCCGGTCAATATCGCCCCCTACGGCTCGGTGCAGCGCCGCGGCGTGTCGCCCGACCTCGGCAAGACCGCGATGGAAGGCTCCATCGGCATGTTCGACAAGGTGCTGAAGGAGGCCAAGTACCAGTCCTGGAAGAAGGACGGTGACAAGGCCTACGACTCCACCGGCGGCTGGATGGGCGTCACCGACAAATACTGGATGACCATTTTCGCCCCCTCGCAGGCCGAGGCGATGCACGCGCACTTCCAGGTGACCCCGGTCAACGGCGTCGACGACTACGTGGCCAGCTACGTCGGCGCGCCGCGCGTGGTGGCGCCGGGCGGCACGACCACCGAGGTCACTCACATCTTCGCCGGCGCCAAGGTGGTGAAGACGCTGCAGAGCTACGGCGCCCAGCTCGGCCTGCCCAACCTGGACAAGGCGGTGGACTGGGGCTGGTTCGAGATCCTGTCCAAGCCCGTCTTCATGGTGCTCGACTTCTACGCCGGCCTGCTGGCCAACCTGCACCTGGGCTTCGGCTTCGCCATCCTGGCGCTCACCGTGACCATCCGCGTCCTGATGTTCCCGGCCTTCAACGCGTCCTACGCGATGTCGACCAAGATGAAGAAGATCCAGCCGGAGATGAAGGCGCTGCAGGAGCGCCACAAGGGCGACCCGCAGGGCCAGCAGAAGGAGATGATGGCCCTCTATGCGCGGGAGAAGATCAACCCGGTCACCGGCTGCATCCCGATGCTGCTGCCGCTGCCGGTGTTCTACGCCCTGAGCAACGTCTTCTCCGTCACCATCGAGATGCGCCACGCCTCGTTCGGCTGGGTCAACGACCTCTCGGCGCCCGACCCCACCACCATCTGGAACCTGTTCGGCCTGATCCCCTGGGATCCGATCAACAACCCCATCGTGCTGGCCATCGAGCACGTGCCGTTCATCGGCGGCATCTTCACCCTGGTCTTCCACCTCGGCGCCTGGCCGATCATCTACGCCACCACCATGTGGCTCTCGATCCAGATGGCCCCGCAGCTGCCGGGCGCGGACCCGACCCAGCAGCGGCTGATGCGATGGATGCCGTGGCTGTTCATGATCGTGCTGGCCCAGAGCGCCGTCGGCCTGGTGATCTACTGGTCGTTCTCGTCGGTCTTCACTCTCCTGCAGCAGTACGTGCTGATGCGCCGCTTCAAGGTTGAGAACCCGGTCGACGACTTTTTCGCCCGGCTCAGCGCCCCCAAGGAGCCGAAAGCCTCCAAGGCGCCCTGATGGCCTTCACGGAGGCCGAGATCGAGGCGGCGCGGGTGCTGTTCGCGCGGCCGGCCGAGTTCGTCATGGGCTGCGCCCAGATCGACCAGCTGCCGGCGCCTGACCTGCCCGAGATCGCTTTCGCCGGCCGCTCCAACGTCGGCAAGTCCAGCCTGATCAACGGCCTCGTCAACCGCGCCGGCCTCGCCCGCAGTTCTTCCGAGCCCGGCCGCACCCGCGAGGTCAACTTCTTCATCCTCGACGGGCGCGTGCGGCTGGTGGACCTGCCCGGCTACGGCTTCGCCAAGGCGGGCAAGGGCGAGACCAAGCGGTTCCAGAACCTCGGCCGCGACTATCTGCGCGGCCGGCCCAACCTGCGCCGCGTCTTCCTGCTGATCGACGCCCGCCACGGCCTGAAGACGCCCGACGGCGAGGCCATGGACGCCCTCGACCAGGCCGCCGTCTCCTACCAGATCGTGCTCACCAAGGCCGACAAGCTGAAGCCGGCCCAGGCCGAGGCCGAGCGGGGGCGCACCGAGGCGGCCGTGGCTCGCCGCCCGGCCGCCTTTCCGCGCGTCCTGGCGGTCTCCGCCGTCAGCGGCGACGGGCTGGGGCTGCTCCGCGCCGAGGCCGCCAGCGCCGCATTGGGGTGACACCGGGGCCGGCCTTCGCTATCGAGGCGCCCCTGATGAGCCAGACAGCCGCCGAGAAACGCGAAGCCCAGGGATGGGCCACGGCCAAGACGCTGGCCGAGGCGCTGCCCTACATCCAGCGCTACGACCGCGAGATCGTGGTGATCAAGTACGGCGGCCACGCCATGGGCGAGGAGGCGTTGGCCAAGCAGTTCGCCGCCGACGCGGTGCTGCTGAAGCTGCTGGGCCTGCACCCGGTGATCGTCCACGGCGGCGGTCCGCAGATCTCGGCCATGCTGGAGCGGGCCGGGGTCAAGTCGACCTTCATCGACGGCCTGCGGGTCACCGATGCGCCCACCATGGAAGTGGCCGAGATGGTCCTCTCCGGCGCCATCAACAAGGAGATCGCCAGCTGGATCACCCTGGCCGGCGCCGAGGCCGACGTGCGCGGCGTCGGCCTCTCCGGCAAGGACGCCCGGCTGATCACCGTCGAGAAGGCGACCCGCACCCGCAAGGACCCGGGCTCCAGCCTCGAGCAGGTGGTCGACCTCGGCTTCGTGGGCGAGCCGACGCGGGTCGATCCGAAGCTGATCCTCGACCTGATCAACTCCACCGACGACTACATCCCAGTGATCGCGCCGATCGGCGTCTCGGTGGAAGGCGACACCTACAACATCAACGCCGACACCGTTGCCGGCGCCCTGGCCGGCGCGCTGAAGGCCAAGCGCCTCTTGCTGCTCACCGACGTGCAGGGGGTGATCGGCAAGGACGGCGACCTGATCCGCCAGATGACGCTCTCCGAGGCCGGCAAGGCGGTGGCCACCGGGGTCGTCACCGGCGGCATGATCCCCAAGCTGGAGACCGCCGTCGCCGCGGTGGAAGCCGGGGTCGAGTCCGCCGTCATCCTCGACGGCCGCCGCCCCCACGCCATGCTGGTGGAGCTCTTCACCGAGCACGGCGCCGGCACGCTGGTGCGGGCGTGAGACACCGCGGCCAACCCTTCCCCCGCTTGCGGGGGAAAACGGCGCGTCGTGCGCAGCACGCGTCGCCGATGGGGGAAGCGGGACTCCTCCCATCGGCCGCTCCCTCGCTTCGCGAGGTTCGGGCCGCTTTCCCCCTGAGAGGGAAGGGGTGGCCTCGGTGAGCGCCGACCTCGCCCACGTCGACACCTGGCTGTTCGATCTCGACAACACCCTCTATCCGCTGGAGACCGGCCTCGGGATCGAGATCTCCGGCCGGATCACCAACTACGTCGAGCGCCTCACCGGCCTGCCGAGGCCTGAGGCCGCGGCGTTGCAGAAGCGGTACCTCGACGAGCACGGCCTCACCCTGCGTGGCCTGATGCTGCACCACGGCGTCGATCCGGACGACTATCACCAGATGTTCGCCGACCTGTCGCTGGCGGCGCTGTCGCGCGATGAGGCGCTGGTCGCGCAGGTCCGGCGACTGCCGGGGCGCCGGCTGGTGTTCACCAACGCCGACGATGGCCATTCGCGCCGCGTCCTGGGGCGCCTCGGCCTGGGCGACCTGTTCGACGACATCTTCCACATCGCCAGCGCCGACTTCGAGCCCAAGCCCAGCCAGGCCGCGTTCGACCGCCTGATCGCCGCCCACCGGATCGAGCCGCCGACGACGGCCTTCTTCGAGGATCGCGCCATCAACCTCGAGCCCGCGGCGCGGCTCGGCATGACCACCGTGCTGGTGGGCGCGGACGCGGTGCGCAACGCCGACGCCTTCGTCCGCCACCGGGCCCCCAGCCTCGCCGCCTTCCTCGCCGACGCCAAGGTCAAGGAGCCCGCATGACCGAGATTTCCTTCTCCGACCTGCAGGCCGAGATCGAGGCCGGCTGGGCCGAACGCCAAGCGGTAAGCGCCTCAACCCACGGCCCGCTGCGCACGGCGGTGGAGGAGACCATCTCCCACCTCGACGCCGGCCGGCTGCGCTCGGCCGAGCGCGACGCGGAGGGGCGCTGGCACGCCCACCAGTGGGCCAAGCAGGCGATCCTGCTGTCGTTCCGGCTCAATCCCAACCAGGTGATGCGAGCCGGCGCCATCGGCGGCGGCGGGATCGGGCCCTGGTGGGACAAGGTACCGTCGAAGTTCGAGGGCTGGGACGCGCCGCAGTTCGAGGCGGCGGGCTTTCGCGCCCTGCCGGGCTCGATCGTGCGCCGCGGCGCCTACGTGGCGCCGGGCGTGATCCTGATGCCGTCGTTCGTGAACATCGGCGCCTATGTGGGCGAAGGGACCATGGTCGACACCTGGGCCACGGTCGGCTCGTGCGCCCAGGTCGGCAAGCGCGTGCATCTCTCAGGCGGCGTCGGCATCGGCGGGGTGCTGGAGCCGCTGCAGGCCAATCCCACTATCATCGAGGACGACTGTTTCATCGGCGCCCGCTCGGAGGTGGCCGAGGGCGTGATCGTGCGCCAGGGGGCGGTGATCTCCATGGGGGTCTACCTCACCGCCACGACCCCGATCGTCGACCGCAAGACCGGCGAGGTGGTGGCCCGCGGCGAGGTGCCTGCTTACGCGGTGGTGATGGCCGGCAGCCGCGCCGGCGCGCACGACACCGGCCTTTCGATCAACTGCGCCGTGATCATGAAGATCGCCGACGCCCAGACCCGCTCCAAGACCTCGATCAACGAACTGCTGCGGGACTCAATGCCCTGATCCGCTCCGGCGGCTCCTGCACGCCGGTCAGCCCGCTCTCCGGGATCGGAAACACCAGCCGCGCGGTCAGGCCGCCGCCGGGATTGGTCTTGAACGTCGCCTCGCCGCGCAGCTGGCGCGCGTAGGCGGTCATCAGGGTGCGGCCGACCCCCAAACCGAGCTTGGCGGCCCCGCCGCCGCGGCCGGTGTCGCAGATGGCGAGGTCGCCCATCGCGCCGCGCACCTGGAAGGCGACGTTGAGCTCGCCGCCGTCCGCCAGGCCGTGCTTGCAGGCGTTGCTGATCGCCTCGACCGCGAAGAGGGCGATCGGGGCCAGCCGATCCGGATCGATCACCACCGGATCGCACGAGAGCTCGGTGCGCGCCAGCTGCTGGCCGGCGTCGCCGGTCACCAGCTGGCCCACCAGCTCCTCCAGGAACTCGCGCAGGTCGACGCGGCGCAGGTCGGGGCTCTGGTAGAGCGCCCGGTAGATCAGGGCGAGCGCAGTGATCCGCTGGCGGGTGTCGGAGATCGCCTCGCGCGCCGCCGGGTCGGTCAAAGCGCGCTGCTGCATGTTGAGCAGCGAGGAGATGATCTGCAGGTTGTTCTTCACCCGGTGATGGATCTCCAGCAGCATGGCGTCCTTCTGCGCCAGGTGGTCCTTCAGCGCCGCGTCGCGCGCCACGATGGTGGCGGCCATGTCGCCCAGGGTGTCGGCCAGGTCGCGGATCTCGGGCGGGGCGCGCTCGGCCTGCACCGGGCGCACGCTGAAGCGGCCGCGGGCGTAGATGGCGGCGATGCGCTGCAGGTAGGCGATCCAGCGCACCACGCCGCGCTCGGCGACGATCCAGACCGCGAACAGCGCCAGCGAGAAGGCCAGCAGCGGCAGCGCCAGGGATGTCACCGGGTTCAGCCAGGCCCAGGAGAGCAGGCCCTGGGTGGGCGCGGAGATGGCGACGAACACGTCCTGGCCCACCAGCGGGGCGGCGGCGTAGAGGCGGGTGCGCCCCTGGCGGTCCGCCTGCTCCCACAGCTGCGAGCCGCCGGTCAGGCTCACGGCGGGAACGGCCGGGAAGCGGGAGAGATCGGTGGCCGAGAGCCAGTGGCCGTGGCCGTCGCTGAGCGCCACCGCGGCGCCGGCGGGCAGGGAGGGATCGGTGGCGTCGGGCTGCAGGCTGGCCAGGCTCATCACCGCCGCCAGGGCGCCGTCGAAGTGGCCCTGCGCATCCTCGGCCCGCGCCGCGGCCAGCAGCGAAGGCTGGCTGGCGTAGACTGCCCCGGGATCGCTGACGATCACCAGCGGTGCGCCGGCGGCGAGAGACCGGAACCACGGCCGCGAGGCGCGCGCCGGGTCGGCCGGCGCGCCGGCGGCGTCGCACACCGAGCGGCCGTCGGCGTCGAGCCGGATCAGGTTCTCGTAGCCCTTCAGGCGGGCGGCCACGTTAGAAAGGCGGGCGGCGCACGGGAGGCTCGCCGAGTCCGGCGCAAGCGCCTGCAGCAGCACCTGGGCCGACTCGATCCGCGCCTGGGCGATGGCGGCGCTGCGCTCGGCGTCGGCGCTGAGGCTGGCGCGCTCGGCCTGCGCCTGGCGCTGGAAGGCGAGGTCGGCCTGCGCCGCGCCCAGGATCAGCACCGGCAGCAGCGCCAGCGCCAGCGCCACGCCCAGCCGCACGCGGATAGTCGGCGGCCAGGCCGGCCAGCCAAGGCCGTGCGCCTTCACTTGATCGCGCTCAGGCGCTCCGCGTCGGCGAGGATCGACGCCATGGCCTCGCCCGCCGCCGAGCCGTCGCGCCGATAGGCGCCGCTGGCGAGGATCCCCTGCAACGCGCGCCGGGCGCGGCTGACCCGGCTCTTCACCGTGCCGACGGCGCATTCGCAGATGGCGGCGGCTTCCTCGTAAGCGAAGCCGCCGGCGCCCACCAGGATCAGCGCCTCGCGCTGCTCGATCGGCAGCATGGCGAGGCCCTGCCGCAGCTCGTCCAGGGCCACCGGCGCCTCGGGATCGTCCACCGCCACCAGGGTCCGTTCGGCGGCCTCCTGGTCGAGCTGGCTCTGGCGCCACGAGCGCCGCTTCTCGGAGTAGAACTGGTTGCGCAGGATCATGAAGGTCCAGGCCTTCATGTTGGTGCCCATCTGGAAGCTGTTGCGCGCGTCCCACGCCTTCAGCATGGCGTCCTGGGCGAGGTCGTCGGCGGCGGTCGGGTCGCCGCAGAGGGTGCGGGCGAAGGCGCGCAGGTGCGGGATCAGGCCCACCAGCTCGCGGCGGAAGGCCTCGTCTCGCGGGCTGTCTTCCTCGCCGGACGGATGATGCGCCGACGCCATCATCCCTCTCCGGAGCGTTTCTCGTCCGCGCGGCGCAGGATGTTCAGGAACTCGTCGGGGACCGGCTCGTTGACCACCTCGTCGAACATCTGGCGCAGCTTCACGCCGATGGCCTGTTGACGCAGCCGCGCCTCGTCCAGGCTGGGCGACTTCGAGCGCGCGCGCTTCATGGGGTGTTGCTCAATCATTTTCCGGCGCAAACCCACGCACTCGCGCCCCCTCTTGGCCAATTCCGACCCGAAACGCCTTGGATGGCAAGTGGTTCCGAGACCTCGTGAAGCGTCACCGTTATATCCGTGACAGGGCTCTGGCCCAGCGAGATTTCCGCCGCCGGCCCGGAACCGGCCGGCGGCGACGGCGTTGCAAGCTTCAGGGTGGCCGCCGCTTGGTGGGACGGCCCGGACGCGCGATGATGACGCGACATTCAAGATCGGAGGGGTGCTCTTGAGCCTTCTAGCCCGCCTGGCGCCGCACCTGCCCTACGTCCGCCGCTACGCCCGTGCGCTGACCGGCGACCAGACCAGCGGCGACAACTACGTCCGCGCCACCCTCGAGGCCCTGGCTTCGGGGGACGCGGAGCTGGAGTCCACAGCCTCGCCGCGCGTGGCGCTCTATCGGGTGTTCCACGTTATCTGGGAGAGCGCCGGCGCCCGCCTGCAGCCCCGCCCGCCCCAGCCGGCGGTTCCGGGCGGCGAGCCGGCCCAGCGGCTGATGCGCATCGCGCCGCGCTCGCGCCAGGCCTTCCTGCTCACCGCGCTCGAGGGCTTCACCCCCGCCGAGGCCGCCCAGGTCCTCGGCGTCGATTTCGAGGCGGTGGAAAAGCTGATCGCCCAGGCCCAGACCGAGATCGAGGCCGAGTTGGCCACCGACGTGCTGATCATCGAGGACGAGCCGGTGATCGCCGCCGATATCGAGGCGCTGGTGCGCGAGCTCGGCCACCGGGTGACCGACATCGTCGCCACCCGCACCGAGGCGGTCGACGCCGCCCGCCGCGAGCCGCCGGGCCTGGTGCTGGCCGACATCCAGCTGGCCGACGGCTCCTCCGGGGTCGATGCGGTGAAGGACATCCTGGCCGATCACGACGCGCCGGTGATCTTCATCACCGCCTTCCCCGAACGCCTGCTCACCGGCGAGCGCCCGGAGCCGACCTTCCTGATCACCAAGCCGTTCCAGCCGGAGACGGTGAAGGCGGCGATCGGCCAGGCGCTGTTCTTCCATCCGCGGCGGCGCGCGGAGGCGGCGTAGCGCCGCCTACAGCCCGCGGGCCACGAACCAGCCGTTCTTGAAGCCCTCGCTGGCCTTGCCGTAGACGAACGGCTCGCCCTCCGGCGTCGTCACCCGCCCGCCCGCGGCGATCAGCACGGCGTGGCCGGCGGCGGTGTCCCACTCCATGGTCGTGCCGTGGCGCGGATAGATGTCCGCTGCGCCCTCGGCGATGCGGCAGAACTTGATCGACGAATCCATCGGCTCGCGGCGGTGGAAGCCGTACTGGGCGGCCAGCGCGTCGGCGGTCTCGGTCTTCATGGTGTGGCTGATCAGGGCCAGCGCCTCGCCTTCGGGCCACACCCGCGGACGGATCAGCTCGGCCGGGCCGTCGCCATGGCGCTTCAGGACGCCGTCGGCCGTCCACCACAGCTCGCCGCTCGCCGGCGCCGCCACCGCCCCCGCGATCGGACGGCCGTGGTCGATCAGGGCGATGTTGACGGTGAAGTGCGGGTCGCCGCGCACGAAGGCCTTGGTGCCGTCCAGCGGGTCGACCAGGAAGAAGCGCGGGCCGATGGCGTCGGGCGTGCCGAACTCGCTGGCGTGCTCCTCGGAGATCACCGGCACGCCCGGAAAGCGCTTGGCCAGCCCCTCCAGGATCAGCGTCTCGGCGCGGCGGTCGGCCTCGGTGACGGGGCTCTTGTCGGCCTTGGCGATGACTTCGATGCCGGTGTTCCACAGCGGCAGGATCAACGCGGCGGCCTCGGCGGCCAGGTCGGCGAGGTCCGCGCCGAGGTCGGTGACAGCTGCGCTCATGGCGCGCTCTATGGCGCACGGGATTGGTTTCCCAAAGCGACAAATCAGCGGATGTTTCGCGCCGATGACCCAGTCGCACCCCGCCTTCCCGCCGGCCGACCTGGCCGTTTCCGCCGAAGAGCTGGCCGCCAGGCTCGCGTCCAAGCTCTGCCACGACTTCATCAGCCCCGCCGGCGCCATCGTCTCCGGCCTCGACCTGCTGGACGATCCCACCGCCAAGGACATGCGCGACGAAGCCATGGAGCTGATCGCCGCCAGCGCCCGCAAGCTGGTGGACCAGCTCGCCTTCGCCCGGGTGGCGTTCGGGGCGTCGGCCGGCGCCGCGGGCTTCGACTGCGCCGAGCTGGAGCGGCTGACGCGCGGCGTCTACGCCCACGTCCGCGCCGACCTGGAGTGGCAGGTCGCGACGCCGCAGCTGCCCAAGCCGGCGGCCCAGGCCATGGTCAACCTCGCCCAGCTCGCCGCCGGCGCGCTGCCGCTGGGTGGCGTCGCGCGGCTGCAGGCGACCCTGGGCCCCGATGGCCACCTGGTCTGCGCGGTCGCCACCGGCCCCAAGGCGCGGCTGCACGCCGAGGTGGCGGACGGCCTCGCCGGCCAGCCCCTGGGCGACGGCCTCGGCGGGCGCTGGGTGCAGGCCTACTACGTCCACGCGGTCGCCGCGGCGGCCGGCGGGTGGGTGACGGCGGATGCGGCGGACGAGACGGTGACTTTCCGCGCGGGGCTGCCGGCCTGATTTTTCGCCGCCAGGCCTCGCGCCACACCGCTCTTTAACCAAGGACGGGCACAACAGGGGGTCTGTGGCCCCTGAATCCGCCTGCGCGGATTCTGCCCCGCCTTTTCAAGGAGCGTCGGCCCCCCGATGAAGACCTGCCTGGTCGTCGACGACAGTCGGGTGATCCGCAAGGTGGCGCGGCGAATCCTCGAGGAGATCGGCTACGAGGTGGCCGAGGCGGCCGACGGGGTCGAGGGCCTGGCCTGGTGCCGCGCGGCCATGCCCGACGCCATCCTGCTCGACTGGAACATGCCGGTGATGACCGGCATCGAGTTCCTCCGGCGCCTGCGCGCCGAGCCGGGCGGCGAGGCGCCGGTGGTGGTGTTCTGCACCGTCGAGAACGACCTCGCCCACATCCGCGAGGCCCTCGACGCCGGCGCCAACGAGTACATCATGAAGCCGTTCGACGGCGACATCGTCACCGGCAAGCTGATCGAGGCGGGGCTGTGACCGCCGAGGAGATCGCCCAGGTCGTCTCGGTTTGCCGCGCCCGCGCCGGCCTCAAGGTGGCGCCGGAGAAGAGCTACCTGATCGAGAGCCGCCTCGCCCCCGTCGCCCGCCGCGAGGGCTACGACAGCATCGGCGACCTGCTGGCCGCGGCTCGCGCCAAGCGGGAGGGCCCGCTGATCTGGGCCATCGTCGAGGCCATGGCCAGCGGCGAGACCGCCTTCTTCCGCGATCGCGCCCCCTTCCAGCAGTTCCGCGACGAGATGGTCCCCATGCTGGCCAAGGCCCGCGGCGGCGCGCCGCTCAGGGTCTGGAGCGCGGCCTGCGCCACCGGCCAGGAGATCTACTCGGTCGCCATGCTGGTGGGTGAGCTCGCCGAGGCTGACCCCGCCCTTCGCATCGACCTGGCCGCGTCCGACCTCTCTCGCTTCGCCCTCGAGCGCGCCCAGGCCGGCCTCTACAACCAGTTCGAGGTGCAGCGCGGCCTGCCGATCCGCCTCCTGGCGCGCCACTTCGAGAAGGAAGGCGAGCAGTGGAAGCTGAACGCCGACGTTCGTGAGCGCGTGCGCTGGCGGCGGATCAACCTGATCGCCGGCCTGCGCCAGATCGGCCGCTTCGACATCGTCTTCTGCCGCCATGTGCTCGGCCACATGACCGAGGACGCCCAGCGCAAGGTGCTGGAGGACCTCACCTGCGTCGTGCCGCCTGATGGGTTCCTGGTGCTGGGCGCCAAGGAGGTCGTGGCCGGCCTCGGCGAGACTTTCCAGGCGATCATCGGCCGCCCCGGCGTCTACCGCCGCAACCCGCAGCGCCAGGAAGCGGCGGCTTAGGGGTCTCAACATCCCGCTCATCTCCGCGGGGTTGATGTGTGGCGCGCGATGAGGGGTTCGGTTGGATGCGCCGCTTGACCCGCGCCGCACGCCCCCTAAACGACCGGGCATGGCCGCTCCCATCGACCCCGTCGCGCTCACCCAGTCGCTGATCCGCCGCCCGTCCGTGACCCCCGCCGACGCCGGGGCGATGGATGTGGTGCAGGAGGCGCTGGACGGCCTCGGCTTCGAGTGCCGGCGGATGCCGTTCGGCGGCATCGAGAACCTCTACGCCCGCCACGGGCTGCACGGCCCAAACCTCTGCTTCGCCGG
>Ga0302326_10017599_pt1 | contig 14897 bp, 16 predicted proteins | sample Palsa_T0_3_FD_202264 | JGI IMG/M metagenome (GOLD analysis project Ga0302326, IMG submission 202264) | Peat permafrost microbial communities from Stordalen Mire near Abisko, Sweden - Palsa_T0_3 | ecosystem: Environmental > Terrestrial > Soil > Palsa > Peat permafrost | place: Sweden: Abisko... | reverse complement strand
TGCTGCGGTCGATTTCCAAGTCGTCGATCCGGGTTATCAGACTTCGGTTAACCTTGTCGCGCCGAACCAGCGCCTGCACCCGTGCCACCAGTTCCGGGACCTCGAACGGCTTGGGTAGGTAGTCGTCGGCTCCGATCTGAAGGCCCCGAACCTTGTCGGACAGCTCATCCAGTGCGGTGAGCATGAGGATTGGGACGGTCCGCTTGGCCTCCCGAAGGTCGCGGCAAATGTCCCACCCGTTCTTGTGGGGCAAGAGCACGTCCAACACCATGACGTCGTACTCCTCGTTCAGCGCCGCGTCATAGCCGCGGCTACCATCGGTGGTCCAAGAGACCTGAAATCCGGCATCGGTCAAGACCCGGGTGACTGCGAGTCCGAGAGGCCGCTCGTCTTCTACTAGTAATGCTTTCACTCTTGTGTTCTCCTAATGGTTCCATGCTGAATCGCGGGAGTGAAAACTTCATGAAGAAAAAAAACGGGCCTACTCGACCTGCACCCGAGGGCCCCGTGGGAACGGAATAGCCTCACGGGTACCCTTGACGGGTCCGATGAAGCTGCACGAATACCAATCCAAAGACCTACTTTCCAAATTTGGCGTTCCGGTTCCCGCTGGCGAGGTCACCTCCGACCCGACCGAGGCAAGGGAAATCGCTGAAAAGCTAGGCGGAAACGTGGTTGTCAAGGCTCAGGTGTTAATGGGTGGCCGAGGAAAGGCGGGCGGCGTGAAGCTGTTCCAGAACGCCGAGGCGGCCGGGGATTTCGCACGGGAGCTGATCGGCAGGCGACTCGTGAGCAATCAGAACCCAACCGGAATGGTGGTCGAGAAGGTGTTGATCGCCCAAACGGTGGATATTGCTCAGGAGTTTTACGTCGCGGTTCTCATGGACCGGAACATCCAGAAGAACATCGTGATGCTCAGCGCGGAGGGAGGCATGGAGATTGAGGAGGTTGCGGAGACGCACCCAGACGCGATCATCAAAGTCCCGATCGAAACCGCCTATGGAGTGTTCGACTACCAGCTTCGGCAGGCCGTGGTGGACGCCAAGATCCCCAAGGAGGCGCAGGGTCAGATGGTTGCCATGATCAAAGCGCTGGTGAGGGCCTACCTAGATTCCGATGCGGAGATGATCGAGATCAACCCGTGCGCGATGACGCCGGAAGGCAAGCTGATCGCGGCGGACGCTAAGGTCTCCATCGACGACAACAGCCTGTTCCGCCACAAGGATTACGCAGCGACGACAGCGGACAGCGCAGAGGATCCCATCGAACAGGAAGCTAGCCGGCGCGGCATCGCGTATGTCAAGCTTGGCGGCGAAATCGGAATCATGGGCAACGGCGCCGGGCTGGTCATGCAGTCGCTCGATGAGATCAGCGCAGCCGGAGGAAAGCCCGCCAACTTCCTGGACGTCGGCGGCGGAGCCCAGGCAGAGCGGGTCAAATCCTGCGTAGAGCTGATCCTGATGGACCCCAACGTGAAGGGGCTGCTGATCAACATCTTCGGCGGCATCACCCGGGTCGACCAAGTGGCGAAAGGAGTGCTTCTGGCGTTCAGCGAAATGGACGTGAAGATCCCGGTTGTGGCTCGGATCGAGGGCACGGCGGTCGAAGAAGGCCGAAAGATCCTGGCCGGCAGCCAGATAATTCCGGCGGCGTCGGTGAAAGAAGCGGCAAAGATGGTGGTCGAGTTGGCGTACGCCTAACCTGCTCGGTATGCCATAATAGCCAAACATCTCTGAAGACAGCAGGTGGCGTTGCCATAATCGGTCCGAATCGGACCGGCCGGCCGAGGGGGCGAATAGACGATTTGCGGTGCTTTAGGGCACCAACGGGGTCTGCGTCACTTTGTCCGGGCGCAGGCCTCTTCTGCTTTAGGGAAGGCGCCAAACATGCCTACCGCAGAAAAAGAAAAATCCATCGAGCAGGCCAAGGAGTGGTACTCCAAATCCAGCGGCGTGGTGTTTACGGACTACCGCGGCCTCAAGGTGAAAGAGCTTCAGGCTCTTCGGAGCGACCTTCGCAAGAAGGGCGCCGAGATTCACGTCCTGAAGAACACCCTCTTTCGTCTTGCGGCGGGAGACGACGCACCCAAGCTGGCCGACGAGCTCCATAACGGAACCACTGCATTCGCCTTCGTTTTCGAAAACGAGGCCGAGATCGCCAAGACGCTCCTCGAATACGCACGCACCAGCCGGAAGCTGATCGTCAAGGGAGGGTTCTTCGGCGGAAAGTCGTTCACGGCCCAACAAGTGGAGCAGCTCAGCCAGCTCCCTTCCAGGGAAGTTCTCCTCTCTCAGGTCATCGGTGCGATCGCCGCTCCGCTAACGACCCTTATCGGCACCATCGAGGCGCTCTACGCCGACCCGATCCGCACGATCGGGGCGGTCGCCGACAAGGTTGCGGAAGGTAGCCCGATCGCCGAGGCAGCGCCCCTAGTTGCCGAAGCACCTACTGTCGACACAGCACCGGTTGCCGAAGCAGCACCAGTTGCCGAATCAGCCCCTGCGGCCGAAGAGGCTCCCGAAGCTGCGCCGGTCTCCGAAGCTCTACCGGTTGCTGAAGAAGCGCCTGTAGCCGGAGCACCCCCATCTGCCGAAGCCGCGCCCACCGAGGAGGCAGCCCCGGCCGCTGAAGAAGCGCCCGCCGCCGAAGCACCAGCCGAGGAAGCTCCCGCTGCTGGAGAGCCGCCGGCCGCCGAATAACGCTATTTCCCAGAAGGGACCCGATCAAGCACACAACAAGGAAAAACCAGAATGCCAACCGCAGTTGAATCCATCGTCGACCAGATCAGCGGCATGACCGCCATCGAACTCTCTGAACTCAAGAAGGCTCTTGAGGACAAATTCGGCGTGACCGCCGCCGCCCCGGTGGGCGCGTTTAACCCGGCCATGTTCGCCGGCGCCGCAGCAACGGCCGCTCCCGTCGAGGAAGAGCAGACCGAATTCGACGTCATCCTGACCGGCCCCGGCGAGAAGAAGCTGGAAGTTATCAAGGTTGTTCGCGAAATCACTGGTCTTGGCCTCAAGGAAGCCAAGGACCTCGTCGATGCCGCTCCGAAGCCCGTCAAGCAAGCCATCTCAAAAGATGAGGCCGACAAGATCAAGGGCCAGATCGAAGGGGCCGGCGGAAAGGTCGAAGTCAAGTAACTTCGATCGTCAAACAAACAACGGGGCTCCGGTAAACCGGAGCCCCGTTGTTTGTTTGGAGCGGAGTTACTTGCCGAGCGTGATTGCGACAGCGGCCCCGACTGCATAGGCAAAGATCCCCGTGAAAATCCAGTAGATCAGCAAGATCGGGTGAAAGGAGTGATAGAACATCACCGACTCAAAACCCCGGTAACCGATGATTCCGACGATTCCGGTCATCGCCCCCTGCCCATTCGACTCCCGCGATCCGTTTCGGCAGCCCCGAAGCGCAGCCGCGCCGATCAAGAACATGACTACGACGTCAGCGACCACCCAGAATCCTAAGTATCCGTGGAGCAACGCCATGAACGCCCCGAATGCGGCCACGACCGCAAAGCCCGCCGCTCCCAGGGTGTCACGGATCGAAAGAGTTTTCTCGGCCATCGTCCGCTGTATACCGGTTTCCGGTTATCGTTTCATAGGGGTAGGACCTTCGGTCCTTCACAGAATTCCCGGCCGCCAGTCGGCCGGCGTTTTTGAAAAGGAGTTGCAGTCTTTGGGGGTGCCATCGGTCGCGAGAATATCATTTCGAAGCACTCCCTCGAAGCGGAATCCCGTGCGCCTGGCTACGGAGCAACTTCGCTCATTTTCTACCCCGCACCTGATGTGGACTCGATTCGCCTTGAGCACGCCAAATGCCAAGTCGCACACCAAGCCGACCGCTTCCGTCACGTAGCCCTTCCCTGCCTCGCTCGCACGGATCCAGTACCCGATCTCGAACTTGCGGGCGTTCCAGTCAATCCGGTGAAGCCCGGTTCCGCCGAGATACCGTTCATCGGAGCGCCGGCAAATGACCAGCCCCAGATTCTCACGAGACAACCACGAGATGCGCGATCTTCTCACGAACAGCTCCGACTCCTCGTCCGACTGATGTTCGTCGGCGAACGGCAGCCATCGGCGCAGGTGCTCCCTCGACTCGGCCACCGCCTGCCTTAGCGCAGGCCCGTCCCCATGCCTATAGGCCCGAACCGCGATTCGAGGCCCTTCTACTCGCTCAGGGATGTCGATGAGTAGGGGATCGGTCATTCTGGCCATTTTGTCCGATCTTGCGCACCGACCAAAGTTCAAGCGCGTCCAAATATCGTGATTGCCGCACTCGTGATCGCTTTTACCCCGTTGAGCGCCAAGATTCAGTTCACTCCGGGGGACGCACCCAGGACGGTTTTTGCGGTGGGAGACTTCGACGGTTGGCAGGTTCCAGGTGAGAAGCTCACCTTGGCCGACGATGGTATGACTTGGCAAGCGACTATCAAGCTCGACCCTGGGTTCTATCGCTACGTCTGCTTGGAGGATGGCCGACCTCTACCTACCTGGAGTGACCTTACCGACCACATTCAGACTGTCTCGATACCGCCGGCCGATTACAGCAAAGAGCCAGGAAAGCTCGGAGACGGGATCATCACTCAAGCCGCCATCCGTCACCGCCCGGAAAGAGACGTTAGCAAGGTCAACGACCGAACGTTCCTGGTCGCCCTCCGGGTGAGGAAGGACGACGTTCGCACCGTGATCGTGTCGGTCTCACAACCGGACCACGAACAGAAATTCTATGCCATGACTCGAACGGCCGGCAACGCCCTTTTCGACGAGTTCACAGAGAAGATCGTCGTCGCGCCATCGGTCGACTTCGACTACCGCTTTCTCCTGAATGATGGAAACGGTCCGAGAACGTACGACACGGGAGGATTGAGCCAGGGCGCCTTCGGGCGCGGTAACCCGTTTCACCTAAGCCCGGCCACGATATCACCGGCCAAAGAAACCGACGATCCGATCGCGGGCAAATACTAATTTTGAAGGAGTTTGCTATACACGGCTTCGATACGCTCCGCCATCGCGGATACCGTAAATCGCTCGCGGTGTGTCCTGAGCGCGGCTTCTCCCACCCTACATGCCGACTCACAATCGCCTAGGACATCCAGCATCAGACCCGCGAGGGCGTCTGGGTTTCCTGGTTCAAAGAACATCCCGCTGACCCCGTCCTGCATCATCTGAGTCAGCCCGCCGGTTCGCGAGGCGAGGATCGGCTTCCCGAGCGACATCGCCTCCAGCCCGGCAAATGGAAACGCCTCAGCCCATATGCTCGGAATGACCACTGCGTCTACCGCGTGCATCGCGTTGTCTACCTCCTCAACGGAGCCATAGAAGCTCGTACATCCTTGATAGTCGTCGGCTATTTGACGCAGGGTCGTCTCATAGGCGCCCTTTCCGAAAATCGCCAGTTTGGCGCCCGCCCGGGCCGCGCCTTGAATTGCCACATCGACGCCCTTCTCCTTGTCAAGTCTTCCAAAATAGCCAAAAACTTTGCCTTGCATCCCGTATGAGGCGCGTATTTCGGCCCGGTCCCTCGTCGGGCGGAGAGCAGGACAGCCCGCAAGAGCTACCGTCAGCCGGGACGCGGGCACCCCATCGTGGATCAGCACATCCCGGACTGCGTCAGAGACCGGGATCACATGTTTGAAGAGCCGCATGTAGATTTGGGCCTTCGGACGCTTCCAAGGCTCAGCAATGTGTCTTGTTGCAAGCACAACCTTTGCCTTGCCAAGCCTGGCGGAGAGACCCGCCACCCAGAAGTCTGGGCTGTAGTGGGCGTGTACGATCTCGACCTTGCGCGACCTGATGACTTTGGCGCACGCTCCAACCGCTCGAAGGTCAAATTTCTTGAACGTGCGAATCTGCACGTGCTCTCCGGCGTGGCGGGAGAGGGGAAAATCAGCCGGGCTGGCAACGATGACTTCATGGCCCATAGCGCTTAGGCCATCTTGAAGGTAGGCAATGTAGCGCTCGATACCTCCCCACTGCGTAAGAGAAGTGCCGATCTGCAGAATTCTCAAGAGAGATTTGCTCTCAGCCAGTTCCGATTATTTTCGACCATCTCGGGTGTCCAGTCGTGTCCAACCTGGTATTCGATCAGCTTCTTGTCGCCCGGCAGTGCCTCAAAGATGGAGCGCACCTGGACCGGTTTGGCGGCCGGATCGAATAACCCCAGCGAGACCTGGACCGGACATCTGCATCTCAAGGCTTGGGACGCAGTATCGAAATACGAGACGGTGTGTAGGACACGCGGCAGCCCAACGGGCAACTCACCCATAAAGTCGGTCAACTCCTTAAGCGGGTAACGGAAAACGTTGCCCTGGATCGTTGTTCCAATATTGCCCAAGAAAGGCATGTCCGCGCATACCGCCTTGATAATCGGGCACCAAGCACCCAGCCAAATAGACATGCCTCCACCTTGACTCATGCCCATGGATCCGATTCGATTCTCGTCCACCTCGGGTTGCGCCTGAAAGACTCGGGCCGCAATGAAGGCGTCCTGCAACATCCGACGAAAGATCCAGTTCTCGGGCGACTCGGCGCCCTCCGCGAAATAGCCGCGAGACTTCTCATAGCGCTCACGGTGAAACGCCTCTTCCCCGTGGAAGTTGAAGCTCATGCTCGCGAATCCTTCTCGGGTTCCGTACTGGTCTGGGAGCACGGATTCGCGCCCGTACGGCGCTAGCCAAAGGAATCCGGGCAGTCTGCGCGCGCCAGGCGGAAACGCGATCCAGCCGCGAAGCGTTCGCCCACCCATACCGGTGAACTCGATGATTTCAACCTGGTGGGGAGAGACTATGCCGGGAGCAGGAGCCCGGCGAAAGCTGAGCGGCACTTTTCGGGCCTCGTGCGCAGCCGCATGCCAAAAGACCTCCAGGTCTTCCGGAACCTCGGGCGTCATGCACCTACGGCGCGCTGCAGTGCTTCGACCCGGAGTCCGGTGGTCATAAGCCAAGCCGTCGCCCGCTGAATCTCCTCGATGGGGCCGTCCAGTTCTAGCAAGGCCGCTCCATACTGCCCGTCTACGGTTGCTTTGCGAATCGTGACCTGCACGTTGAAATTTCGAACAAGCCGACAGATCCAGGGGTCGCCAACCTGCTCCGGCCCCGCGGCAATGTTAACTTCAACCTTCGCCATGAACTTGCAGAGGGTACCTCACCCGATTTTGCCGTCTCATAATGGAGAAGTGAACAATCGGGTTCTCGTCTTTGATACGACGCTCCGAGACGGCGAGCAGAGTCCCGGAGTAAGGCTTTCCCTTCAGGAGAAGCTTGAAATCGGGCGGGCCCTCGAGGCCCTCGGGGTCGATATCGTCGAAGCTGGATTTCCGATCAGTTCCCCCGGTGACTTCGAGAGCGTGATGACCCTTGCGTCAGAGCTCAAAGGGGTGACAATCTGCGGTTTGACCCGAGCTCGTGCCAAAGACATCGAGGTGGCTGCGGAGGCGCTCCGGCCGGCCAAACGGGCACGAATCCACACCGGGCTGGGGGTAAGCCCCAATCACCTCCAGCATAAGTTGAAGATGAGCGCCGACGAGGCTCTCGATACCGGCATCCGCGCCGTGAAATTGGCGAGAACCTTCACGGATGACGTCGAATATTTCATGGAAGACTCGGGCCGGGCAGAGTTGGACTATGTCTACCGCGTCGTGGAATCCGTCATTCGAGCCGGTGCAACCACGATCAACGTTCCGGATACGACCGGCTTCACTTACCCGGACGAATACGCACAGCTCATTCGCAATATCATCCTGAACGTCCCGAATAGCGACCAGGCGGTTTTCTCGTGCCACTGCCACAACGACCTCGGGATGGCCACCGCCAATACGCTCGCCGGCGTGGTCGCGGGAGCGCGTCAGGTGGAAGTTACGGTGAATGGCATTGGCGAGCGTGCCGGCAACACTTCGTTGGAGGAAGTCGTGATCGCCTTGCTCATCCGCCGCGACAAGTTCGGGTTGGACACGGGGGTTGACACAACTCGCCTGCTAGCGACATCTCGGCTTGTTTCAAGGCTCTCCGGCATGGTGGTCCAACGGAACAAGGCGGTGGTCGGCGCCAACGCATACGCACATAGCAGCGGCATCCATCAGGACGGAGTACTCAAGGAGCGCTCGACCTACGAAATCATCGATCCGAAGCTGGTTGGAGCGGAAAAGAGCGAGATCATTCTGACCGCGAGGTCCGGCCGCCACGGATTAAAGCACCGGCTGGCAGAGCTGGGCTTCAACTACACCGACGAACGGTTTGAAAAGATCTATGATCACTTTCTTCGCATGGCCGACACTCGCAGAGAAGTCGGCGAAGACGAGCTTCGCGAACTCGTCAACAGCTAATCGAGAACCCTGAGGGGCCGTGCCTCGAGTGGAGTAACTGCCATGTGGGCCTGGGACCGTCCCAGCCGAGCAGATTCGATCCTCGCCGTAGCAGATTCACGATCCCCAATCTTTCGGTAGAGGCGAGCCAGGAGCTCATCCGCGTACACGCCGAACTGGATCGAGCCGCGACTGTAGACGTCAGCGGAGTACGCGATGAGTTGCGGCACGGTATCGGCGGGACGCCCACCGCCGAGGGCAAGAATCGAGCCGGTCATACCACAAAGGATCGAGGTCGACGAATGGCCCGTCTCGTTGACGAACCTAAGTGGCGCGGCAAGGAGCACGGTGGCTTCCTCAAGCCGATCCGAGACCGCCAAGAAGTAAGCCCGAAGCGCCTGGACATTGATCCACTCGACTCGGGTGTCGGCCAAGTCTTGAGCTCTGAGTAGAGAATCGAACCCTGATTGGCTTTGACGGAGCTGTACCTCTACGGTGCCACGCAACCTCGCGGCGTCAATTTTGGTCCTCAGGGTCTGGCTTTTCGCCGCAATATGGTCTGCGTAATCTACGACTTTGAGGGCCTCCGTGACCCGGCCCGTCCGGTTGAGGGCTTTGCCCAGCTCCAAACAGACGACCGAAGCAAGCTGGTAGTCCCGATCACGACTGGCTTCATCGAGCGCCATCCTCAGCAGCCTGATGCAAAATTCCAGGTCTGTCTCCGCCGTCGCTCGCCAGTAGGCGCTCCACCCGGTCGTCAAGGGATCGGGCCGAGTCGAACCCAAGAGCCTTAGCAAGTCGGCATAGTCGAGACCTCGAACCAGGTACGGACTGGAGCGCAAGATGGTGTGCATCCCTCGGGGATCATTCAGGGAGCACCACTTAAGGAATTCCAAGAAGTGGGTCAGAACCTGCTGAGGAGCCTCTGGCATTGGCGCGAGAGGCCCAGTTCGGCGCTTCTCATCGAACCAGCGCCCCTCGTGTCCGGGCATGAACTCGGCATGAGGATCGGTCGGCGCCTCAAGGAACACCCCGAATGTCGAGGAGAACCGTATATGCGTACGGGTGCCCTGGATCGCCTCCGACCCAAGAAACGATCTGAGGCCCAACAGAGCCTGGCGAAGACTGGCGCGCTGCCGGTCCACGGGTCGATCCGACCACAGCATCTGGGCCGCCTCGTCTCGCTCGACACCCAAGCTCCGATTCAGCGACAAGATCGCAAACAGAGCTTCTTGTTTTCGGGTCCTCAGGTGGATCTCGCGCCGGCCGGGATCAAACAACCGGAACTCGCCGAACACCCGCACCCGCCACTGGCCGCCTTCAGTGGGCGAGTCCAAGAGGATCTCGGTGGTTTGCGACCGGCTCATAGGCGATGTCTTGAACCTACCCAGGTAGTAGGCGTCCCAAAATAAATTGACGGTACAACTGAATTATGGATGCGCGGCCACGGGGTAAAGATAAATCGTCTGCAAGGAACGCGCCACCTGGCAGGCGGTCCCCACATAAAACTAAACTGAAGGCCAATATTAATCGTAAGATGCTATTGGGTCCGTAGCGTCCTCACAATGTCGTAATCCATGCTGCCTCCGATCAAACTGCGAAGACGTCCGCCTCCGGTGGGCTTTTCTTGGGGAAACGCGATCATCCGGTCGGTGATCATTGCAGTCGCCGCCTTGGCTGCAGCGATTCATTTCCGAGAGAGCGTTAGGACGTTCGCCCAGCTACGAATCGATGCCGATATCGTCGGGTTCACGATGATCACGTTTTGGCTGATCGTGGCCCAGAGGTTGATCTGGGAGCGGTTGAATGCCAAACGACTGACAGACGGCTTGGCGGTTTCTCGATCCATCTTGCATGATCTGGGCGAACCGCCGGACACCGAGGCCAGCAAGCGGCAAGCAGATCGCGGCTCGCAGCTTTGGGATCTCGGCATGATTCAGGAGGCAGCCTCCGCTTTCGCGTCCGCAGCCGATCTTGACTCGGGAAATTTCGACGCGATCGGCCGCGCGGGTTTAGTCGAACTGAGTTCCGGACATGTCGGGGCGGCCCATAGATACGCGCAGATGCTCCCCGCAGAGCCGGTGGGGCACGGGGCGGGGGACCTGCTGAGAATCCGGCTGGCTCGCCGAGAAAACGACCGAATCTATGTCCGGCGAACCCTTCACGCGGCGCAGGAGCAGGCAGCGAGAAACCTGCGTCTGACCCGATGGCTCGTCCAATATGCGTCTGAGGCGGCGCCTTGGGAGTGGCCGATGGACGTGGCGATCCCTGAAGAGTGGAGTCCGGCATCACCGCTGGAAGAGGCATGCTACGCGGAGCTTCTCTTCAAGGTGGGGGACCGGTTTGAGGCCATCCGTCGAATTAAGGAGCTGACCGATCGCTACCCGGACCATGGCGGAATCTGCCTTACCGCGGCGCGGCTCTACTCCCTGCACGAAGATGAGGGGCCATGCATCCTGGAACTCCGGCGCGGCATTGCCGAGAATCCGCTGAACGTTCCCCTGAAGCAGACGCTGCTTACCCATCTCAAAGACACGGACGCGAAGGAGAAGGGCGCGTTAGCCCATGAGATACTCAAACTGCAGTCGACCAACCGGCATGCGCTGGTCAATGCGATCGCGAGCGATTTCACGAACGTGCACTGGATTCGTGGGTTCGTACTTTACTCGCGGCTTAAGAAGCTCCGCAAAGACGAGCGGCCAGGGATCCACACCGCATCCGGCTGGCAGTCGACGACCCGCGAAGACAGACGCGTCTGGCGTCAGTAAACTCTTCCTTAATGGCTCGGAAGCGAAAGATTCTCCTCAGCGTTGTCCTGGTTCTGGCGCTGGGGTTCACCGGGTTGTACGTCAGCGGGCCCGGGCAGACGTTTCGCGATCTGTGGAAGCACAACATCATCCAGTCCCTGCTGTCAAAGCCCCCTGAGCGAAATTACGAGCCTGGCCGCCGCGAGAACCTGAAGGCCCTCTACGTGGCGATCATGCTGTATCACGACTCCGAGGGCCAGTGGCCAACTTCATCCGGATGGATGGACGCAATCAAGTCCCATCTTCGCGCGTCAGATATGTCGGAGACCGAGGCAGATAAGAAACTTGTCCGCCCCAACCTGACCAACCCAACCGCGGGCGAGTACGGCTACGCGATGAACGATGCGGCGAGCGGGAAGTACAAGGGAGACATCAAAGATCGAACGACTCTCCTCATTTTCGAGTCGGACGACCTTAAGTGGAACGCTCACGGCAACCCGGCAGGTAAGCAAGGTTTTGGGATTACGGTCGCCGGCGAGATCCTGAACCTCAAATAACCCGAACTAACCGACACCGCATATACTTCTTTCAGACGGGCGACCGCCTAGACACGACAACACCGCCATGCAAAGTATCGAATTTGGAGCGACGAACTTCGGGGCAAACAAACGGTTCCGCCTGATCCTTCGGGAAAGCGGTGTTCAGAAGGACCTGGGCGGCGGCGAAGAGGGATCGATCGCAGTCCAGATCGTTGACAACATTTTCATGCAGGCCCTGGACACGGGGACCAGCGACATCCACCTCCAGCCGGAACGGGATCAGCTCAGAATCCGGTTTAGGCAAGATGGCGTTCTCATGGACAATGGACAGCTTCCGCTGGAGAACGCCCTCAACGTTCTTGCCCGCCTCAAGCTCGCCTCTGGGATGAGGATCGATGAAAACCGGGAGCCTCAGGACGGGCGGTTGGACATGGAATATACGGGCCGGCGACTCTCCGCCCGTGCTTCCTGCATCCCATGTCTAAACGGCGAAAAGTTCGTCATGCGGCTTCTTGACCCGATGTCGATGAAGGTCGAACTGCCGAAGCTCGGCATGCCGGAGGAGATTCTAAAAAAGTGGACCAAGGCGATTCAGTCTCCTTACGGGCTCATCCTGGTCACCGGCCCCACCGGCAGCGGCAAAACGTCCACTCTTTACGCATCTCTTCACCAACTCGATTCAAAAGCCCGGAACATTGTGACGGTTGAAGACCCGATCGAATATGAGTATGAGAAGAACATCGCCCAAGTCCAGGTGACCGAGAAGATGACCTTCCCGCGGGTGATGCGCACCTTCCTACGCCAGGACCCGGACGTGATGCTGGTCGGAGAAATGCGAGACCCAGAGTCACTCGCCATCGGTATTCAAGCCGGACTCACCGGACACCTCGTCCTTTCCACCCTTCACACCAACAACGCGGTGGAAACAATCGGACGAATGGTCGATATGGACGCCGAGCCATACTTGGTTGCGGGCGTCTTGGTAGCCATCCTCGCCCAACGCCTTGTGAGACTGAACTGCGCGAAGTGCCGGGCCGCCTATAAGCCGACGGAGGACGAGATACTGGCCCTGAAGCTGACTGCGGAGGACATGGAAGTTGGGAGGTTCGCCAAAGGACGTGGGTGCAATGAGTGCCGAGGAACAGGGTTCAAGGGCCGAATCGGGGTCTTTGAGTTGGTTCTGGGAACGCCCGAGTTCCGAGCCGCGGTTGCCCGAGGCTCCGACTTCGCCAAGATCCAGGAAGCGGCCCAGATTCAGGGATACAAGACGATGGCGGAAGATGGGAAGGCAAAGGTCTTGGCCGGTTGGACCACTCCTGAAGAGGTCATCAAGGCCGTCTTTACTCAAACTCTCGATTAGACGTGCCTTTCTCTCAAAACACGGAAACCTGGCGAAGTTGGATTCCTCTTTCCATGCCGCAACCCGCCTGGATCTCGGCGGACGCGCCCCATATCGATGTGGTGCTCTCCTCCCGCGGTCGGGTGATGCGGAACCTCGCCGGCCACCGGTTTCCTCACCGTGCTCCGGACGAAGAACGGATCGAAGTCATGCAAAAGGTCCTGCGGGCTGCCAAGGCAACTCCGTTGGACCTGAACGTCTTCCGCAGCCTTACCGTAGCGGAGCGGGACTACCTCGTCGGCTGCCGCCTGGTATCGCCTGAGTTTGCTTGGACGGAACAAGGTCGGGCGGTATTACTCGATCGCCGCAATGCCCTGAGCATCATGATCAACGAGGAGGACCACCTCCGCGTACAGGCGCTCTCCGCGGGTCTCTCTCTGGAAACGGCCGAACAGGCAGCAATGCACGCAGTCACGGCACTTTCCTACCAGCTCGAATTTGCCACGTCGCCGGACTACGGTTATCTGTCGGCGTCGTACATCAATGTGGGTCACGGCAGAAGGCTTTCCGCGATGTTTCATCTCATCGGGTTGGCACAGAGCCGCCGGCTCCACTCGGTCATTAACGCTCTCTCGCTGCGTAAGATCGTAGTGAGGGGATTGTTCGGGGAGTCAAGCCGAGCGATCGGAGCGTTCGCCCAGGTGAGCACGACCCGACAGAACCACGCAGAGTTTGCGGGCGCCTGCGACTACCTTCTCACCGAGGAACGCTTGGCTCGCACGGCGGTTGGCCGTGTCAGACTCCAGGAAAAGGCGAACCAAGCGCGAGAGTTCGTCTTGAGCTCACCCGTGTTGAGCCTTGCCGATTCCTTGCGAACTCTGGCGTGGCTGCGGTGGGCCGCCGCCTCCGAGATTCCGGGATTTCACACCAAGCCGCGGGACGTCGACATGGCGCTCGCGGTGCTGGAGAGTCGTAACTCGACGGCTCCTCAGCAGCAGGCTCGCCAGCGGGCGCAATTTCTGCGGCAGGTCATTGAGGCTTAGGCCGCCTTCGTCCGGGAGGCATCTGCCTCGCTCGCTCCGTCCAAAACAAAACCAAGCAAGAGCTCGGCATGGACCAAAAGAAACGGCCACTCAACGGTGGGCGCAGCATTAAGGTATTCGCTCAACAAGTGCAACTCCTGTCGAATCCTTTGAATGGAGTCGGAACTGCTCATATAATGAATTGTCGGCTCGAAATATCCGAGTTCGGCACGTCCGTTGTTTTGTTTCGATAGGCTTATGAGAGATCGCTTCAACCCGGGGAAGATTGCCTTCGTGGCCCTGGCGCTGATCGCGATTCAGGCGTTCGGTCAGGCTCAGGTTTTCCCTCGGGGTTATTGCACGTACTGGGCCGCCAAGCGGTTCGACGAAACTTCCCCCTCTCCGCACTGCAACTGGGAGGGGAACGCCAACGAGTGGATTCCAAACGCGGCCAAGCAACCATCCAATGGCTACGGCTGGGTGATCAGCACCAACGTTCACGACGCAGAACCGGGCGCAATTGTGGTCTTCGGAGGCACCAGATACGGCCATGTCGCCTTTGTTGAATCGGTTAGCCCCACCGGCATCACTGTCTCAGAGATGAACTGGGGTAAGGAAGTCGACGGTTTTCCAGACCACATCACCGACAATTTCGACGTTCCGACCACGACCTTCCTTCCGTTTTCCACCGGCCTCAAACGAGACGACGGCGCCAGCAAGTTCGAGGGGTACATCCTTCCGCACACCCTGAGGTCTCTCATCGCGGAGACCAAGCCTTGGAACGTCTACTACAACAAAACCACCGGCGACATCACCTACACCTTAAGCGGGACATACGGAGCCACCCATAAAGGTTACGCGCTGGTTCGGTCAGAGGGACGGGTCTTCGACCATCGAGTTCCGAATACGATCCCGATCTACACCTACTACAATCCGGACACCAGGATTC
>Ga0302326_10017598_pt1 | contig 14897 bp, 15 predicted proteins | sample Palsa_T0_3_FD_202264 | JGI IMG/M metagenome (GOLD analysis project Ga0302326, IMG submission 202264) | Peat permafrost microbial communities from Stordalen Mire near Abisko, Sweden - Palsa_T0_3 | ecosystem: Environmental > Terrestrial > Soil > Palsa > Peat permafrost | place: Sweden: Abisko... | reverse complement strand
ACAACACCATGTACGTCGTGACGGCGTATCCAAATATTGTCTATGCTTTGGATTTGACCAAGCCGGGTGCGCCGCTGAAGTGGATCTTCGCACCAAAACCCGCACCGGCAAGCCAAGGCCTTGCGTGCTGCGACGTGGTTAATCGCGGCGGCACAGTCAGCAACGGAAAATATATCTTCAATACGCTCGATGGCCAGACCATCGCCGTCGACGTGAAGACGGGACGCGCCGTGTGGCGAACCCTGTTGGGCAACATCAATAGGGGCGAGACGATTACCATGGCGCCGACGGTTGCCAAGGGTCGCGTCTATGTTGGAGATTCGGGCGGAGAAATGGGTGTTCGCGGCTGGATAGTCGCACTCGATGAAAACACCGGGAAGTTGCTCTGGCGAGGATACAGCACCGGTCCGGATGCCGATGTCCTGATCGGTTCTGAGTTCAAACCGCACTATGTGGCCGATCAAGGCAAGGATCTGGGCGTGCAGTCGTGGCCACCGCAGGCCTGGAAGATCGGCGGCGGCGCCTCGTGGGGCTGGGTCACCTATGACCCTGAGCTCAACATGCTTTATCAAGGGGTCGGCAACCCGGGCCCGTGGAATAATGAACAACGACCGGGGGACAATAAATGGACGGCGGGGATCTTTGCACGAGACCCGGCAACCGGCGCGGCGCGATGGTACTACCAATACTCCCCACACGATGAGCACGATTACGACGGCGTCAACGAACAAATCCTCCTCGACATGCCGTTTGCAGGCAAAATGCAGAAGGTTCTCATCCATATCGATCGCAATGGCTACGTGTATGTCATTGAGCGCAACACCGGAACCGTTTTGTCGGCGGATCCATTCGGGCCGGTCAATTCCTCGAAGGGTGTGGATCTACAGACCGGTCGCCTGATCGTCAATCCGGCGAAACAGACCAAGCTCGGCGAAACCGTGCGAAACATTTGTCCGACGGCATCGGGAGCCAAGGATTGGAACCCGAGCAGCTTCAGTCCGAAAACCGGCTTGCTTTACATTCCCCATGAGAATATGTGCATGGACTGGATGAGCGCGGAGGTCAACTACATCGCCGGCACACCTTACGTGGGCGCCCTGGTTCATATGAAACCAGGGCCCGGCGGAAATCGCGGCGAGCTGACCGCGTGGGATCCGGTTCAGCGGCGTCCGGTCTGGGCCGTCAAAGAGAATTTTCCGATCTGGTCAGGCACCGTCGTAACCGCCGGTGACATCGTGTTCTACGGGACCCTGGACGGGTGGTTCAAAGCCGTCAACGCGCGCACCGGAGAGCTGTTGTGGCGCTACAAAGTCGATAGCGGAATCATTAGTCAGCCGATCAGCTATCGCGGACCCGATAGCCATCAATACATTGCGGTCCTTTCAGGGGTCGGTGGCTGGTCGGGCGCCGTGGTGTCGGGACCCATTGATCCGCGTGATGGATCCGCAGCGCTCGGCATGGTGAACGTGATGTCTGATCTTCCGAAATATACAACGGCCGGAGGGACGCTCTATGTATTCTCGCTCCCCCATTAGCGTTGTCGTATTGTTTGCGCTCTTGCTGGCTGGCTGCAACAGGGGTGCACAACCGGCTCTTCCGGCGGACCAGCCGGGCCGCTCGGTTGTCATCGATTCGGCGCTGGATCCTGGCGTCGAACACAGCTTAGTCACCACCGATCCGCGAGCGACCGCCTATTACAATAACGCCGACGCCGTGAATAGCGGTAAACGCTTGTTCCAACAATACAATTGCTCAGGTTGCCACTCCAATGGCGGCGGCGGCATGGGTCCAGACTTGATGGACGATGTATGGATTTACGGCAGTCGCTTGGAGCAGATCCATCAAACCCTGGTCGAGGGGCGACCCAACGGCATGCCCTCCTGGGGCAATAAGGTACCTGATCAGCAACTTTGGCAATTGGCCGTCTATGTCCGATCGATGTCGCTGCCGCAAACGCTGGCGGCACAAACGGACAACACGCCGTCACAGACCCCAGCCCCGGTTCCACCCGAGGCGGACCAAGACGCGGGATGGTCGCCTCCGCAGGCCACCACCAACGACTACACGACCACCACGCCGGGGGTCGATTGAGACTGCTCCTCGCCGCGCTCCTTTTTTCTGTCGGCGCCGCGTCTGCCGATGGGTTGCCGCGTCGCTTGGTCGTTTGTGCCGATCCCAACAATCTGCCCTTCTCCAACCACGAACAGCAGGGCTTTGAGAATAAGATCATCGATCTCGTGGCCAAAGATCTCGGGGCCCGGATCAGCTATGTGTGGTGGGCCCAGCGACGCGGCTATGTGCGCAGTACACTCAACGAGGCAAAGTGTGACATATGGCCGGGCGTTGCTACTGCCATCGGCATGGTGGCAACCACTCGGCCGTATTACCGATCAACCTACGTTTTCGTCACTCGAGCCGATACGCCTCTGGATCATTTGACTCTCGATGACTCCCGGCTGAAAAGCGTCTCGATCGGCGTACAGATGATTGGCAACAACGCGATGAACACTCCGCCGGCTCATGCTATCGCGAGTCGGGGAATAATCGATAACGTTCACGGATACATGCTTTACGGTGACTATAGGCGCCCCAATCCTGCAGCCACGATCGTCACCGCCGTCGCAAATAAAGAGATCGATGTCGCGCTGGTGTGGGGCCCCGTCGCCGGCTATTTCGCTCATCGTTCGGCGATACCGCTGCGCATCGATGCCGTTACTCCGGCGGCCGACTCGCGATGGCCAATGGTCTACGACATATCCATGGGCCTACGTCGCAGCGATCGTGCGCTCATTGAACAAGTCAACGCCGTCCTGGAGCGAGAGAAGCCGGCAATCGACACAATCTTAAAGGCCTATCACGTGCCTCTTGAAACGCCATCCTCACCGGGCAGCACCTGACTTTCGATCTATTGAGACGGTTAGCGATTTTTGACTGACTGATACGGCTTCCGCGCGCAAGTACGTGAAGCGCCTCGGGCACACTGACACTGAAGACTATCATTGTATCGGGTGTGAGAACGCCCACCTGTTGCGCGTGCCACCGTACAGACATCCAATTTGGTAGCGCGCACCCTTTCTAATGCAGCTTGCATCGCATAGTCGTTCGGCTCGTCCATCGACCCCCTGGCACGGATATAACGAGGCAACAAGTGAAATCGCGACCTAATGCTGGGTGCTCGTCGCCCGATCCGCAATCAAATTGTTAGGAGACTCATCATGAAATCAAACTACATGGCTCCGGTAGCATGCGCCGCATTGCTCTTCGGATTCGCCATTGCTAATGCACAGACCTCGCCCACATCGACCGCGGGTGCCGCGTCCACGCCCACTCAGGCGGGCACGACCAACGGCAACGATTTGGTGGATACTTCGCAGGCCGTTCCGCAAAATCCAACGGATAACCCCCGGTCCGACGGCGAAAATAAGGCTGACGGCAACGATCTGGTGAGCCCGAATAAAAGCGGCATGCAGCAAGCCATGGCAACGCGTCCGGCCTTTGACACCCTGGACACCAAAAAGCACGGCTCCCTGACTGCAGATGATGTCAAGGGCAACAAGTGGCTCAGTACAAACTTCGCCAAATGCGATACAGATCATGACGGCCAGCTGAGCCGGCAGGAATACGCCAACTGCCACCATTGAATCAAGCTCCATCTCGCGCGAAGAAAGGCAGCCTTTGGCAGTGACCAAGTGTCACGAAAGGCTGCCTGCGTTGGCCGATACGGTGGCAGGCTGCCTTGACAATAAAAGTGAGTGATTATTGAGAGTGAGCGGGTAATGTATGCTGTACATCCGGTGCGCTGTGACAGGGTGGCGGCCCCAACGCTAACGGGAGACCGCGCCTGCACGAGCGTTTCTACAATCTCAATCGCCACTCTATGCCCGGAGGCTAGTACGTCTGCAAGGTGTCCTTTGTCGACGGGATTTTAATGTGGCATTCGCCGCACCTTAATCTTCTGCGCTTATGCTTGGTCGCCGCTTTTGCGGCCGGCCATTGACGCGGGCGTTGTGTGTGCGTGTGTACGTCAACGAACGGACGAGAAATAGACTGCGCAGCATAGTTACCGCCAATCATCAATATGGAAGATACAGATCATGAACACCAAATTTGCAATAACTTGTGTGGCTTGCAGTACGTTAATCGGATCCGCTGTGGCCGTGGCAGCGGACGATTCGAGTTCCGACACCTCACACGCAGTGGTCTATGTGAAGGATTCCGCCATTACAACCGAGGTCAAGACCAAACTGGCTGCAGATCATATAACCAGCCTGGAGCGCATTCATGTCGACACCGACAGGGATGGCGTCGTATGGCTGTCCGGCACCGCTAGCACTCAGCGAGCGGCGGACAAAGCCGTGTCCATTGCGCGAGAGACCGATCACGTCAAGGATGTCCATAGCGATATTACAGTCAGTAGCGCCGGCTAATGCGTCGGCACTAATCTCGGGCGTAGACCGAAGGCGCGCCACGCCCTGAGGTGCGAAAGTGTCTGGCAGCAGGTAAAGCCGCACGCTGTCGGCCTTTTTGTTGATGACATGGTCGAGGAACGCGGGATCCTGGTCCGTGAAGGCGTTGTGATTCTGCTGCCACACGTACCGAGGCCAACAGATAGTTTAGCGAGGCGCTCTTGCGCCGCCAGGGCCGTTCCAACATGAAGGGCGCAGGTTTTCCCCTTCTCGTCGGATATTCCGTCAGCCGTTCGCTGTAGCGGCTACATGGCAGATGCGCATTGCGGCGCGCCGCGCAAGAGATGACTGCCTACGACCGGCAAACATGTCTGTACTAATCTGTGCCGCGATTCTCGGACACAAACTCCCAGTTGATGAGGTTATCGATCACCTTGCTTACGTAGTCCGTGCCTGATCTGAAAGTCGAAATAATAGGCGTGCTCCCATACGTCGATTGTGAGCAGCGGCTTCATATGCTCACTCAGAGGAGTCTGCGCGCAGTGTCATGAATTGGCGGCTTACTTAAGCGTAGCCGGATGGCTGATTTCGACGCGCATACGTGTCCTTCCAGGCGGATTCTCAAGGTTCACTTGGTCCGCCCAATACCCTGGACGGCCATGATGTCGGTAGAGGCGCGTTTCCTGGTCGCGATTGAGCGGTACCGCTGCGTCGTACGATGGGGCGTCTCTTACGGCTTGTCGACTCACAGTGACAACGATCGCCTCGTCCGGCCAGCGCACCTCCTCGATCCATTGCGGCGCGACGAGCACTTGGTGCCCGAGCCACCAGCTGCTGGTATCCACAATCATGTATCGAACCGCCCAGGTTTCCTCATCGATGAGCAGCCCCTGCACGTGACCGATGCCGCCATCGGTTGCTTGGATGTGATACTTCATTATTGCCTTCCAGCTGCGTAGGTTGGGATCCCCCTCCTCGGCACGTCCGGCTTCAACATCCGCCCGAGTATGGTCCGCCTGCGCTTGAGCGTAGTCGGCATAGCATCCACCATAGCCGACATTCGTTAACATCATGCCGGGGTAGGCGCCAAGACCCCAGAGTCCGGCGCCGCCCCAATAATAGGGGTAGCCGTAGTGCTCCAGATACTGCATTTCATGCTGCCGCGACACTGGCTTGTCGGTGTCAATGTCGGGGCTGGTCTTCACTTGCTCCTTTGTGATCGAGACGGACAGTACCCTTTCAGCCCAGTCTGAGGCGCCGACGGCAATGGGCGAAACTAACACTCTTCGGCTCGACAGCCAGCTGCCGGTCTCGACGACGAGATAGCGGACGACCCATGTCTTGTCATCGAAATAACAATCCTTTACGTGACCGATCCTTCCCTCGGTTGCGCGAATCGCGTAATTCTCCAGATCCTTCATGCTGCGCAACATACGGATTTCTCCTTGGATGGCATCGAGCTGAGACGGCTCTATAAGCTTGCATCGCTCTGTCAATCACCGGCCGCGGCGGCCGAACTCCATAGCTGGGCCGTGCTCGACTGCGGCCCACTAACGCTACGCGCTATCGCGAGATGGATCGGTGCGTTGCCGCACCCACTATTATGGTGCACTGTTCGGCCCGTGCCGCTCAGCTGCGCGCGCGGGTGGTTGGAAGTCATGTAGGCCGGTGCTCGCATGCCGCGTCGGTCGGATTTTTTTCAACAATGGTTCGAACCCGTCTGTAAAACCGCCATACGCAGATCCGTGCGACGGCCAACAGACGCAGCCTGCTGGATGGAGTAGATTTTTGACATACATTACGAACTCGAAGCGACAGTGCGGCTCTAAAGAATGCATGAACTGAATCACCGGTCCATGGCGACGGATTCGTGGATTGCAGGCCTATCGCATTGGCCGTTACAGAGTTCAGCACTGCCGTGCCGGCCGTTTTCCGGCGTTGTTTTCAGGAGCCAATCATGACTATGAACAATGATCAAGTTAAGGGCCGCGTCAACGAAGCGGAAGGCAAGATCCAGGAGGTCGCTGGAAAGGTAGTCGGCGACAAAAACCAGGAGGCTAAAGGCAACTTAAAGAGCCATCTGGGCCACCTCGAGGAAAAGTCTGGCGACGTCAAACATGAACTCAAAGATTCAAAGGCGGGTGCTCGGCGCTAGTGCATAATTCCGGCGGCGAACCTCGTCGCCAATCGACACTCTATCGAACTGTCTGAGCATCCATGCGCCGCTTTTGTTAACGGCGCATGGAGCTCCCAAGTTTCGCCGATCCTTCATTGCCGCCAGCAAAGCCCGCTCACCGAGCACGCTCGATGCCAGAGCGCTATTGGTCGACTCGCTGCCGAGAATCTGCCTCATTCCTAAAGTATGGGGCCTGTTCCACCGTGATACCCATATACCAGGAAGGCAATCACAAGAACGGCAATAATCAATCCGATCGGACCAATTCCCCAGCCCGTCGCCGTGCCCCAATACAAACCGCCACCACCTCCAAACAGCAGAAGCAACACAATTACGACAAGGAGTAGATCCGTGTTTTCCTTTGGCTCCTTACTAAGGATTATGAGTCATCAGTAAAACAGGATGAGATCAGCCAGTCGGTGCGCCAACACCCCCATGACCGAAGGCAAGCTGCACCGCATGCGCCAACCATTTAGGCGGCTCTATTTGGGTTCCATCCTAGCCAAGCAGCTCTTGGCACCGGAGCTAGAGTGTTGCGGCAAATCCTGTAAGAGTTCCCGCGCATGCACGATTGAGTAGCGCGAGCTTACCGCGGCATCGGTGAGATTTACAGCCAACACTGTGCGTGAAGTTAGATCGGCGAGGAATCCCGGCTTGAAGAGCCGCGCCACGAGCAGAACATTCGCACAATGAATGCCGCGACGACTATCGTTGAGAAGCCGGATCCCGGCGCGCGCGTTGACGCGCTAGCGCGGCTCGCGCAGCCGTTATCCTTGGCTTTCAAAGGCTCGGCATGTTCGATGCCGCACAGAATAAGCTTGCCTTGGTAGGTAATGTCTACTGTCTGAGTCCAGACCTCCCTAACGAGCATTACTCACTCCCTGAGAAACTGTTCGGCGGATTCAGCATTCGACCCGTTGGCGCATTTATCCGCGCCCACGGGTTTTTTTTAATTGACGTCGCTCACCGACTGGAGATTATCGACGCCGAGCGCAAGCACCAAGCCCTGTTCGCTTTTCCGTACCTTACGTTGAGGTGTCCACGAAGGCGGGTCAACTCCAAATCCTAAAACTCGACGACCTCCGGACCACGACTTTGTGACGTATGTCTCATAGAAGACTCAAAGAGCGCGTTGTCACTCACGCTGCAAATACAACCGCCGCGCGAGCATTGAGAACCCTGTTTTCGGCGGACTTGCCGTGAGGCCTACAAGGTGCGAGATGACTTCTACTAGGCAAAGAGCGTTGGAGTCACGCGACGTAAGCTGCGACACCGGCGGTGGTGAATCGCCGACGCAGCTCGTGCGGCAGATTTTGAGACACCGTGACCCTGTCTCCCAACCAGCCAGCGGCGAGGAAGACATCGCGGCGAACGTGTCGGTCATGCTCCGCGTGCAGCCCCCTTCAAAGGCCCTATTAATGGTTGGCGCAGAGCTCTGTGAAAGACTCCGGCTTGCGCTCCAAGAGGCAGGCTTTGAGGTTACGATCGCACCTACCAAGGATCGAGCTATCGACGCCCTGGCCTCTCACCACCACACTTTGGCGGTAACTGATCATCTTGAGTTCGTACGGAGCTTGCGCGCACTCGGAACATCGCGGGTGTTGCAGATTATTCAGATCACCAGCGGTCTCGACGGAGAACTCGAAGCGGCGCTCAGCTGCGGCGCAGATGAGTGCCTTAACGGCGAAGCGCCTGACACGCTCCTTCAGGCGCGATTCTCGGCGGCGCGGCGAATGAGTGACCTGGAGTCCGCGCTGCGCGCTACCTTCATTGTCGGCCACCGTCTGGCGACGACGGACCAATTAACAGGAGTCGCCAACCGTCGGTTCTACGCGAAACACTATCCGCGAGAGATTTCTCGCGCGGCGCGCTATGGACATGCCGTTTCGGTCGCGATGTGTGACATAGATCACTTCAAGCGCGCCAACGACGAGTACGGCCATGCCGCCGGAGATATGATCCTGCGGGAATGTGCGCAGCGGATGCAGCAGTGCTTGCACCGAGGTTCGGATTGGATGGCACGCGTAGGCGGGGATGAATTCGCGGTGGTCTTTCCGGAGACGGCCATTGACCGAGCGCTCGATATCTGTCGCAAGATGCGCGACGCGGTTTCGAGCACACCGTTTGTCGGCGACGGGATGCAGGTGAGTCTCACAGCGAGCTTCGGACTGGCTTCGCTCAAGGGTGCACCTAAAGACGCCAAGAGGCTTGCCGAACGCCTGCTCAGTGCTGCCGATCAAGCACTATATCAACGCAAGGCGGCCGGCCGAAATGGCGTCACCGCGACGAAATTGCAGTTCGGGTTAGATAACTCGACGCAACCTGCCTGAGACGATATCAGTTTCAATAAACCACTGCACTTTCTTCAGTTAATCGCTGCACCTTTTCAAGAAACCAGTTGTCAGTTTCCCTTATTGGCTGCAATTCTCCAGTTAACCGCGTCAATGACACGGTTAACTGTAAGATCAGGCGGAGTTAAGATTTCCGGCGAACTCCTTGCCGGCCGATTGAAGATCTTCGAGCGTCAACTTCGTTGCGATAATGTCCATGAGTACCGCGGGCCGCAAGCCGATTCATCTCGACGATTCGGCCTATCACGCCAAGAAGATCGGCGGCAAGGACGGCGCCCAATCGTGCTAGTAGACGCTTGCCGGGCAAGGCGCCTTGAAGCTCTCAAAGTTGGTCAGGCTACATGTCGTCACGTCGCGGACGATGTTCAGAAAGTCTCGTGCGCTGAGTAGGCCCCATCGTTCCGTTGGCGGTGAGTACCCGGCGGTGGCGGCCACCACGGCGTCCTCGGATGCCTTCAGCCGATCACCGGCGTCCGGAATCCACCGGTGCGCGCCGGAGCTCGCCAGGTTCGCTTGATGGTCGAGGATCTCTTGCAGCGCTCGACAGATGCTGGTAGCCTTCCAGGCTCTTTTTGCTTACAGTTTCCGCGAGCAGCGCTAGTAGAGGCCGTTGTTGATGCCAACGAAAAGCCGGCGCTTCCCGAGGACTTGAGACTTTAAGAGCTCAAAAGCCTCATTGCCCCATCTACGCCGTGATGCTGCGCGGTGCGATCATATGGCCCGAGACTTGGTCCGTTTTCACATCGGCACCGCTTCTTGGGCCAACCCATCCTACGAACGTGCACGAAGACCAGAGGGTCTCTCGCATCTGGCGCACTACGCGAACTCATTCGATTTCGTTGAGATCAACTCGTCATTTTATCGATCGCACCAGCGTGCCACGTATGAGCGCTGGCGCGAGCATACTCCAGCAGATTTCAGTTTTACCGTAAAGCTTCCTCGTAGCATCACACATGAGTGTGCCTTACGCCATTATCGGAAGGACCTGCAACAATTCCTGGAGGAAGTCGCAGGCCTCGGCCAGAAGCTACGCGTCATCCTTGTACAGCTTCCTGCTAGCGTAGCGTTTGAGAAAGGCGTTGCATCCCGCTTCTTCACATATCTTACCGACTTATGCTCATCTCACATTGCTTGTGAACCCCGTCACCTCAGTTGGTTCACCGCTAGTGCAGATGCCCTATTGTGTCGTCAGGGCGTCACCCGCGTGGCGGCTGATCCAGCCAGAGCTCCTGGCGCGGGCCTGCCAGGAGGTTCAAAGCGACTGGCGTATTATCGGTTGCACGGTTCTCCGAGAATCTACTATTCGGCTTACAGTCCCACCTTTTTGACTCAGCTCGCGACGCACATTAAGGCATTGAATTCAACAACGATGGAGGTGTGCTGCGTCTTTGATAACACCGCTCGCCACGAGGCATGGTCAAATGCACTGCAACTCCGCTCTCTCTTGAGCTAATGACAGATCAGGGCCTTTGCGCTCCCGGCTGGCCAATTGCGCCATCGCTACACTCGTCGGGACATTGGTGAGCGCCTGGATAACCGGACGAATCGCCCACTTGAACTCAGCGCGGTGTTTATATCGCTGTCGTTGTGGGGTTGGCTGTGGGGCACCTGGGGAATGCTGCTCAGCATTGCCATTATCGTCATCGTTAAGGTGGTGTCGCAGCGTATGGCGCAATTGCACCCGATGGCAGAATTGCTGGGGATGGATTCGTCTTGTGGCGAGCGCGCCGTAGCGCTCGCACCGGTCTGCGTGCGGATGATTGAAGCCAGAGCGTGGCTCGGATTGTGGGCGCAGCGAGCCAAGCTTTCCGCTACTTCTTCTCCTTTCCGGGGTGATTCCACTTTTTGGCGTTCTCGGCGAACTGCGCGCGCTTGGCGTAGACACCGCCCTTCGATTTCTCCTTCGCGATGTCGGCCTCGGTGATCTTGGCCCCAGATGCCTTACCGACGTCCTTGTGAAGTTTATCTTTCTTCAGGTGCAGTTTCATTGGTACGCGCGCCATTGAATCTTCCTCGCTAATTGAGTAACCCTGAAGCAAATATAATCACCACAAACGTGTTCTTCTGTGCGCTAGCGTAGGTAGCGCAGCGCGGACGCGTTTTTCTTGGTGCCAATATTCGCCAAACAGCGAAGGGTGCGGTGCTTGCAATTGGCAATTTCCTCCAAATCGATTGCTGCTGAGGCGGTAGGCATTTCGTGCTCGGCGGTACATGATTTGGCCGCCAGCGGCAGCTTTTTCCTCACTGTTGCCAACCTCCACCGAGAGCATTGTAAAGTTGCACAAGCGCCAGCCGCTCATTGAGCTGTGCTTGTGCGAGATTGAGTGCCGCCGCGAAGTAATTGGTTTCGCTGGTCAGCACTTGGAGGAAGCTCGCGCCGCCATGCTGGTAAAGTATGTTCGAGAGTCGGTCAGTATCCTGTGCGGCGGAGGTCAATAACTCCTGTTGCTCGCGGAACTCGCGCTCCTTCTGATAGGCGACCAGAGAATCAGAGACCTGCTGGAAGGCGCCCATGATCGTTTGTTTATAGGTCAACAGCATTTGTTCCTTCTGCGCCTCGGCAAGCCGCATTCCCGCGCGCAGTCCCCCCGCCTCAAACACGGGCTGCGTTAGCGAGCCGGCGGCGTTCCATAGCGTCGACGAGCCGGTGAAGAGTTGGCTCAACTTATAGCTTTCGAAGCCCGCCGTACCGGTCAGGGAAATACTGGGAAAATAGGCGGCCTTGGCGACACCAATCTCGGCGTTCGCCGCCACCAGGTTTTCCTCCGCTTGCCGTATGTCCGGCCGGCGCTCCAGCAGTTCGGAAGGAAGGCCGGCCGGGACGGTCGGCGGGTATGCCTGCTCAGTGAGTTGACGACCCCGGGGAATGGCACCGGGATTCTCGCCAAGCAGGATACTGAGGGCGTTCTCCTGCTGCGCAAGTTGACGTTCAAGGTCAGAAATTGTCTCCGCAGCCGCGTAAACAAGCTGTTCCGCTTGCCGCACATCGAGCACCGATGCCGAGCCGTTCTTGGCGAGCACGTTGATGAGTTGCAGCGAATTCTGCCGTGAGACCAGCGTCTTCTTTGACACCTCCAGTGCCAAATCAAGCTCGCGCAGCTGGAAATAGGCGGTGGCCACACTCGATACCACGGAAGTCAGAACTGCCCGGCGGCCCCATTCTGAGGCGAGCAAGCTCGCGCGCGGCTTCAGTCTGCCGCCGGTATTTCCCCCAGAAATCGAGGTTCCAGATTACGGAAAGATCCACTTCTGCAGCATTGGCCTTATAGGCGGGAATGACGCTTGCGATCTGCGGATTGCGTTCGCTGAAGCCTTGAGCCCCAGCGTTCACCATGGGAAACTGACTGGCACGCGTGATACCGAGCTGCGCCTGCGCCTGCAGAACGCGCGCTGCGGCGATTTGCACGTCATAGTTCTGCTGCAAAGCGGTATGAATCAATTGCTGCAACACCGGGTCCTGGAATACTTCCCACCATTTTTCATCACCCAGGGACTGCGCAGAGACGAGGGAAGATTGGTTCAGACTGTCGTCGCGATAGGCGCCGGGGGTGTCCACGGCAGGTCTTTTGTAATTCGGACCGACAGTGCAGCCGGCAAGCAGTAGTCCCCATGCCAGGAGTGCGAGTGGTCTCATATCAATCGCCTTCCTGAACTGTAGTGCCCGAGGAAGGCTCCGCCAAGTTGTGCCGCTTTGCGCCTGAACTCTTCTCTACAAAATAGAAAATCGCAGGAATGAAAAAGATGGCAATCGCGCTCGCGGCCAGCATGCCGCCGATTACCGTGGTGCCCATAATTCTACGCGCCACGGACCCGGCACCTGATGCAAACCATAGCGGAGCGCATCCGAAAATGAACGCCAGGGAGGTCATCAGGATAGGCCGCAGACGCAGTCTCGCGCCGGCGAGAGCGGCGTCGACAAGGGACCTGCCCTTCTCGTATTCGTCCTTGGCAAACTCAACTATCAGGATCGCATTCTTGGCTGCCAGACCGATCAGCATCACCAGACCGATCTGCGAGTAAACGTCGTTTTCCATTTCCACCATGTAAGCCGGATAGAAGGCTTGTGTGAATAAGCGGCGCAAAAGCAATACTCCGAAAGCACCGAAAACGGCCATGGGCGTGCTCAACAGCACGCTGAAGGGCAGCGACCAGCTCTCATAAAGGGCCGCCAAGATCAGAAAAACAAATAGGATGGAAATTCCAAAAATAGTGGTGGCCGATATGCCTTGTTGCGCCTGCTTCTGCTGGAAGGACATGCCCATGTAGTCATAGCCCATGTCAGCGGGCATCGTTTGCGCAAACACCTGTTCAAGAGCGGCCGAGGCTTGATCAGAGCTGTATCCTGGAGCGGCGTTGCCGTTGATTTGGGCTGAAGGGTACTCGTTATAATGCAGGATGAACTCCGGCCCAAGCCGCGGCTCGAACTTCGCCAAAGCCGATAGCGGCACCATCGAGCCGCCGCTGTTGCGAACGTAATACTGCCCTGCGTCGTTCGCATTGGTTCGAAAGTTGCCTTCGGCTTCCACGTATACCTGCCACTGTCGGCCGAAACGATTGAAGTAGTTTATGAAGAGGCCACCCATGTTGGCCTGCAGCGTCGTGTAGACATCAGCAATCTGCACGCCTTGTTTGAGCACTTTGTCGCGATCGACGTCGACGAACTGCTGCGGAACGCTCGGAAGTAGAGACGAATTAATGCCGGAAATCTCCGGGCGCTTGCGGGCGGCTGCCAAAAACTTGTCAACGTTAGCGGCCAGATAAGGGATATCATTTCCGCCACGATCTTCGAGCACAAAGGTGAAACCACCAGAGGTTCCCACGCCCGGAATTGCCGGAGGCGAGAAGCTAAAGGCGGATCCTTGCGGAAGCTTGCCAAGCTCCTGATTCAGACGCTGTTTGATGGCTTGGAATTGCTCGGCTCGCGCTGTGCGGGCCGCCCAGGGCTTCAAAGTAACGAAGAAGAAGGCGTTGTAGCTGGTCTGTACGTAACTGAGCAGGCTGAAGCCAATGACGCTCGTCGTGTATTGAACGCCTGGGATTTTGGCTAGGATGCCCTCAACCTCTCTCGCGGCTTGATCCGTGCGTTGGAGCGACGCGGCAAAAGGAAGCTGAAGATTGACGTAGGCGTATCCCTGATCCTCGTCCGGCAGAAAACCTGACGGTAGCTTCTCACCAAAGAAAATTGCCACCACGCCGAAAAGCAGGAGCACAATGACTGCCAAGCCGCTTTTGCGAATCAGCGCCCCGCTGGCGCGAATATAGCCGTTGGTGGCTCGTCCGAAAGCGCGATTGAACCAGTCAAAGAACCTTCTGAGCGGTCCCGTGCTGGGCTCCTTGGGTCGCAGCAGCAGCGCGGCTAGAGCCGGGCTCAGGCTGAGCGCGTTGAACGCCGAAATAATCACAGAAATAGCGATGGTAACCGCGAATTGCTGGTAAAGCCGACCGGTGATTCCTGGAATGAACGCCGTGGGAATGAATACCGATGAGAGCACCAGAGCGATGCCGATAACCGGTCCCGAAATCTCTTCCATGGCTTTCAGGGCGGCAGCCTTTGGTGCCATACCTTCCTCGATATGGCGTTCGACCGACTCGACAACGACGATCGCATCGTCCACTACCAAGCCGATGGCGAGCACGAGTCCGAACATCGAGAGCGTATTGATGGAGAAGCCGAATAGCGGAAAGAATGCGAACGTGCCAATCAGCGAGACCGGAACGGCGAGCAGCGGAATCAAGGTGGCTCGCCAGCCTTGAAGGAAGATGTAGACCACGATAATCACGAGCAGAAGAGCGATGACCAGCGTCACCAGTATTTCCCGTATGCCTTCGCTGACGGCCCGTGTTTGGTCCAAGGATATCGCATACGCCATGTCCGACGGAAAGTGGTCCTTCAGCTGAGCCATCAGCGCCCTGATCGCCTTGGAGTCATTGATGGCGTTGGAGCCGGGAAGCTGATAGATCGCG